>Ga0137403_10001353_pt1 | contig 30903 bp, 25 predicted proteins | sample CZOMad2_1_16fung_FD_122057 | JGI IMG/M metagenome (GOLD analysis project Ga0137403, IMG submission 122057) | Vadose zone soil fungal communities from Angelo Coast Range Reserve, California, USA - CZOMad2_1_16fungal (Hybrid Assembly) | ecosystem: Environmental > Terrestrial > Soil > Vadose zone... | reverse complement strand
CGGAGTGGCTGGCGCACGCGACGCGGCACTGCGGACCGTGGCCGGCATTATAGCGCGTCACCCGCACGCGGGGAATGGAGGGTGGGACACGGCGAACCCGCGAGGACCGGACTTCCCGCCCCGGCCCATTGGCCGCGCCCGTCACCACCGCCACGCAATCCCTCACTCCCGGCATGCGAGCGCCTCCGTGATCTGTTTCGCCATGAGCCGCGCCCGCAGCGCCATCACCCGACGCGCGGTGCCCGCCCGCGCCGCCGCCGGCCAGCCGAAATAGCCTCGTCCGCCGGGGTCCATCTGCTCGAAGCGCCGCGCGCCACGGGCCAGCGCGGCGCGGAAGTCCACCCAGCGCGGCGGCAGCTTGCGCGCGAGGGCGCGGCGCACGAGGTTCGGGCGCGCGTCCAGCACCATGGCGGTCTCCATCTCGCCCGAGTGCCACTCGCGCTCGGGCCGGGGGCTGCGCATCAGGCGGAGCACCCGCGGCGTGAGCATCAGCGCCTGCTCGGCGGGATCGGGCGAGAAGCCGGCGACCAGCACCTGCAGACGGCTCCGCGCGAGCGCGCGCCGGGCGGTCGCGATCGCGCGCAGCTGCCCGGGATCGGCCTGGTAGTTGGTCAGCACGAAGCGCCGGAAGCCGTGGCCGGCGAGCCCGCGCACGATCTCCACGATCAGTCGGGCGAGCGTCGTCTCCGATAGCGAGACGGTACCCGGCCAGCGCTCGGCGAGCGGGCTCGCGCCGTATGGCAGGGCGGGCGCGAGTATGGGCTGCCAGCCCGCGCGCGCGAGGTGGGGCGCGAGCCGCCGCGCCAGCTCCTCGGCGCCGAGCCAGTCCACCAGGAGCGGCAGGTGTGGGCCATGCTCTTCCACCGCGCCGAGCGGGAGCAGGACGACGGCGCGTCGGTTGCGCGCCAGCGCGCGCGCCGCCACCCAGGTGCATTCGGCGAGGCGGACGAGGCGAGCACGGGAGCGGCGGGACTTCACGGGGGGATTCTATAGTGTTGGGGCCGCCGCGGGAGTATCCTCCTACGTCGACCACTGCTCACCGTATGCGGCGCTAGCCAGCGCCGGGGGAGGCGACATGGAGAAACCGACCCAACGGTACCAGGACGTCGCCCGCCTGTTCCGCGAGCACGCACGCTTGCAGGACCCGGAGACCATCTTCGAGCCGGCGACGTCCGAGGAGCTCTCGGCCGCCGAGGAAGCCCTCGGGTGCCGGTTTCCCGCCAGCTATGGTTGGTTCCAGCGGGAGTTTGGGTACTTTCCGAACGGACCGCTCGACATCTACAGTGTCAGGGGGGCGGAGCCGCCGAGCGTGAACATCGTCGGGATCAACGTCGAGGCGCGCGACGGCTACCTGCCGCTGCCGCCACACCTGATCCTGTTCAGTGACAGCGGCGGCAGCGACTTCTACTGCTTTGATACCTCGGCACTGGAGCGTGGCGAGTGCCCGATCGTCTGGTGGGACCACGAGGGGAGCGAGGTGCGGCCGCCCGAACTCGTCGCCCCCTCCTTCCTGGACTGGATCGAGGCGGAGCTCCGGGAGCGCGCCGCCGAGGCGAAGGAGTCGCTCCTGGATAGCGTTGGGTACGTACACCTGGATTGGATTCGTAATTGGCTGAAGAACAAGTAGGCCGCTCGCCGGATGCCGATGCGACGCGATTCCTGAACCTCGACTTGGAACTGGTCGCGACGTTCGATCTCACTCCGCTGCTCGAGCATTTCAGCCCGGCGACGTTTACGCTTCGCGACTCGGTGGATGGGGGGCGGCGCACGGTCTGGCTGGAGCTCGACGCCGATCCAGGGGACACGGATGAGGCGATCCTGCGGTACGCAATGTTGGTCGAGTCGCTCCCGAGCGGCATCCGGAGACTCTGGGACGAATGCGAGGACCGGTGCCTAAACGTCGGAATTCAGAGCGGCCGCGCTCCTCAGGCAAGCGCATTTCGGATTTCTACGGATGCGATCGCAAAGCTCGTCGCAATAGCGGCGCGTCTCGAGATCACCGTGTACGGCGCAGGGGGAGAGGGATCCGAGCGCAACGATCTGAAGGCCACCTAATTTCGAGTTGCCGCTGACGAAGGCCCTAAAGCCGTTCGGGCAAATGTCCGTCAGGGAGAGGTCAGCGAGGCCGGCCGGCGTAGCGCGTCTCGACGTAGTCGTCGAGGAGCTTGAGGAAGTCGGCGACGATGGTGTCGCCCTTGAGCGTGAGCTTGAGGGCGCCGTCCACGAATACCGGCGCCCTGGGCTCCTCGGCGGTGCCCGGCAGCGAGATGCCGATATCGGCGTGCTTGGACTCGCCGGGGCCGTTGACCACGCAGCCCATCACCGCGACCTTCAGCTCCTCCACGCCCGTATAGCGCGACTTCCACAGCGGCATCTGGTCGCGGAGGTAGGTCTGGATCTCCTCGGCCATCTCCTGGAAGAAGGTGGAGGTGGTGCGCCCGCAGCCGGGGCAGGCGGTGACCTGGGGCAGGAAGCTCCGCAGTCCCAAGGACTGAAGGATCTGCTGGGCGACCTGCACCTCTTCCGTGCGGTCCCCGCCGGGCTTCGGGGTCAGCGACACGCGGATCGTATCGCCGATGCCCTCCTGGAGGAGGATGGCCAACCCCGCGCTGCTGGCCACGATGCCCTTGGCGCCCATGCCCGCCTCGGTGAGCCCGAGGTGCAGAGGATAGTCGGAGCGCGGCGCCAGCTTCCGGTACACGTCCACCAGGTCCTGCACGCCGGAGACCTTGGCGGAGAGGATGATGCGATCGTGGGGCAGGCCCGTCTGCTCGGCCAGCTCCGCGGACTGGATGGCGCTCTCCACGATGGCGTTCATGGTGACGTCGCGGGCGTCAAGGGGCTCGCGGCTCTTCGCGTTGGCGTCCATCATCTCGGTGAGGAGGTTCTGGTCGAGGCTGCCCCAGTTCACCCCGATGCGGACGGGCTTGCCGTTGTCGATGGCCGCCTGGACGATGGCGCGGAAGTTGTCGTCGTGGTGCTTGCCGCCGACATTGCCGGGATTGATGCGGTACTTGGCCAGGGCCTTCGCGCAGTCGGGATACTTGATGAGAAGAACGTGCCCGTTGTAGTGGAAGTCGCCGATGATCGGCACCTCGACCTGGCGCACGATTTCGGGCACCGCGCGCGCGGCCGCGTCATTGTTCACGGTGACGCGTACCAGCTCGCTTCCCGCCGCGTGCAGCGCGCGCACCTGCGCCACCGTCCCCGCCACGTCCGCGGTGTCGGTATTCGTCATGGACTGGACCACGATGGGTCGCTCCGCGCCCACCCGTACCCCACCCACCTCTACCACCACCGTCTTCCGCCGCCGCAGAGCACTCATGGCGCCTATCTTACCATCAGGCGGGATTGGCCCAGGCGCCCTCCCACACCTCTCCGCGGACGGGCTCCCACGCCGTGTCGGACACTTCCCGGAAGGCGGTGTGAGCGGCAATGGCTCCGAGCGCGCGGTAGGACTCGAACTGATCGTCGTCGAAGAACTGGTCCCCGGTGGTCTGGTGGGGGAAATCCGGATTGTCCTGCTTGTAGTTCAGGATGGGAGCGGGCTCGTCGCCGACGAGCGAGGACTTGAGCACCACCAGGAAACCTCTTTCCGCCGGCCGCAGCTCCGCGCCGGTGTCCGGGTCCAGCACGCGCGGGTAGCTGATGACGCCCACCGCGTGATGGGCCTTGGTCTGCCCGCGGGTGGGGTCGAGGCGGATGTGGTCGAGGTTGATGTCCACCGAGATGTTCTCGTCGATGTAGATCTGGCGCAGCGCCTCCGTCAGCGAGCCGAACGCGTGGCGCGGATCGGCCTCGGCGTCGCCGGCCACGATGACGGCGCATCGGCGCTTGAGCAGTGGGCAGATGCCGAGATTGTCCCCGGTGTGGCCGCCGTCGGAGATGTTGATGAGGCGCCGATTGGCATCGGTGGAGCCCAGCATCTCGCGCAGGAGGTAGAGGGGCCAGAACACGCCGGTCTCGGTACGGTGGGCGCGCCGGCCGCCGCGGAAGCGGGGGTTCTCCAGCCACTGGCCGAGCCGCACGTTGAGGAGGGTGAGCGCGAAGGACTGGGCGAGAAACGTCTGGTGTCCCATCGCTGCCGAGGCCGCCGCCCCGGAGACGGTCATGACCCGCGCGAGCTTGGTATCGCCGTTCCGGTAGTGCGCGGTGTCCATGTACCCCGTGGTTTCCGACCCGCAGTGCAGCCGCGAGAAGACGAAGTAGTCGCTCTTCCGGTCGCGGCGCACCATGTCGCGGCTGGCGGTGAGGTTCAGCGAGCCGACGACCAAGTGGAACGGCGCGGCGGTGACGCATGTATCGCCCGCGCCGTCGCCCCGCGCCATCCCGTGAAGATGGGTGAGGGGAATCTCGGCGTCGTCGCGCACCGACACCTGATAGCCCTCGCGGCGCGCGTCCGCGCGCGAGACATAGGTCTGGAGATAGGTCTCCACCAGACGGTCCCGGTAGAAGTAGTGGAGCGAGAGCTTGTTGAAGTCGAGCGAGACCCCGAGGGTGCCGAAGAGGGCGAGGGCCACCAGGCCCGCCACGAACGGGAGGACATAGGGCGGCACCGCGCCGCCGGGATCGAGCGCGATGAGGGCGGCGCATACCAGCACCACCCCGCCGAGGACGATCACCACCACGCATACCGCGAGCAGCGCGTTGCGGATGCTCGCGGAGAGGTTGGTGAGGCGCGCCAGCAGTGAGCCGGCGGGGGCCTCGGGCCCGCCGCCCGGCCGCGCGAGGAAGCGGGCGGCGGCCACGCTGACGATCCAGCCGCCCAGGACTCGCAGCGGCGAGCCCGCGGTGTGCACGGAGTAGGCCAGCCAGGGCAGCCAGAGCACGACCAGCGAGGTCGCCGTCATGTAGTTGAAGATTCCCTTGGCGGCGGCGAAGCGCGAGCGGTCGTTGCGCTGGAAGCGGTCGGACATGGAGACGAAGGGATGGAGGAGGAGGGCCACCGCCTGGCCGCCCACGTACACGCCGAGCGGAAGCACGAGATAGCCCAGCTGCGGGCCCGTGACGACCACGTAGTAGATGGTGATCAGCGCGGCGGTGACCGAGGCTCACGATGGTCATGGCCCAGAGGGAGAAGTACTCCCGGCTCTCCTCCACGGACTGGCCCTCCACGTAGAAGAGCCGATCGGGAAGGACATAGGGCGCCAGCCCGGCGGCGAAGAAGCTCACCAGAGTGGTGGCGGCACCGATGCCGATCGCCCAGAGGAGGGGATAGCCGCGCACTTCGCCGGCCTGCGGCCAGTCCAGGAGCGACCACATGTAGTCGGGCGCGGTCAGGCGGCCGACCTCGAGGAGATCGGAGCCCGTCATGAGGGCCACCACGCCCCAGTATGTTCCCGCCACGCCCACGAGGAAGAGTGCGAAGAGGAAGAGGTGGTAGAAGAGGCCGCCGAGCAGGTTGCCGACGGCACGCAGGACTTCGCGAGAGAGTAGGCGATGCCGCACGATGATGAAGTCGCCGTGGGTGCGAAGGTGGCGGATCTCGTCCTGGCCGTTGAACTCGCGCATCGTGGGCTGCTCGGCCACGTCCGGGTTGAAGGGCAGGGTGGCCGCCTTGGTGCCGAAGTACGGGGTCTCGCCGGGGACGAAGGTATAGGCCTCCAGCCCGCTACGGGGCCGGCCGGCCGGCCAGCTCTTCCGGTGCGAGAGCAGCGAGCTGAGGCAGGAGCCGATATAGCCGCCCCCCGAGACGGTGCTGAGGTAGTCGAAGCGCCGGAGGATGTCGAGCTGGGCCAGCGCCTGCAGCACGCCCAGATTGAACGTGGCCGACCGGATCCCGCCTCCCGACAGCGCGAGCCCGATGGGACGCGCGCTCTCGGCGGCGGGGGATGCCGTCACCCCCGCCAGCACCCGGCGTCGCGCGAGATACCGCCGCTCCCCCGCGAGCACCCCCGAGAAGTTGAGCACGTGGGGGTCCACGCGCCTGATGCGGTGAGGCAGTCGGCCCACCGCCCACGCGATGGCGATCAGCGTCTCCGCGAGCAGGATGAACTTGGTGGTACCGGCCACGCCCCCGATCGCGGCCAGCAGCGCGGACGGCTGCTCGGGCTCGGCCAGCATGCCGAGGACGCAGAGATTCTCGGCCATGCCGAGGAGAGCGCCGCCGAGGGGGAAGCAGAGCAGGACGGGGGCGAAGGACCGCCGCTCGTAGCGGAGGAACCACATGAGGAGGAGCCCAGTACAGGTGAGGAACACGATGTAGGCGCCGAGCAGCCACCAGTCCGCGCGCACCGCGGCGAGCGCGGCGGGGATGAGCCCCAGGGCACGCCACTCGCCGAGCACCGCCTGCGCGGTCGACTCGCGGAAGGTCACCGCCAGCCACCAGGTGCGCGGCGCGCCCGCCGCGGCCAGTCGCGACTGCGCCTCCCAGACGCGCAGGAAGGTCCACACCACCGCCGCTCCCGAGACCGCCAGCACCGGCAGCAGCAGCGCGAGCCGCCAGCGGGTCCCCTCACCGGGCGGCGGGCTCGGTCGTTCCTCGGCGCTTGGCGCCATCGTCCTCTAAGGTCGGGCAATCGACCACCGAACGCAATGCGTCCGACATGGTAGGCTGAGCCCGACACCAAGGAGGCTGGCATGGCCAAGGCCAAGGCGGAGCAGACGTTCGAAGTCACCAAGAGCGATGCGGAATGGCGTCGCGCGCTCACCCCGGAGCAGTATCGCGTGCTGCGCGAGCACGGCACCGAGCGCGCGGGGACCAGCCCGCTCGACAAGGAATACGGCAAGGGCACCTTTCTCTGCGCGGGGTGCGAGCTCGCGCTCTTCGCGTCGGACACCAAGTTCGACAGCCGCACCGGCTGGCCGTCCTTCTACGCCCCCCTCGACAACGCGGTGGGCACCACGTCGGACCGGAGCTTCTTCACGGTGCGCACCGAGGTGCACTGCCGCCGCTGCGGCGGCCACCTGGGCCACGTCTTCGACGACGGTCCGCGGCCCACGGGGCTGCGCTACTGCATGAACGGCGCCGCGCTGAAGTTCGTCAGCGGATAGGCTGGGGATCAGTTGAGGTGAGGCGGCGGGCCGGTACGGCGGCGCTCCTCGTCGTCGCCCTCGCGGTGACGGGCGCCGCCGCCGCCGTCGCCCAGCCGCCGGCTCGAGGCGGAGACTGGCTCGACCGGCCGCCCGCCGCCTGGAACCAGCCTGGCGCCTCGCTGCCGCGCGCGCCCGAGGGGCGGGAGGACGGGGAGAACCGGGAGAGCTGCGAGGCGGTGATCCGCCTCCCCACCTCCGACGTGGACCGCGCGCTCACCGACGCGGGCTGGTTTCTCTTCGGCTCGGTGCAGGGCTGGGGTGACGCGGTGGTGCTCATGGCGAATGCCGCCTGGGACGGCATGTGCCGGCCCTGGAGGTATCAGTTCTTCGTCTTCGTCGGGGGCCGCTTCGCGGGGACGCTGTCCCCCGTCCTCATGGATGCGCGCACCGACGGCGCCGGCCAGCGCGTCGCCCTCGCCTCCGAGAGCGAGCTCACCGCCGATTTCCTCCGCTACGGAGACACCGACCCGCTCTGCTGCCCGACGCGCATCACCGAAGCGCGCTTCCAGATCGTCCGGAGCGGGGAGGGACCGGTGGTGGTGCCGGTGGGAGCGGCCACGCGTCCCGTGGCCCGCTAGTCCCGCCCGCTAGTCGCGCGGGGGCAGGAAATAGGGGACCAGAAACGCGTTGAGGTGGATGAGGAGCAGCTTGTTCCAGGCCACCGCGGCCTCGAACGCGGCCTCCGCGCTCGCCAGCTCCGCGCGCAGCACGCCCGCCAGCGCGGACTGGGTGATGCTCATGGTGGCCACCATCAGATGCGGCGGGATCTTCCCGCCCGGCCCGTACTCGCGATGGCTGTGCGAGATGCCCACGCCCAGCAGGTAGTAGGCGAAGTCGTGGGTGAGCGCGGCCTCCGCGGTCTCGCGCAGCCATCGGCCCAGGCTGTGGCGCCGCCGCTCGATACGGGTCGCGTCCGGCGTGCCGTCGGGCGCCAGGAAAAAGCGCGCGGAGGCCGGGAACTTGAGGAAGTGCTCGTACACCGCCGCGGTCAGGGCCGCCTCGTGCTTGAGCACCGCGGGCGCGCTCGCGCGCACCGCCGCGCCCGCGGCCGCGTCGAAGCCCACGAACGCGGCGAGCTCGCGGAGGTAGCCTTCCATGTCCTGACCCGGGTGTCGGCGCTCCTCCATCTCGTGCGATAATACGCGGGCTTCGCGGGAGAACAAGCGAGGAGGATCTCCATGGCCATCGAGGAGGAGCTCGCCGGATGAACGCCACCGACCTCTGCTACACGCCCGCCACCCGGCTCGCCGCCATGATCCGCGCCAAGGAGATCTCGCCCGTCGAGCTGACGCGGGCGGTGCTCGAGCGCATCGAGCGCGTGAACCCCAAGGTCAACGCCTTCTGCGTGGTGCTGGCGGAGCAGGCGCTGGCCACCGCCCGCGAGGCGGAGGCGGCGGTGATGAAGGGCGGCGCGCTGCCGCCGCTGCTGGGGATCCCGTTCTCCATCAAGGATCTCGCGATGACCAAGGGCGTGAAGACCACCGGCGGCTCTCATATCTACGCCGACCGTGTGCCCGACCACGACGCGCCCTTCGTGCGGCGGCTCAAGGCGGCGGGAGGGGTCTTCCTCGGCAAGACCACTACCCCGGAGTTCGGCTGGAAGGGACTGAGCGACAGCCCCCTCCTGGGGGTCACGCGCAATCCGTGGAACACCGCCATGACCACCGGCGGCTCCAGCGCGGGCGCGGGCGCGGCGGCCGCCACCGGGCTGGGCCCTCTCTGCCAGGGCTCCGACGGCGCGGGCTCCATCCGCATTCCTTCCGCCTTCTGCGGGGTATTCGGCCACAAGCCCTCCTACGGCCGCGTGCCGCAGTGGCCGGTGTCCAACAACGACTACCAGACGCACAACGGCCCCATGACGCGCACGGTGGCGGACGCCGCGCTCATGCTGTCGGTGATGGCGGGACCGGACGACTGGGACAAGACGGCGCTCGATGCCCCGCCCGCGGACTACGTGGGGCTGCTCGACCGCGGCGTGAAGGGCCTGCGCATCGCCTGGAGCCCCCGCTTCGACACGCTCCGCGTCGACCCCGAGGTGGCGGACGTGGTGCGCCGCGCGGTGGACGCCTTCACCGAGGCCGGCGCCACCGTGGAGGAAGTGAAGTGCAATTTCGCGGACAGCCACGACATGATCCGGGTGACCTGGGCCGCGCACGAGGCGGGGATCTACGGCGAGCACCTGCCCAAGTGGCGTGAAAAGATGGACCCGGGGCTGGTCGCCTGCATCGAGGACGGCTACCGCTGCACCATGGAGCAGTACATCCAGATCCGCGCGCGCAAGCTCGCCTACTGGGACAGCGTGCGGCCGCTCTTCGAGAAGTACGATCTGCTGCTCTCGCCCAGCCTGTCGGTGGCCGCCTTCCCCGTGATGCGGCTGAACCCCGAGCACTGGCCGCAGCACGTGTGGGACTGGATCCCCTGGGCGTCCTTCTCCTACCCGTTCAACTTCACGGGGCAGCCCGCGTCCAGCGTGCCCTGCGGCTTCACGCCGTCGGGGCTGCCGGTGGGACTCCAGATCGTGGGTCGCCTGCGCGACGATCTCGCGGTGCTGCAGGCCTCGGCCGCCTTCGAGAAGGCGCGGCCCTGGGCGGCCAAGCGCCCGCCGATGGACTAGCGCCATGGCCCCAGACATCACAGTGGACTTCCGCGCCCGCTTCGACGCCGAGCTGGCCGCGGCCGGGCTTGCCATCACCGGCCGCGACTACGATCTCCTCTTCGCCATGTGGCAGGAGCACCTGCCCCAGCGCGAGGCCCTGCGCGCCGCTGTGCCGGCGCCGGAGGACGAGCCATGGCGGTGAGCGCCTCCTGGGTTTGCGATCTGGACCTCCGCGGCGTCAGCGAGGCGCTGGCCGCGGGCAAGGTCACCTCGGTGGAGGCCACCGAGGCCTATCTCGACCGCATCGCGCGTCACGATGGCGTCCTGCGCGCCTATATCACGGTGATGGGCGACGCGGCCCGGGCGCGAGCGCGCGCGGCGGACGCCGAGCAATCCGGCGGACGGCGCCGCGGGCCGCTCCACGGCGTGCCCGTCGCGCTCAAGGATCTCATCGCGGTGGCGGGCGTGCGCATGACTGGTGGCTCGGAGATGCTGGCCGATCACGTGCCGGCGCGCGACGCCTTCGTCACCGAACGGCTCCAGGCCGCCGGCGCGGTGATCCTCGGCAAGCTCGCCATGCACGAGTTCGCCTTCGGCCGGCCCGCAGTGGACGGACCCTTTCCCACCGGGCGCAATCCCTGGGACATCCGCCGCGCGCCCGCCGGCTCCTCCTCGGGCTCGGGCGTGGCCGCGGCCGCCGGCCTCTGCGCGGGCGCGCTGGGCTCGGATACCGGCGGGGCCATAAGAGGGCCGGCGGCCATGTGCGGGCTGGTCGGCCACAAGCCGACCTACGGGCTCGTGAGCCGCGCCGGCGTGCTCGCCATGGACTGGTCGCTCGATCACGTGGGGCCGATGACGCGCTCGGTGTGGGACTCGGCGGTGATGCTCCAGGCCATCGCGGGGCACGATCCCGCCGACCCCGGCTCGCTGGCCGCGCCGGTGCCGGACTATCTCGCGCATCTGGACGACGGCGCGCGGGGCCTCAAGCTGGGTCTGCTCCGCCGCTTCTACGTGGACTGGCCCGGGCTCGACGCCGAGGTGCGCGCCGCCGCGCTGGATGCCTTCGACGTGCTCACCCGGGAGGGCGCGGCGCTGAGCGACGTGGACGTGCCCACCCTCGACCTCGCGCCCGCCATCTGGACCTGCTTCCTCGCCGAGATGTACGAGTACCACCGCGAGATGTCGCGCCGCGCGCCCGAGAAGTACCGGGAGGGCACGCGGGTCCGCCTCTACATGGGGGCGCTGGTCTCCGCCCAGGACTTCCTCCGCGCCCAGCGCCTGCGTGCCCGCTTCAAGCGCGAGATCGACGCGCTGCTCGACACGGTGGACGTGCTCGTCTTCCCCGGCCAGGCCGGTCCCGCCCAGCGCTTCGAGGACATCTCGAGCCTCGAGGTGATGGCGCCCGGCGGCCGCTACACGAGCCCGTGGAATCTCCTCGGCCTGCCCGCGGTGTCGGTGCCGGCCGGCTTCACGCGCGCGCGGCTGCCGGTGTCCATCCAGATCGTGGGGCGTCGGGGGGACGACGCCACCGTGCTTCGCGTGGCGCGCGCCTACGAGCGCGCCACCGACTGGCACACGCGGCGCCCCGATCCCGCGGGCTGGCGGCTCGCGTGAGCGCCTCCCGCCTCGCCGAGGTCAAGGCCCTCGGCTTCGACGTGTTCGGCACCGTGGTGGACTGGCGGTCGAGCATCATCCGCGAGGGGCAGGCACTCGGCCGCGCCCGGGGCCTCGACGTGGACTGGGAAGCCTTCACCGATGCCTGGCGCGACCTCTACCAGCCCGCGCTGGAGAAGGTGCGGAGCGGCGCGATGCCGTGGACGCGCCTCGACGATCTCCACCGGATGAGCCTCGACCAGCTGCTGGCGGACTTCAAGATCAAGGGGCTCAGCGCCGCCGAGATCGACCATCTGAACCGCGTCTGGCATCGGCTCGATCCCTGGTCGGACTCGGTGCCGGGGCTCACGCGCCTCCGCAAGAAGTACGTCCTGGCTACGCTCTCCAACGGGAACATCGCGCTCATGGTCAACATGGCCAAGCGGGCGGGGCTGCCCTGGGACGCGGTGCTCGGCGCCGAGCCCGCGCGGGCCTACAAGCCGCAGCCCGAGGCCTATCTCCGCACCGCCGACTTCCTCGGCCGGCTTCCCGAGGAATGCATGCTGGTGGCCGCGCACAACTCCGATCTCGCCGCCGCCGCGCGGGTGGGATTCCGCACCGCCTTCGTGCGGCGGCCCACCGAGCACGGCCCCACGCAGACGCGCGACCTCCGCGCCGAACAGTCCTGGGACGCGGTGGCGGAGAGCATGATCGACTTGGCCGACAAGCTCGGCTGCTGATGGCGGGAGCGTGACCGCTCCCGGCTGGCTCGACCGTACCGAGTACCCGTTCACCTCAAAGTGGCTGGAGCTATCCGCGGGGCGCCTGCACTATGTGGACGAGGGGCAGGGGCGGCCGCTGGTGTTCGTTCACGGCACGCCCGACTGGTCGTTTCTCTGGCGCCAGCTCATCAAGGCCCTGGCCCCGCACTACCGCTGCGTGGCGCCGGACCATATGGGCTTCGGCCTCTCCGACCGGCCGCATGGCTCCTGGTATCGGCCGGAGAGCCAGGCGGCCAATCTCCGCATGCTCATCGAGCGCCTCGAGCTCCGCGACGTGACCCTGGTGCTCCACGACTTCGGCGGGCCCTTCGGCCTCTCGTATGCGCTGGAGCGGCCCGACAATGTCCGGAGCCTCGTGCTCATGAACACGTGGATGTGGTCGCTCCGCGGCGACCGGCACTTCGAGTGGGCCGGCCGCTTCTTCGCGAGTCGGCTCGGCCGCTTCCTCTACCTCCGCCACAATTTCGCGGCCCGGGTCTTGCTGAAATACTCCTTCGGCGACCGCGGGCGCCTACCTTCCCGCATCCATGCGCAGTACCTCGGCCCCTTTCCCACCCCCGAGTCGCGGACCGCCACCTGGGCCTATGCCCGGTCCCTCCTCGACGGGAGCGAGTGGTACGAGTCGCTGTGGCGGCGGCGCGAACGGTTGCGCGACAAGCCCACCCTCATCGTCTGGGGAACGAAGGACCGGGCTTTCCGCGAGAAGGAGCTGACGCGACTGGAGACCGTCTTCGCGCGTCGCGAGGTCATCCGGCTGGACCAGGTTGGCCACTTCCCGCCCGAGGAAGCGCCCGAAGCCGTGAGCATGCTCGTGCGGGGATTCCTGGAGCGGGAGTAGGGCGGTGGCGGTCCTGCGGGAGTGGTTCCGGGGCTTCTTCGACGCGACCTACCTCGCCTCGGACGGGCCCGCCACGCACGGGAAGCGCGCGCGGGCGGAGATCGACTTCGCGACCCGCGCGCTCGCGCTCCGGCCCGGCGCCCGCGTCCTCGACGTGCCCTGCGGCTTCGGGCGCCACTCGGGCGAGCTGGCCCGGCGCGGCTACGCGGTGGTCGGTGTGGACCTCTCGCCCACCATGCTTGGCGCCGCCCGCCGCGCCCATCGGCAAGACGCGCGCCTTCGCTTCGTTCGCGGCGACATGCGCCGGCTCGCCTATCGCGCGGAGTTCGACGGTCTCGTCTGCCTCTTCACGAGCTTCGGCTACTTCAGCGAGCGCGAGAACGTCGCCACCCTCCGGCGGTTCGCGCGCGCGCTCAAGCCGGGGGCCCGCCTGCTCATCGACCATCGCAACCCCCACCATGACGCCACCCTGCCCGCCCACTCGTGGCGCCGAGCCGAGCGCGGCGTGCTGACCTCCATGGCGTACGACCGGAAGGCGGGGGTGCACGAGAGTACCTGGCTATTCCTGCGGCCCGGCCGCTCGCGCGTGATCCGGAAGGCCTTCCGCGTCCGCCTCTGGACGCTCCCCCAGTGGCGGCGGCGCCTGCGCGCGGCCGGGCTGCGGCTGGTGCGCGCCTACGCGGACTATCGCGGGCGGTCGTATCGCCGCGCGTCGGGCCGCCTGCTCATCCTGGCCGAGCGGGTGATGGGGCCCCGGGGGCGGCGGGGGGCAGCGCGGCCGCGGCCTTGAGCACATCCTCCAGCGTGCCGGTGAAATAGAACGCCTGCTCCGCGACCTCGTCGACCTCCCCGTCGAGGATGGCCCGGCACCCACGAAGCGCCTCCGCGCGGGAGACGTGGAGCCCGGGCTGCCTGGTATAGGGTTCGGCCACGAAGAAGGGCTGGGCGAAGAAGCGCTGGAGCTTGCGCGCCCGCGCCCGCATCCGCTCCGCGCCTTCAGGCAGCGGCTGATCCGGCGGGAGATCGAGCAAGGCCAGGGCCTCGCGTGCGCGCTGGGCGATCTCGAGATGCTCGCGCTCGAGGAGCCGCGCGTCGAGGAGCCGCGAGCGCGAGCTGAGGGGATCCACCGTGGGGTAGATACCGGTCTGCGCGAGCGCGGTGGAGAGACGGATCACCGAGTCCACGCCCCGGATGGCCGAGACCTCCGGGGTCGTCCACGGCCCCTCTTCCCGGAGAAAGTAGAAGGTCTGGATCGGGCCCACCGTCCCCCCGCTATACCCCTCCTTCTCCCAGACCTCCTCGAAGGAGGTGGTCATGGGCCCGGGCACGAGCGCGAAAATAGACAGGCGGCCGGTCCCCGCGCCGAGCCGCCGCGCCAGCTCCTCCACCACTACCAGGGTCCCCGCCCGGTACTCGCCGGCCACCGCCACCGTGCCACCGGCCACCAGTGGACACGTCACGTCGATCACCTTGATCCCGGTCTCGAGCAGCCGCGTCCCGCCGTCCGGATCGGGCGTCGCGTCCGCCAGGAGCTGGACGATTCGCTCGAAGCCTACTCGGTTCAGCGGCGTCTGCACGTGGCGCCCCTCGCTCAGGACGGTCATACCGGGCGCGAAGCCCTCGGTGGGCGCGGTGGCCACGGCCCGCACGAGGCCGTTCGGCAGACGCTGGATCACCTGCACGGGAATGGCCCGATGCCCCGCGTCGTCGCTCACCGTCAGCTCGGTGAGCACGCCGGGCAGCGCGGCGAGGTCGAAGCGCGCCTCGATGACGCGCTCGCGCGCCCGCACGATGCGCCCGATGCGCGCGGCGAAGTCGTCGGGGAGGGGATGCGATTCGAGCGTGTCCTTGACCATGGTCAGGTTCCTCCGCTTGAGCTGGGCGCGCGCGGCGTGGAGGCGGTTGTTCACCGTCGAGACCGGCACCCCCAGAAAGGTCGCGATGTCCTGCTGCGAGCACTCGTGCACGTAGAAGAGGGTCACGACTTCGCGCAGCGGGCGCGGCAGCCTCCCGATGGCGGCGAGCACGGCGCGGTACTGCTGCCGTCGCTCCATCCGGCGCTCGGGGCCGGCTTCCGCCGAGAACACCCCGTCGGCCTCCATGAGGGGACGGGACTCCGGCGGCTTTCGCCTGAGCTGGCGGTGGGCGTGATGCCGGACGATGCCCCGGAGCCAGCCCGGGAAGGCGGCCGGATCCTCGAGCGTGGGCAGGGAGAACCAGGCGGCCACGAAGGCCTCCTGCACGATGTCCTCCGCGTGCTGCGGGTCGCGCACGAAGGACAGTGCGTAGCCGAAGGCCATGTGCTGGAAGCGCCGCGTGAGCTCGCCGAACGCGTCGAGGTCTCCGTGCTTCGCCTGCCGGGTCAGCGCTTCGAGGTCCATCGCCCCTCCTTCACCCCATAGGTGCCAGAAAGGGAGGTCGGGCTTTGGCCTACTTCGTCTCCCGCGTGGCGCCCTCTCGGAGCAGGTCGGCCACGTCCTCGGCGGTGAAGCCCAGCTCGGCGAGGATGTCCCGGGTCTCGGTGCCGAAGGGGCGAGTGGCGGGGGAGTGCCGGAAGCCGGCGTCGTCCAGCTTGACTGGATTGGACACCACGCGCACCGGGCCGAGCGCCGGATGGTCCAGATCGTGGAGCATCTCGTTGGCGAGCACCTGCTCGTCGTCCATCAGCTCCACGGGCAGCCGCACCCCGGCGGCGGGGAGCCCATGCGCGTCGCAGGCCGCCTTCCATTCCGCGGTGGTCCGCGTCTTCATGAGCTCTTCCATCGCGGCGCCCAGCGCATCGTAGTGGCGCTGCTGCTCGGCGGGGTCGGCGCGGGGGCGCTCGTGGGCCAGGTCCTTCATTCCCGTCGCGCGCATGAAGGCGCGCTGCAGGCCCGCGCTCACGCACGCCACCGCCAGCGCGGCGTCCTTGGTCGCGTAGGTGCGGTAGTAGACGCGCACCATGCCGGGCGTGCGGATATTCGGCAGGAGCTCGGCCTGCTCCGTATATGGCGCGCCCGCCGCGCGGAGCTCGGCCAGGCGCTTGAGGAGGTCGCGGCGGGGGGCGGCGTCCGTCTTGTCCACGCGCACCATGCCGTTGTTCTGCACCACCAGGGCGGCGGCGAGCAGCGCCACCTCCACCTCGCCGCCCCGGCCGGTAGTCGCACGACGATAGAGCGCGGAAGCTACGCCGAAGGCCAGGCTCATCGCGCACATGTAGTCGGCGACGGGCGGATCGCCCGCGGCGGGATTGCCGTCCACGATGCGGCCGTTGGAGGCCATGAGCCCGCTGCGCGCCTGGACCACGAGGTCCATGCCCGCCAGCATGGCGTCGGGGCCCCGCGGGCCGAACGCGGTGACATTGCCCACGATGAGCCGGGGGTAGCGCGGGGCCAAGGTGGCATGGTCGAGCCCCAGCTCGCGGGCCAGCCCGGGCCGGAAATTGGTGAGCACCACGTCGGCGCGCACCAGGAGGGCGTGGATCACCAGCGCGGCCGAGGGGTGCTTGAGGTTGAGCGGCAGCGAGTGCTTGCCCCGGTTGCGCGAGAGGAAGTGGCGGGTCTCCCCCGGCGCGAGGGGATTGAGCGTGCGCACCGGGTCGCCCTCCAGCGCCTCGATCTTGATGACATGCGCCCCGCCGTCGGCGAGGAGCTGGGCGCAGTAGGGCACCGCGATGAACTGGCCGAACTCGACGACCTCGATGCCGGCGAAGGGCTGGGGACGGCCCGGGATCTCTCCCATCTCGCCGATTCTAAACCGAGTTATATAGGTGGGGTGCCTGGCTTCGCCCCCTCCCCGTCCGTGCTGACCTCCCCGAGCGCCCGGCCGCCGATCGCCCGCAGGGACCCGCGAATCGACATCGTTCACGGGGACCGACGCGAAGACGACTACTTCTGGCTCCGCCGCAAGGAGGACCCGGAGGTCAGCGCCTACCTGGAGGCTGAAAACGCCTATACCGACGCGGTGATGAAGCCCACCGAGGCCTTCCAGGCCCGCCTGTACGACGAGATGCTGGCGCGCATCAAGGAGGACGACGCCTCCGTTCCCTATCGCCGTGGCGGCCACTTCTACTACGCCCGCACCGAGACCGGCAAACAATACCCGATCTACTGTCGCAAGGCGGGAAGCCTCGAGGCGCCGGAAGAGATCACGCTGGATCTCAACGCGCTCGCCGCCGGCCACCCCTTCCTGGCCCTGGGGCTCTACACGGTGTCGGATGACGGCCACCTCCTGGCCTATAGCCTCGACACCACCGGCTTCCGCGAGTACACGCTCTATGTGAAGGACCTGCGCTCGGGCGCGCTGCTGGGCGACCGGATCGAGCGCGTGTCCTCGGCGGCCTGGGCGGCGGACTCGGCCACGCTCTTCCACGTCACCGAGGACGACGCCAAGCGCGCCTATCGCCTGTGGCGGCATCGCCTGGGCGACCCCGACGACACGCTCCTGTGGGAGGAGCCGGACGAGCTGTTCCGCCTCGGCGTCTGGCGCTCGCGCAGCAGGGCACTCCTCTTCTGCGCCTCGCGCTCGTTCACCACCACGGAGTACCGCTACCTCTCCGCCCACGCCACCGAGGCCCCGTGGCGGACCCTGCTCGCGCGCGAGCACGACCACGAGTACGAGGTGGACCACGGCGCCGGCCTCTTCTACATCCGCACCAATGCCGGCGGCCGCCGCAACTTTCGCCTCGTCACCGCGCCCGAGGACGACCCCCGCCCGGAGCGCTGGACGGAGCTCATCCCCCACCGCGAGGACGTGATGCTCGAGGAGGTGGACGTCTTCGCGACGCACTATGTGGTCCTCGAGCGGGCGGGCGGGCTCAACCGGCTCCGCGTCCTCCGCTTCGACGACAGGGTCGCGCGCTACGTGGAGTTTCCCGAGCCCGCCTATGACGTCGAGGCCGAGGCCAACCCCGAGTTCGACACCCCCGCTTACCGCTTCCACTACCAGTCCTTCATCACCCCGCCCACGGTGTACGACTACGAGGTGGCAGGGGGCACGCTCCGCGTCCTCAAGCGCCAGGAGGTGCTGGGCGACTACAATCCCACCCGCTATCAGACCGAGCGGCTCCATGCCGTGGCCGGCGATGGGACCCGGGTGCCCATCTCCTTTGTCTCCCGCAAGGACTCGTCCCGCGACGGCTCGAGCCCGCTGATGCTGGTCGGCTACGGCGCCTACGGCATCGTGGCCTCGCCGGTGTTCTCGTCGAATCGGCTGAGCCTGCTGGATCGGGGGGTGTCCTTCGCCATCGCGCACGTGCGCGGGGGTGGAGACATGGGCAAGCGGTGGCACGACGAGGGCCGCATGCTCAGGAAGCGCAACACGTTCACCGACTTCATCGCCGCCGCGGAATTCCTGGTGGCGGCGGGGCTGACTTCTCCCGATCGGCTCCTCATCGAGGGCGGCAGCGCGGGCGGTCTCCTCATCGGCGCGGTGCTGAACATGCGGCCGGACCTCTTCCGGGGCGCGCTGCTCCGCGTGCCCTTCGTGGACGTGATCAATACCATGCTCGACGAGTCGCTGCCCCTGACGGTGGGCGAGTTCGAGGAGTGGGGCAACCCCAAGATCCGCGAGCACTACGAGTACATGAAGACGTATTGCCCGTACACGAACCTGGCCCCGCGCCCATACCCCGCCATCCTCGTGCGCACCGCGCTCAATGACAGCCAGGTCATGTACTGGGAGCCCGCCAAGTGGGTGGCGCGCCTGCGCGCGCTGGACGTCCCCCTCGAGGCGGCCAGGGATCCGCTCCTCTTCAAGATCAACATGGCGGCGGGGCATGGCGGCGCCTCCGGCCGCTACGACTTCCTCCGCGAGATTGCCTTCGACTACGCGTGGTCCCTGGCCGTGGTCGGCCGCGCGGCGTGAGCGCGAGCCCGGACTCGGACCCGTGATCGACGGGGCGCGGCTCCTCGACTACCTGCGCAAGAAGACAGGGGCGCCGGGGCTCGGGCTGGCGGAGCCGCCCGTGCCGGTGACGGGCGGGTTCGACACGCGCATCTACAGCTTTCACCTGGTGGGCGCGCCGCCCGAGCTGTCCGGCCCGCTCATCCTCCGCGTGCTCGCCGCGCACCACGATCCCCGGCGCGCGCTGCGCGAGCAGGCCATCCAGAACGCGCTCGCCGCGCAAGGGTATCCCGCGCCGCGCGCGCCGCTGGCCTCCGCGGATCCCGCCGCGCTCGGCGCGGGCTTCCTCGTCATGGAGCGCCGGCCCGGCCGCCCGCTCCTGGAGCGCCCCGGGCTCGGCATGGCCGGCGTGCTGGTGCGGGCCCAGCGTCGCCTCCATGGGCTCGACGCGGAGGCGGTTCGTCAGGCCATCGAGGCCGCGGTGCCCGGCGGCGCCGAGGCGCACCGGGTGGAGGGCCAGCTCGCGCTGATGGAGGCGCGCATCGTGCGCGGTGCGCTGCTGGGTCTGGTGCCCGCGCTGGGCTGGCTGCGCGCGAGTCGGCCGGCAGTGGAGGGCCCGCCCGTCGTCTGCCACGGGGACTTCCACCCGCAGAATATCCTCGTGGACGGCCGGCGCGAAGTCACGGTGACCGGGGTGCTCGACTGGCCCAACCTCCTGTTTGCCGAGCGGGCCTGCGACGTGGCGGCGACCCGCGTCATCCTCCGCTACGCGCCCGTGGGCGTCGTTTCCGTCCCGCGCCACCTCCGCTGGCTGGTCCGCGCCGCCCGCGCCGTGCTGGTCCGGCGCTTCATGGCGAGCCACCGGCGCGCCCAGCCCCTGGACCGAGGCGCGCTCCGGTACTATGAGGCCCTGGCGTGCATGCGGGGGCTGGTGCGCGTAGCGGAGAACCGCACCGCGGCCGACGCCCGGGGGGCCGCGGTCCCGACTCTCCTGGACACCTCCCGCTTCGGCGAGCGGCTCGCGCGCCGCTTCGCCACGCTGACCGGGGTCGTGCCGAGGCTGCCGAAGGTCAAGGAGAGAACGGCACCATGAGCTGGCGCATCGGGGTGGACATCGGCGGCACCTTCACCGATGTGGTGGTGACGGACGAGGCGCGGGGGACCCTGGAGGTGGTGAAGGTTCCCACCACGCCGCGCGACTTCGCGCAGGGGGTGCTCGACGCGCTGGCCGCGGCAACCCGCGCGCACGGAATTCGGCCTCACGATGTCTCCCTGCTCGCCCATGCCACCACCGTGGTGACCAATGCGCTGCTGGAGGGCAAGGGCGCGCGCACCGCGCTCCTCACGACCCAGGGCATGCGCGACGTGCTCGAGCTGCGTCGCTCCGCCCGCGCCAGCCTCTACGACCTCTTCCAGGACGGGCCCCGCGTGCTGGTACCGCGCCACGCGCGGCTCGAAGTGCGCGAGCGCCTGGACGCCCAGGGGCGGGTAGTCACGCCGCTGGCCATGGAGGACGTGGACGCCGCGGTGGACTTCATCCGGCGCCACGAGATCCAGGCGGTCGCGGTGTGCTTCCTCTACTCCTTTCTCGACGATACGCACGAGCGCCGCGTGGGCGAGCGCCTGCGCGCGGCGCTCCCCGGCCTGCCCGTCTTTCTCTCCAGCGAGGTGTTGCCGGAGATCCGCGAATTCGAGCGCACCAGCACCACCGCGGTCTGCGCCTACGTGGGGCCGATCCTGGCGTCCTATCTGGAGCGGCTGGCGACGGCGGTGACGAGTCAGGGCTTTCCCGCGCCCTATGTGATGGGCTCCTCGGGCGGCGTCTTCACGGTGGCGGAGGGAGTGCGCATGCCGGCCATGGCGGTCGAGTCGGGTCCCGCCGCCGGCGTCATCGCGACCCAGCTCATCGGGCGACGGCTCGGGCTGCCGAATCTCCTCTCCTTCGACATGGGGGGGACGACGGCCAAGGCCAGCCTCATCGAGAACGGCCAGATCAACACCACCAGCGAGTACGAGGTGGGGGGCGGCGCCAATGCCCGGCGCTGGATGCACGGCACCGGGCATCCCATCCGCGTGCCGGTGATCGATCTGGCCGAGGTGAGCGCGGGCGGCGGCAGCATCGCGTGGATCGACCCTGGCGGGGCGCTGCGCGTGGGGCCGGAGTCGGCGGGGGCGGAGCCCGGGCCCGTGTGCTATGGCCAGGGCGGGGCGCAGCCCACCGTCACCGACGCGGACCTGGTCCTGGGCTATCTCAACCCGGTGGCGCTGCTGGGCGGCGGGCTGCCGGTGCACCTCGACCGCGCGCGCGCCGCCATCGAGACGCGCATCGCGCGGCCGCTCAAGCAGGGTGTGCTCGAGGCCGCCGCCGGCATCGTGGACGTGGTGAACGCCGGTATGGCGGCCGCTCTTCGAATCGTCTCCGTGGAGCGCGGGCACGACCCGCGCGAATTCGCGCTGGTGGCCTTCGGCGGCGCGGGCCCGGTGCACGCGGCGCGGCTGGCGCAAGAGCTCGACATCCCCGAGGTGATCGTGCCGCCCATTCCCGGCGGCTTCTCCGCCCTGGGTCTCGTCGCCTCCGACTTCCGCCGCGACTACGTGAAGACTTTCTACGCGCGGCTGGACGAGGCGCGCCTCGAGGACATGGCCTCCGTTTTCAACCAGATGGAGGCGGCGGGCCGCGAGGTGCTCCGCGCGGCCGGCGTGCCCGAGGACCGGTGGGAGCTCACGCGCGCCGCCGACTGCCGCTACCGCCGTCAGGCCTATGAGCTCACGGTGCCGGTGACGCCGGGGCCCGTGACGGAGCAGACGCTGGCGCGCCTGGCCGCCGACTTCCACGACCGTCATCGCCAGACCTATGGCCACGCGAACCCCGATGAAGCGGTCCAGTGTGTGAACCTGCGGATGGCCGCGGTGGGGCATCAGGTGGGCCTCGAGCTCTCGCGCCGGCCGGATGGGAGCGTGGCGCCGCACACGCTCGGGGCGCGCGAGGCCTACTTCAAGGAGACGGGGCTCGTCCGCTGCGACGTGCTCCCGCGCGAGGCGCTGCCGCCCGGCACCCGCCGTGCGGGCCCGCTGGTCATCGAAGCCATGGACGCCACCATCGTCGTCCCGCCCGGCTGGTACTGCCGCGTGGACGAGGGCGGCTTCATCCGCCTCACCCAGACTCCGCCGGAGACGAGCCGATGACCGCGCTGGCCGCCACCGATCCCGCCACCTTCGAGGTCGTGAAGAACGCGCTCTACTGCGCCGCCGAGGAGATGAAGGTGGTGCTGGCCAAGACCGCCTACTCGCCGCTGCTCAAGGTGGCGGGCGACTACTCCTGCGGCCTCTTCGACGTGGGGGGCGAGATGGTGGCGCAGGGCCCCGACCTCCCCATTCACCTCGGCTCCATGCCGCTGGCGGTGAAGGCCGTCATCCGCGCCTTCCCGGCCTTCGAGCCCGGCGACGTCTTCATCCACAACGATCCCTACTTCGGCGGCAGCCACTTGCCCGACGTCAACGTGGTCATGCCCGCCTTCCACGAGGACACGCTGCTGGGCTTCGCCTGCGTGCGCGCCCACTGGCCGGACATCGGGAGCAATACGCCCGGCTCCTACGGCACCGCGACCGAGATCTACGGCGAAGGGCTACGGCTGCCGCCGGTGCGGCTGGCCCGCGCGGGCGTCACCAACGCGGACGTGGAGGCCATCATCTTCACCAATGTGCGCACGCCGGAGGAGCGCCGCGGCGACCTGCGCGCGCAGATCGCGGCCAATCTCCGTGGCGTCACGCGGCTCCAGGAGCTGGCGCGGAAGCACGGGGTGGGCCGCCTGCTCAAGGTCATGCAGGAGGTGATGGACTACTCCGAGCGCATGATGCGCGCCATGCTCACCGCGCTGCCCGACGGCACCGCCAGCTTCGAGGAGCTCTGCGACGGCGACGGCGTGCTCGAGGAGGGCGAGACCGAGGACCGCCCGTTCACGATCCGCATGACGGTGACCAAGCGCGGCGACACCTTGTCCGTGGATTTCGCCGGCACCGACCGCCAGGTAGCGGGTCCAATGAACGCCCCCCTCAACGTGACCGCCTCCGGCATCTACTGCGCGATCAAGATGGTGGCCGACCCCACCGATCTGGTGCCGCCCAACTCCGGCTGCTGGCGCCCGGTGGAGCTCATCGCCGAGCCCGGCACCGTGGTGCATGCCCAGTCCCCCGCGCCGGTGGTCTTCGCCAACCACGAGATCTCGCACCGCGTGGCCGACATGCTCTTCGGCGCCCTCGTGCAGCTCTGCCCCACGCGCGTCATGGCCTGCTCCCAGGGCACCTCCGCCATCCTCACCGTGGGCGGCGTGGACTACCGCGATGGCGCCCGCTACGTCTCCTACGAGACCATCAAGGGCGGCTTCGGCGCCCGCCCCACCAAGGACGGCGTCAACGGGATGTCCAGCGGCATCTCCAATACCATGAACACGCCCATCGAGATCCTCGAGATGTCCTTCCCGGTGCGGGTGGAGCGCTACGCGATCCTGCCGGACTCGGGCGGGGTGGGAAAGTACCGCGGCGGCTGCGGCGTGGAGCGCGTCTGGCGCATTCTCGGCCACCCGGCGCAGGTGAGCGTCTGCATGGAGCGGAGCGTGGCCCCGCCCTTCGGCCTGGCCGGCGGCGGCCCCGGCGCGGGCGCCCGCGTGAGCCTCATCCTCCCCGACGGCCGCGAGCGCCGCCTCAATACCAAGGGCACGCTGACCGTGCCCGCCGAGGCGCAGGTGGTGATGCACGCGCCGGGGTCGGGGGGCTACGGCGCGGCGAGCGAGCGCGATCCGGCGCGGGCGCGGGAGGATCTGGTGAACGGGTACGTGAACGCGCGAGACTCCGCGCCCGCTTGTCCCGCCTGTCGCTGAAAGCCTCTTCACATGGGGCCCGGATCGGTGTCTTATCTCCGGGATCATACTTCCTCAGGAGGACATTCATGAGCGTCGACCGCAGCTATATCGCCGAGAACAAGACTCAGCTGACCCGGCTCCAGGGCCTCTTGGCCGGCCGGAGCGATGCCGAGCTGGCGCGCCCGATGCCGGCGGGCTGGACCGTGGCCGCGGTGCTAGGGCATCTGGCGTTCTGGGACCAGCGCGCCCTCATCCTGCTCGAGCACCTGGAGAAGACGGGTACGGCCCCGGCCGGTTACAGCGGGGAGGACGTCGACTGGATCAACGACGCGGGCAAGCCCATGCTCCTGGCGGTGCCGCCCCGCCGTGCCGCCGAGCTCTGCCTGTCGATCGGGCAGGCGGTCGACGCGAAGGCGGCAGGTCTCAGCGATGATCACGTGGCGAAGAACGCGGCCGCCGGGATGCCGGTGAGTCTCAACCGCGGCCAGCACCGGATCGATCACTTCGCGGATCTCGAGCGGACGCTGCAGGGGCGCTAGCGGGCGTGGCCCGGCGCGTCCACGTTCTCGGCGCGTCGGGGTCGGGGACCACCACCCTGGCGCAGGAGCTGGCCGCGCGCCTGGGCTGCCCGCACTACGACGTCGATGACTACTTCTGGCTGCCGAGTGACCCGCCGTTCCAGCACATCCGGGACCGCGAGGCCCGACGCGCCATGCTGAGCGCCGTCCTCGAGAAGCCCGGCGGCTGGGTGCTGTCGGGCTCTCTCTGCGGCTGGGGCGACATCTATATCCCGCTCTTCGACCTGGTCGTGTTCCTCTGGATCCCGCATGAGCTGCGGATGGCGCGGCTGGCGGCCCGCGAGGTCGCCCGCTATGGGGCCCAGACGATCGCGCCGGGCGGGGCGATGCATGCGGGCTCCGGCGGCTTCATGAAGTGGGCGGCCGCCTACGACGAGGGCGGGCTCGAGATCCGCAGCCTCCGCCTTCACAACGTCTGGCTGGCCACCTTGCCCGGCCCCCCGCTGCGCCTCGAGGGCGACGCCACCGTGGAGGCAAATCTGGGGGCGGTGCTCCGCGCCCTGCCGGACGGTTGATCGGCCGTCCGCGTGTCACGCCCCCGCGCGTCAGGCCGCGGGCGGCGGGACGACCACGTCCTCGTAGCGGTGGCGCTTCGTGATGAGCCCCGCGTGCTGGAAGACGTCGAGCGTCACCTCGAAGGCGGGCCGCGTGATCTCCACGTGCGGTGTCCAGCAGCCGAGCTTCTGGTAGTAGGCGATGGTGGTGGTCAGCACCGCCCGGTCGATCGTGGGGAAGAAGGCCGCTTCCGCCTCGGCCACGCGCCGGGCGGGCGTGGCGAGGAGCCAGGCGCGCGCCTTGCGGTAGGCTCGCATGAAGCGCCGCGCCGCGTCCGTCTCCAGCCAGTCGCGCGTGGCGGCCAGGCTCGAGAAGGCGCAGGGCCCGATGGCCTCGCCCACGGAGGCCACCACATGGCCTTGGCGATCGTGCTCGAGCTGCTGCGGCGCCGGCCCCTGCTGGTGGATATAGTCCCCCTGGCCCTTGCGGAATGCCGCGTCCATCTGGCCGCTGGGAATGTTCCGCGCCCGTATCGCGTTGAAATCGAGGTGCTGCCTGTGACAGGCGAACTTGAACATGGTCAGCGGCTGGCCGCCGTGATCCACCAGTACCGTCTTGCCCGCCAGCTTCTGCCAGGTGAAGGCGGGATCGGGCGCGCGGCCGGTGAGGAAGAAGCCGTCCTTCTCGTTGATCTGCGCGAAGTGCACGGCGGGGGGCGCCTGGCCCTTCTCGAGCGGGCCGAAGCCCTGGGCCGGCGCCGACTGGCACACCTGCACGGTGCCCGCCACCACCCCCTCGATGGCCGACTGGCCGGGCGGGGCAGTCGAGTGCCTGGGCGTGAAGCCTTCTTCCCTGAGAAAGCCGCCCGCGATGGTCGCGATCAGCGGCGAGTAGAAGGCCGAGAAGCGCGTGAACTGGATGTGGATCTCGTCGCTCATGGGACCTTCTCTGGATCGCGGAGGCCCAGCTCGCGCGCCAGCGCCCGCGCCCCCTCCACGTAGACGGGGGCCCGCAGCTCGACGAAGACGCGGTGGGCATCGGCCACGAGCCGCGCCGCCGCCGCCGGGTTGCCGGCGGCCCCCTCGACGCGGGCCAGGGGGAGCCGGGTGCGCGCCGCCTCGAAGCGCGCTCCCGCGCCCTCCACCGCGGCCAGCGCGCGCTCGAGATGCGTGCGCGCCGTGTCCAGGTTACCCGCGGCCAGGGCCATGCGGCCCAGCGCGCGCTCCGACCAGCCGATGCCCCACCAGTAGCGCACCTTCGCGGAGGTCCGGGCCGCCTCATCGAGCAGGGCGCGGGCGGTGTCGAGCTCGCCGGCGGCGAAGTGTGCCTCGCCCAGCACGCTGGTCATCCAGGCCTGCATTTCCAGCGAGCGGAACGCGCCCATCTGCGCCACCGCCTTCTCGAGGAGGGGAATGGCCGCCACCATGTCGCCCTTCTCGAAGTAGATGGCGCCCAGGAAGCCCATGGCGAGCGCGGTGTTGACCGGATTCGGCGACCGGTCGAGACCCCGGCGCGCCACCTCCACGCCGCGGTCCCAGTCGCCGCGCAGGGCGAGGACGGAGCCCGCCGTCCAGTCCGCCGCGCTCTGGAGCTTCGGGTCCTGGGTGGCGTCGGCGATCTCGACCACCCGAGCGATGGCCTCCAGCGCGGCGTCGAACTCGCCGATGGGACCGTGGTTGAGCGCCTGCACCCAGTTCGCGGAGGCGAACCAGTAGCGGTCGCGGCTGTCGCGCAGGTGCGCCACCGCCTCCCGCGCGTGCCGGACGCCGTCGGGGAGCGCGCCCGAGAAATAACACTCGTAGCCGAGGACGTAGTGGGCCTTGCCGATGAGGGTGGGGTCGTCGGCCCGCCGGGCGTCGGCGAGTGCCCGCTCGCCGCTCGCCACCGCGCCCTCACGGAAGCCGGTGACGCTGAAGGTCCGGCCCAGCCAGAAGTGGTACTCCGCCGAGAGCGCGGGATCTCCGAGGCGGCTGACGCGCGGAGCGGCGGCGGTGAGGCGCTCGATGATCGGCTGGAACTGGCCGAGGAGCCCCAGCGAGTGCGACTGGGCGAAGAGGAGAGCCATGACCTCGCGGTCGCGGCGCTCCTCGCCGTCCAGCCGCTCGGCGTGGACCAGCGCCTGGTCGAGGAGGGCGACCGCCTCCACGTTGGCATAGCGCTCGGCGGATCGCCGGGCCGCGCGGGCCAGATAGCGGGTGGCCGGCTCGTGGAGGTCGCTGGCGCCGTAGTGGAACGCGATCTGGTCGAGGGCGTCGTCGATCCGCTCCGCGAAGCGGGTCTCGAGCGCCCGCGCGGCGGCGGCGTGGAGCTCGCGGCGGCGCGCCGGCGCCAGGCTCTCGTAGGCGACATCGTGGGTGAGGGCGTGCTTGAAGGTGTAGAGCGGATCGTCGGCCACCAGCGCCTCGTAGAGGAACTCCGCCTGGACCAGAGTGGCGAGCCGGGCGTCGAGACGCTCGTCGCCGCCCGCCATCGCGCGCAGGAGCGCCGGCGAGAAATCGCGCCCGATCACCGACGCCGCCTGCAGGAGCGCGCGCTCCGGCTCGGGGAGGCGCTCGATGCGCGCCAGCAGCACCTCGTGCACGGTGCCCGGCACCGCGGCCACTCCCGTCGTGTCCGCGCGGGCCAGCGTGTGCGTGAGCTCTTCGAGGAAAAACGGATTGCCCTCCGCGCGGGCCAGGATCACTTCCTCCGCGCCCGGCGACAGGGTCTCCGGCGAGAGCAGGGACTGCAGCGCGCGGCGGCTGTCCTCGGACGACAGCGGCGCCAGCCCCACCTGAGTCACGTAGGAGCGCCGGAGCCAGGCGGGCTGATGGCCCTCGCGATAGGTCACCACCACCATGATGGGCGCGCCGGCCAGGCTCTCCACGATGGAGGCGAGGTAGGCGGCGGAGGCATGGTCGATCCAGTGCAGGTCCTCGACGATCATCACGATGGGCCGCAAGGCCCGGCTCGCGCGAAGGCTCACCGTGCGGAGAATCTCGAGGGTGCGCGCGTGCACCGACTCGGGGCTGTAGGTGGCCAGGGCCTCGCCCTCGGTCGATTGGCCGAGGAAGTGGAGCAGGTACGGCGCCATCTCCTCGGCGGGGAGTCCCAGGCGATCGAGCGCACCGCGGACCTTCTCGCGGAGCTGCTCCGGCCCGTCCGCCTCGGTGAGACGGAAGGCGTGCCGGACGATCTCGATCACGGGCAGGAAGGGCACGCTGGTGCCGTGCGGATGACAGCGGCCTTCCAGGAGCAGGATCTCCGTGGGCGGGAGGCCGCGGCGCCACTCGTAGACGAGCCGTGACTTGCCGATGCCCGCTTCGCCCACCACGGCGACCACCTGGCCCCGGCCCCCGTGCGCGCTGCCGAGCCGGCTGCGCAAGAGCTCGAGCTCCTCGCGCCGGCCCACGAAGGCGTTGCGGTAGGCGGACGTGGCCGCGCCCGACTCGTGGCCGCGCAGCGCGTGCACCACCGCGCCGCCCGGCCCCGGGGCCGGCACGCGCGCGAGCTCGAAGTGCCGGGCGAGGAAGCCGGCCGCGGTGTCGCTCACCGCGATGACACCGTCCCCGGCGGCGGCGGAGAGCCCGTCCAGCCACTCCATCGCGCGCCGCTGGGCCTCGGAGTCGATCTCGATGCCGTCGCGCGTCTCGGCCAGCTCCACCTGCTCGGAGTGCAGGGCCAGGCGCACCGGCGGCACCTCGGGGCTCTCGCGGCGGGCCCGCTCCGCCGCGGAGGCCATGACGATCGCCGCGTGGGCCGCGCGCCGGCTCACATCCTCCATCGGCTCGGCGCCGAACACCGCGAGCAGCCCCATCGGGCTGAGCCCCGCGAGGCGCCCACCGAAGGCCTCCAGCTTGTCCACGAAGGATTCGGCGAGGCGGCTCCAGCCATAGCTGTCGTCCCGGCGCTCGCCCACCGCCCGGACGCGCAGGAAGATCACCCGGCGCGAGGTCCAGCGCAGCGGGCGCACCGGCCGCCGTGGCGCGGATGGAGCGGCCTCCCCCGGGGCCGGATTCTTCGGCGGCTCGGCGGGCCGCGCCGGTGAAGGTCGCAGGGGCTCCGGCTCGGGCGGGTCGGGGTGGGGCGGCAACCCGGGGGAGCGCAGCTCGTAGCGCGCGATCCGCGCGCGCACGGTATTTCGCGTGAGACCGAGGCGCCGCGCGGAGACAGAGATGTTCCAGCCCGTGTCCTCGAGCGCCGCGAGGAGCTGATCCCTGGCCACGTCGGCCGCGCTGAGCGGCGCGGGCGCGCCCGCCGACGGCGCGACGGCGGACATCCGGCCGGGGCCCAGCTCCAGCATCCCGGCGCTCACGGTGGCAGCGTCGGTCAGGAGCGCGACCCGCTCCATCACATTCGCGAGCTCGCGCACGTTGCCCGGCCAGGCATAGGCGCGCAGTCGCGCGCGCGCATCGGCCTCCAGCTTCTTCGGGGGCAGCCCGTACTCGCGGCAGGCCCGCTCGAGGAAGGTCTGCGCCAGCACCAGGATGTCGCCGCCGCGCTCCCGGAGGGGCGGCAGCGTGAGCGTCAGCACCGCGAGCCGATGATAGAGGTCCTCGCGGAAGCGCCGCTCGCGGGCGGCCGCCTCCAGGTCGAGATTGCTGGCGGCGATGATGCTCACGTCCACCGGCTCGCCCCGGGTGGCGCCGAGCCGGCGCACGACGCGCTCCTCGATGGCGGTCAGGAGCTTGGCCTGGGCGGGTTCGTGCAGGAGCCCGATCTCGTCGAGGAAGAGGGTGCCGCCGCTGGCGGTCTGGAAGAGCCCGGGCTTGGCCCGCCGTGCGTCCGTGAAGGCGCCCGGCTCGAAGCCGAAGAGCTCGGCTTCCACCAGATGCTCGGGCAGGGCGGCGCAGTTGATGGCCTGGAATGCGCCCGCCGCGCGGGGCCCCGCGCGGTGAATGGCCCGCGCGAGCAAGCCCTTGCCGGTGCCCGTCTCGCCTACGAGAAGGAGGGCGGGCAGGCGCCGCGCGCCGGACTGCATCTGGACGAGGCGGCGGACCTGGGCCCGGAGGGCCACCATGGCCGTGCTCTCGCCCATGAGCTCGGCGAGGGGGTCGGTCGAGCGCGGAGGCCCACCGCCAGTGGAGCCATCGACCATCTTTACCTTCTACGCTGGCAGGGCGGCCTCTTCAAGAGCGCACCTCCGCTCACGGTCGCTTGAGCCGGAGGTCCTCGTAGGGCGCGGAGTAGGCGTGGCCCGGGATGAGGGAGAGCCCCGGCTCCTCCACGCGCGGGCCGACCGCCCAGAGAAAGGCCGACTCCATCAGGGGCGCGTGGGTGACGCGGTCGTGGATGAGCCGCTGGATCTGGTGCAGCATCGCCTCGCGCTTCTTCCGGTCCAGCTCGCGCGACTGCCGCGCGTAGAGATCCTCGGCCTCGGGGATGGCGCTGTAGGAGTAGAAGCCGTCGCGCGTGACGAAGGGCTCGAGCCGCGTGGCGGCATTGCCCGACGGCGCCACCAGCGCCATGATCACGCCGGGGATCTTCTTCTCGCGCCACGCGGTGAGAAAGGCCGCGCGCTCCATGTTCTTGATGCGCGTGCGGATGCCGGCCGCGCGCAAGAAGTTGGCGATGGCCTCGCCCATGGAGTTGTAGGGCGGGAAGGGCGTGAAGTCGCCGCCGTCGAGGCCGCCCGGATAGCCGGCCTCGGCGAGGAGGGCTTTCGCGCGGGCGGGATCGTAGGGATGCGGCGGCAGCTCGAGCGCGAACTCCAGCGCCTTGGGCACGATATTGCCGCTGGGGCGCGCGAAGCCGAGCCACTCCGCCTCGCTCACCGCCTTCCGGTCCACCGCGAGGCTTGCCGCCAGCCGCACGCGCCGGTCGTGCCACGGTGACTTCGGGTCGCCCTGCTCGGGGAAGTCGAGCCAGAACTGCCCGACCGACGGCAGCGGCGAGGCGACCTTGAAGCCCGGCGTGCGCTTGAGCTCCTCGGCCACCGGACCCGACACGAGATAGATCAGATCCACCTCGCCCCGCTTCACCGCGGCGGCGCGCGTGGTCTCGTCGGTGATGGTGCGCAAGACCAGCCGCTTGATCGCGGGGGGCTTGCGCCAGTAACCCTCGAAGGCCTCGAGCACCAGCTCGATGCCCGGATTGAAGGACACCAGCTTGTAGGGCCCCGCGCCGATGGGCGCCTTCTTGAAGCCCTCCTCGCCCACCCGCTCGACGTATTTCCTCGGCACCACCCAGGCCGCGCCCGACGCGGTGGTCCCGTAGAACGTCATGAAGTCGGGCCAGGGCTCCTTCAAGACGATGCGCACGCGTCCCGGATCCGGGGTCTGGATCTCCTTGACGCGGTCCTTGAGGAGCTTGGACGCCGCGCCCC
>Ga0137403_10001352_pt1 | contig 30915 bp, 26 predicted proteins | sample CZOMad2_1_16fung_FD_122057 | JGI IMG/M metagenome (GOLD analysis project Ga0137403, IMG submission 122057) | Vadose zone soil fungal communities from Angelo Coast Range Reserve, California, USA - CZOMad2_1_16fungal (Hybrid Assembly) | ecosystem: Environmental > Terrestrial > Soil > Vadose zone... | reverse complement strand
GTTCAACCTGGCTGAACGCGTGGTGAACAATCTGTTTGCCGGAAACACGGATTTTGTTTTGAACGGAACCCCTTTCGTCGCCGGTATCGATTTTGCCGTGGCTCTCGCCGCCCTGCACACGCCCCATATCGACAACTTTATTAGAAAGGACAAGAGGGTCGAATGTCACTTCGATACAGTGCCGGACAACAAGGGAAGTTTCGATATGAAAATATTGAAGGATGGCGAGTGGTCTCTCGTCACGACAAAAGCGAACCTGGTAGCTCTGTTTGGCTTGAATGGCTGCGGCGGCGGCGGCGACGCGACCCTTGTCATCAATGGCATACAAAAGAATGAGGATCAGAGGAACCGAACGCGCACTCATGAAGATCAACATGTGAAGGATGACAAAGCGATTTTTGCGGCTGTGGTTGGTTCCTGGGACACGTTGTTAGCTGAAGCGAAAAGGTTGCGACGAACTGAGGTAGCGGACACCGCCGATGAATGCCGCCAAAACCTCTATGACAGACATGTTAGTAAGCAGGATCCTACCTACATCGTTACCAAGTTGATCCATGACATCAACACGACGGCTAAAGATTTTCATGACACCGCAGCCGGTCGCAACGTGAGGATATCCAATGCGCAACCCCTAAATAACTGCACGAGAGTCACAGCAGAGGCGAGGTAACCGTTAAGAGGAATTTGTGAACGCATGAATCGCAGTTTCGCAAAACCGATACAAAGTTTGGAACGTGGCCGGAACACCCCGGCACAATCCGCTCTGATACAACGCAAGTCCGAGTGCGGCGGAACAGCGGATCTGACCAGCCAGTGTGAAGGGCGCCGGCAGAAAGAATTTGTGCAGCGACAGAGCGGGAACGATTCCGCGCGGGGTTCTCAGGCGCCACCCTCTGTACACGAGGTGTTGCGCTCATCCGGCCAGCCACTCGACCCACCTACACGGGCGTTTTTCGAGCCGCGCTTCGGTCACGATTTCAGCAGGGTTCGCGTTCATGCCGACGCAGAAGCAGCGAAGTCTGCCTCGGCGGTGGACGCCCTGGCCTATACCGTGGGTGAACACATCGTTTTTAAAGCCGGACGCTATGATCCATTGTCGATGGAAGGTCGTCGATTGCTGGCGCATGAACTCACGCACGTTCTCCAGCAGGGCGAAGTCCGGCATCGAGCGGTGGTAGGTCGTCCTGTTGACTCTGCGATAAACGAAGGGTCCGGCGCTCTCGCTCAGCCCAGGCTTGAGATCGGTGAGCCCGATGATCAGTTTGAGCGCGAGGCGGACCACATCGCGGATCGCATCATGAACTGCGCAACGGCGTCCGTCGCCGTGCCGTCGGCAGAAGGCCCTGTTGCCGCACCTAAGGGCATAACTCAAGCTCCCGTCGTCCGGCCGCGGTTGCAGCGGCAAGGCGGGCAGCCGCCGCCAACACCAGCCGCAGGCACTTGCCCCAATAACGTGGACTTTTCGACGGGTAATGCCGACGTGCACGTTCCACTCTGCGGAATCAGCAATGTCACCGCCAGCACCGTGCCGGCCAGTATTCCGGGTATTACCTGGTCTATGGCCGCAGGCACGGCCCCAATTGCGACTGGTACGGCGATCGGCCGCAATGATGGCCAAATCACTTTCGCCGCGGCCCAAACCGGTGGAACGTTGAGAGTGACGGCGACTCAACCGACGTCAACCGTTGGCCGTCCCTGCACGGCCTTCGAAGATCTGACACTGAATTCGCATCCATCCGCGATCAGTTCGACTTTCGTCGTTGGGCCGCTGGCCAGCACGCGGACGAGGTATGGAGCAGTTTTCGATCATAACTTTTCCAGCGCCGACGGTCGGGTAGCATCGCTCGACAACGTTCCGGTAGGTGAAGAATTCAGCGGCGTCCCCAACCCGACCGCCACCATTCACACGATCAGCACGCCGTTCGGCGACTTTGACTTGACGACGCGCAATCTCACGGCCACGGCCACTAATAACTGGTTTGTTACCGGTGGTTCCCTTGGCGGAAATCATGACTCGGTCTCAATCGATCGATCATTGCCCAAGGTCGGAGAGTTCCTGCAAAGCGCTTCCAATCCCACGCCTGCGAACACGCTGCCGGTCGGGTTCACGGTCACGCAGGGACTGTTCTGGTTTTGTCGTCAGGCCGCGGCTGCGTCAGCCTGGACGAACATCCGCGACATGGACCACGTTCGCACCCTCCGACTCGACTCCGCGGGCACCGGTGTCGAGTTCGTGGTAAGTGTCAACGGCCTCGAAAACGTGGAGCCCTATACTGGCCAACCGGGAATCATAAACGCCAGCGCAAGCCCGGCAACGATCCCGCCCACGCCGGCGCGGCCGCGCGGCGGACCCGCACCTACTCCCAGCACGACGACGATTAGCGCTGATCCTCGTCCGGACCCGATGCCGAGCGGGCACAACCTGCGCTTCGCGATTCGCGGCCCGGCGCTCGGCTGCAGAGTCAATTCTACGACTGGAGTGTTTACCGCGGGCACGCAGACCGGGACGGTCACGGTCCGGATCAGCGACAGCGTGCGGGCGAATACAAATTTCGACGAGGTTGTGGTGACAATCGCAGTCCCAACACCGCAGCCCGTGCAACCACAGCCAACGCCGGGCCAACCGCAGCCAGGACCTGGGCAACCGGGTCAGGGGCAGCCGAGTCCCAACCCTAATCCTGCACCTAAGCCATAGGACCGTATACATGAGTAGTTTTCCAAACTCTCCTCGACTCATCAAAGGCGGCATCGTCTTGATCGATGCGCAGACTTCGGTTGTGCAGCGCGTGATCGCTCTGCAATACAACCCGGACACGCTGACTCGCTCCTTCCAGATCAAAGCGCTAACCGAAGGCGGCGATCGATCCGAGGCCCTGCGATTGACGGGACCGCCGGTTGAGTCGATCAAGCTCGATGCCGAGATCGACGCGACCGATCAGTTGGAATTCCCAGACCAGAATCCAAACGCCACGCAGTTTGGCATTCAACCGCAGCTTGCCGCGCTGGAGACGATCATCTATCCGACCAGCGCGCAGATTCAGGAGAACAACCGGCTGGCGAGTTCGGGCACGCTCGAGATTGTACCGATGGAAGCCCCGCTCACGTTATTCATCTGGAGTAAGAATCGTGTGCTGCCCGTCCGCGTGACTGAGTTCAGCATCACGGAAGAAGCATTCGATCCTTCGTTGAATCCAATTCGCGCGAAGGTCAGTTTGGGAATGCGCGTTCTCAGTGTCAATGATCTGCCTTTCGATCACAAGGGCAGCAGTCTTTTCCTGGCTTATCAACAGCAGAAGGAAAACCTGGCCCGGAAGGCGGGCGGCGTTAATTTGAATCCGCTGGGTCTTACGAGAATTCCCTGAGGTGAATATATGTTTCCCATCAACAGTCGCTATTACGGCATTGCGACAGTCACACTCGAAACGCAAGACGGCAAGCAGATCGTCTTCCTGCGCCGGCGTTTTGTTCCCCCTCCAGAGCGCTTTGACTTGTTAACGGAGCACACGGTCAGCGAGGCCGAGCGACTGCATAACATCACTGCGCTATACCTGGGCGACCCGGAGCAGTTCTGGCGCGTTTGTGACGCGAACGGAGTAATTCGGCCCGAAGAGCTTACGGAAACGGTCGGTCGAAAAATCAGAATAACTTTGCCGGAAGGCATACCGAAGACGCCAAATGCTTAAGGGGTTTTATATTACATTGATGGTTGGACCAGTTGTGCCCGTGCCGTTGCCCAAACCGGCGCTCGAGGCGCTGACTGGCGTCGAGGTCAAGAGCAGGACTGAGGGCCCCAGTCTGTTTCAACTAACCTTTACCCTGAACAATCGTTCGCCGCTGCACACTCTATTCCTGATCGCAGGTGCTCAAACACCGCTGTTGCGAGTTCTGATTATTCTGACAATAAACGGCACGCCCAACGTTTTGATGGACGGCGTGATGACCAATCAGGAAGTAACACCAGGCAGCAAACCCAACGAATCGACACTGACGGTCACCGGCGAGGATCTTACAAAGGTAATGTCACTGATTGACTTCAGCGGCATTCCCTACCCGGCAATGCCACCTGAGGCCCGCGTCGCGCTGATCATCGCGAAGTATGCGATGTTTGGATTGATCCCGCTGGTAATCCCGTCCTTCTCTACAGACTTGCCCATCCCAACGGAGCGTGTGCCGAAACACGAGGGTACTGATCTCGAATACATCGAAAGGCTGGCGCGTCATGTGGGCCATGTCTTTTACATCGATCCTGGACCAACTCCCGGGACCAACATCGCGTACTGGGGACCGGAAATAAAAGTTGGCGTACCGCAGCCCGCGCTCAACCTGGACATGGATGTCTACACCAATGTCGAGAGGCTCAGTTTCACTTTCGACGGTTCGAAGGGGGTCTTGCCGATTGTCTTTATTCAGAATTCATTAACGAAAATCCCAATTCCGATTCCGATACCGAAGATCAATCCGCTCCAGCCGCCTCTCGGCGTCATACCTTGCCCGATAACGAACATCAAGGTGTTGAAGGATACCGCGAAGCTATCGCCCATGGCGGCGATCGGACTTGGTATTGCCGAAGCCTCGCGCTCCGCGGATGCAGTTTCGGGAAAGGGTACGCTCGATGCGGTGAGGTACGGCCGGTTGTTGAAATCACGACAACTGGTGGGAGTACGCGGTGCAGGCCTTGCCTTTGACGGCCTCTACTTTGTGAAGAGTGTTACGACAAACATCAAGCAGGGTGCGCTGAAACAGGATTTCGAATTGACTCGAAATGGATTGGTCTCAATCATCCCGAGAGTACCAGCATGAGCAACGGTGAAAAACATTACGGCAAATATCGCGGCACGGTGATCAATAACATCGACCCGCTGCAAATAGGGCGTCTGCTCGTGCAGGTGCCTGATATTGGCGGCCTTATTCCGTCGAGTTGGGCCATGCCCTGTTTCCCGATCGCGGGCAAACAAATGGGCGCCTACATGATTCCGCAGATTGGCGCGGGCGTTTGGGTCGAATTTGAGCAGGGCGACCAGGATTATCCGATCTGGAGCGGTTGTTGGTACGGTTCGGCTGCCGAAGTGCCCGCGCTGGCGCTCGCGGGAAACCCCGTCAGCCCCAGCATCGTTTTGCAGACGGGATTACAAAACACCCTTGTCATCAGCGATCTGCCCGGCCCGACCGGCGGCATCATGATCAAGAGTGCGACAAACGCGACACTGATCGTGAATGACACTGGGATCTACATTCAGAACGGCAAGGGCGCGTCGCTGGTAATGGTGGGACCATCCGTCACCATCAATAACGGAGCTCTGACGATCATTTGATTGAAAGGAGAAGGAGAGTGCCTGGTTTCCTGCTTCATCTCGGAGCGACTGTCCTTTGTTCTCACGCGGGTCAAGCGATACCGACGGCGGTAAATCCGCGCGTCCTGGTGAGTGGTCAGCCGACTGTGACTATTGCAGCTCCTTATGTCGTCGCCGGTTGCGCATTACCGACACCCCCGGCTGCTAATGGTCCCTGCGTCACGGCGCAGTTTATTACCGCGGCGACACGCTTGACCTCGAACGGCCAGCCGCTGCTGTTGCTCGATAGTCAGGCAATATGCGCGCCCACGGGCACTCCATTGTTGATTGTGGCTACGCAAACACGAGCGACTGGAACGTAACAACTGATGAATCTCGATTTTCCATACCGCTTTGATAGTCGCGGTCGCACGGCGGATACGAGCGACGAAGATCACATCCGCGATCTGATTGAGCAGGTGCTTTTTACGGCGCCGGGCGAGCGCGTGAATCGACCTGACTTTGGCAGTGGACTTCAGCGTCTGGTCTTTGCACCCAATAGTGACGAACTGGCGGCGGCAACGCAGTTTCTCGTTCAGGGATCGCTGCAACAATGGCTCGGCGATCTGATCGAGGTAAATGAGGTGGATGTCCAAAACGAAGACTCAACCTTGCGGATTACTGTGCAGTACATCATTCGTCGCACTCAGCAACAGCAGACGGCGCAATTCACCCGGGGAGGTACGATCTGATGATCTACTTCTGTTGTGATGACCAGCGCCGCCGCAATGCTGTTCAGGCGCACGCGACGCTGAATGGAATTGACTTTCTAGAGGTGTCGGATGATCCGGCCGATCCGATGGAGAAGCGCCAGCGAATTCTGTTCGTGCACTTTCTTAAAGATCTGGCGCCCGGAGTTTTGCAGGAAGAGAATGTGCTCATCGAAGGCGGTGAGCGCATCAAGAACATTGAGGTCGTCAAGGTGACCATCGGGGGTTTGGCCTCGCCGCCGTCGAGCCCGCCTGACGGCAGCGCTAAGGTGCTCGCCGTTGAAGTTTCTGAGCGCGGCGATTTTTCCACCTACACTCTTCGTCTGGTTAAAGTTGCTGACAACAGCGAGCCGCCAACTAACTTCGATCCGATTCTTTCAGTCGTAGACTTCTCTTTCAAGGTTCTGTGCCCGAGCGATTTCGACTGCAAGACGCCGCGAGTTTGTCCGCCGGAAACAGCAAACGCGCCCGAAATAAATTACCTGGCCAAGGACTATGCGAGCTTTCGGCAACTAATGCTCGACCGGCTGGCTCTGCTGACTCCGCAATGGCAAGAGCGCAATGCCGCTGACCTGGGCATCGCGCTGGTCGAACTGTTGGCCTTCGTCGGCGATTACTTGAGCTATCAGCAGGACGCCGTCGCAACCGAGAGCTATTTGGGAACTGCGCGCCGCCGCACTTCCGTTCGTCGTCACACGCGCCTGGTTGACTATCCGATGCACGATGGACGCAACGCGCGCGCATGGGTACACATAAAAGTAGCTTCCGGTGGCGACGGCCTGACGCTGAAGCAGGGGAAGGGAAGAAAGAGGACAAAGCTTCTCACTCGAGTCCCGGATCAGCCGGCTATTATTCCTCAGAACTCGGCGGCTTTCGAGAAGGCATTAAGCTCACGACCTCAGGTCTTCGAACTCATGCACGACATCACTCTCTTCGAAGCGCACAACGAAATAGAGTTCTATGCCTGGGACGCGCGCGATTGTTGCCTTCCGAAAGGAGCCACGCGCGCTACCTTGAGCGACGATGTAAATGCACGGCTCAGGTTGCGCGCCGGCGATGTATTGGTCTTCGAAGAACGCAAAGGACCCGGGACAGGCGTCAGAGAAGATGCCGATCCGGCCCGTCGTCACGCAGTGCGGCTCACTCGGGTGTTTCCCGAGGCGAATTTAGTTTTGATAAACGATGAAGAGCACCGGACACCCGGCGCCCTGGTCACCGATCCTCTAAACAACCAACCATATGTCCAAATCGAATGGGCTCGCGCCGATGCCTTGCCGTTTGCGTTCTGTATATAGGCCGAAACCGAGAGTGGTTTCACGGAAGGAGTCAGTTTGGCGCTGGGCAACATCGTACTCGCGGACCACGGCATGACGTTCACTGATGAACCCGAAACGAAGCCATTTGATCTGGAGAACGTGGCAACTTCACTTGACGCGGACACAGCGCCTGATCCAAATCCGGCGCTCGCTGCGCAAGTTTCAGTGAGCGACCGTTGTAGCGCCCTGCCATCGTCCGCTGCGCCGGCGCGGTACCGGCCCAGGCTCAAACAGTCGCCGCTCACTCACGCGGCTCCATTCGATCAGCAGGCTTCGTCAGCATCACGACTAACGAAGTTATCAACAAAGGATCCGCTTCAATTCCCACTGCCGTGCATCTGGCTTTCCAGATTCACAGAGCAAACAGACCCTGAGATCTGGAACCCCGTCCGCGATCTCCTGGCAAGTCACCCGAACAGTAAAGAGTTTGTTGTCGAGATTGAGAATGATGGCACTGCTTACCTGCGTTTCGGAGATGGCGCGCTCGGCTCTCGTCCGGTTTCGGGCACAAAGTTCCTGGCTACGTATCGCGTGGGCAACGGCGCTGCGGGCAACATCGGCGCAGACTCTCTGGTCCACCTCGTGAGTTCCAGTCTAAGTGATCTTTCAGCCATCACCGAAGTGCGCAATCCGCTTCACGCTGAAGGCGGCATCGATCCGGAAACGATCGAAGAGGTGCGGCAAAACGCGCCCAGCGCTTTCCGAATCCAGGAACGCGCGGTCACCCCCGCCGACTACGAAGAAATCACCATACGCCAGGACGTTGTGTCGCGCTGCGACCTGGACGTGCAACGCGCCGCCGCAACGCTTCGCTGGACAGGCAGTTGGCACACGATGTTCGTCACCGTGGATCGCTTCGGCGGTCGCGATATCGATCATGATTTTGAAAAGGGGTTGCGCGGTTGTCTCGAACGGTTCCGCATGGCCGGACAGGACTTGGAAGTCGACGGCCCGCGTCAGGTTTCAATCGAAATCGAGATAGCTGTCTGCGTAAAGCCCGGTTACTTCTTCGGCGACGTTCAGAAAGCGTTGCTCGAAGTTTTCAGCAATCGCACTCTGCCTGACGGAAGGCGTGGAGTTTTTCATCCAGACAATTTCACCTTCGGTCAGGCGGTGTATCTGAGTTCTCTCATTGCGGCTGCCCAGGCAGTGACCGGCGTCGACTCAGTTGTCGTCAAGAAGTTTCAGCGGCAGCGCCTGGACAGCAAAACCGCTTTGCAGACGGGCAAACTGGAGTTGGGCAGGCTCGAGATTGCGCGCCTGGACAATGATCCAAACTTTCCCGAGCGCGGGTCCTTCAAGGCAACGCAGGGTTAACGATGAATTCATACGTAGATCCAAAAACCGTACTGAATGACTGTGGTTGCTGCGAAGGCGTGACGGCAGAGACGCCGTCGGTGATAGATAACCGACCGGGGCTATCGGCGATTGCTTATCGTGTCGGCACACACGCGCAATTCCGAGAGACGTTACAGGCGCGACTCTCCGGGTCACAGCAACCAGCGCTCAGAGGGCTTACCACTCGCGAAGGGAGCGATTTTACGATCGCTTTACTGGACTCGTGGGCTACGGTGGCCGATGTGCTGACCTTTTATCAGGAACGCATCGCCAACGAAGCGTACTTGCGAACCGCAACCGAACGGCTTTCAGTGTTGGAACTGGCGCGGTTGATTGGTTACCAGCTTCGCCCCGGTGTCGCCGCGAGCACTTATCTGGCTTTTAATCTCGAAACGGCTCCCGGCGCCCTGGGCCAGGCGCTGGGCATTGGCACCACGGCGCAAATCGCTCCCGAAACTGTGCCGCCGATCACGATTTACGTCGGCACAAAAGTCCAGAGCATTCCGGGGCCAGGCGAGCAAGCGCAAACCTTCGAGACGGTACAAGAGATCGAAGCGCGGCCCGAGTGGAACCGGATCAAACCGCGGCTGACACAGCCACAGCCGATCTCGTTACAGATCGAAACAGTCTTCCTAGCCGGCACAACTGCCAATCTGAAACAGGGCGATCGCTTATTGGTGGTAGATGACTCGGGCCGTGCCGACTCCAAGACCGTCTTCAAAGTTACCCTGGATGACGACGCAAAAAACACCCGAGTGGATTTCGTCAGCGCGCCCGCGGCGCTACCCGGTTATTCCAGGCCCTCTTTGAAGGCGGGCCTGTTCCGCGATTTTCTGGGCCGGATTGAGCTCAATGATTTTGCTACTCAACGGATTAACCAGGCCATCTGGCTGGAAGAAGACCTGTCGGCTCTGGCAACGATCCAGCGTTGGAATGTGCGGGCGCTGGTTGCCAACATCTTCAGACAGACAAGAGAACCTTCTCTACTGAGCAGAGCGGGTGTGTTCGTCTTCAGACAGCACGCGGCCATTTTTGGAAACAATGCGCCGAAACAACCCACTTACAACGGGACAGTGCCGAATCCGCCATCCGAATGGGACGAATGGCCGAGAGACGCATCCGAAGCTGAAAACCTCGTTTTTCTCGACAACGCCTATAACGAAGTGCTATCTGGCAGTTACATAACGATCGAGAAGCCAGGACAAAAATCCAACACGTTTCAGATCAAGCAAGCAAGTACTTTTCCTCGTACAGCCTACGGGATTAGTTCCAAAACAACTTTGCTGACACTGGCAAGCGGTGACAGTTGGTGGAGCGTTCTGCCGTCGTCGCCTAGGTTGGGCGACTTTCGCGATGTCGTCGTTCATGCGCAGAGCGAACAGCTTCCCCTTGCTGAATTCCCGATCGTTGATCTCCTGACACCCGATTCAGTCAGCGGCGATGGAATTACGCTCGACGGTGCGTTTCTTGGTTTGAAGACTGGGCAGCGCGTAATCCTCACCGGCGAGCGGAACGATCTCCAGGGCGTCATCGGTAGTGAAACCCTGACGCTGAGAACAGTGATAATCGAAGCCGGCTTCACCGTCATTACCTTCGATCAGAGGCTGGCTTACAGTTACGTACGCAAAACTGTAATTATTAATGCGAACGTTGCGCTGGCTACTCATGGCGAAACCGTGCAGGAAACTCTGGGAGGAGGTGACGCCACCCAGGCATTTCAACGCTTTACTCTGCGCCAGCCCCCGCTGACCTACGTTGGCTCTTCCGATCCGAGCGGGGCTCTAACCACACTCGAAGTGCGCGTGAACGACATTCTCTGGCACGAGGTTCCTGACTTCTTCGGGCATGAACCTGAAGAGCGGATCTATGTAACGCGTCTCGACGACGAGGGAAAGACGACCGTGATTTTCGGCGATGGAAAAACAGGCGCGCGTTTGCCTACTGGCCAGGAAAACGTCAAGGCGAAATATCGAAAAGGGATTGGCCTGGCGGGTCTCGTGAAGGCAGATCAACTGACGCAATTACTGACGCGACCGCTCGGCGTCAAAGATGTAACGAATCCGACAGCGCCGGACGGCGCCGCCGACGCGGAGAAGCTCGGTGAGGCTCGGCGCAACGCGCCATTGACCGTGTTGACGTTGGGTCGCACCGTTTCCCTTCGAGATTACGAGGATTTCGCGCGCGCCTTCAGCGGCATCGACAAGGCCCTCGCCACCTGGACCTGGTTCGGCGAAAAGCGCGGCGTGTATGTGACAGTTGCCGGATCGCAAGGCGCGGAGGTGAAGGATGACAGCCAGCTTCATGTTCACCTGTTGAGTGCGATGCAAGCCGCCGGCGATCCGCAAGTTCTTGTGGAGGTCAAATCGTATCAGCCGCGCGTGTTTCGTTTGGCTGCCGCGGTGAAGATCGATCCCGATTTCCCGCCTGAGAAAGTGCTGGCCGACGTCGACCGGAAACTTCGCGACACATTTTCGTTTGCGGCGCGGGCCTTTGGGCAGCCGGTTCATTTGAGCGAAGTGATCGGGGCCATGCAAGGTGTGCGCGGGACGCTCGCCGTGAATGTAACCGAGTTGCACCGCTCGGACGAAAGCGTCGATCTCAAAGATCACATTGCCGCCGCGGCGCCGCGGCCGGGAGACGATGACGAAGTGTTGCCTGCCGAGTTGCTAACGCTCGATCCGCGACCATTGGCGCTGGGGGTTTTTGAATGAGCTTCGATATCGAAACCCTTTATTCTTTACTGCCGGCTGTGTATCGCATCCGCGACATCGAGCTTGCTGAGCAGTTGGACAAGCTGCTGACTCCGGCTGAGCAAGCCGAGCTGCAATCATTGCGACAACAGGCGAGGCTCACCGCGGAAGAAGGGCAGCGCCTGGGGGCGCTTGAAGCAAAGCGGCAGCGCGGCCCATTGAAAGCGCTGCTGTCCGTGATAGCGGAACAGGCAGCGGTACTCGAAGACAACCTCGACCAACTTTACGACGACTTGTTCATTGAGACCTGTGCTGAGTGGGTCGTGCCGTATATCGGCGATCTGGTGGGCGCGCGGGGAGTGTCGGTGTTCCCAGGCTCGAGTCTTACCGAGCGCGCTTTCGTCGCCAACACCATCCGCTATCGACGCCGCAAGGGGACAGCGGCGGTCCTGGAGCAATTGGCGCGGGATCTAACCGATTGGGACGCGAGCGTAGTCGAATATTTTCAACTGCTCGCGACCACGCAGTATATGAATCACATTCGTCTCGAGAATCTCTCTGTTGCGAATGTGAGCGATTCGAAGTCGCTCGATTTCATCAACACTCCGTTTGACAAAGTGACGCGCACGGTTGACGTGCGTCGCATCGAACCGCGACGCGGCAAGTACAACATCCCGAATATCGGAATCTTTTTGTGGCGGCTCGGGAGTTACTCCGTCACAAATGCGCCTGCCTTCAAGCTCGACGACCGGCGGTATCTCTTCGACGCACTCGGTAAAGACATTCAGCTCTACAACGATCCTCAGACCGAAGAAGAGATCACGCATCTGGCCGAGCCGGTCAATGTTCCGCTGCCGCTGCCGCGCCGCCTTGTGCATCGGTATCTCAGTACTTATTACGGGCCGGGCAAGAGTCTGTTACTCAATGTAAACGGGCAGGACGTGCCTTCGACTGAATCGAGCCCGCCGGCGTCTCCGTTTGCTGTTCGGGTATGCGACTTGAGCGATTTGAAAGATGCAGTCGGCAACGTCATTGGCTGGGCCCACATGCCAACAGACAAAATCGCGATTGACCCAGTTCTCGGCCGCATCGCCTTCCCCGCGAAGAGTCCGCCGGCGCCTGCTCCGACGAGCGTCCGGGTGACCTATCACTACGGCTTCAGCGCCGATATGGGTGGCGGCGAATACGCGCGCGAGCAAACTTTCATCGGCAGCGGGACGGAGGTGAAAGTGCCAGCCGGCGAACCGACGATTCTGCAGGCACTCAATCAAATCGCCACACAGGGAGGAGTAGTTGAGATCACGAATAACAATACCTTCTTTGAGACGCCGGCGATAGAAGTCGCACCGAGTGAGAAAAGAGAGATCGAGCTGCGCGCGGCCGATGGACGACGCCCGGTGCTCGCCCTATCCGGTGATCTGATGATCAGCGGCGTCGACGGAAGCGAAGTCACTCTCAATGGTCTCTTGATCGCCGGTCGTGTCCGCGTGCCTTTGACCGATAGCAGCGGAAAACCAAACAAGATTGCCCGGCTTCGCTTGCGTCACTGTACGCTTGCGCCTGGGGCCATACCCGCGATCAAAGCAATCGGCGCCAGTCCCCCGATCGAAGTGCCCGCACAGCCCGCGGCGCCGAAGATTCTGGTCGAACTGGCGGACACAATCATCGAGATCGACCACTGCATTGTCGGCGCGATTCGCGCTGTCGCGGGGGCGCAAGTCATCATTCGCGACAGCATCGTCGACGCAACAGACGCCTCGGACATTGCGTTCGCAGGCCTCAGCGGTGACGACCCCGGCGCGCCGTTAACGATGGAGAACTCAAGCGTAATCGGGAAGGTCTACACACACACGATGAAGCTCGCGTCGAATACGGTTTTTTTCTCAGACTTGAAAGCGACGGACGCTTGGCCGGCGCCCGTTCGGGCTGAGCGCTTACAACAGGGCTGCGTGCGATTTTCCTTTGTGCCGCCCGGGTCTCAATTGCCGCGACTGCATCGCTGCCAGCCGGCGAAACTAGAGGACGCGGCGCGCGTGCGGCCGGTTTTCACGTCGTTGCGTTACGGCGACGCCGGTTACTGCCAATTGAGTCCCGCCTGCGCCGTCGAGATTACGCAAGGCGCCGACGACCAGGCAGAGATGGGCGCTTTTCACAATCTGTACCAGCCGCGACGCTAAGCGAACCTGCGTGCCGCGCTTGATGAATATTTGCGCTTCGGATTGGAGGCGGCAATTTTCTACGCGAGTTAGCCACGACGGATTGGAGGATCATCATGGGTGATTACAGCCGCAAAACATTCAATAGCAAGAAGCATTACAGCGGCGTGCTGATGCAACAGGGCCGAGTGCAGCTGGATTCCGATTGGAACGAACAACTCGACATTCATCTCTATCGCACCGAAACGGAAGCCATTGACGTCATCGGGCAGTCGGGCGTGCCCCGGAAGGGCAACGGTTTTAAGATCGGGACGACGCCGGGCGGAACTGACCTTACGATTTCGGCTGGGCGATTCTACGTTGACGGTCTTCTATGCGAGCTGAATCAGCCGGCGACCTACACCAGTCAGCCTCACCTCCCGAATCCCGAGTTCACCGCGCCGGTCACCAGCCCTCCTTCGAGTCCGCCGGGCGGCGCGCTCCAGTTGAGCCTCAATGACGGAACCTATCTAGTCTTTCTTGACGCGTGGCTGCGAGAGATCACCGCGCTGGACGACAAATTGATCCGGGAAGTCGCGCTCGGCGGACCCGATACGACGACTCGTCTTCAAACTGTTTATCAGATCAAGCTGCTTTCCCTATTGCCCTCGAGCCCTCCTGGCGGCGTGACTTGCAAGAGTCCGCTAGCTGAGTTCGACCAGCATACCGCGCTGAGCACGGGCACTTTGAACGCGCGAACCCAACCCCCGCCAGATGACGAGAACGTGTGCCTGTTGCCGCCAACCGCGGGATACAACCGCCTCGAGAACCAGCTCTACCGGGTTGAGATTCACACGGGCGGTGCGCGCAACCAGGCTACGTTCAAGTGGTCGCGAGACAACGCGTCGGTTGAAACAAAGATCCAGAACATCAATGACAAAATCATCACGGTTACAGAGACCGGCAAGGATGAAGTGCTGGGCTTTGCGGGCGGTCAATGGGTGGAGATCGTTGACGAGGAGTCCACGCTCAAGAGTACGCCGCACGCCCTCGTTCAGATCGACAAGATCGGTCCCGCTCCGGGCGAAATAACGGTGAAGACGTCAGTGGCTACTCTTGCGGGGTTTCCGGGATTGAAGCTGCGGCGATGGGATCAGACGATCAACGCAGGTTCGACCGGTGTGAGCGCTGCGCTTGCGAACTGGATCGACCTCGAGGGCGGCATTCAAGTCGAGTTGTCAGCCGGCCAGTACCATGCCGGCGATTACTGGCTGATACCCGCGCGCACTGCGACCGCCGAGATCGAGTGGCCGCCTTATCAACTTCCGAACACCAACCCGATTCCTCAACCACCCAGGGGCGTTCGGCATCACTACGGCAAGCTTGCGATTATCGACGTCAAAGCCGGCGCCGTGAGCGTGAAAGAAGACTGCCGCAAGAAGTTCCCGACGCTCACTGAGATATGCGCGGACGACATCTGCTTTGACAACGACAATTGCGAGCTCGCCGACGCCGACACGGTGCAGGAAGCCCTCGATCGGCTTTGCTCAGCGCGCGATCTGCGCTTTCACAATAAGCACCTTCATGGATGGGGAATCGTGTGCGGATTGCAGGTCGAGTGTGGCCCCGACCCGCTCGGTCAGCCGCGCAGGCACGTCACCGTGCGCAAGGGTTACGCGATTGACTGTGAAGGCAACGATGTCATCCTGGAAAAGGACGAACAGGTTGACCTGCTTGGACTGGTGGAAGATACGCTGTCTTCGCCGCCGAGTTCGCCGCCGGGGATCGCGGATACTGACGTCTGCCTGGTTCTGGACTCGGACCCAAAGAGCAAGACTCGATATCGCATTGAGCCGTATCCCAACGGGAAGAATAAGTTCCAATCCCTTCTCAAGGGAACGCTGTTGCTGGACTTCTTCAATGAGTGCATAAAGAGCCTCACCGATTTTTTCAACGACCAGTTCACGCCAAAGCCCGGTGAAGAGAATGTGCCGGTCGGCCCCACTCAGAAACGGATCACAACGTTTTCCAATCTGCTGATTCAGCTCACCAACAAGCAGAACGGCGCATTCGTCTTCCTTTCGGGCGAAAAGGGCCAGTCCGGCAAGAACCTGGAGGACACGATCCTCCGCGATTTCTATACCAGGCTGCGCGAGAAGCTGCAGAGTCACACGTTCTGTGCGATGTTCGAGAACGCCAGACAATTCCCCGCGTACCCATACTCGGGGTTGGACATCTTTACAATTTTCAGCAAAGGCTTTCAGACTCGAGTTCGCGTCGCGCCCAACAGTGCGGTCGGCTATTCAATGGGCGCCAGCAACAAAATCAACATCTTCGATCTGAAGAAGAACGAAATGGTCGATGAGCTGGAGTTCCCCGGCGGCAGCAGCGCGACCGTTCAGGATGTTGCGTTCTCCAAGGACGGCAAACAACTCTACGCGGTCGCGACGATCAACAACAAAGACAGCATGTTTGCAGTGGCCGATGTGAGCGGCACCAAGCACGCGTTCAGGAAGCCCACGACAATATGCGACGTTCTATTGGTCACGCTGGCAACCACGCCATCCACGTCCGAGAAAGTTTATGCAATCGGAAAAGGCAAGGGTCTGTACGAGATCAACCCGCAAAATGTGAACGCCACGCCGACGCCGACCTATGCCTTCAACGCCGCCGGCCACTTAGTTGTTGTCGACCAGGACAGTTTGGGTTTCGCAACCGCCAACGCGCCGGGTGGGGCGACCGACCGTTATGACAGAGTGCTGCGCCTGAATCTGAAGGGACAGCAAACCCCGGTGGAATTCCGGACCGCAGCTCATGACCCGGCTGGTGCGATTGTCCTTGCCCCCGGCGAAGACGACATTGCCGTATCGCAAGAAGGCGGGTCCCGGAAGCTATATGCCGTCTCGATTTTGTCAACGGTGCAGGTGAACAAGCAGGTCGCTGTGTTCAACGCCATGGACACATCATTGTCGCCCACTCCCATCGGCATAGCTGACCTAGGTGAGAACACGGCCATTCGTTTGGAGAACAATCCGGTCACCAAACATTTGATGGTCAGCTACGAGGACAGTTATCGAATAGGTTTGATTAATTCCGACAACAGGCTCGTTCCTAACTACCGTCAGCCGGTTCAGATTTCTCCCCTGTCGCTTGCGGTGGCCCCGGACCAGAAGCGAACGTACGTGCTGAACTACGCCAGCAATACGATCAGCTCGATTCCTTCTGAGTTTTTCGCGCCTCCCAGGCAGATTCCGCTTCAGCCGCTGGTCGACTACCGCGCCGACGTGCTGAACGCATTTGCCGATCTGCTCGCCGGCTTGTTGCAATACCTGAAGGATTGTTTCTGTGATCATCTGTTGGTCGACTGCCCTGAGTGCGGGCCCGACGATAAGCTCTACCTTGCTTGCATAAGCATCAGGAAAGGGCAGGTGTTCAAGGTATGCAACTTTTCCCTCCGCAAGTACGTGCATAGTTTTCCAACCGTCGAATACTGGCTTTCAGTTGTGCCGATCATTCCTTTAATTAAGAACGCAGTCGAGAAGTTTTGTTGTGCGGCCCTTCCCGCGTTGTTCGGTAATTTCAACGCGCCGCGGCCTAAACCGCCGGTTGATGCGGCCGCCGGCAAGAACACCCTGACCGGCAAGCAAATTCGAACTGGAGTAACTTTTGTTCAGCAGGCTGATTTCAGAGCGGCGATGACCGACGTCGCTGCGCGAGTGCTTACAGCAAAGCCGGTATTCGCCGACTTCTTCACCAATGCGGCACGCAAAACACTGGTACCAGAGCCGGCGACCGCCACCCATGCAGGCCTGTCCGGCAGCTCGGTTGATGATGCGAAGAAGACGCTGGAGGCAGCCGGCGTCGTGGTAGACAAGGTTGAACCATATGATCCTGCCAGAGGCGCTCGTAACTTAGTAGAGTTCACCGGCGCGCCGGTTCGCCTCGAAGCAGGAACGAGAGTCAAACTCGTCACTCGCGACGATAAAGTGCTTTTCTTTACCCGAGCGGAAGAACCGTCTCCTGCAGTCGCTCAACTGCGCACTGACGTCGACGCGACTCGCAAGGTTGTGGATGAGAACAGCGCCGCCGTCACCGCAAGCAAGGCCGACGTTGAAAAGATATTGCCGCAGCTGACTGACCTCAACGCCAGGGTCGAGAGCGCAAAGACCGCCGTCGATCTGGCAACCCCACAGATCAGGGAACTGCAGTCGCAGGTCGAACGGGCCAATGCCGCCATCGATCAGACCACGCCCCAGATTGAAGACCTCCGCGCGCAAGTCGAACGCGCCAGCACTGTGATTGACAAGACTGCGCCCCAGATCGAGGACATTCAAGCGAAAGTGACAGCCAATACCAGTGACATCGCAACGGACAGAGCCTCGATCGCCGACGCTCTTCGCATGCGGGACGAACTGACCGGTTTGAGAAACGAGCTGCTTCAAGTCCGGCTGACTCATCAACAGGAATTGGCGGCGCGCGACAAGGAGATTGCGGACTTGCAGGCCAACGCTCGCGATTTTCAGGCGACTATTCAACGGGTAAACGATCTTCGGACTCAGGTGGAGAAGCTCTCATTGGTACGTCCGCCCGTGAGTCCTCGCTCGCCGCGGAAGAAGACCGGTCCAAAATAAACGTCGCACACGGCTTCCGGAGATTAGAGCAAGTGGTCTAACACATCATGAAGTTGGAGCCGAGCAACATTCAACTGAACGATGCCCTCGATACGGATTGGCAGGGAGCGCTGGCCGGCGATCCGCAGGAGCGAGCCCGATGGGAGATCGTCGACGGTGGTGAATGGGACTGGCGCGACGACGGTGTGCGTGTCAAAAGCGCCGGACCCGAGTGGTTGGCATTCGCCTGGCGCGGGTGGGATAGCTCTGCGGCGAGAGAACTGAAGAATTTTGTGATCGAAGTGACGATCAGCGGGAAGGCCGAGGCCGCCGGGCTGAGCTTCGGCGGGTTCAAGGATTTTCTAACCAGGATAGATTCCCAAACCGGTGCCCGCCATCTGCAATTAGATGTGGACGTGGATGCGGGATGCTGGGCTTTTCGGGTCGACGGCCAGTTGATGCAGCGTTGTTGGTGGGATTCAGCTATCTGTAGCGTCGAAGACATTCTCAACGGCGTGCTCAGGCTGAAGGTCAGGAAAGTTGAGGAAGTATTGTTTCAGAACCTGACCCTTCGCGCTCTTGAAGCTTCCTGCCACTTGTCGGTGATCGTCACCTGTTACCGTTTTCTTCAACGCCTGCGCGTATCACTGCGCAACTGGTGTCATCAGGATCTGCCATCTGGTGCTTATGAAATCCTGGTAGTCAATCCCCAAAGCCCGGATGGGACGCACGAGCACGTCGCAGCGGTAGCGCGGAGCTATCCGCACGTTCGCGTGCGCGAAATAGCGGTCGGCAGTCATTTGGTTAAGAACAAAGGCTCGATGATCAATCATGCGTTTGGAATGAGCCGGGGCGAATGGATCTGGCTGACTGATGCCGACTGTTTGTTTAGTCCCAACTGCGCATCGAGAGTGCTCCAACAGATCCAGGGGCGACCCAATGCCCTGTTCTACGGCGAACGAAGGTTCTTGACACCGAAACAAACGGATGCCGTCTTATCCGGGCGTGTGGACGCCCTCAGAGAATTTGACGATCTGGTTCGCGCACCGCTTTCCCGTGAACCGGAGACCTATCCCTGGGGCTACACGCAGATTGTCCACCGTTCGACGTTAGAGCGAGTCCGGTACAATCAGGAATTCAACCACTTCGCGCACAGCGATGGAATGTTTGCAAACGAATGCAAGCGCCATCAGATCCTGCCGCTCCAGCTCGAGGGCTTGTTCTGTTTGCATCTTGACCATCCGTTTGCGTGGTATGGCACAGACACTTTTCTGTGAAGCCCTGTGATGCCATGACCTCTGAGTTGCTTAACAAGGATGTTATTGGTGAGTACCTGATGCGCGATGCGCCCTGGTCGGGTAGTCATGGGGCTGATCAGGATTATCTTGGATCGGGCTTGCTGTATTACGCGATCGTGTACGCGTTGAGGGCGCAGGTCGCAGTGTGTCTTGGTTCCGGGGGCGGATTCGTTCCTCGCATCATGCGACAGGCCCAGCGGGATCTCGGAATCGCCGAGACGAGCCGGACAATCCTTGTTGACGGGAACAATCCTGCAGTCGGATGGGGCGCCCCTGCCTGGTTGGCTGAAGACTCATTTTTTCGCAGCCATTTCCCTGACGTGGAGATTATCGTCGATCTTACCGGGAATGCCGCTATGAGTGTTTTCGAAAAGCATGATATTAGCATCGACTATTTGCATATCGATGCTGACCATTCTTTTGAAGGATGTTTCGAAGATTTCAAAACGTATCGTCGCTTTCTTCACGAGGGTTCAATCATTACTTTCCATGACACCAATCTGGCAGGCGCCGGTGTGAAACACGTTATAGAACATATCCGCACACTCTGTGATTGTGACGTTGTCGACTTCCCCGAGATCGGCGAGGGAATAGCTTTGGTCCGCACAGGAAAAGTTTCTGAAGGGTGGCGGTTCAAGTCGATCCCTGTCGTACAGGCGGAACCTGGCAGCGTGATCACGGTAACAAGACGTGCCGACGCGCAACCGGCGACCCCCGGGCTAAAGGACTGGAAATATCTCGAAAGTAGGGCTTTCTCGACGCGATATGTGCTGGCCGCCCATTTTGTTCATCCGTGTCGTTCGGTCATCGAAATCGGCGGGTCCAGGACTCCAATTGATCAGTTCTTAACTGGGAGTCACGACAGAGTGGTGGTTATCGATCCTTTCATTAGGGAGAGTCACGCGGATACTCTCCAAGGAAGGCCTTGCGCGGTCTCGCATGTTCGGGCGAGATTCCAAGACATCGACTGGCACATTCCTCCGGGGACAGAGTATGGACTGGTAATGTTAGGTCTGGAGATCCAGGGATTGGAGCCGCATCACTACGAAGTGCTTTACCAGCTCGTCAATCAAGCAAGAGTGACCGTCATCGAGTTTCCCACGTCGTGGAACCCATCACGAGAACAATTCGAGCTGATCAGCAACAACACCCGCACTAAGGTGACGTTCCAAACCAGGCTTGATCTGGAAGGGAATGATCTCGGCAATCTGGAGAACAGTTGGCCGCCGCGCTGCGATCGGGAAATCCATGTCCTGGAACCACGTTGATCAGGCAGGCAAGCAGATATTGAGTTTCAAGCTATGTATCGGAGCCATTCTAAACTGCAAGAAATAGCTTGAGGAGGCTATGCGGCGTGCCACGCGTTTGTATCGGAATTCACGTTCATTCTGAACCGGAGCAGTTGCGCGCGACGCTTGCAAGTTTGCGCGCGAACACAGAACAGGAAGTGGACTGTGTGCTCCTTCCCGATGGTCCCGATCTCGCAACGACGGCCGTCCTCACGACCTTGTGTGAGCTTACACAGGCGGGCACGCCGGCGCCGCTCGGGGCGGCTGCGTGTTTCAACCGGCTGGTGACCTCGACCGATGCCGATGTGCTGGTGTTGGTTGAAAGCGGCGCGCAAGTTGGGCCTGGGTGGTTGGAGCACCTGCTTGCGGCGCTTTGCGCCGACCCCCACAACGGCCTGGCCGGTCCATCAACTAATGTCTCGTGGAATGAGCAGTGCGCGTTTCCGCGCAGCGGAGCAGCGCCTGCTGAGGTCGCTCGCACCGCCGGTGAGGCGGCGACTCGTTTTGGAAAAGAGGCGCGGACGCTTGAACCGCTCTACAGTCTGGCGGATTTCTGTTATGTCGTCCGGCGCGCGGTGATTGAAGCAATCGGCGCTGCCGACGAAGCGTACGGGCTCGGCCCGTGTTGGGAGATGGATTACAACATTCGCGCGGCGCGGGCCGGCTGGCGCGGCGTTTGGGCGGGTGCGGCTTATGTGCATCGCTCGCCGTTTACGGAGCGGCGACGGCGAGAGGAAGCGCTCCGATTCGAGGCGAGTAAGCGGTTGTATCAAGACAAGTTCTGCGGCGGGCGCTTGCGCGGTGAAAAGACCGACTACCGGTCACACTGTCGCGGTGATGCGTGCCCAAACTTCGCGCCCTCAGGGTTGATCAAGATTCACAAACCTCTTATACCCAGGCAAGAGCTGTTGACGCCTCTCATAGCTTGCCCGCCGCAATCCTCTGATACCGACAGAGAGCCGAGTGCCACGACAGTTCAGAGCGACCCTCTCGTGACCTGTATTATGCCCACCAGCGGTCGTCGTCGGTTTGTTCCTCAGGCGATTCGCTCCTTTCTGCGCCAGGACTATGCCAATACCGAACTCCTGATCATTGATGATGGTGCTGATTCAGTTGCCGACTGCGTGCCTGAGGATCCTCGCATTCGGTATTTCAGACTCGACGGAAAACTGACGATTGGCGCCAAGCGCAACTTTGCTTGTGAACAAGCGCGGGGCGAGATCATCATCCACTGGGATGACGATGACTGGTACCCAAAACGGCGAACTGGCGTGCAGGTGCGCGCGTTACTGGAACAAGGCGCGGAATTGTGCGGCACCAGCCGCGTATTCTACTACGATGCCGCAACGCTTCAGTCCTGGGAATACGTTTACGCCCCCGGCGCAGGTTGGGTCGCGGGCAACACGCTCGCCTATCGCAAGCGTTTCTGGCAGCAAAATCACTTCCCCGACCTCCAGGTCGGTGAGGACTCTCGCTTTGTGTCGAGCGCAAACAGCAACATCATTTGTGATCTTGCTGATCCTGCGCTGTGTGTCGCTTTGATTCATCCGGGCAACACCAGCCGTAAGGAGACCGGCGGCGCTTTCTGGCAGCCGCGGCCGCGTGAGCGCATTCGAGAGTTGTTGGGTGACGATCTGAATTTCTATCGTGCTATCACTGACCCGCCGCTTGTTTCGTGCATCATGCCCACCTCTAACCGCCGGTCATTTGTGCAGCTCGCGCTTCGGTTATTTCACCAGCAGGATTATCCGAACAAGGAGTTGGTTATTGTCGATGATGGCGAGGATGCGGTGGAAGATCTTGTTTCGAGCGTCGCCGGTATAACCTACATTCAGTTACCCGGTCGCGCGACGATCGGCGCGAAGCGCAATCTGGCGTGCGAGGAAGCGCGAGGCGAGATAATCGCGCATTGGGACGACGACGATTGGTACTCGCCGGATCGTCTTCGCTATCAAGTGGCGCCGATCATTGCCGGCGAAGCGGACATCACCGGACTCGAGAACGCCTTCGTCATGGAAGTGAACAGCGGGCAGTTCTGGAGCACCCAGCCGGCGCTTCATCAGCGAATGTTTGTTGGCAACGTGCATGGGGGGACGCTGGTGTTTCGCAGAGGCTTGTTAAGCGAGGGTATGCGCTATCCGGAGATCAATCTAGCGGAAGACGCCTGGCTGGTGCATAACGCATTGCGAAAGGGCAAGCGGCTTCTGCGTCTCTCTAATCCGGGAGTGTTTGTCTATGTGCGTCACGGAACCAACGCGTGGAGAGAATGCGTGCCAGGTCGCTTCATCAACCCCGCAGGCTGGGAGCGGATCGCACCGCCCGCCAATGTTCCCGCCGGCGTAATCGCCTCATACCAGGCAGCCGCGCGGATCATCTGAGCCGAATGGAGCCTCTTGCCGATTTGAAATAGAAGGAGTTTGAAATAGGAAACAAAACGCGGGAGCTCTGGACGGCTTCCCGCGTTCAAATGCCTATTATTCTCGAGAAGTGGCAACGCCCGTCACTCTCGTGCCTCTTTTTCGGGATCGGGGGCGGGCCTGGTCCTTGGGCACTTCAGATTTTGGAGATCACGGTGAGGCGTCATTTCCAAAGAAGACTACGACGACTAATACTTCTTCACCTCGGCCCGTCGTTGGATGAGCAGAAAGAAACCTTGTTTAGATAAACGCTTAATTCCCGTGCGGACGTTTCTTGAGAAATGAACCTAATGTAGTTGTCTGGTCTTAACAGCACAGTAAAAGATTTATTAGTGCCGAAGACTTCAGCGACCTGCGGATAAAGCGGAATAGTCTGGAGGTCGACCAATTCAGCAAACTGGCTCTCGAGATCCGCTTTCAGCGCTTGAAACTCGCCCTGGACGTCCGAGAAAACAAGCCAATGAAATTTCGGTTGATGCAGTCTTTCATAAATGCTCTTTCCGCCAACCAGGAAATAGGGCATACGGTCCCCGGCTTTCACTTTGAAATCTTCATCGCCGGCATGCTCGCTTAGGGAACTGTGCCGGTAATTGATGCCGATTTGCGAAATTAGCGGGAAGATGAATTCCTTGACCGTATCGAAACTGAGAATATATTTTGCCACCGGCGGTAAAATATTCATGCGAAGGTATGAGAGAAACCATTCCGAGCCCGCGACGAACTGGAAGATCCGGTCGGTGGTTTGCAAGAGATGTTTGGCGTTTTCGAGCCGTTCCTCGTTATAAGTTTCCAGAAGCTTTCCGTCTAGCTTGCCCTGCAAAACCAAAGCCATTTTCCAAGCTAGATTGTAGCCGTCCTGGATTCCGGTGTTCATTCCTTGCGCTCCGGCGGGCGAGTGTACGTGTGCGGCGTCGCCAGCAAGAAAACATCTGCCTTCAGAGAATCTACTGACGTGGCGCGTGTGAACTTTGTAGGTAGAAAACCATTCGACATCATGAATATCGATGTCGAGTTTTGCTTCTTCCTTGATTCGTGACTCTATTTCCTCATACAAAACATCGCCTTCGTCCTTTGAGAATTCTTCGGGAAAGACGCCGACAATTCGGTAACGTTTTTCGCCTTTGAGCGGAAAGAAAACAACGAATGAATCGTTCGATAGACAAATGTGCAGGGCGACGTGGCTGAGATCCCAGTCAATCTGCGCGTCGGCAACATAAAACATGCGCTCAAATGTGCTGCCTTCAAACGTAAGTCCGAGCTTGCGTCTGACCAGACTTTTCGGACCGTCACAGCCGACCAGATATTTAGCCTCGATAATCTGAGACGCGCTGCCGGCGGTTTTCAAGTGCACCGTTACACCCGAATCGTTTTGCGAAAGAGTTTCGAATTCCGTTCGCCAGAGAACTTCTTTTCGGTGGCTTTGCAGATATTCATAGAGCAGTTTCTCGTTTTTGCTTTGCTCCAACATAAGTACATATGGATAAGGGCTTAAGCCCTCCCCAATATTCGAGAAATCAAGTTCGCCGCGCACCTTACCGCCTACTACCAGACGCCCCTTTTCGGCAATCGTCCCCTCGTCGACCGCTTTTTTCGCCAACCCAAGTTGCTCGTAGATTTCAAGCGTTCGTGCTTGAACGCCGATGGCTTTGGAATATGGCGTAACGCCGTCGTTCTTCTCAACGATGACAAAATCAACGCCATGTCTGACCAGCTGACAAGCCAGCGAGAGTCCCGTGGGGCCCGCGCCGATTATTACTACGTCCGTCCTTACTGGAGCTTCCATTGAGTTCAATCCTAGAAAGCCTATAAGATGCCGTCTACCATCTCCGGTAGTACGGTTGAGCGGAAGCGCATGAGCGTTGTCAGACTTTCAGACTTTATTTCAAGGACTTCATCAGCCCCATCTTCACCATCTTCTGTTTCTTTGAGGCGAACCAGTTCCGGCGCATGGATGGTAAGTTCATCGTCTGCTTCAACCCTAGTCCGATTAGCTTGCGCTCAACGTCTCGCCTTTCATTCGAAGAACTCCGTAAGTTACGTATGACGAGAGAACTATTGCGACGACGTTTATTGCGAGCGCTAAGAGGCGCTCAGTCGGTAAGTCTGAGGCAAAACCCAAGAATCCCGAGATTACGCACAAGCCCAACCAAACGGGAATGATTGCTACCTGCGCGGTAGCCGCGAGTCCAATCATTTCGCGGCGGCCTACATCGTCACCTGTCGCGAGTGCACCTGCAATCCCAACCGCAAAAGAAATCAAGAATCCAGTGAGCAAGGAATTTGATTCAGAATCATGGACAGATCGGTTGCTCAGCAACGCGATGGTCAATACCCGCAATGATAAGAAGCAGCAAAGCAACCGTCAATGCGAGAATCGCCTGGCGAAACAAGTACCACTGCCGAGTACGGAGGCTAAAGCCGATCCCCAGGATCAGCGGCAATAGTGGAATAAAGAGGAGGCCGGCAATCCTGAGCAGCAACCGATCGTCGAGTATTCCTAACGCCAGTAGGAGAGCGCCGATAAATATCCTGCCGATGAAGCCGTAAGTGACCTGACAGAATTGACAAAGTTCTTGAAAAAGATCCGTCGCCGGTTCGACCAGCGGTCTGGTCAGTACGGCAAATCGCTCGCGCGAAACGATCGATCTCGGTTGACGAACTGCAATCGTACAATGATCGGAATCAAAAAAGGCAGCTGTCTTTACCGCATCAACGAAGGCCTTTGCCAAATCTGTTCCGGTGTCAATTTCGATTCGATCCTTAATAGTTTCGGAACCATCCGATTTGACAACGCGAGTCTGGTCAACTGAAACCTCAGGGACACCCACTCCGAAGGCAATGCGAGCAACATCAGCCGCCCGCCCTTCTGGAGTTGTTATCGTTACTTGTCGCACTGGTGCAGGGAACTTCGGAGTACCGCTTGCCGGAACCCGGCTTGAGTACTTGTGGAATCGAAGGCTGATCAACGTGCAGCCTCCGACGGCTTCCGCCGCCAATCCCTTAACGGCTATAGGAACTCCATTGGGTCACAAAGCCTGGCCCTTTCGGTACTTCAGATTCCTGGACCATCACGTGAGCATTCATTTCAAAGCGAGACTACGACGACGAATACGTCTTCACCGTCAATTGATTCTTAACATCCTTGACGCCTGCCGTACTCTTAGCTATCTCCTCCGCCTTTGCCTTTTTCTTGGCGTCATCGACCAGTCCCTTCAAGACCACATTGCCATTGTCGACGTCGATGTGCGTGCCGGTGATACCGTCGGCGACCAGCTTGGCCTTCAGTTTGGTCAGGATTGTCGCATCGCTAACGCTTTCACCTATGTCCTTAGCTGCTTCTCCGGCCTTTTCGCGAAGGTTGGTGGCGCCGAGAGAGTCAGGATTGACAGTAATGTCATTTACAACGCGCTTGACGCCTTCGGTGTTTTTGGCAATCTTATCGGCCTCATCCTTTTCTGTTGCTGTTGGAACCGTTCCAGACAATGTCACGACGGCGTCTTTCGTGTCGACCCCGATCTTGATGGCGCTTGTCTGGGTGTCGGCGGCAAGCTTGCTCTTTACTTTCAAGGTGATCGCTGAATCATCGACAGCCTGCGAACCGCAGCCCGCCACTCCTATGACTGCAGCAATGATGATTGAGAGGACTAATGCTTTCATGTTTCGCCTCCATTGTTGTTCGTTAACATCTGTCTGAGCGGGTGCTTTGAATGCCCGCTCGACACTTCATCTTGCCTCCTCTCCTGCCGCGACGTGCATCAGGAGAAAGATACTCCGTGCGTTTCAAATACATCGAAGCCGTCACGCGTTCGAACACATCGGTTGTTAATCGGACGCGATCTGGCCTGAAATGTTGATGCGAAACGCACTGCGCTTTGGTGTGCACCTCCCGTGCCGCCGGAGAACAGGAGCGGGCGATAGCAGGGCATATTTTGCGCAATCGTGGGGTTTGGGTCGGCGTTGGTAAACCAAAAGGTGAACGACCGGATGGCATTGCCGCTCACTGGACTACTGACTTGATTTCTAGGCTTCAGTTAACAGCAGATTTCGAGCCGTCATCAACAAAGCGTGAGACGTTCTGCAATAGTACTTGAAAATCCACCGGCTTAACTAAAAAGCCTTGCGCGCCTGCACTCATGGCGTCCTCTATATCGTCCTTAAGCGCCATCCCCGAATAGAACAGGATTGAGGCGGTTTCGCGAATTCGGCGAATCATCTTGCACAGCTCAATGCCTGTGCCGTCCGCGAAGACCCAATCGAGTAGGATCAAATCGAAGTTGTCTGAGACGGCCAGAGCCAGGCCGTCAGCGACGCTCCGAGCCTGGACTACCTCGTAACCTTCCAACCCGAGCAACGCAGTCATCATGTCTCGAGTGTCTTTGTCGTCGTCAACACAGAGTATGCGTCCTTTGGGCTTATCCATGGTACCTAAACTCCTTGGATCAAGCTTTTGGCAAGTGTATGAACTGTACAACCAATTAGAGTGGCCGTCTGTACGCTTTCGTACCCACTCTCAGTCTTAGTGTGCTATTATGGTTGAGGCTTGACTCGTTCTTTCTTGATTCAGCCTTCGTCATTCGGATAAGGCTCAGCAATCCTTCTCCTCGTGCCGTCTGTTGGGTTTACCAAACGCGGACTGGTCAAATAAGGAGAAATGCGATGCCTACATCCGAAAGATCTCAGGTCGTTCCTGAAAACAAACTGCTCGCCGCACTATCTGCCAGGTGTTACAAACGTCTTTTTCCGGATCTTGAGGCGATTGAGTTACCCCTTGGCGAAATCCTCTATAGTCCGAAGCAGCTTATTAAATCCGTCTACTTCCCGCGTTGGGCTGCAGTTTCAATGGTCAATATCTTTGAAGACGGCTCGATGGTAGAAGTGGGTGTCGTAGGCCGGGAAGGCATGGCGGGCATTTCGCTCTTATCAGGAGACGAGCAAAGCCCACATCAAGCGATCGTGCAGATCGCGGATGGCGGATGGAGAATGAAGGCGTCGGTGTTCAAACGCGAGATAGAAAACAACGGTGAACTCGCGAATATTACAAGACGATATTCCCAGGCGCTATTCACGCAAGTGGCGCAAACTGCGGCTTGCAATCGAATGCATCCGATAGTAAAGCGACTCGCCCGGTGGCTGCTGTTGATGCAGAACCGAATGGAGTCAGACGTGATGCAGCTCACTCACGAATTCATTTCAACAATGCTTGGCACTCGCAGGGCCGGCGTGACCATAGCTGCCGGCAAACTGCAGGCGGCCGGGATAATCACTTACCACCGGGGCAAAGTCACAATTCTCGACCAGAAGGAGCTCGAAAAAGTTTCTTGCGAGTGTTATCGAATCGTTCGAGATGAATACGATCGGTTGCTCGGTATTTTCTCATCGCGGGGGGCATCATAATACATCACAATGTAGCCTCTCCCTCTAATCTGACACTCCCAATACAGACGCATTCTTTTGTCCGCTAGCGTACAGACGAAGGTGCCTCAAACCGCTACTATAGTGCGACTTCTCAATTGCGAGAATCGCCCGGACCTTGTGTTAATCCTCCCGTCTTTAAGAGTGTCCGATGTTTTCGTTATGTGATCTTGTTCCCGGAAACTGGTACATAACCCTGATGTGCTCTTGCAACGAAAAGGTCGTTCTTTTTCTTGACCGAACCAATGGAAAAGGCAGTCTAAGAGGCGCATTTACCATCACCTGTCCGACGTGTACTAAGAGGGGCACCTATATCGCGGAGCATTACTATTACAGTCAAGGCGTCCCCAACCTGGTTGCCACAATCGACGAATCGCTGAAGACCTGAGTTTCAACCAAACATATAGATACTAAAACTTGTTTTACTTTCAACTGTAATGACTGATACACGGCTCAAAGCGGCCTGCAAACAAAGGAGGGGGTTACATGGCCAAATACGGCAAGAAGGCGTCTAACAAAGTCGAGAAAGCGATGCACGAACGGAAAGAGGGAACCCTGAAGAGCGGATCCGGAAAGAAAGTCACCAGTAAGAAACAGGCGATAGCGATTGGACTCTCAGAAGCTCGGAAAGCTGGCGGTAAAGTCCCGCGTAAGAAATCTTCAGCCAAGAAGAAGTAGCGTCACGTTGTACGTGATCGGCGGGCTTTCACCCAGCTTCATTATGGAGCTAGTCAAGTATCCAGATCCCAGACTCTTCAAGAAGTCAGTGCCGGTCGCGATAACGAAGGAACTCCGCGACTTCATTGACCAGATGTTTCTATTCATCAAGAACGAATTGACTTGGGGGAACCCAGTCGGTTTGGCAGCGCCGCAGGTAGGTAAGAACGTTCGAGTCTTCATTGCTCAGGACAATGTTTACATCAATCCTGAGCTAACGCCGATGGAGGACGCCGGAACCTCTGTCCACGAAGAAGGTTGCTACAGTTTGGAAAGAGGCCGCTTCGATTACAAGGTGACGCGATATAACGAAATACTTTTGAAATGGCAGAACAAGAAAGGTAAGTGGCGACAAGAGCGGATCAAAGGTTTACGGGCGCAAGTGATTCAGCACGAGTATGACCATCTGGAAGGCCGTCTCTGCTCGGGGCAGATTAACAGTTCAATCACGATCTAAGGGCGCGCCTCGCGTTGAGTTAAATCTTCACTCATCACTTTACCGGACCGTCTGCCCTGGTCTCGGGAATCGGTAAGAAGCGCAGAGGCGGCAACGCAATTCTCTGGTTACTGACATCCCGTCCACTAAAATAGTCCACAACCGCCTGCTGCACTTGCGGGTTAACCACCAGGTCTTCGTGGCCCGCATTTCCGACGACGATATGAACGCTATTCTGGAAATGCTTTCTTACTTCGTCTGCCTGAAACGGCGGGCAGCTGCTGTCCAATGTGCCACTGAAGAGTAGAGTCGGCACGCTCGTATGAATAGCGGACCTGTATTCGTCTCCGAGGTCCGGATTACCGAAGACGTCGCCCACATCCAGGAAGTTCATGACGTTACCGAGCAGCGCGTTCCTGGCTTCTCGATTCATCTGAGCGATTCGGTCTCGCGTCGCTCCGGATGAATCTTAGACGCAACGGAGCTATGCAAGCCGTCGGCAGCGCTCGGTGCCGCAAAAAACCAACATCATTCGACCCTACGATAGCGGGCGGTATTGTACTGGCGCTGATGCCAATAAGGATACCGCAATGAACGCTGACTTGCGTCATCGAGGCGGACGACCTCCTCGAAATCCGTCACCTGACGGTTGAATTCTCCACCCAAGGTCGTCCGACAAAGGCCGTCGGGGATTTAAGTTTCGCCATCGCTCCCGGCGAAGTACTTGGCCTGGTCGGGGAATCCGGATCGGGGAAATCAGTAACCTCACTTGCCATGATGCGTCTTCTCCTGCCCCAGGCGCGAGCAAGTGGAGAAATCCTTTTCAGCAATGGAAATGGTTCAGCGCGCGATCTGCTTGAACTTGCGGAGCCGGAGATGCGCCGCCTTCGCGGCACCGCGATCACCATGATTTTTCAGGAGCCGATGACGGCCCTGAACCCGGTCATGCGCGTAGGAGATCAAATCGCCGAGGCGGTCGTCGCTCACAGTGGCGGGAGCAAGCGCGAAGCGTGGGATCGGGCTGTCGCCGCGATGGATGACGTGGCCATCGCTGATCCCGCGCGTCAGGCCCGTGATTATCCGCACCAGCTTTCAGGAGGAATGCGTCAACGAATCATGATTGCGATGGCCATCGTCAATCGCCCGCAGTTGTTGATTGCCGACGAGCCTACTACCGCGCTCGATGTGACTATCCAGGCGCAAATTCTCGAACTGCT
>Ga0137403_10001351_pt1 | contig 30932 bp, 26 predicted proteins | sample CZOMad2_1_16fung_FD_122057 | JGI IMG/M metagenome (GOLD analysis project Ga0137403, IMG submission 122057) | Vadose zone soil fungal communities from Angelo Coast Range Reserve, California, USA - CZOMad2_1_16fungal (Hybrid Assembly) | ecosystem: Environmental > Terrestrial > Soil > Vadose zone... | reverse complement strand
AGATTTGGGCAACTCACACCCAATACTTAAACGACCGTCGAGAATTCTTGCATACGGTGGATTTGGTGCGCGAAGAAATCAAAAGAGTATTGGATGAGAGTCTAGACTCGTGTCCGGAACGGCCTCATCATTCCGCGCGTGAAGAGACTCTCGCAAGAATGCAAGCAGCCGTTTCGATGTCGCCCCAGAGCATTAACGTTTGCGTGTGCTCGTTTTCGGAGGAGCGTGATTCGCTATCACAGTGGCGAGCTTACGGGGGACCATCTGGGTTTGCTGTTGGATTTTCAAGCCACGTTCTTAGAGTTGCTACAGAAAAGCAGCAATGGTTCCTCGTGCCCTGCATATATGACCCAGCCACCCAACGCAGACTTGTTCGAGCTTTGGTCGACGAAGTCCTTGAAGAAAACCTGGGCGATCCCCTGGTCGAGGACGAAGAGGAAGACTCTTTTCTAAAAGGCCTGGGCGGAAATCTTGTTGCTTATCTAAATAGATACGCTCCCATCCTGAAGCATGAATCCTTCGAGGAAGAACGCGAGTGGAGGATCATTTCGCGCCCAGTTTTCTGTAAACGCCTCGACTATCGCGAGGGAAGATCGCTGATAGTTCCCTACTACAGACTCCCTTTGTGCGAGGACAGTCAGAAACTAGAGTTGCACGAAGTTGTAGTTGGTCCAACACCGGACGCGGAGAGATCAAAGAGTTCACTCACCAGCTTGATGGTAAGTCAAAAGGTCGTCATGCAAGGAATTGCCGGGGTGAATGTCGGAGTCTCGCAGGTCCCCTATCGTGATTGGTGATGCTTTACTTATCCGTTGACAATCCCGGAAATGACTCAGGTCTACCGCCAGGATGTCGAGGCAGCCGTTCCAGCCGCCGTCGTGGTCCTTGCGGAGCGCCTCGTTCGGGAAGCCGGAGTGGGTGAGGACCAGTTCAGTTTCCTCCGCTCTCACCGCTTTACAATACTTAGCGTACGTGCTAAATATGCATCCGGCCAGAACTCCATCCGCGAAGGAGCTACTTAACCCATGCACCTCAAACGTTTTATTGCGACGTTTTGTTTCTTTTTGCTTCCGCCGATGGCCTGCGCCGCAGGCGGCACGGAAACCTGGACCGCGTGGGTCAGCGATCAAGCGTGTGGAGCGGAACACACCACGGCGGGTGGCGCGAGCTGCGTGCGGAAATGCAAGCGCGGGGGATCTTCCATCGGCCATCCCGAGTGGAAACCACAGCCCGTGGTCCTGGTGCGCGAGTCCGACAAGACCGTGTGGCTGGTAGAGAATCCCGAAAGCCTCGACGGCCGCGATGGGGAGCGCTTGCAGGCGATCGTGACCGTCGATCCCGGCAAAAAAACAGTTCACGTCAACAGCGTTGCGAAGTCACCGGAACCGAAAACGCCGTGACCTCCCGTAACCCAGAGAAGTCCAACGCCGAAATGGTGATCTGCACATACCGAATCAAGAAAGGCCATGAGCCTGCCTTCCTGCGAGTCCTTGCGCGGCACTGGCCCACGTTGAAGCGGCAAGGCCTGGTGGTGGGAAAACCGGCCCTGATTTTTCGCGGTGTGGACGAGTCCAGAAACGTATTCTTTGTCGAGATTTTTACGTGGAAACCGGGCGGCGCGCAACGAGCCCACGAGGAGCCCGCCGTGATGCAGGTTTGGGAGTCCATGGGAACGCACATGGAAGCGCGAACTGGGCGTCCGGCGATGGAACACCCGCACGTGCGACCCGTGAGCATCCGCTTTGCGAAGGTCTGAGGCGAAAGGCACGGCAGCGCGAACCGCCGTGGTGTTTACCGCCCTTGCGCACGCGTCTCGCCGGGAAATCCTTCTGGTGCTGAATTTTCACGGCGGACGCATGACCGCCGGCGAGATTGCCGAGCGCTTTGCGTGCCGCTGGCCCACCACCACACGACACCTTCGGGTGCTCGAGCAAGCGGGCTTGGTTCGGGTTCGCAAGGTAGGACGCACGCGGGTCTACCAGTTGCAGTCCGCCGATCTGCGGAAGTCGATCGAGACTTGGCTGCAATGGTTCCGGCCCGGCCGACCGGCTTAGTATCCAGGGGAATTCTGTGTGCTGACTGGGTTACTCCCTCGCGGGCGGAAAGCGTTGACCCGGGTCAGGCCGCGTCCTTACCATGAATGGATGAACCGGAAGCTTTACCCCCTTGCGGGTGCCGCGCTATCGCTGGCTGGAATCATCGGCTCCGTGGCGGGCTGTGACGACGCGGCCAAGCGACCGGTGCAAGCGCGCGTACCCTCGACGATTCCCGCTCCCCAAACGGCGAACGCTTCGCGTTCTGCCTCTGGACCCGCGCAACTGCCCCCGCTGCCGTTAATGGCGGCATCGCATCCGCTCCTGCTAATAAGCTCGCAAATGGCCGGCGGCAAGGACCAACTGGTCGCCAAAGTTGAGGCGAAATTCGCGTCCGGCCAGCAAAACTACAAAGCCGGGCACCTGGAAGCGGCACGGAAAGATTTCGACGAGGCCGTGGACCTGATGCTGGAGAGCGGGTACGACCCTTACACCGACCCCAAGTTGAGCGAAGTGTTTCACCGCGTTATTGATACGGTATACACCTACGAACTGCAGGCGTTCCGCGCGGGCGATGGATTCCAGGAAGCGCCTGCGGTGCCGGCGCCCATTGATGAAGTGGCGGAGATGACCTTTCCCGTCGATCCGCGGTTGAAGGACCGCGCCGAGCTGGCCGCGAAAAACATCTCGCACGATCTGCCTCTTACCGTAAATGACGAGGTGCTTTCATTCCTGAATTTCTTTCAGACGCCGCGGGGCCGCGCGATCGTGGAGACCGGACTGCAGCGGCGGGGGCGTTATCAGGAGATGATTTCGCGGGTGTTGCGGGAGGAAGGTGTTCCGCAGGACTTGGTCTATCTGGCGCAGGCAGAAAGCGCATTTCAGCCGCTGGCCTTGTCACGCGCGGGCGCGCGGGGCATGTGGCAATTCGTGTCCTACCGGGGGCAGCAGTACGGATTGCGGCACACCTGGTGGATTGACGAGCGGCAGGATCCGGAGAAAGCCACCCGTGCCGCGGCGCAGCACCTGCGCGATCTGTACGGGCTCTTCGGCGATTGGTATCTGGCGATCGCCGCTTACAACTGCGGTCCAGGCAACGTACAAAAAGGCATCGAGCGCACCGGCTATGCCGATTTCTGGGAGCTGTACAAGCGCAACGTGTTGCCCAAGGAAACCAAAAACTACGTGCCGATCATCTTGGCGTTGACGCTGATCGCCAAGGACGCCGCACACTACGGAATTCAGGTGGACCCGGAAAAGCCGGTAGCAACGGACGTCGTAAAACCCGGGCGGGCCATCGATCTGCGGCTGGTGGCGGAGACCATTGACGTGGATGTGGAGACGTTGCGCGCGCTGAACCCGCCGCTGCTACGGCTGGCCACGCCCGACGATCCTTCCTTCGAATTGCATTTGCCCGCAGGCGCGGCCGAACGATTTTCCGCGGAGATCGCGGATATTCCCGCCGACAAATGGGTCAGCTGGCGGCGGCATCGCGTGGAAGCGGGCGAGACGCTGACCTCCATCGGGAAAAAATATCACGTCACGCCGGTAGCCATCGCGGACGCCAACAACTTGGAGCACCGCGCGGCACTCGATCCCGGAGAAAAGCTGATTATTCCGGCGACGCAGGCGCAGTCGGAAGCCAAGCGGCGCCTAGTGAGTTACCGGGTGCGCAAAGGCGACACCTTGCTGGGAATCGCCGACCGCTTCAGCGTGGAAGCGGACGACGTGAAAAAGTGGAACCGGCTGAAGACCAATCACGTGGGCCGCGGCATGGTGCTGCGCATCTACACGCTGGGCGGCGCACCGGAGGCCCGACCTGCCGGATCACGTACCGCCTCGAAGAAGAAAGCGCGCTCGGGCACTAAAGTTGCCCAGACCTCGACGCCTACCCCCAACAAGAATTAAACCTTTCCTTTACTGTTACTTACAAAAATGCAACACGCCGTTCTGGAGATTCACGGATCGCCTGTGGCTAGTCGATCTGCGCGCGACGCGCCGCAAAACCGCGATCTTACGGCGCGTTCGCGCAGAATGCTTGACAACTTCCAGCGAGTACGATAACAACGGCGCAAGGCTTTGGAGCAGTAAACTCCAGCCCTTGCAGCGATACCGACTCGACCTGCGCGATCCGGCTTACCGGACTCGGTGCCTCGGGCGGGATTCCCCCTGGGGAGGATGGAATGGATCTCGAGAAGGATAATTTCGAAGAAGAAAACGAGCTGTCCGGGCTGGAGGAAGATGATGAATTGCCGGGCGATGCCGACGTCGTCGAAACCGAAGAAGAAGAGCTGATCATCGGGGACGAGGAACCGGAAGAAGCGCCCGCCGCCAAACCGGCTCCACGCGTGGCTCCGAAGCCTGCGGCCAAAGTCGCTGCCAAACCGGCCGCAAAAAAAGCGGCGTCAAAACCGGCCAAAAAAGCGCCGAAAAAAAAGGCCAAGCCGGCAGCCAAGAAAGCCAAGGCCAAGCCCAAGAAGGCGGCGAAAAAGCCCGCGAAGAAAAAGCGCCGCTAGCTCCCTACGTCGCGAATCGAGAAGTTTCTTTCGATCACCACAGAGTTCGGCAAAAGCCTCCGGGCAACCGGAGGCCTTTGCTTTTCCATTTTGGTTTTCCCTCCAACGGAAACAGCGAGTCCACAGTGGAACCACGCCCGCCCTCGGCGCCATTCCAATTGAGGACCAGTACGCTGCAAAACCGGAACCCGCCGAAACGAGCGGCGTATGGCCCTCGCACGCTCCTCGGAAGAAAACTTGCCCCCAAGGACAAGTATCGCTAGCATAACCCGGATGTTGCGCGCGATGGAGCAGATACGGCGGATGCGTGGAGGCGCGCAGTCTCACTTGATGCGTTGTTCAGACGGAAGCGAACACGAGCTGTATTACGTGGTGAAGTTCCAAAATAATCCGCAGCACTGCCGCGTGTTGGTGAACGAACTGCTCGGTACCCGGCTGGCGAGACGTATCGGCTTGCCGGCGCCGCCGGTGGCGGTGATCGAGGTGAGCGAAGAGCTCATTCGCTTGACGCCGGCATTGACGGTGGAACTGCCGCGATCGCGGATTCCGTGCCGAGCGGGGTTGCAGTTCGGATCGAGCTATCCGGGAGATCCCCGCTTACTGACGTTGCACGATTTTCTGCCGGACGAGCAGTTGCGCGAGGTACAGAACCTGCACGATTTCGCGGGCATGCTGGCCTTCGACAAGTGGACCTGCAACACCAACGGAAGGCAGACCTTGTTTTTCCGGCCGGCCGACGATCCTGGGACCGCGGGGAAATACGCGAAAAGTCCGGATCGCTATGACCATCGCTACGCGACCGTGATGATCGATCAGGGATTCTGCTTTAATGCCGGCGAATGGAACTATCCCGACGCGCCGCTGCGCGGCTTGTACACCCGCAACCGCGTGTATGAGGGCATCACCGGAATGGAGTCGTTCGGCCCGTGGATCGCGCGCATTCAAAACAATATCAGCGAGCGGGTGCTGGACGAATACCTCAATGAAGTTCCGCCGGAATGGTACGAAGACGACCTGGATGCTCTGCGACGATTGCTGGACCAGCTGTACCTCCGGCGATCCCGCGTACCCGAGCTGCTGCTGGCGGCAAAAAACAGCAACCGGCATCCATTTCCGAATTGGCGCTGACCCAATGTCACGAGAGACGGTGTCACGAAAGACGGTTCGCAAAATGCCGGGTAACGATGAAACGCGGCAGCCAGGGAGCTCCAGAGAATTGGCCACTTCAGGTTACGTAGGATTCACGGTCGCAAGAGAGATCGAATGAGCGCCACATATGCCTGACGACGAATCAAGGAAGGGCGAGCCACCGGGCGGAGACCCCGGTGATATCTCCGGGAATGGGCCAGACCGGATGTTTGTGCACCGGATCGTGCGTTATGCCCCGAGCCCGCTCCGCGACGAATGGGTGAATATTGGTGTGCTGCTTTTCGACCCCAAAACCGGGGAGCGCCGGCTGCGGTTGATCGAGGAGGAAGAAGAATACAACCGCCTGCGGCGGTTGCACCCGCAGGCGGATGAAGCGCTGTTGCGGGCCCTGCGCGATAACCTCGAAAGCCGCTTCGAGACCGCGTCAGGCACTGGCGCGAGCCGTACCGCCGGCAACGGCGGCGGCAAGCAGGTCAGCTACTTCGCGGACAATGGCGACCGGCCCGGCCCCGGCGAGTGGCTGCATATACTGGAAAAATGGGACCAGACGCTGAGCAGCGCGCTGCGGCTGGCGGATCCCAAAGCCACTCAGGCGGAAGACCTGGATTTGGAGCTGGCCAGGCTGTACGACGACCGCGTGGCAGTCCCGCAAGGGAGAGGACGCGCGGGTTTGCCCGGAAGTCGCGCCAGCCTGCGGAGTCACTGCTCCAAAGTCTTCCACACCGCAAAAATTTGGAACCGTCTCGAAAAATCCGTGCGCGCCTCGCAGTTTACCTTCCCCGGCGATCCCCTGCGCATCGACTACGGTTACCAGCGGAACGGCACGCGAGGATTTGTGCACACGTTGTCGGTCACCCGCGCACCGGCGGAAGCCAAGACGCTGGCTTACACCGTGGAGCGCATCGAGAAGGGGGGCCGATTCCCGTGGGAGTTTACGGCGGTCACCGACGTTCCCCTCGGCGACAGTCATCGCCACCGCTTCGTACGCGATACCCTGAGCGATGCCGGCGTCGAAACGGTGCCGCGGGAGGGCTTTGCGGTGTGGGTCGCGAAGCTTCGCCCGATGCTGCAGTGAGGCAGAAGTTAGAGGTTGGAAGTTCGAGATCAGAGGTAACGAAGAACGATGCAGAAATGGCAACCGAGATCGACGTGGCGCGCGTGGTCGCTCGTTCCTCCTACTCGGTGGCTGAACGGGCGTCTTCGCGCCTCCACGGTCGGAAAAAACGTCCGGAAATCTTTACTGCTTGTGGAGTCATATCTTGTTGACCGCGCTTTCACCTTCCCTTGTTGCGGGAACGCGGCTCCGATCGGCATGCGGAGGCTGGTTCGGAAATGGGCGGAGTTCGCGTAAACTGTAGCGATTCAAAATGCGGCTTACACTCACACCGGAGATTCCATGGCCCAGGTTTATCCCTTTTCCGCCTATCGCTACAATCCGTCGCGGGTTTCCTTCGAGCGCGTGCTGACCCAGCCTTACGACAAGATTTCGCCAGCGGCGCAGGACAAATATTACGCCGCGGACCCGCACAACCTGATCGCGGTGGAGAAAGGGCGCGTGTTGCCGGACGATGCTCCGCAGCACAACGTGTACACCCGCGCGGCTGAGGCGCTGGATAGCTGGATTCGGGAAAATGTCGTTGTGCAGGATGCCGTGCCTTCGTTTTACGCCTACACGCAGGAATACACCGTGCCGGGAACAGAGGAGCGGCGCACGCGGCGCGGTTTTATCGGCGCGGGGAAATTGGAGGAATACTCGGCGGGCGTGGTTTTTCGCCACGAGCATACTCTTTCGGGACCGAAGGCGGACCGGCTTGAATTGCTGCGGCATACGCGGACGCACACGGGGCAGCTCTTTATGTTGTACAGCGACGAGCAGCGTCGCGTGGACGCAATTCTTGCTGAAGCAGAAGCGGCGGCCGCTCCGGCGACCGAACTGCGCGACGAGTACGGCGTGGTGCACCGTTTGTGGGTAGTGTCGGAGCCCACCAAGGTTGCGGCCATCCAGGAAGCCATGGCCGGACAAAAGCTGGTGATCGCCGACGGCCATCACCGTTACGAGACCGCGCTGAATTATCGCAATGAAAGACGAAACGAGCTGCGCAAGGAGCGGGTTACCGCCGTTGGAGAAAGCAAACCGGCCGCATTGGGCGAGGATCGTGGACGTGAGGCGCGCGGGGACGCGCCGTACGAGCGCGCGATGATGACGTTCGTGAATACGCGCAGCGAAGGCCTGACCATTTTGCCGACGCACCGCGTGGTGGCCAATCTCGCGGATTTTTCCTGGACCAGCATGCGCCGTTATCTGGAGCCGTGGTTCGCGGCGGAGGAGTTTCCGTTCGCGGATGACGGCGCGAAAGGCGAGGCGACCGAGAAATTCCTGCACCGGTTGGTGGACGCTCGCGAACTGCGGGCGATCGGCGTGTATCCCGCAGCGGAGTCCGGGAAGCGGGCGTTTTACGTGTTGACGCTGCGGCCGGGTGCGGACTTGTCGCTGCTGCTGGCGAATGTTTCGGCGCTGCAGCGGGAATTGGATGTGGTGCTGCTGCACGAAGGAATCCTGGAGCCGGCGCTGGGGATCACGCCGCAAGCGGTGACTGCGGAGAAGAACCTGACCTACGAGCGCGAGGCTGCGGCGGCGCTGGACGCTGTCGACCGCGGCGCGGCGCAGGTGGCGTTTTTGCTGAACGCGTGCGATGTAGAGCAGGTGGTGCATATCGCGACCTCAGGTGAAGTGATGCCGCAGAAATCGACCGACTTTTATCCGAAGCTGCTGAGCGGGATCACCATGTACCGGGTGGACTGCTGACGCGGCGCAATCGACAGTCCTGCGGGAAAGTCGACGGTCGACAGTTCAGAGCCGGAAATCATCACGGGAGCCGGCTTCCGGATTCGGTCGTGCGTGGCCGACGGCTGGGCACCCCCTCCCCTTTTTTCATAAGTGCGGAATACAAAAGACTTAAGGACACTTTTCGTGTATGTGGTGATTCTGCTGCACTTGAAATCCCTTGTTATCAGCGGACGAGTGCGCGCTTCGTAAGTGCGGATTCCAAAGGGGTTAAAGTCCTTTGTTTGGAACAGATCGCAAGTGCGGATTCTAAAGGAGATAGAGGATCGCGGACGGCTGTCCCGATGGGTTCGGCGGTGCTGGGAGCGAAAACTCACGACCCACGATACCACGAGTTGTTTATGATGTCAAGAAGTAATTTTGTGGTACTCATTCGAATGATTGGGGACGGCGTGCGGGATGCTCGTCTTGCAACGAGCCGTTGTCACTTTGTAGGCGTGTTCGCCGCTATTATCGGTGCCCGTTCGATGGGGAAGAGTGGGCTGACGTGTGGAGTTGCTGCTGCAACGATATGTGCCCGAAATGCGAAACAAAAGATATCGCACCGTATAAGAGCGAGGACGTGGTCCATACGGGGCGCAGAAAGGTAAAAAAGGCAAGGAAAGAACCGCGGTGAGAGGCCGGCGACCGGCGCAGGCTGGCGGCACGGTCACGGCATGGTTGGGTTCGGTACGAAAAGGCAGGAGTGTTTCCTCTGGGGCTAAAGCCCATTGGGAGCTTGTGACTTATGTCGGAGCTAAAGCTCCGACCCCTTTTGGACGTGGGCTTATGTCGAACGTGGCTTATGTCGGAGCCCGACCCCTTGAACGAGTTTGGAGGCGGAGTTTGGCCCGGCGGCTTTGAACCGCGTAAACGTGGACCGCCCCAGGCGAGTTCATGAAGCTGTGATGTGACGAGGCGCATCGTAAGGACATACTTCGCGCAGTCGTTGTGACTCAGGATCGTGGCTTAGAGTTGTGGCTTAGGATCGTGGCTTGGGATGTACGCAGGACGGAAATGGAGGTGGCGGATATGGCGGCGTTGGCGGAGGAACAGGTTCGGTTGATGCATGGGTATTGGCGGGCAGCGAATTATCTTTCGGTGGGGCAGATTTATCTGAAGGACAATCCGCTTTTGGAGCGGCCGCTTACTCTCGAGGACGTAAAGCCTCGGTTGCTGGGGCATTGGGGCACGACTTCTGGGCTCAACTTTATTTACACCCACCTGAACCGCGTGATTGTCGAACGCGATTTGAACATGATGTACATCATCGGGCCGGGGCATGGGGGGCCGGGGATTGTGGCGCATACGTATCTGGAGGGGTCGTATACGGAGATTTATCCGCACATTGAACGGAACACGGACGGGATCAAGCGGTTGTTCCGGCAATTTTCGTGGCCCTATGGGATTCCGAGCCACGTGGCGCCGGAGACGCCGGGGTCGATTCATGAAGGTGGGGAACTGGGGTATTCGCTTTTGCATGCGTATGGGGCGGCTTACGACAATCCGGATTTGGTGGTGGCGTGCATTGTGGGCGACGGCGAGGCGGAGACCGGGCCTTGCGCTACCAGTTGGCATGCGAACAAGTTTTTGAATGCGGCGAAGGATGGGGCGGTTCTGCCGATTCTGCATTTGAATGGATACAAGATCGCGAACCCTACCGTGCTGGCGCGGATTTCGCAGGATGAGCTGGAATCGTTGTTCCGGGGATATGGGTACACGCCGCATTTTCTGGAGGGCGACGATCCCGAGGTGATGCACCCGCGGATGGCTGGGGTGTTGGACAAAATGCTGGATGAGATTGCCGCGATTCAGGTGGCGGCGCGGGAAAGCGGGAAGACCGAACGGCCGCGGTGGCCCATGCTGGTTTTGCGGACGCCGAAGGGCTGGACCGGACCTAAGACCGTGGATGGTAAGCCGGTGGAAGGGACCTGGCGCTCGCACCAGGTACCGGTTGCGGAGCTTCGCAAAAAGCCGGAGCACTTGAAGATTCTCGAGCAGTGGATGCGCAGCTACAAGCCCGAGGAATTGTTCGACGCGAACGGAACATTGGTTCCGGACCTCGCGGAGCTTCCACCGAAGGGTCGCCGGCGGATGGGTGTGAATCCACACGCGAACGGAGGACTTTTACTGCAGCCTTTGCGCCTACCTGCGTTTCGCAACTTTGCAGTGGAAGTGAAGGAGCACGGCTCTCCGGAAACCGAAGCTACACGCGTTTTGGGGCAGTACCTGCGCGAAGTGATGAAATGCAGCCTGGAGTCGAACAATTTCCGGGTGTTTGGGCCCGATGAGACGGCGTCGAACCGACTGGATGCGGTGCTGGACGTCACTGGAAAGACGTGGGAAGCCGCGACTCTGCCAGTGGACGAACACCTGGCAATCGACGGGCGAGTGATGGAGATTTTGAGCGAGCACATGTGCCAAGGATGGCTGGAAGGATATTTGCTTACCGGGCGGCACGGATTTTTTTCCTGCTACGAGGCGTTCATTCACATTGTGGATTCGATGTTCAACCAGCATGCAAAATGGTTGAAGACTACGCGGACGATTCCGTGGCGCAAACCGATAGCGTCGCTGAATTATTTGCTGACTTCGCATGTTTGGCGGCAGGATCACAACGGGTTTTCGCACCAAGACCCGGGATTCATCGATCACGTAGCGAACAAGAAGGCCGACGTAGTGCGGATTTATCTGCCGCCGGATACAAATTGTCTTCTCTCGGTAGCGGACCATTGCTTGCGCAGCCGGCACTACGTGAATTTGATTGTGGCGGGGAAGCAGACTGCGCCGAACTGGCTGGATATGGACGCGGCGGTGACGCACTGTACGGCTGGGCTGGGAGCTTGGGACTGGGCGGGGCACGAACCGGATTCGCCCGACGCGGTGATGGCTTGTGCGGGGGACGTGCCTACTTTGGAGATTCTGGCGGCGGTGTCGTTGCTGCGGGAGGAACTGCCGGACTTACGGATTCGCGTGGTGAACGTGGTGGATTTGATGGCGTTGCAGCCTTTGAGCGAGCACCCACATGGTTTGGCGGACGAAGATTTCGATGCACTGTTCACGAAGGATAAGCCGGTGGTGTTCGCGTTTCATGGCTATCCGCCGTTGATTCACCGGCTGACGTACCGGCGGCGGAATCACGACAACATCCACGTGCGAGGCTTTGTGGAGGAAGGGACGACGACCACACCGTTCGATATGGTGGTGCTCAATCGCATGGACCGATTTCAACTGGCGTTGGATGTTATCCGCCGGGTGCCGCGGTTGAAGAGCATTGCGGACCAGGCTACGCAGCGGTTCACGGAAGCGATGCAGCGGCACAAGTTGTACGTGATCGAACACGGCGAGGATATGCCGGAGGTGGCGAATTGGAAGTGGACGGCGAGATGACGGGAAAGAAGTAATGCGGTAATCAAAATAAAAGAAGTAGTGAAATAAAGCGCTAACGAGCGACTGGAAATGTTACTGGCGTTCGATGGGAGCGAGATGGAACGGTTAAATTTGGCGCCCTCCGGCCGGTGCACAGACAGGGGGTCCGTGCTACCTAGGACCTTATGACGCACAACTTGACAATAAGCGGTGATGCGGTGTTGGTGTTGAATAGCGGGTCGTCGTCGCTCAAGTTCGGCGTGTTTGGTGAGGCTGACGGCGATCTACAAGCGCTTTATCGAGGGGCTGCGGAGGGTGTTGGGACTGGGCAGGGGAAAATCTGGTTGAGCGAAGGAGATGGGAAAAAATTATTGGAAGAGACGCGGGTGCTTCCCGGCCAGTCGGACGTGGCGCACGTGGTGGCGGAGAAATTGTCGAAGATTCCTTTGCCGAAGTTCGTGGGGATCGGGCACCGGCTGGTACACGGCGGCCCGTCACTGACGGCGCATCAAGAGATTACGGGCGAAGTTTTGCGAACATTGGAGATGGCGTCGAGTTACGCGCCGCTGCACGGGCCGGCGGCGGTCAAACTGATCGAGGAAACGCAGTACCTTTATCCCGACGCGACGCAGTTTGCGTGCTTTGACACCGCGTTTCACCGGACGCTTCCGGAGGCGGCGGCGCGGTTGCCGTTGCCGAACAGTTTCTGGGACGCAGGGATTCGCAAGTACGGTTTTCATGGTTTGTCTTGCGAATCGATCGTGCACGCGCTCGGATCCGACGTGCCGGCGCGGATGATCGTGGCCCATTTGGGCAACGGAGCGAGCGTTACGGCGATCGCCAATGGGCGTTCGGTCGACACGACAATGGGATTAACGCCTACGGGCGGAATCATTATGGGCACGCGGACGGGTGATCTCGATCCGGGCGTGCTGCTGTACCTGCTGAAGACGAATGGCGCGGACGTCGAGGGACTGGAGAAACTGGTCGACAAACGAAGCGGGTTGCTGGGGATATCGGGAGCGTCTTCGGATATGCGCGCGCTACAGGAAGCGGCGCACGAGAATGCGCGGGCGCAACTGGCCATCGAGATGTTTGCGCGGTCGGTGAAGAAGGCGATTGCAGGGTATGTGGCGATTCTCGGAGGGCTCGATTTGCTGGCGTTCACGGGAGGGATCGGAGAGCACGATACCGAGGTACGCGCGGAGATTTGCAAAGGGATGGAATGCTTTGGCTTGCGGTTAGAGCAAGCGGCGAACCGACGAAGTGCTGGTACCATCAGCGCGGCGGACAGCGCGGCGCAGGTTCGCGTGGTGACGAGCGATGAAGAGACACAAATTGCGCGGATTGTGTTTGGGCTGCTGAAAGCGGCTTAGCGGTTGCTGGAAAAACGCGACAAGAGTTTTCTTCGGGGCTAAGGCCCATTGAGAGGAAACACTCCATGTCGGAGCTAAAGCTCCGACCCCCTAAGGGAAAAACTTTTTCGAGCAGCTGGTGAAGTCGTGGCTTGGCGTTGTCGTGAAGACACCTGTGGCGTCGGTGTCATGCGGACTCTAGGCTCCGGCGCCTTTGGAGAAGCTGGAGACGGCGGCGGCTTCGGTGTCGTAGACGTCGAAGACGGTGAGGAGCTTGGTGATTTGCAGGACTTCCTGGAACTTGCTGCCGAGGTGACAGAGGCGGAGTGAGGCGCCCTGGCCTTTCGCGCTGTGATGCGCGGCGACCAACGTGCCGAGGCCGGCGCTGTCGATAAAGGTGATGTTGTCCATGTTCAGGACGATTTTCTTTTTGCCTTCGGCGAGCAAGCCCTTTACTTTTTCGCGCAGCGCGTTGCTCTCTTCACCAAGAACAATGCGGCCGTCCAGCGCCACCACGGACACGCCATCCACTTCGCGGTTCGTCATCTTCAATGCCACGTTCGTATCCTCCTCAAGGTATGGCTCAAGTTATCGGAAGCGGTTCCAGGGGCAACCAGCCCGGGACCGCACAGCTTATCAGTAATAGTCCGCGCAGGACATGTAATATCCGCAGACTGGGCAAATCAACTTGCAGCGCCGGGACTCCAGCCGCTGCGAGCAAACCGGGCAATACCGGGAGGCGTCTTCGTGCGCGGCCGAGAAGTTCGCCGCCTGTGTCGCGACCGAATGCAAACCCTCCTGCGCGGGCACAACCTGTGCAGGGAAGGAATTACCCGGTTCCGGGGCTACCGGAACTTCCCGCTGTTTCGAGACGCGTTCCACGGCCCGACGGTTATAGCACATCCCCTAGCAAGGGAAAAGCGGGTGAGTCGGTTAGGCGAGCTGGCTGCTGAGCGACTTGCGGATGGGAGAAGTCGGATTTACTGTCGGATACGGGCCAACCAAGCTTGAAACCTATGGACATGCAGGCGCATCATTTAAGTGTAGGATGAATAGGCTGTAAACGGACCCAGGGCTCCTGCTTGCGTTCCGGGGAAGGTGCGCTATGCGCCGAATCTGGATGGTTGCGAGTTTTTCGGTGGTTCTTCCGGTGGTTGCGATGGCGCAACACCGTGGTGGAATGGGAGGAGGCGGACCGGTTGTTGCCGTTGCTCCGCGAGGAGTTTCTGTCGGTGCTCCGCACGTAGTGACGCGAGTTCCGATGGGAGCTCGACCAGGGACGACCGTCGTGCATCGTACGCGGACTGCAGGAACTCCGAATCGCAATATCGGTGTTGCTTCAGGGCTAACCAACCTTCCTATCTTTTCAACAAATACGACGGTTCCGGGATTAGGTTTTGATTATCCCCATTTGGCGGCAGTGAACCCGCGGCACGGGCGGGGACGATCTGGGTTTGGACAGAACGGGTCATTTGGATTTGGGGGATTTTTGTTGTCGTCGCCGGAGATCATCGTTGAGAACCCCCAGGCCGTTGAAGAAGCGCAGCAGGCTGCGCCGGAAGAGGTCGCGCCTAACTTTGTTGCCGGCGACGACGGACGAGGTCCGCAACGTCAATATACTCCGAGAACCAGTCCCGCCCCTGCGCCGGAACCAGCGGTAGATGCATCGGAGTATGTTTTTGTGCGGCGTGATGGGCGATTACTCTTTGCCGTGGGGTATTCGTGGGACAACGGGACTTTGCGTTATGTGACGCGCGATGGCGTGCGGAAGAGCGTTACACAAGATAACTTGGATATGGATGCTACGCTGCAGTTTAATGAGCAACGTGGATTGAGTTTTCGAGTTCCTGCCTAGCGGTACTCTGGCAACTTCGTTGCCGGAACGATTTCGATTAATCATCGTGCCAGTGGAGGGCCGGTCTAAAAGGCTGGCCCCTACATTTATTTATTTGGCGGGTTCGGGCATGACGTAGCCGGAGGTTGCGGGCAGTCCTGCGCGTTCGAATTGGACTGTGGAGTGATCGATGTGGAAGTCCTGAGAGGCTTTGGCCTGGATCGCCGAGAGGATGCGCTCGCATTCGTCCATGTGCATGTCGGGGATGCGGGCGTGCAGACTGAGTGCATTGTGATCGCCGCCGAGCGACCAGATGTGTATGTCGTGCACTTCGTAGACGCCTTCGATCGTGAGCATGGCGCGGGCTACATCTTCAACGCTGCAGTCCGGCGGGCGCCCTTCCAGGAGCACATGCGCGGATTCACGGAGGATCCCGATGCTGGACCATAGGACGAGGATGCCGATGGCGAGGCCGAGGAGCGGGTCAATCCAGCGCAATCCCGTGGCTCCGATCACCAGCGCGCCGATAATAATGGCAATGTTGGAGAGGGCGTCGCCGAAATTGTGGACCAGGATGCTGCGCAGGTTCAGGTCGCCGCGACCGCGGACCAGCGCGAGAGTGATGCCGCCGTTTACGGCTAAGGCGGCGAGCGACGTCCAGATCATCCAGCTTTCGACGACATCGATGGGGGAGCGGAATCGTTCGATCGATTCGTAGCCCAGCCAGAGGGCCAGGACCACGAGGACCAGAGCGTTGGTGAAAGCGGCGAGTGTGCCAGCGCGATGGTAGCCGTAGGTTTTCTCGGAGTCCGCGGGGCGCTCGGCCCAGCGCATGGCCAGCCAGGAGATGCCGAGGGCGGGGACGTCGGAAAGATTGTGGACCGCGTCGTTGAGCAGGGCGACCGAGCGGCCGAAAAGGCCACCGACGATTTCGGCGGCTACGAGGCCCAGCGTTGCAGCCATGGCCCAGGCGAGGACCGAGGGGCGCATAGTCGGGTGCTCGTGGCCGTGATGTGGACGGCCATGACCATGGCTGTGGCTGTGATTGGGATGAGTGGCGCTTCCGGCGGCGCTGATTTGGCCGGGTGCGCAGTCGTGATCCTGTTCGTGCGAATGCGTATCCATCGCCGTCATCTTTATTCTAGCTGCTGAGGGTCGCCGCTGCGAACTCTACTTTCGTGCTTAGTGGACACCTTGACACGCTATGTTGCGATTTTATTGACGGTCCCGCCTTCTGACTGCCACCATCACTTAAGGCAAGCCATTTTCTCGGTACAACGTGCGGGAGTAAGCTGCGCGCCATTTCGCATACTGAACCATGAGCGTTCCAGTCGCCAAATTGAGTTTCTGGGGTGTACGAGGAGCCACGCCAACGGTGGACCCGGGGACGTGGCGCTACGGCGGGAACACGCCTTGCCTCGAGTTGATCGCTCCGGATGGCACGCAAATTATTTTGGACTGCGGCACGGGGTTGCGGATGCTCGGCAATCGATTGGCTGCGGCGAATGGCGACCGCGTGCCGGAGACACACATCTTTGTTACCCACTATCATTGGGATCACATCCAGGGGATTCCATTTTTCGCTCCGTTGTACGCGGAAAAAAATGAGTTCCACTTTTACAGTTTTCGTTCGAAGTTTTTGGGACGCAACAGCCTCAAACAAGTTTTTGAAACGCAGATGGCGCTGCCCTATTTTCCAGTGGACACGTCAGCGATGAACGCCAAGCGCAGGTTTCAGGAAGTGGCTGGCGGCGATGCATTTTTCGTCGGAGAAAATAAGGTTACTACGCGGACGCTGAATCATCCTCAAGGATGCCTGGGTTTTCGCATCGAGACACCGGCGGGGACTGTCGTTTATGCCACCGATAACGAACCGGGAAACAAAGAGATGGACAAGAATTTGCGCGAACTGGCCAAGGGTGCGGATATTTTCATCAACGACGCGCAGTACACACCGGAACAACTCGCCGGACCTAAACGCGGCTGGGGACACTCGTCGTGGAAAGAGGGCGTGAAGATTGCGCGCGAAGTGAATGCCAAGACGCTGGTGCTGTTCCATCACGATCCAGACTCGACCGATCGAACGGTGGATGCGATTTTGCGGCATGGACGTGAGGAATTTGATTCGGTGTTCGCTGCCAGTGAGGGAATGGTGATTACGCTGGGGGCTCCGGGAGGGCGCGTGGACGCGCACATGCCTGGAACGCGGACGGCTTTACGGCGCGAGGCGCAATTCCGGGCCCGCGTTTCGGGTGTGACCGAAGGCGGGCGGCCGTTCGATGAAGAAACGCTGGTGAGTGATTTGTCGCTGCAAGGAGCGCTGATTTCCCTGCAACACAGCCCGCGGCTGCAATCGGAACTGCAGGTGATCATGGAGACGCCTGGTCCGAATGGATTGCAGGCAGCGATGCGGCTGCGCGGTTACGTGGTGCGCGTTGATCCTGGCACGGAGAAAGGCCAGAGCGCCGTCGGAGTGGTTTTTACGGATTAGGTGGTTCTTCTGCTTAGACTCCTACGTTAGGTTGAAACTATCCGTTGGCAGGTCAGTTTGCCCATTTCGTTTTGGAGCTTTTACGATTCCTGCGTGTGCGTGTGGGCTGGCGCGCGCGCGACGGCTCACGCGCTTTCCTATGGTGTAGCGGGCCGGAGATTTCTTGGCATCACCGCGCGCGGCGTGTAGTCTGAGTCGGGTCGATATGGCAGAGAAGAAAGCAAATTTCGTGCCGGTGAGCGCGCTGGACAAGCGAGTGCCTTCGCGACGGGAACTGCTGCGGGGACTGGTGCGGCAGGCGCCCTTCGTGGCAAAGAATTTCCATCTCTATTTTCGAAATGCGTGGCGGCGGCACGTATTACACACCAAAGTGGTGGCGCCTTATGCCGTCACTTTCTATGTGACCCACAAATGCAACCTGGCTTGCAGCTATTGCACGCAGAAGGAACCCGACGTCTTCAGCGACGAGTTGCCAACGGCGGAGACATTGCGTTTGCTGGGGCGGATTCGCAAGGAAAGCGACTCGATCGTGATTACCGGCGGAGAGCCGACGCTGCGGGCGGACATCGAAGAAATCGTTGACGCGGCGCGTTTCAAATACAAATTCAGGTCGCTGCTGCTGATCACCAATGGAACGCTGCTGGATCGCAAGGCGAAGATTCTGAACGCCGTGACCGGGCTGGTGGTCAGTCTGGATGCGCTGCGGTCTGATCCGACGAATCCGCTATCGAAGCCCGCTGCCCTCCCCAAGGTGATGGAGAATCTGCAGTTTGCCAAAGAGCGGCTAGGCAGTTCGCGGCGAATCACCATCAGCACGGTAATCGAGGAATGGAACATCTCGGAAGTGGAGCGGCTTCTGGATTGGTGCGCCGAGCAAGGGTTCGTGTTCGCGGCGCAATCGGCGCAGATGGAAAAGATGCCCAACCTGGCGTTGCTGAAGAATCCGCGATATCAGTCGCTGGTGGACACCATCATTGCCAGGCGCCGCGAGAACAAGCAGCCGATCAATGGAACGCCTCGCACAATCGAAACACTTTTAAGGTTTCGCAATTTTGAATGTTTTCCGACCATGTTTCCGCGCGTCTACCCGAATGGTGACGTATTTTATCCGTGCGAGCCTCTGCGGAAGATTGCCGGCAACCTCCTGCACGACAAGTCATTGAAGAAGATCTTCGCCCGGGGCAAGAAAAGATACGGAGACATTCCGCCGTGCCAGGGGATTTGCTACCTGTTTGGGAATGTCCTTTCGCACTACTACGTCAATGACTTTTGGGGGCTGGCCGGGGACTTCATTCGGTAGGGGGTTAACAGTTGGAGTTCGAACCGAGGCGGCGAGAATTTTAGCGCAGAGAACGTAGAGATCCCCGACGGCTGAAGTCCAAACTCCTAGTTCAACTCAGCAATTTTTTTGTCGAGGTGGGCCAAGGCGGCTTCGAGTGATTTTCGATGGTGGGGGTTGGTGGCGGAGCTCAGATCGTTGTTGATTCGGGTGCGAGACATTTGCAGGTCATTGATACTTTGTTCCCGCAGGTGTTCTTCCGCGCTTTTGGGTCCGTGGTGAGACGGCGCCTTCTTGGTTTCGACGTCCGCGACTTGTGCTTCGACGTCCTTGCTTTCCCAACCTCTGGCCATACCTATATTGTGGCATAGTCCGCAGGCGCGGGGGTTCTTAATCGGCGAAAGTTTCGAAGAAATCGGCTAGGCGCCGGCGGCGCGAGAGCGCGGCAAAATGGGCAGCGAAGCGTGGATGACACTGCGAATCGTACTTTCCGCGACACGTGCGAAGTGCTCCGCGAAAATCCCGCGATACGAAAATTCCTCGACCTGGCCGGTCCTTCGAACGCGCACGATCCACCGGTTATCCATTTCTTCCGCGTGAACCGACAAAACCTCCGATACCGGGATCGTCTGGAGTGCCTGGAAACGCGAATCGAGCGCCCAGATGTAGTCCGCTCCCACATAAAGCTGCGTGGAAACGGCCGAACTGGAGCGAGACATATACTTGCCGCCGTTTACGACGACGAACGCTCCAAGTTCGCGCGCCTTGTCGTCGACAGTAGTGCCAGAGGTTGCGGACGGCAGCAGGGCCGCGGTAAGAAACATCGCCAGTCCCGCAATCGCGGCGAGCCAGCTGTTCCAAAACGCGAGCGGCAAAATAACCAGGGCCGCTCCGCCAATGCCAAGCAAAATTCGAAATGCGGTCCAGGACCGTTCGTCGCGACGCAGGTTCAGGACTTTGGGCACCAGAAGAACGACGCCGAAGAGCGCGCCGAGGGCGAGCTTCTGGAGGCGCGCGCCGAAATTCTCCGTTTGGGATTCTGCCGAGGTAGCCGTGCTGTTCATGGTCGATCTTTCTGTATTTCTAGATTCTCCAGGGACTCAAAAGTTGCAACAAGACTTCAGGGCGCCAGCCCATCGATTTCGCGCATGCGCGCAAAGGCGCGGCGGACGTGCGGAATTGTGATCGAGCCGCCAACAACCAGGGCAACATTCAGTGCGTCAATGACTTCGTCGCGTTTCCAGCCTTCCTCCCCGCAACGCACCAGGTGATACGTGATGCAGTCGTCACAGCGTAGCACCGCCGACGCCACTAGGCCCAATAGCTCCTTGGTCTTGGTACCGAGCGGTCCAGCCTCGTAGGTTTGGTGGTCCAAGGCGAAGAATCGCTTGATTCCCAGGTGGCCGCAGCCGAGAATTTCCTCGTTCAAGTCGGCGCGAAACCTCTTAAAGTCATCCAGCCCGCCGGGCACCATTCCTCCGGAATGTTGCAAAACCCCACGATAAGATGGGCATCGATTATCAACGCGAATGCGGATTTCTGTATCGAGCGGCTCCAATGCTCGAGCTGTCGTGCCTCGTAACCGTCAAGAGCTCGTTCTAGTACCCGCCCGAGGCATTCCTCGTAGCGCTGCTTAGGGTCGCTCCAGAAGTTCTTGCGGCTCGGTGCCCAGGCCGCGGGTGCGCACGCGGTACCAGACAACGATCAGCGCTACCGAAACGGCGAAGATCAGCGTCGAGATGGCATTGATTTCCGGCGTGATGCCGCGCCGCAGGCGTCCCCAGATTTCGAGCGGCAAGGTGTTGTCGCGCCCAATCAGGAAAAACGTGACCGCGATCTCGTCCATCGACAATGTAAATATCAACAAGCCCGCGGCAATCAGCGAGAGCTTCAGATTGGGAAGTGTGATGCGCCAAAATGTTTGCCACGGCGTTGCACCGAGGTCGAGCGAGGCCTCCTCCTGGGCACGGTCCATCTTTTGCAAGCCGGCAAAAAGTTCCGTGGTGGTCACAGAAATGAGGGCGGTGCCGTGCCCCAGGAAGACGGTGAGCAAGCTCAGTGGCAGTGTGATGAAGACGGCGAACATGAGCAGCGAGAGCCCCGTAATGATTCCGGGAAGGATCAGCGGCAGAAGCACCAGGCGGCGGAAAAGCGCCTTGCCGGGAAAGTTGGCGCGATCGAGCGCCAGCGCGGCGAGAAGGCCGAGTGTAAGAGCGAGCGCGACGCTAGCCCCGGCGACGATCAGGCTGTTGAGAACAGCGTCCCAGATCGCACCGTCGGCAAACAGTTGGCGATACCAATCGAACGTAAGATGCCGCGGCGGGAAACCACCCACCCCGTCGCGATTGAACGAGTAGGCGACCAGCACGACAATCGGAAGATAAATGAACGCAAATACCACTGCCGCGTAAACGGTGAGAACAGGCGCGCGACGACTGGATTTGGCTCCGGTCACTTGAAGGACCAACGTTTCTCTAGTCGCTCGGTCAGAAAGAGCAGCGTCACCGTGATCAGCAGAATGCAGACCGAAACGGCGGCGCCGAGCGGCCAGTCGTATGCCACGCCAAATAGACTTTGCACAATGTTCGCGATCATCGTTCCAGAGGGCCCGCCGACAAGCAGCGGAGCGAGGAAATCCCCGAGAGACAACACGAAGGCGAAGGTGGCGCCGGCAAGCAATCCTGGCATCGACAGCGGCAGAATGACGCGGAGAAAAGTGGCGCGTTGGCCGGCGCCGAGATCCTGTGACGCTTCGACGAGCGGGCGCGGAATGTGTTCGAGCGCAGCGTAAATCGGCAGAAAGACGAACGGCGTGTAGATGTGCGTGAGCATTACGATCACCGCGAAGGGGCTATAGAGAAGGAAGCCGACCGGTTCGTGCGTGAAATGAAAGTATTGCAGGAAACCGTTCAGCACGCCGTCGCTGCCAAGTATTGTTTTCCAGGCGTATCCACGCACCAGGTAGCTTACCCACAGCGGTACGATGACCAACTGATAGAGCAATTCTTTCCGCGCGCCCGCGTGGAAAGACAAATAGTAGGCGAGCGGGTAGCCTAACAAGAGCGAGAGCAATGTTACTGACGCGGCGATGCGCATCGTCCGCAGGAGAACTTCGACGTAAAGAGGGTTAGCAACAAGCTTGTGATAGTTCTGCAGATTCCACTGATGAACCAGAAACCCATCCCGCACCAGCCAGAAGCTGTGAACGAACATTAGTGCATAAGGCAAAAGCAGGAAAAACCCCACCCAGAACAGCGGCGGCAGAGAAACGATCGACTTATAAGCCCGAGAGTACATAAATGAAGATGACCTGCGCCCACCAACAATCCCGCCAGCAAGTAGCACAGGCACTCCTGCCTGTGCACGCTTTCAAACCCTAGACTCTTTGGTTTCCGCGAAGCTCTCCCTGGATCTTTCGAGCCTCGAAGTATCTATTCGCCGACCCGAACCGCATCCTCAACCAAAAACGCAAATTCGTGCTCGCCACTCAGCGGCCCCCGCGCTGAAACCCTGGCTCGCAAGATCTGTCCCCTGCCGCAATCGATTTCCAGCAGCTCCGTCGCACCACTATAAATCTGCTGGCGAATCATCCCGCGGAAGCCCACACGGGCCGAAGAATTTGCGGCGTCAGCAGCAAGCAGAATCGCCTCAGGCCGAAGCGAGAAGACACTCGCGCCATCGACTGCCGGCGTTCGCCAGGAAAGCGCCCCGCAGCTGACCACACCATTTTGAATGTTGCCGCGAAGCAGGTTCGTTTGCCCGATAAATTGCGCCGTATATGCTGTAGCCGGATGGGCATAGATTTCACGTGGGGCGGCCACTTGCTCCAGCGCCCCATTGCGCAGCAGTGCGATGCGGTCCGAAAGCGCCATGGCTTCTTCCTGATCGTGCGTAACGAAAAGGAACGTGATGCCGACTTCCCGCTGAAGGGCCTTCAACTCGCCCTGCATCTCCTTCCGCAGGTTCGCATCCAGCGCGGAAAGCGGCTCGTCCAGCAGCAGTAGTTGCGGACGATTCACCAGCGCCCGCGCCAGCGCAACCCGCTGTTGCTGCCCGCCGCTCAATCGAGACGGCCGCGCGCCGGCGAAATCATTCATCTTGACCATGCGCAGTGCTTCGTCAACGCGTCCGCCGACCTCATTTCGCGGAGTATTTTTCACCTGCAAGCCGTATGCCACGTTGTCACGCACGCTGAGGTGAGGAAAAAGCGCGTAGTGCTGAAAGACAGTGTTGACGCGGCGTTTGTGCGCGGGCGCGGTGTCGAGTCGTTCGCCGCCCATCCAGATCTCGCCGGAAGAAGGTTGCTCGAAGCCCGCGACCAAGCGCAGCAGAGTAGTCTTGCCTGAGCCGCTCTCTCCCAGCAAAGTGAGGAATTCACCAGCGGCAATGTCGAGCGAAAGGCTCTTCAGAACTTCGTTAACGCCAAAGCGCTTGGCAACCGCGCGCACCTCAAGCAGTGTCTTACCGGCCGTCGTTGCGTCCTGCGGCGAGATGGTGGCAGCCGAAGTCACTGCGCGTTTTTCACCTCGTTCCAGATTTCGGTGTACTTCTGGCGGCGCGGCACATCCTGCCAGAAATAGATTCGTTTCATGTATTCGTCGGGATTGTCCAAGTGCAGCGTTTTCTTTTCGTCGGGTGTCAGAAATTGCGCCGTGCCGGGATTGGCGGGCGTGTAGTGCGTCACGTCAGTCACCAGCTTCTGCGTCTGCGCTTCCACCATATATTCCAGGAAGGCTTGCGAGAGTTCCTTGTGCGTGCTGGCCGCGGTAATCATCAGGTGGTCGATCCATCCCGTAGTGTTTTCTTTCGGAATGGTTTCGCCGATCGGGAAAGTTTTGCTGCGCAGTTGATTCGTCATGAGTGGCCATCCCATGGCAGCTACGACCTCGTGATTTTCAAACAGGTTCGTGAGCTCGCCGCCCTGCGTCCACATCTTGCGAATATTGGGTTTGAGCTCGAGGAGCTTTTTTTTCACGTTCGCGAGTTGCTGGTCGTTCAGGTTGTAGATGGCAGAGGGGTCCGGTTTGTCGTATCCCAGGACCTGTGCAGCCATGTAGACCGTGGAGAGATCGTCCCATACCGAGATCTTGTTGCGCAGCTTGGGATCCCAAAGCGACTGCCAACTCGCCGGTGGGGCAGGGAAGGCGGTCGTGTCGTACAGGAGCGGATTCGGCCCCCACATGAAGGGAACTCCGAACGTCTGTCCATTTGCTTTTACCAGCGGAAGTGTGCGCAATTGTGGCGAAAGCTGTTTGTAGCTCGGCAGCTTTGCCAGATCGAGCGGCGCCGCGAGTTTCGATTCAGCAATATTTCCCGCGACATCGCTCGAAGGCGAAATCACGTCGTAGTTGGCGGCGCTGCCGCCGCGCAACTTTGCCATGAGCTCGTCGCTCGAGCCCATGTAGGAAGCCTGGACTCTGCACTTGCACTGCTCTTCAAATCCCTTGACGAACGACGGATCGGCGTACCCCTCCCACACCAGCAAGCTCAGGGTCTTCTGCCGATTGCACGAATTCGTTCCCAGAGTGGCGACACCGACCAGTAGAAGCAGCCAAAGCCTCTTCACTTAATTTCCTTTCACCGATGATTTCGATTTAGGAAGTTTCCAGTCTGGAGACTGATAGACCACTTTTCCGCCGACGATCGTCAGCAATACTTGCGTCTTGTAGATCTGGCTTGGCTCGGTCGAAAATAGGTCTTGCGAAATAATGATGAGGTCCGCAAGTTTGCCCGGCTCGATCGATCCCTCGGTTTTCTCTCTCCTCGCGCCGACGGCAGCGCCCAGCGTATATCCCTCGATGGCTTGTTGTAGAGAAAGTCTTTCCTTGGGAACAAAGCCGTCCGGCGGTTTTCCGTCTCGCGTCTGGCGGGTGACCGCGTTCTGCACTCCGTACCACGGATTCAATGTCACCACCGGCCAGTCGCTGCCAAACGCCAGCCGGCCGCCCGATTTCGCGATGCTTTGCCATGCCCACGCTCTTGTGCCGCGCTCTTCGCCGGCATTCTTGAGCCAGACATCCAACGTGTCTTCGTCAGGATAGGCATGTAGCGGCTGGAAGCTGGCGATCACACCCAACTTTCCGAAGCGGGGAATGTCTTCGGCGGAGATGGTCTCGATGTGCTCGATACGGTGTCGCGCATCATAAGTGGAATTTGTCTTCGCCGCCGCTTCGTAGGCATCCAGCGCAGTGCGAACTGCCTTGTCGCCTATAGCGTGCGTGTAGATCTGCACGCCCGCCTTATCTAAGGCTTGCACGTTGGAGCGGTAGCGATCGACATCCCAACGCAACGAGCCGATCTGCTTCGGATCATCTGCGTACGGAGTGAGCATCGCAGCGGTGTGGCTCTCGACCACCCCGTCGAGAAAGAACTTTGCCGCGTCGAACGAAAGCCAATCGTCCTTGGCCGGAAAATCTCGCCGATATCTTCGTATCGTCTTCCAATCGGCAGGCGCAAGGCCCTCCGGGCTTACGTAGTAGCTGTTGGCAAATCGAAGCTTCAGCTCGCCGCGGCGCTGCATCTCGCGCATCAGGTCCATGAACAGATAGTCGCTGGTAGAGGTCGTATCGTTCCCGCATCCGACCACGCGCGTCAGGCCGACGCTGTTGGCCAAGGCGATCCCCTTCTTCAGGGCAGCGACGCGCTCTTGGCGTGTAGGCGCCGGTAGGTGTCGCACCACGATGTTCGCCGCATCTTCTTTGAGAGCCCCAGTCGCTTCGCCCGTTTGCGGGTCGCGCACGATCTCGCCATTCGCCGGATTCGGCGTGGTCTTGGTGATACCGGAAAGCTCCAGCGCTTTGCTGTTCGCCCATCCGGTGTGTCCATCAAAACCTTCGATATAGACAGGACGATCCGGCACGATCTCGTCTAAATATTTCTTGTCCGGCATGCCGCCGGGAAATTCCGGATAGCTCCACCCTCGCCCCATGACCCAAGGAGCTTTGGGGTGTGCTGCAGCGAATGCCTTCACCTTTTCTTGGATCTCAGCAATATTCTTTGTGTCGTCGACATTCACTCGTTCGAGGCTGAGCGCGCCTTCCATGAAATGGATGTGGCTGTCATAAAAACCCGGAAGTACCAGGCGTCCTTGCGCGTCAATGGTCTTGGTTCGCGGTCCGCTCCACCGCTTAATGTCCGCCGCCGATCCAACCGCGACGATGCGATGCTGCCGGATGGCGACCGCTTCTGCGTTTGGTTGTTTGGTGTTAACGGTGTAGACGTTGGCATTGGTGATAATGACGTCAGCTTTGGCGGCAGCGCTCTGCGCATACGACATGGAAATCAAGCACACTGCCACGCACACGGTCGCACAAACTCGCAACCAAAATGTTTTTAGAAAGTCGGCGGAGTGTTCACCCATAAAATGATCGTCTCCTTTCTGCCCGGGTTGTGCCACTGGTGCGGAGTGGAGCTTTGGAAATTCATGCTGTCTCCTGACTGCAAGCGATAATGCTGGTCGCCCAAACTTATTTCTAGCTCACCCTGCATCAGGAACATGAATTCCTCGCCTTCGTGAGAGTAGGCGCTGCCGCTACCGCTGCCTGGAGCCACGCGGAACAAATGCGGTTCGAGCACGGTGTGGCCCCGAGCCAGCAATTCCATGTTGACACCGGCTCCTCCCGAGAGCGCCTTGCGTTCGTTCTTCCGCACCACGGGATGGGTGGAGTCCTCATGCTCGAACAGGTCGAGCACGTTCATTCCGTAAAAGCGCGCCAGTTTGCGCAGGGTCCCCACCGACGCGCTCATGTTGGAACGCTCGATCGCGCTTAGGAACCCGACCGAGATCTCCGCCGCCTTCGCCACTTCGGCCAGCGACTTTCTTTTGCCCAATCTTTCCTGACGCAGGCGCGGGCCGATCGAATCGCGCGCGGCAGCCGGTGCAGTCGTTCGTCGCGCTCCGTTGGGTTTCGTTCCCAGTTGGGCCGCGATGGCGACCGCATTCAGCCCACGCACTTTCCGCAGATAGCGCGCTTGCTTCAACCGCGTCACGTCGTCTGAGGTGTAGAGGCGGTAGCTGCTGTCGGTGCGCACTGGCTGGATCAGCCCCAGCCGCTCCCATGATCTGAGCATGGTGGCTGACATGCCGACCATGCGCGCGACCTCGCCAATCTTCAGATACTGCGTAGAGGGAGCCGGTCGTTTTCGTGGCGACTTAAGCAAACTATTTCCTTGACAATCGCAGCAGCTTTCAATAACTTTGCGCGATTATAGCAAGGTATCGTGGAAGTGCAATCACCAACCTAGGGCCCGAAAGAACAAAATCGCGCGTGCGAGGTCTCCATGTCCAGGACGTTTCTCCGTTCGCTTCTTGCTCTCGGAATATTGTTCACAACTTGCTTCATGTACGCCCAATCGACGGGTGGTCGCATCATCGGCCGTGTCACTGACACTTCGGGCGCGGTCGTCCCCGGCGCCAAGGTGATCCTGACCAACGAAGCCACCGGCGTCGACTACAACTCGGAGTCGAATGGCAACGGCGACTTCTCCGTCCTGCAGGTGCCGGTCGGCATTTACACCGTGACTGTGGACCACAGCAATTTCAAGAAGTATGTCCGCAAGGGCGTGCGGCTGGAACTGAACCAGGTCCTGAATCTCGCGATCAGCATGCAACTCGGCGCCGCCACCGAAGTGGTGAATGTCACCGGCGAAGCTCCTCTGGTCGATACCTCGAGCACACAACTCGGTACCGCTATCGATGCTAGGACGGTGACCGGGCTTCCGCTCGGCGGGCGCGATACCTATCAGCTCCTCCAGATCCAGCCCGGCGTGACTTCGACCGGCGGAGCCGATCTCTTCTACGGCAGCGACCAATCCGGCGCGGTTTCCGTGAACGGCGGCCGTGGGCGCGCCAACAACTTCAGCGTGAACGGCGGCGATGCCAATGACCTCTTCGTCAACGCTCCCGCCGTGCAGCCCTCGCCCGACGCCATCCAGGAATTCCGCGTCATCACCAACACCTTCGACGCCGAATACGGACGCAACTCCGGGTCGATCATCAACGTCGTCACCAAGTCCGGCACCAACAAATGGCACGGCAGCGCGTTCGAGTTCTTCCGCAACAGCGGGATGAACGCGAAGGGATTTTTTGATCCTTACGTGCCTGCCTTGATTCAAAATCAATTTGGCGGCACCTTCGGCGGGCCGATCAAGAAAGACAAGACCTTCTTTTTCCTGTCGTATGAAGGCCGCCGCACGATGCAAGGGTTCACTTCGGACCCAGCGAACGTGCCGACAGCTGCGGAGCGCGCGGGCGATTTCTCGCAAACACCGTTCTTCGCGGGAGGGCCGTGTCCGGGCGACCCGACGAATACCTGTGATCCAGCTGCCATCACTGACGCCAATATTGCCGCTATGCTTACCAACCGCGGCTGCCCAGCGGCACCGGGTGCTACTTGGGTATCAGTGTTTCCCACCAGCGTTGTTCCTACAAGTTGCCTAGACCCGGTCGCCCTTGACCTACTCAAATTTGTGCCATGCCCGAATGTCGACCCCACGTGTTCGAATATGGCCAACACCAACCGCAACTTTCAGGCGATACCCATCGGCCACACGCGCGACGATCAGTTCACTGCCCGCCTCGATCATCAGTTCAATCAGAATCACAATCTAAGCATCTTTTATTACATGCAGACGGGAACTCTGGATCGTCCGTTCTCGCATTTTGAATCGTTCAGTCCAAGCGTAATTCCCGGCTTCGGTACCGAGAACGACACCACCACACAGCAAATCAACGCGTCGCATACTTGGACGATCAATCCGACGATGGTGAATGAGTTCCGCTTCACCTACTTCCGATTAGCGCAAGGCAAGTTCCTGCACCCGACGCGGACGAGCCTAGTCACCGATTCTTGTCCCACCGTCAAGGCATTCTGCTTCACCGGGACCGACGACGCGGGTGTGGTAACACCCGATCCCAAGCTTGGCATCACTCCCAACCTCGGCCCCAGTCGCGAAGGCCTGCCTTTCATTACCGTCGCCGGCGGATTCACGATCGGTAACAACTTCGAAGGCGAGATCCCGCAAACCGGCAATACATTCCAGTGGGCCGATAACCTGACCAAGGTGGTCGGCAAACACACGATGAAATTCGGTGTTGACTTCCGCAACCAGCGCCTCGACCAGACGCTCTTCTTCGATATCGAAGGAGATTTTGGTTATACCGGTGGCGGATTGAATGATCCCATTGCTTTGGACAGCGCAGACAATCAGAACCTGCTTCCGAATTACTTGCTTGGTATTCCCGATTCTTATTTGCAAGGCTCGGCACAAACCTCACATTACCGCACAAACTCGCTCTACCTCTACGCCCAGGACTCGTGGAAACTGAGGTCCAACCTAACCTTGAACTACGGTCTGCGCTGGGAGTTGAACACTCCGTTCAAAGATAACCTGCACCGTGTTCAGACCTTCCGTCCTGGTCAGGCAACCACCGTCTATCCGTGTTCGACCGCTTCGTGCCCTGGGGGTACTTCAGACCCGAACTTCCCACTCGGCTTGGTAGTTGCTGGGGATAAAGGGGTCCCGGGGGGCTTGACGGACACCTACTACGGTTCCTGGGCGCCGCGTATTGGCATCGCCTGGAGCCCGGGCTCCAGCGGTAAGACCAGTATCCGCGCCGGCTTCGGCATCTTCTATAACCCGATCGAACAGTTGGTGCTCGAGCAGTTGGGCGCGCAGCCTCCCTTCGGTGGAAGCACGCTCATCTCTGAAGGACTCTTCCAAACGCCGTTCGAATTGCAATCCGGCGGATCGATCCCTAACCCGTTCAACGGCTTCCTCTCGCCGCCCCCCGGTAGTCAAGTCGATTGGGCAAATTTCCGTCCCATCCTGCTCTTCGGTCAGGTCCCCAAGCAACTCAAGTCGCAGTACACCGAGCAGTACAACGTCAGTATCGAGCGCGAAGTGGCGAAGGACATGGTGGCTTCTATCGGCTATGTGGGCTCGCAGGGACATAGGCTACTGGCGACGCACGACATCAACTTCGGTAACGCGCAGACTTGTCTGGACTTGCAGGCCATGTCGGACTTGAATGGCAACCCTGATCTCGCCTGCGGGGCATTCTTCGCAGATGTCCCTTATGACATTCCTTCAGGGTCCCTGTTGCCAGCGGGTGGCTTACACCTGCCGTACGGACCCACGCCTGTGGTCACTGGTGTTGCGACTACCACTCCGATAACCCTGGTAGGATTGCGCCCGTTCTCATCTCCGAACTGTAATCCGATGACCGGAACAGGCTGTCCCACTGATGGCGTCCCAGTCTTCTCCAGCATCTTCTCGCAGGACACCGTCGCCCAGTCCAGCTACAACGGGCTGCAGGCATCGCTGGAGAAGAGATTCGGCCGCGGCCTCCAGTTCTTGGCTGCCTATACCTACAGCAAAGCCGAAGACACGGCATCCAGCTTCGAGCAGATCCTGAATCCGCTCTGTCCGCGTTGCAACATTGCCCCGTCGCTGTTCGACGCGCGCCACCGCTTCGTCATCAGTTACTACTGGGAGCTGCCGTTCCGCCAGTACACCGGGGCAGCGCATTATCTGCTCAACGGTTGGGCGGTCTACGGCATCACCACCTTCCAGACCGGCTTCCCCATCCGCATCCTCTCGCAGAACGATCAGGAGCTCGAGAACAGCTTCGACTTCGAATTACCCGGCAAACCCGACCTGATCGCGCCGTTCCACACGCAGGATCCACGCAATCACGACGGATATTTCTTCGACCCCAATTCGTTCGTTGATGCGCAGCTCGGCTCGCTCGGCACCGCCAAGCGCACCATCTGCTGCGGACCGGGCGTGAACAATTGGGATTTTTCGGTCCAAAAGGACACGAAGCTCAGCGAGCGGCTGAACATGCAGCTCCGTGCCGAGTTCTTCAACCTCTTCAACACCACCCAGTTCCTGAATCCTGACGGAAACTTCTCCAACGGAGCGGATTTTGGCAAGGTGAAGCGCGCTCGCGACCCGCGCCAGATACAATTTGCAGTGAAGTTCAATTTTTAGGCCGGGCTCGCCCGGGCACCAAATCGTTGTTCATTCTGCCGGCGGAGGCCGTCGCGCCTCCGCCCTAAAGCCAAAGGTTTTGTCCATG
>Ga0137403_10001350_pt1 | contig 30950 bp, 28 predicted proteins | sample CZOMad2_1_16fung_FD_122057 | JGI IMG/M metagenome (GOLD analysis project Ga0137403, IMG submission 122057) | Vadose zone soil fungal communities from Angelo Coast Range Reserve, California, USA - CZOMad2_1_16fungal (Hybrid Assembly) | ecosystem: Environmental > Terrestrial > Soil > Vadose zone... | reverse complement strand
ATCCTGCGGCAGACGCCCGCTCTAGCATACCTCCCCTATGCATTATTTGGATAATCTTTCCAATACCTTACAACCAAGACAATCGTTTCGAGCAAACCGCATCAGAATGAGGAGTGAGAGCATGCACACGAAAGGGCTGGGCGGTGTCTTGTGCTTAGTTCTTTTGACGGCGTGTGCGCAGGTTCCGAAGCCATCGACGTATCCCTTCAGCTTCCAGCAGCACATGCAAGCCGCTCATCATTGGAAGGTGCTGGCCAGGCAGGTCGTCGGAGAACTGGTAGCTGTAACGGCTCGCGAACAAGATTACTCGGGCTCACGAACAACGTCGATTTTGAGCCCCCAATCCGTGCAAATACGGGGGCCCTGAACCCACAATCTCGGCAAACGAGCCCACATTTATCGCCACCAGCTCGCAAACAGCGATGGGGACCCAGATTCAGTGCATACAGCACCAGGAGGACTTGAACGTCCAGCAAAAATCAAGTCCCAATTGAGTCGAACGCCTAGCGTTCGATTTATATGCGGTTATCCGGAGATAGCTGTCTGGGCACAACGGTCGTTTTTCCTGGACACCGGGAGCCGTGGCGACGAGGGCACGGCCCACAAATACCGTGCCCACCAGTGCAAACCGGGCCAGAAGATTGTTTACATCAGTGTGGACTGAGGATGACCGTGTTCGATTGGTATAAGTCCTCAGATTTCAAAACCTGGACCATTACCTGTCGGAGGCCTTATCGTTCTTCATACCTTGCTCGACTATGGAACGTTGATTTTTATCAAAAATCTTCTATACTGAGTGATCAGTCCGTAGCATAGTGATGTGTTCAGGCCGATAGCGTCGTGGGGATCGTTTGACGGATCGGCACAGCGACAGCGGAAGGAGAACACATGCTCCGAAGATGGCTCGTCGTGGTAGGCAGCGTGTTCGTGGTATGCGTGAGCTTGGCCGCACAAATGGTCTCGGCTGAATCGTTCATGGATCTGTACCTGGGCGCCGCGTTCACGCAGGATCATGATGCGACGCTCAGCGCTTTTCCCGGGAGTCTGACGGTCGACGTGAGCTTTGATACCGCATTCACGTTTGGGGGGCGCTTTGGCTATTACTTTGAGCGTCTTCCCTGGCTGGGCCTAGGGTTTGACGCCTCCTATTTTGCGCCTGATGCCAAGGCGACGTTTAACAATATTTTCAGTTTCGATAACATTGATGTCACCGTGGTTCCGCTGTCCTTCCTGGTCTTCTTCCGCGTTCCAGGGATCCTCCCGACATCCGATATCCCCCACGGGCGTTTGCAGCCGTATCTCGCAATTGGCCCCTCACTCTTCATCTCCAACCTTGAGGTGAACCTCCAGCCGGGGTCGGCCTCCGATACCTCGCTGGATATCGGTCTCGATGCCCGTCTGGGCCTGGGCTGGCGGTTTGACCGCAACGTGGGGATCTTCGTGGAGTACCGCTTTAGCTATGCTAGCCCCGAGTTCGAGGACACGATCCAGGGCGTGAAGGTCACCGCCGATACGGATCTGAGGACCCACTCTGCACTGGTCGGCGTCTCTTTCCACTTTTAGCATGCCTACATAGCTCACGAATTGAAGTGCACCCTAAGGGTGACTGACTCCCGCAAACTGGGCCAGAGACTATTGACATCGGTGCGGACTGAAGACGACCGTGTCGGAGTTGATGTACATGGAGACAGTCGCCTTCACTCCGCGCCAGCGGAAAGGAGGTCGGGGCCGGGTTTGCACCAGTGGCTCCACCCTGGCTCTTGCCGGCACATTCTCTGCGGCGTTATGCCGTTTGCTGCTGCGGGACATCGTTCTCCTGACCCCGCGTCCGGCGTGGCCGCGGCAAGGGCTCCCAGTTATAGCGGCGTAACACCTGCGCCATAATCTCTTGCGCCAGCGGGACCTTGGGCGCGACGGGCTCCCCGGGGGCAGGCGCCGGAGGGAGGAGGGATGGCGGGGCCCAGTCCGCCATGGGCGGTGGTGATTCGTGCGGCTGCTGGCGCACCGCTTGGCGTATCATGCGGCTGCGGCGCTGCTCCCTTATGAGCTCGGCTCGCAACCACAGCTCTCGTGCAAAGGCCAGCGCGGGATCCGGGGGCGGCATAGACGTGTCTGGTGCGTCAGGCATCGATGGGGCTCCTGTTGGGTGTTGGTATCCGGGGGTCGGCAAGGATGCTGGTCACACAAGCACAGATGGGTCACACACCGGTGCGGCAAGGCCTTCGCCACCGCCGTTGACCTGCGGTGTTCCATGGAGGAGGCACCATAGCGGCAGGAGGAGAGCGAGGAGCTGGTGGATGCGCGCGAGGCCGCGCTCACGAACATCGTTCGCCGTCATGGTGGTGTGCCCGTCGCCGGCCGCGTCGGCCTGGGAGATCGCCGATGGCGACCGTCGCGGGCGGACCTGAAGGCGGGCTTCTCGTCCAGCAAGCCGTGGCGCGCCAGGATGCTCGCCGTAATCACCCGCCTCACGGGGTTGGCCTCCACCATCGACAGCGCCAGCCATGCCATGCCGGCACGGTGATACGCGCGCTGGACCTTTTGCGTCGCGAGGGTCGCACGCGCACGGGCCTCTCGAGCGTATTGCCGAGCCTGGCGCGCGTAGCCCTGGCCTCGTCCACCATCTCCTGCCAGTAAGCGGGGTTCGTCATAACGTGTCCTCTCGAGAGGACAGGCCAGGCATAGGACCTCGCCCCGACGCGCGTATACTGTACGCGCTCCGCTGTGACGGGGTCTTATAAAAGAAGAGCATCTTGATCATTGAACATCGAATATACGAGGTTGAATCATAAAACTCAAGAAAATCAGTATATTATCAAAATATATCATTTATGGTCAAATATTGTTATACCAGGCCCCCAACAGGGGTCGGGGAGGACATCCTCCTAGCCCCCTGGAGAGTGTCGAAGAGGCCTCTGGATGTCTGGGACGTCGGCCCGCGGTGGCGGATCCGGCGATCGGTGTGATCCCGCTCCTCCCCATCAGGGCCTATACGACAAGCGCTGGGTGGCTCAGCAGGTGATGACACCTACATGGCGCACGGGCCGAGGGTCCGGCGCACACGAGCCTTTCACCCGGTCGCTTCTGTGTGGTCGTCCTGGTTTACACCACATGATAGGCGTCGACAGAGATTCGCGAGGTGATGGTATTGGGAGATGAAACTTCACGCCGCCTATTGGCACTGCATCTGGGCTCATATCCTTGTTTGCAGGCTGTTGGCACAGGCTGTGGGCTCATTGCTGGTGATTGTGCGCCTGTGCCTCAGCTTGTTGGCGCGGCATGTGAGCTGGAAACGCCTCTTGTTTGCGGGTTCGGGCGCGGCTGTTTGCAGGCCGCTATACATAGCGAAGTCATATTACACGATGCACGGATTTGAGCGATAATGGAGATTAATATTGATATTTAAAAATTCTTTTTTAATTATTATAGATATGAAGTCGAGGCAAGCGAAAATCGTCCATAAGATTGGAGGGCATGCGACAGCGGGGTGCACGCGGCCATAAAGAGCGAATAACAGGCTCAGGATCGGTCATACGTGGGTTCTGGCAGCAGTATACGGAACCGCAGTCACCTAAGGGGCGCGAGGGCTGCGAGCAGGCGCTCAGCCGTTTGAGTTCCCTGATGAATACAGTCAGGAACGCCAACGCCGCGATAAGCACTGCCAGTGAGATATAGGCCAGGGTAGGGGACCAACAGCTGCTCCATGGCGTCAACGCGTTCCAAATGCCCCACCACATATTGGGGATTGGCCCGCTCCCAGCGGTAGACCCTGGCCAGTAGCGGCGTGGCGGTGATGCCCAACATCGCGCCCAACTCTTCGCGCACCAATTGAATCAACGCCAGATCATCAAGCCCCACCAGATCCTCGCGACCGGCGCCGCCGACGAAACTACGGATCAGCACAGCATCGGCAGGGGCACGATACGAGAATTTGGTCGAGCTCCAGGTGGCAGCCATGATGCGGCGGCCTTCGCGCTTTCCGATCAGGAAGCCGAAACCGTCGAGCGGGTGCGAGACATCGTCACGCCTGTAGGCGAGCGAAACAGTCGCCGATGAGACGTAGGAGATGGTGCGTAAGGCCATGGCCAGCCGAGGATGGAAGCCCTCGACCATGGTGGCTGTGATGGGCGCCGGTGTGGCGAACACCACCGCGTCGACCTGCAGGGTCGTGGCATCATCGAGGTGCACGACATAACCTTGCTTCCCCGCCGCGCCATGCGGCGTGACGCGCTGAACGGTTTGCCCCAGCCGCAGGACGACCTGATCCAAACGGCGACTGAGCGCTTCGACGATTTCCGCCATCCCTCCCTGAGGCGCCATGAACAACGTCGGAGGGGGGTGGCCGTTCGTGGATGACGCCTGCCGAAGTGCTCTACGCTGCGCCAGCGCACCGCGGATTAGCCCTCCATGGATACGCTCAAACTCACGTAACCGGGGAAAGGTGGCCAGCACGCTCATACCATCTGAGGAACCCGCATAAATGCCCGCCAGCAACGGGTCGGCGATTTTCTCCAGCGCCTCGCGCCCGAGACGGCGGCGCACGAACCCTGCCAGACTTTCGTCGCCGTTCGACGACCGCGGTGGGAGAAAATATTCCAGCCCCATCCGAATTTTTCCGGGCCATGACAGTAACCGGCTACGGAGCAAAGGCATGAAGCGTGTGGGAGCGATCAGCACCAACCCTTCCGGCAACGGATGCAGACGACCGCCCCAGAGAATATAGACCTTGCGCTGCCGATCGTTGGTACCGATCAAGCGGTCGCCGATGCCGAGGGTGTAGCACAAGTCCAGCCCCCAGGGTTTCTGAGTCAGGAGGGAATCGGGACCCGCCTCGATGACGAAGTCGTCGACACGCTCCGTCAGGATCACCCCGCCCAACCGCTGCCGGGCCTCGATTAACGTGCAGGTGAACGGCATCCTGGCCAGGCGAGCCTGTTCTTGGAGCGCATAGGCTGTCGACAACCCGGCGATACCGCCACCGATGACGACGACGTGGTAAGAGGACTGAGGACTGAGGGCTGAGGACTGAGTTCGTCTCATCCTGGGCCTGTGGTTGGTCCCACTCATGGCTCTATCCTCATTGCTCAGTCGTCTCCCCACCGGTCGCTCATAGGAGCGATGTCACCACCTGTGCCAGGGCCTCGATGAAGGTCGGTGAGGTGTTTAGCGAGGCGGTACGCCTCAGGCACAGGCCTTTCTCCTGAGCGACCTTTTGCGCGAGGATGTCGATGTCATACAGAATTTCCACATGATCGCAGACGAAGCCAACGGGCACGAGCAAGAGCGCTCGCCGGCCCTGCGCTGCTGCACGCGCGAAGACCTCATCGAGCGTCGGGCCTAGCCAGGGCTCCGCTGTCGCCCCCTGACTCTGATAGGCGACCTCCCAGGTCGTCAGTCCCAGGAGCTTGGCCACTCCTGCAGCGGTGCGCTCGACCTCATGGGAATAGGGATCGCCTTCCGCCAGGACACGCTGGGGCAGGCTGTGGGCGGTGAAGATGACGCTTAATCGCGCGCGTTCTTCGGCGCTGAGCTGGTTGTATACATCCTGCACACCTTCGGCAAACGCCTGCAGGAGCCATGGATGATCATGCCAACTGGTCACAGTGGTGACCTCCAGACTGGCGCCTAACTCTGCCTGCGCCATTTCCAGAGCGCGTCGATACGCCCCCACGCTGAGTTTCGAGTACTGGGGCGCCATGCTGACCGCCACGACACGGTGGATACCGTCCTCCACCATCTGTCTCACGGTGTCTTTGATAAACGGATGCCAGTGCCGCATGCCGACATAGACCCGAAACCGTGTGGCGTCGGCGTTTAAGCGCGCCTCCAGGGCGCTCCCCTGGGCACGCGTGAGGTCTAGCAGCGGCGAGCGCCCTCCGATCAACTGGTAGCGCCCCCGCATGTCATCCACCAACGCCTGTGGTGTCGCACGTCCGCCGCGCACATGCTGGAGGTAGGCACTCATGTCGTCGAGGTTATCCGGGCTACCATGGGCCATCAGCAGGACGCCGATCATCTGAGCTGTCGACGCAGATAAGACGTGGGTCTCCACAAGCGCATCCTCACTTTTAGAGGCCAATGCTGAGCCATCAGCGCTGAGGAGTACGACCTCCTCCCACTCATCCCTCAGCACTCTCCTTCTGCCGTGCGCTACGCGCATGTACCAGGTCGGCCACGGCTTGCACATGCTGGACAGGCGTCTCCGGCAAGATGCCATGGCCGAGGTTAAAGATATGGCCAGGCCGGTTCCCGGCCCGCTGTAAGATATCATCCACGCGCCGCTCGATTTCGGGCAATGGGGCGAACAACGCCACCGGATCGAGATTCCCCTGAATGCCCACGTCGGGCCCGATACGGCGCCATGCATCGTCGAGGGGGATGCGCCAATCCACGCCAATCACATCACTCCCTGCTTCGCGCATGGCGTCGAGTAACATCGCCGTGTCGGTGCCGAAATGAATTACTGGGGCGCCGGCATTGCGCAGTCCGTCGATCACTTGCTTGGTGTAAGGCAGCACATACCGGCGATAGTCATCTGGGGAAAGACAGCCAACCCAGCTGTCGAAGAGTTGTACCACCTGCGCACCCGCGGCGATTTGCGCTTGCAAAAACGTCGTGGCGACGGATGCCAGCTTGTCTAGAAGCCCATGCCAGGCCTCCGGTTGGTGGTACATCAACTGCTTCGTCTGAATGTAATGGCGCGACCCGCTTCCCTCAATGAGATAGCTAGCCAGGGTGAATGGGGCTCCGGCGAAACCGATCAATGGCACCTTCCCATCGATCTCGCGGCACACCATCCGGATCGCCTCGAGGGTGAAGGCCAGGTCTGCTTGGGGATCGACCATGCGCAGGGCCTCGACATCCGAAGCGGAGCGTATAGGATTCTCGATCACCGGCCCCTCATTTGGTGCGAAGACCAGTCTTGCCCCCATCGGTTCCAATGGAATGAGCAGGTCAGTGAAGATAATAGCGGCGTCAACCGGCAACCGCTGAATTGGTTGCAGTGTCACCTCGGCCGCCAGCTCTGGCGTTTTACACAGGTCGAGAAGCGAATAGCGCTGGCGCAAAGCCTGGTATGCAGCCATATAGCGCCCCGCCTGCCGCATGAACCACACGGGGGTGCAATCAACTGGCTGGCGCCGGCAGGCTCTCAGAAACCGCTCAGTGCTCGTAGTCATGTGCCCTCCGAATCGGTGTTCGTGGACACTCTTAACATGCCACTTCGCTCTCTGTCAACGCCACTAGGCCGGTGGGTGTGCGTCAGCGCTTTGCGACGCCGTCTCCGAACCGCTGCCCTCTCCCACTGGGCTAAGCTTTACCCACATTTCTTCGTTTCGGGGGAGCAGGGCGCTGGATCATGATTCGATCCATCCACCCTCCAGCGACATTGGCCTCGATGCGCCAGATGCACTCCAGGATATGGCGGAGGCACACGGCATCGTTTTTCATAGTGGTATGGCTTCACAAAGTACACAGTCGCGAAGGTTGGGATTGAGCGCCTTCTCCGTGACGACCTCGACGCGCCGGCACAGGAGGTCTTCAAGGTCGAGGATGAGACCCTCCGGAAACCAAGAGCTGATGGATGGACCTCAAAGGCCTTGGAGGCATGGGCTAGAAGCTGGTCCCATCCCTGATAATACTGGGCTCGGCTGATCTGGTGCTCCGTGCACAGTTCCGCGACGGGCTTGCCTTTCAGACCCTCAAACGCAATCATGCCTTTGGCGTCCCATTGGCGTCGGTGCATGGTCGACCCCTTTCGCGTCAGCTACAGTATACTCAGTTCTCGGGACCCTTGTCTTACTGACCCGAACATAAATATCTAAACTTCGATGGGCCACAAAGTAGCTACCATGCTGGGTTTCGATGAATCGTTATCCTTAAGATTCATTAAGATTCACTGCTCGGATCAGTAACGGGGAGCAATATAAATCGCTCTACGGACAAGACCTTGATTTATCAGGGAATAGAATGTTCGGAGAATTCGTGATGCTACATTTTCACCAGACTTCACCTAATTCAAAGCCACCGCCTGCTCGCCCTTGCCTGATCCTCAAGGATTTTATTCCAAATGGCTAAAATGGAGTTTCATAGATCGGAGGGGCTGCCCGCGCCAACGGCCTGGGCGCGGGGTCGTCAGGCCTCCAGGCCGCCAGGGCGCGCATCCGGGCCGCGGGACGGCGCCCTTCCGTGCGCCCGCGACACGCGTGTGGCCGCGTGCGCCTCCGACGCGCGGGGGCGGCATGGCCCTGCGGGGGGTGATCGCTGGTCACGGCGTGAGGGCCTCCCCGCGGCTGGCACGCCGGCAGACAGGAGCGCGTGGGCCGGTCGAGGCCCCCCCAGGCGTGGGGCGTGGCGGCACTGGGTGCCCTCGACGTGCCCGGGAGACCTGCGCGCCCACGCCTGGCCGTGGCGTTGGCCTCCCCTGGACGTCTGTGCAGGGCTGCCCGCCTGAGGTGTCAGCCACCGTGTCCGCTGTTCCAGGGGCCATGGTCTTCATGGGGAGCAGTATATGACCAGAAAGACGCTCATTTCTCCGGCAGTTTCAGACCGGCATGCACGATAACTGCGCAAGCATTGAGCTTCGCCCTCAGGCGAGTCTAACCACTACATGTTTCGAAAGCCTTTATTGGAGCTGTTTCCCGGTCTTCTCATGGATCAATACCATGATGGCATCACTCTTGTTCTCTTCCAGTTCGTTCGACAAGACGCCTCATGTATTTAGCATCTTTCTCTCATGCAGAAGGAACGTCTCACGTCTGTTATCCGACGCTCAGACGGGAGGAGTGGTGAACACCGGTCTCTCCCGTCTCGAACCATGCCGCTGCGGCGTGATATAGTTGAACTAGCTGCCGACAGCCCAGACGTTTCAAGACCTCATAATGAACGGAACCCTGGCCTATGGCACCACTTATTGAAGTCAAGGATCTGCAAGTCGAGTTTACGACGCGGGACGGCATCGTCAAGGCCGTTAACGGCATTACCTTTAGCCTGGAAGCCGGCCGGGTGCTGACCATCCTGGGTGAGTCGGGCTCGGGGAAGAGCGTCACATTACGCTCGTTGGTCAGGCTGCTGCCCACGGTACGGACACGCATCAGCGGCGAGGTCGTGCTCAAGGGTATGGACCTCTACGAGCTGCCTGAACATGAGATGCAGGATATTCGTGGCGGTCTGGTGGCGATGATCTTCCAGGAACCGATGACTGCTCTGGATCCGGTCTATACCGTGGGCGAGCAGATCCTCGAGACCCTGGTGCGGCACCAACAGATGTCCCGCCAACAGGCGCAACGACGAGCCCTGGAGCTCCTGGAAATCGTGCAGATCCCCTCACCTGCGCGTCGGCTCAGATCCTATCCCCACGAGATGAGCGGCGGTATGCGGCAGCGCGCCATGATCGCCATCGCGCTGGCCTGCAATCCCGAGTTGCTGCTGGCGGATGAACCGACGACGGCGCTCGACGTCACGGTGCAGGCGCAGATCCTCTATCTGTTGCGGGAATTGCAAGAGCGTCTGGGCATGGCGGTGATTTTCGTGACGCACGATCTGGGCGTGGCGGCTGAGATCGCCGACGAGGTAGCGGTGATGTATGCCGGGCGCATCGTCGAATACGGTCCCGTGCGTCAGGTGCTGAAGGCCCCCGCGCATCCATACACGCAAGGTCTGATGCACGCCACGGTGCATCGCGACATGAAAGGACGGGATCTCTTCCCCATTCCCGGCCAGCCCCCCGACCTGACGCGTCTGCCCGCCGGCTGTAGTTTTGCGGCGCGTTGCCCGTCGGTGCACGAGCGTTGCCACGAGGCCTTCCCCGAGACCTATCACGTGTCGTCGGTGCATATGGCGCGCTGTTTCTTGCTGGAGACTGCACAGCGCTAGCTCTGGGGCCCACCACCCTCCTGCATATTTCGCAGGCACGTACCTCCCCGGTTTGCCGCGGCATGCGTAAGATCATGGCATAATCCCGCCGCCTCCCAGATGCTCACCATCGCCCTGCACCGCGTCACGACCGGTCCCCGGGCCGTTTCCCAGGGCACGCCTGACCTGGCATCATTCTTGTTTATTAGAGAAGGTCGTCAATCGGTCCCCAGCGACCGTCATCATGATGACCTGCTCACACCATGGCCCCCGTGGCTTTTGGAGGGAAGCAAGAATGGCGCACGTGCAGACGCATTCTCATCCCTGTCTGAAAATACTCTTGAGCGTCAGCCTGTTCATGTCAGCTAGCCTTCTGCTGTGGCAACCAACCGTAACTGCGCAAGGCCGCGGCGGCGTGCTGCGCATCGGCATGACGGCCTCGGACATCCCGAATACGGCGGGGCAACCCGATCAGGGGGGTGAAGGTTTACGCTTCGTCGGCTATCAGATGTATGACGCCCTAGTCAACTGGGACCTACGCCAGGGCGATCGGCCGGCAGAGTTGATGCCCGGTCTAGCCGAGCGCTGGGAGATCCGCCCTGACGACCCGACCAAGTGGATTTTTTATTTGCGCCAGGGCGTGAAGTTCCACGATGGCACGGATTTCAATGCTGATGCAGTCATCTGGAATCTCGATAAAGTCAAGAATAAAGAGTCCCCACAGTATGACCCGAAACAGGCCGCCGAGGTGATCTGGAGGGCGCCTCTGGTGAAAAGCTGGCGCAAGCTCGATGACTATACGGTCGAGATCACCACGACTCGTCCCTCCAGCACGGTCCTCTTCCAGGTCTGCACGATCTTATACAGTAGTCCAACTCAATGGGACAAGATGGGCAGGGACTGGAGCAAAGTCGCGCTGAACCCTGCCGGGACCGGCCCCTTCAAGCTTGCCCGCCTGCTGCCCCGGGAGCGACTGGAGCTGGAGCCTTTCGCCGAGTACTGGGATAAACGACGCGTGCCCAAGGTCGACAAGCTGATGCTCTTCCCCATGCCCGAATCCACGACGCGCATGGCCGCACTGCGCACAGGACAGGTGGACTTCATCGAGGTACCCCCTCCGGACGCCATCTCCGGGCTCAAGCGTGACGGCTTCCAAATTATCGTGCGTCCCTATCCCCATAACTGGCCCTACTCACTCAATCTCAACATCGAGCCCTGGAACAACAAGCTCGTCCGCCAGGCAGCAAATTACGCCATCGACCGCGAGGGACTGTGCAAGGCTCTCCTCAATGAGACGTGTATGCCGGCGACGGGTGCGGTCTACCCTGGCCATCCCTGGTTCGGCCAGCCGACGCAGGAGTATAGCTACAACCCGCAAAAAGCTAAAGAGCTTTTGAAACAAGCAGGGTATGCCGGGAAACGCCTCAAGACCAGCGTGCTCACGTCCACATCGGGGTCTGGGCAGATGATGCCCTTGCCCATGAACGAGTTCATTCAGGAAAACTGGCGCGAGGTCGGCATCGACCTCGAGATCATTCCTCTCGAATGGAACACGTTGCGGACGCGTTATCGCAAGGGCTTTCGGGACCCTGAGAACGCCAACATCGGCATGGTCAACGTGTCGTTTGGTTTTGCGGAACCCTTCAGCGCCTTCACCCGGTTCTTCCACAGCGACTTCGCACCGCCCAAATCCACTAACCTTTCGCCGTACGTCAACCCCGAGGTCGACCGGCTCCTCGATCAGTCGGAAGTCACGTTTGATCCGGCCGAACGCGACCGACTACTGGCGAAGGTGAATGAAATTGTTGTGGATGATGCGCCCTGGATCTTCATCGTCCACGATCTGAACCCACGAGCCTTGAGCCCCAAAGTCAAGGGTTTTGTGCAAGCGCAATCGTGGTACCAAGATTTGACGTTACCCTGGGTCGAAAAATGAGCTACACTGCGCCCATCCACATGCAAGCAAACACAGATCCGATCATCACCAATCGAACATACATGGCAGCAGGCAAGGAGGGCGCAATGGATGGGATACTCAGGCGGTATGAAGCTATCACGCGCGTGTCGCTTGGCATGTTGCTTGTGGGGGTGCTGGTCCTTATCCTCGATGGCACTGCAGCCATCGGTGCGACCGGGAAAGGTGGCATCCTGCGCATTGGCATGACCGCCGCCGACATCGCCTACACCGCTGGCCAGCCGGATCAAGGTTTCGAGGGGTTTCGCTTTGTTGGGTATCCCCTGTACGATGCCCTGGTGGGCTGGGACCTGTCGCAGGGGGAGCGCTTGCCGGAAATCGTCTCCGGCCTCGCCGAGTCATGGGAAGTGGATAAGAGCAATGTCCTCAAGTGGCAGTTCAAGCTCCGTCGTGGGGTCAAATTTCATGACGGCAGCGCCTTCAACGCCGATGCGGTGATCTGGAATTGGGACAAGATCCGCAACAAGGAGGCCGCACAATACGACCCTAAACAAGCCGGTGAGATCGCCTTCCGCATCACGGTGATCAAGGAGTACCGCAAGATCGACGACGACACCGTCGAGTTCACGACGACGCGACCATCCAGTTTCGTTCCCTTCCAGGTGGTGTATGTGCTGTACAGCAGCCCAGCCCAGTGGGAGAAAGTCGGGCGGGATTGGCGTGCCTTTGCTGAAAAGCCATCCGGCACTGGACCATTCAAGATGACCCGTATTGTGCCCCGCGAACGCGCCGAGTACGAACCCAACACCGAATACTGGGATAAGAACCGCATCCCCAAAACCGATAAAGTCATCCTGCTTCCCATGCCCGAAGTCACGACCCGACTTGCCGCTCTGCGCACGGGCCAGGTGGACTGGATCGAGGTCCCCCCGCCGGATGCTATTCCGGTCCTACGCCAGGCTAATTTTCAGATCTTCTTGCGCAGTTATCCCCATGTCTGGCCCTATAGTCTGAACTTGAAGGTCACACCGTGGGATAATAAACTGGTACGCCAGGCCGCCAATTACGCCATCGACCGCGAAGGTATTTGCAAGTCACTCCTGAACGATACCTGCACCCCCGCCACCGGAGTCGTCTATCCAGGCCATCCGTGGTTCGGCAACTCTAAACAGCTTTACCAGTATGATCCCAAGAAGGCGAAAGAGTTGCTGAAGCAGGCGGGCTATAACGGCAAGCGCGCCAAGACCAGCTTCCTGATCTCAACCTCCGGATCGGGGCAGATGTTACCCTTGCCGATGAACGAGTACGTGCAGGAGAATCTACGCGAGGTCGGCATCGACGTGGAGTTGATCCCCATCGAATGGAATGCGCTAACAGCGCTGCTGCGTAAGGGCTTCGTGGAAGATCAGGCGCAGACCGGAGCGATGAATGTGTCGTACAACTTTGTGGAACCCTTCAGCGCCTTCGTACGCTTCTTTCACAGTGCGTCGGTGCCGCCACGGTCACTGAACGTGATGAATTATGTCAATCCCGAGGCCGATCGCCTCATCGAAGCGGCGGAGGCCTCGTTCGATCCCAACGTGCGAGACCAGACTCTTGGCAAACTCCACGAGCTGGTCATGGACGAGGCGCCATGGATTTTCGTCGTCCACGACCTGAACCCCAGGGCCATGAGCCCCAAAGTCAAGGGCTTTGTGCAGCCGCAGTCGTGGTTCGTTGACCTGACGCTGCCGTGGGTGGAAAAATAAGAGGCTAACCTATGTGGGGTTACATTGTCAGACGGCTGCTCCTCGGCATCCCGACGCTCCTGGGCGTAACCCTCATCGTCTTCTCGCTGATGCACCTGGCCCCGGGTGATCCCATCAGCGCCATGCTGCCACCCGATGCCCCACAGGAAGTGGTGCAGATGATCCGCCAGCAGATGGGCTTTGACCGACCGTTGCCGGTGCAGTACTGGTTGTGGCTGACGCGGGTGGCGCAGGGCGACCTGGGCCGCTCGATTGCCACGCGGCGGCCGGTCATCCAGGACATCCGAAGCGCTTTGGGGAACACCTTAATTTTGGCCTTGGCCGCCGCCTGCCTGGGCTTTACGCTGGGGGGCACGCTGGGCAGCTGCGCAGCCTTCTCCCGCGGACGATGGACGGATAAGATGTTCAGTGCCGCCGCCATTACCGGGGTCAGCCTACCGCACTACTGGGTGGCCATTCTGCTTATCATCATTTTCTCGGTGGAATTGAACTGGTTACCGGCGATGGGTATGCAAAGCACCGGTTCCGTATCGGCAGGATGGGGGGAAGTCGCCCGCCATATGATCCTCCCCACCATCGCTCTGGCGCTTATTCCCATGGGTGTCATCACCCGCATGGCACGGGCCAGCGTGCTGGAGATCCTGAGCCAGGAATTCGTCATGACCCTGCGTGCCAAAGGATTATGGTCGCGTACCATCACGCGGCATATCGTCAAGAACGCCGCACCACCTGTCTTGACGCTCATGGGCTTGCAATTTGGCTACCTGCTGGGGGGCTCAGTGCTTGTGGAGACGGTTTTCAGCTGGCCGGGGTCGGGGTATCTCTTGAACTTAGCCATATTTCAGCGAGATTTTCCCGTCCTCCAAGGGACGATTCTCGTGCTGGCGTCGTTTTTTGTCATGCTCAACCTTCTGGTCGATATCGTGCAAAGCCTCGTCGATCCACGCATTCGGCGAACCTAGAGAACGACCGTGGATCGCGGCCATGAACGGATGCAGATGATCAGTGTGAATCTGTGTCATATCTGTGATGGTGGTATGTGGAGAGCGATGTGAACCCGACGGTGCTCGAACAGCCCAGACCAATGCAAGAGCTGCTTGAAGGACCATCTGGCAAACCGATGTCGTACTGGCAGCTGGTCTGGTGGCGGCTGCGTCGGGACAAGGTCACGCTTGCAGCGGCGGCGGTGATCCTGCTGATCATCCTGTCCGCCGTCCTGGCTTCCTACCTCGCGCCCTACGACCCCTTCCAGGGCAGCATTCGAAAACGGCTGGCCATGGTTGGCACCCCAGGCCATGTGCTCGGTACTGATGAACAGGGACGCGATATGCTGACCCGGCTGCTGTACGGCGGCCGGATGTCGCTCGTCTCCGGCGTTACCCCGGTGCTCATTGCTCTCCTTGTGGGGTCAACACTGGGTATCACCGCGGGCTATGTGGGCGGGCGCCTCAATCTGCTGATCATGCGCGTGGTGGATATCTTCTTTGCGTTTCCATCCATCCTGCTCGCCATCGCCATCTCCGGAGCCTTGGGGGCCGGGTTGAAGAACACGATGATCGCGCTTTCCATCGTCTTTACCCCACCGATCGCCCGCGTCGCCGAAAGCATCACGACCCAGGTGCGCGGCTGGGAATTCATGGAGGCGGCGAGGGCGAGTGGCGCTGGGAGCTTGGCCATTATCCGACATCACATGATCGCTAACGTGGTGGGGCCGATTTTCGTGTATGCCAGCACCCTCATCAGTGTCAGCGTCATCATTGCGTCGGGCCTCAGCTTTCTGGGGTTGGGCGTGTCTCCCCCCAACGCCGAATGGGGGCTGATGCTGAACACGCTACGGGGATCGATTTATGTGAACCCTCTCGTAGCCGCCCTCCCCGGCGTCATGATCTTTATGACCTCGATGTCGTTCAATCTGCTGAGTGACGGCCTGCGAGACGCCATGGACGTACGGTTGTAGTTAAACGCTGACCGATCGAGTTCTGGAGAACTTCTTCTGACGCTATCGGAGCAGGCATGGAACGCAACGAAATGCTGTTGAGGGTACTAGACCTGCGTAAATATTTCCCAGTCCGCGGCGGACTCTTTCATACCGTGCGAGCTGAGGTGAAAGCGGTCGATAGCGTGTCATTCGACGTGCGGCGCGGTGAGATCCTGGGCATCGTCGGCGAGTCCGGGTGTGGAAAATCCACCACCGCTCGCCTGTTGCTGCGCCTCATCGAGCCAGATGCGGGCGAGGTGTACTTCGAGGGCCTGAACATCCTCAAGGTCTTTAGCGCTGGAATGAAGGTCTACCGCCGACAAGTGCAGATGGTGTTTCAGGACCCCTACTCCTCGCTCAATCCGCGCATGAACATCGAGGGTGCCGTCGCCTTCAATGCCCTGGTCCACGGGGCGTCGCGCCGTGAGGCCCGCGCCAAGGCGTGGGATGTCTTGAATAAAGTAGGGCTGCACGCCGAGCAGTTCGGCCGTCGCTACCCTCATGAGCTGAGTGGCGGACAACGCCAGCGCGTCAACATCGCTCGTGCGCTCGTGCTGGACCCCAAACTCGTGCTGCTCGACGAGCCGGTGTCCTCGCTCGACAAATCGGTGCAGGCCCAGGTGCTCAACCTGCTCCAGACCCTCAAGCACGACTTGGGCTTGACCTACGTGTTCATCTCGCACGACCTGCACGTCATCGAGTATCTGAGCGATCGTGTGCTGGTCATGTATCTGGGACAAATCGTCGAGATCGGCAGCGCTGAAGAGGTCTCCGCCGCACCCTTGCACCCCTATACGCAGGCACTCTTTGCCTCGGCCCCGTCGATGAACCCCGACGAACGCATCAAGCGTCCGCCCCTCACCGGAGACCCGCCGAACCCAATCAACCCGCCCTCCGGATGTCGCTTTCGCACCCGTTGCCCGCATGCCATGGATATCTGTGCCTCGGATACTCCACCCCTGCTGCCCGTTGGCGAAACGGGACGCCGGGTGGCTTGCTACCTCTTCGGGAACGGTAAAGACTTCTCTCCCTCTCCCCCTTTACACCGTTCTCAGGTGCAGGTCGAGGACGTCGCGAACCCCATCTCCCAGCAGGTTCAGGGCTAACCCAGTCAAGGTCGGTGCAAGTCCGGGGAAGAGCAGCGTCCAGGGTGCTTCCCGCAGGTAGACCTGGGCTTCCCCCAGCATTTTGCCCCAACTCGGAATATACGGTGGCGTCCCGGCGCCAAGGAACGACAGAGGCGCGTCACCGAGGACCGCCTCTTTCACCCACGCTGTCCCTTTGTCAAGCCAGAGTGCTCGCAGGTGGAACCCGTCCTGACGGACATCTCCTCTGAGCATAGGGTTGCATGCCACCTGTATGCCTGAAGGATGGTCTCGCACGGGACAGATGTCGTCCCCTATTGTCCTATCGCCTTGACAAGGCTATAATAATGCTCTCCAAAGTCGTATGCGGCACAGGGTCTTCTCAACCAGCTCTGGACATGAGCAAGGCGGCCGGCTGAGCTGAGGGGTCATGGGGAGCTGATGCATCCCTGCTGCTGACCTACGGCGTGGGTAGGAGCGATTGATGGCCTTTAACGTGGAAGAGTTTCAGGATCTCATCCGACTGCTGCAAGAACGGCCCGAGTGGCGGGCTGATCTGCGTCGTCTCGTGCTGACCGACGAGCTGCTGGCGCTGCCGGAGTTAGTCCGTGAGCTGGTGCAAGCGCAGCAGCGGACCGAGCTGCGCGTGGGACAACTGGCGGAGTCTCTGGAAAGCCTGAGGGCGGAGACTGAACATCGCTTCCAGGAATTGGCCATAGCGCAGCTGACGTTGACCAGACGCATTGATGACTTGCGTGAAGCCTTGCAAACGCTGGGAGATCGGGCCTATGCCTTGACGACGGACGTCGGGGAGCTCAAGGGCAGCGACCTCGAGCGGCGCTATCGGGAACGACCCTTCGCCTATTTCCAGCGCCTGATTCGTCAAGCCCATACCCTCTCAGGCGATGAGCTGAACGCTATGCTGGACAGGGCGGTGACGGCGGGACAACTTACCGAGGAGGACGTGGATGAGATCGTCTGGGCCGATGCGATCGTGCGGGGTCGACGACGGGAAGACGACCAAGAAGTCTTCCTCGTGGTGGAGGCCTCCTGGGGGGTGGGCCCGTACGACGTGCAACGGGCTGAGAGGCGCGCCAAATTGCTGGCGAAAGCCGGCGTCATAACGCTCCCGGTCGTGGCTGGCGTGTGGATGACACCGGACGGGGAGGTTGCCGCCCGAGCGATCAAGGTCTGGCGTGTCACCAACGGCCGTGTGGTCGCACCGGAGCAGCCCTGAACGCCGCTTAGTTATGGGGTCGTCTGAACCATTCCCTACCGTCCAAATCAGACAGCTGGTTTCGCAGATGGATAGGGCATGGGATCTGTCCCACGAAAGCGTTGAATTTTTCTTGACATATGCCTACGACCTAGGATATTTTTTTGGGCCACTCTTATGGGCCTATCCAGTAAGCTCTTGACGTTATACTCCTTAGTTCATAGTTAATGCATGTTGTTGGGGGAGGCGATGCAGTCGATGATGTTCCGCCAGAGGTTTTGTGGGTGGACTCGACTGGGCTGGCGCCTTGGACCATATATCGCTGTCCCTTGTCCCTCGCTTGCATTCAGTTCGCAGGCAATCGTTAACAGTTGTCAGTCCCCTTAACACGTTTCGTGGAGGATATGGCACATGGCTTCGTCTACGACATCTAGCATCGCCCTCTCACCAGATAATAAAACCCTGCGCTTTCAGAGTGGTAAAATCTCTCGCTTCCTGTTGCGCGATCGCACCCTTGGCTATCTGTTTTTGACCCCCGCGCTACTGGTTGTCATCGGGCTCGTAGCCTATCCCTTCGTGAACGCCGTCTTGCTCACCTTCCAGGCGAAGACAGCTGGCGCCCCCGGCAGATACATTGGGCTCGACAATTACCGAGAGCTTCTGAGGATGGATGCCTTCTGGCTCACCGTGTACAACACGATCTTCTACACCGGCGTGGCCGTGGCGCTGAAGTTTGTCTTCGGGCTCGGCATGGCACTGGTGCTCAACCAGGAGCGCCTTCTCAACAATCTCTTTCGCTCCTTCCTGCTCATCCCCTGGGCCATTCCCACGGTGATCTCGGCGCTGAACTGGCGCTGGATCTACGACGACGCTAGCGGGCTCATCAACAACATACTCGTGCGGCTGGAGCTAATCGAGGAGACCATCTCCTGGCTCTCCGACCCTCATCTCGCCATGTACTCGGTCATCGCGGTGGTAGTCTGGCAGGGGACGCCCTTTTTTACCATGGGCTTCCTGGCCGGCCTGCAGGCCATCCCGAAGGAGCTCTACGAGGCGGCTGAGATCGATGGGGCCACGGTGCTGCAGCAATTCCGCTACATCACCATCCCCTCCCTGCGGCCGATCTTCATCACCGTGGTCATGCTGTCCACGATCCTGACCGCGGCGGGCATTCAGTTTGTGTTGGTTTTGACGAACGGCGGCCCGGGGTATAGTACGCAGATCTTTCCGATGCTGTCCTACACCCTGGCCTTGGGGGGCGCCCAGCGGTTGGGGATGGGGGCGACGGTGTCGCTGTTCTTTTTCCCCGCTTTCGTGATCCTGATTTTCTTCTTGACACGACGGATGCTGAGCGAGAAGGAGGTATAACCCATGACCCTGACGAAGACCGGCTCGCAACGTCTGGTCAAGGGGATCGGCAATGTGGTGTTGGCGCTCATGATCTTCTGGACGGCGGTCCCCTTCTACTGGATGATCGTCACGTCCCTGAAGCACGACAAAGAGATCTATGGGTATGAGGCAACGCTGATCCCCGAAAAGCCGACCGTGGCCAACTACCTCACCGTTCTCAGGGATACCCCCTATCTGCTCTACTTCCGTAACAGCGTCGTGGTGGCGCTGAGCTCGACGCTGCTCTCGATCATCATCGCCTGCCTGGGGGCCTATGCCATCGCCCGCCTCAATTTCCCTGGACGGGCGCTGCTGGCGCGCGGCCTGGTGTGTACGTATCTGGTCCCCCCCTCGCTCCTGTTCATCCCCCTCTTCGCCATCATGAGCGCGCTCCACCTGACGGATACGCTGTACGGGTTGAGCATCGCCTATCTGAGCGGCGATGTGCCGTTTTGCACCTGGCTGCTCATGGGCTACTTCAAGTCGGTGCCTGTGGAGCTCGAAGAAGCCGCGCTGGTGGACGGCTGCAATCGCGTCACGGCGCTCATCCGAGTGGTCCTCCCCGTCTGCCTGCCGGCCCTGGTGGTGGTGACGTTCTTCTCGTTCACCCGTGCCTGGAACGAGTTTCTGTATGCCTACGTGTTCACCAGCACCAATCAAGCCCGTACGATCACCGCGGGGCTGGTCAACTTCATGAGTGCAGACGTGTTTTTCTGGGGGCCGTTGATGGCCTCGACGATCTTCAGCGCCCTGCCCCCGGTCATCATGTTTCTCATCTTCCAGCGTTGGGTGGTGAAGGGCTTGACGCTGGGGGCCGTCAAAGGATAGCGGGAGGAGACGGGTATGCTGACACGACGCGACGTCTTGAAGCAAACCAGGATGGTGGCGGCGCTGGCGACGACTGCACCCTGGTGGCTGGTGCGCCGGGCCCACGCGGCGCGCCGCGAGAAATTGATCGTGTGGAGCCCTGTGGCCCTGGCCCCGAAGGTGGATAAGCTCCTCAAGGAGCAGTGTTATGCCTACGCCAAGCAAGCGGGGATCAAGGAGAACGAGCTGGAATATATGGAAATCGGCACCGGACAACTCCCGCCGAAGCTGGTGGCGTCGCTGGAGGCTGGGATCCCGCCGGATGTCACCCGGAGCGGCCAGGGCCAGGCGGCCCTCTTTCGCAGCCAGGGACACCTGATCGAGGTCACCGAGATCGTCGAGAAGATGCAACAAGTGCCGGGCGGTCTCTTCGAGGCCTCCCTCAAAGCCGTCATGTATAAGGGGAAGGCCTACAGCGTGCCGCAGTCCCTGGGCCCCTCGCCTCTGGTCGCCCGCCTGGATATCCTGGAGGCCGCCAAGGTGGATCCCCCCAAAACCTGGGACGAGTTCATCGAGGTGTGTAAGAAGCTGCAGAAGCCTCCCAAGCTCTTGGGCTACGGCATGTGCCTGGGGCTCCACACCGATACTGAAGGCAATGTGATGGATGTGATCTGGCCCTACGGCGGGAAGCTCGTGGAAGCCGACGATAAGACCGTGGCGCTCAACTCGCCGGGCACGGTCCAGGCCGTGAAGCTGATCGCGGATATGTACAACAAGCACAAGATCATCCCCAAGGGGGCGGTCTCGTGGGATAATCAAGGCAACAACAAGGCCTATCAGTCGCGCCAGGTGATCTTCGTGGTGAACGCCAGCAGCATCTATGCCTATCTGTCGGAGTCGGATAAGGAGCTGTATGACGTGACCGGCATGCTCCCGGCGCCGGGCGGCCCGGCAGGGCAAAGCGATCGGGTCGGCACGGCGGAGTGGTTCCTTTTTAAGCACAACCCCTACCCCGAAGTAGCCAAAGGGTACGTCCAGTACTCCATGGAGCCGGAAAATCTACGGATTGTCATGGAAGAAGGGGGAGGGCGTTGGGGGCCGCCGTACAAAGGCATGTATAACACCCCCTTCTGGGAGAAGCCCGGGTTCCAGTATTGGCGTCAGATGCTCGATCGCGGACGCCAGTTCTCCTGGCCTGGCAGCATGACGCCCGCAGCGGGTGAGGTGTATGTCACCACGGTGCTGGCCCGCATGATGCACCGCATACTGGTGGACAACTTTGAGGTTGAGAAGGCCGTTGAGGAGGCGCACAACAAGGTCGTAGAGATCTATGCGCGGAATCCGGAAGGATAAGAAGATCGTGTTGAGAGATAAGTGCTGAGTGAAAAACATCAGGTCTACGCCGTTCTCAGCACTCATCCTTCAACATTCAGCACTTTTTTGGAGGCTGGTATGCTGACACGCCGTGACGTCCTGAAACAGGCTGGGATGGCGGCGGCGCTGGCGACGACCGCGCCCTTGTGGTTGGTGCGCCGGGCGCACGCGGCGCGCCGCGAGAAATTGACCGTGTGGAGTACGGCCACCCTGGCGCCACAGGTGGATAAACTCCTCAAGGACCAGTGTTACGCCTACGCCAGGCAAGCAGGGATCAAAGAGAACGAGCTCGAATACGTGGAACTCGGCAGCGGACAACAGCTGCCAAAGATGGTCGCGGCGCTGGAGGCAGGGAACCCGCCGGATGTCACCCGGTTCAGCGGCGCCCAGGCGGCGCTCTATCGCGCCCAGGGACACCTGCTGGAGGTGACCGACATCGTCGAGAAGATGCAACAAGTGCCGGGAGGTCTCTTCGACGCCTCCCTCAAAGCCGTCATGTATAAGGGGAAGGCCTACGCCGTCCCGCAGTCCGTGAGCCCCACGCCCCTGATCACCCGCCTGGATATCCTCGAGGCCGCCAAGGTCGATCCCCCCAAGACCTGGGACGAGTTCATCGAGGTGTGCAAGAAGCTGCAGAAGCCTCCCAAGCTCCTGGGCTACGGCATGTGTCTGGGCCTCACCACCGATACCGAAGGCAACACGATGAATAAGATCTGGACCCACGGCGGGAAACTCGTGGAAGCCGACGATAAGACCGTCGCCCTCAACTCGCCAGGGACGATCCAGGCCGTGAAGCTCATCACGGACATGTACCAGAAGCACAAGATCATCCCCAAGGGGTCGATCTCCTGGGATAATACCGGGAACAACAAGGCGTATCAGTCGCGCCAGGTGATCTTCGTGCTGAACGCCAGCAGCATCTATGCCTACCTGGCGGAGTCGGACAAAGAGCTGTACGAGGTGACCGGGATGCTCCCCCCACCGGCCGGCCCGGCCGGGCCGGGCGATCAACTCGGTACGGCGGAGTGGATGGTCTTCAAGACCAGCCCCTACCCCGAGGTGGCCAAAGGGTTGGTCCAGTACTACATGGAGCCGGAGAACCTCCGGGTGGTGATGGAGGAAGGGGACGGGCGCTGGGGGCCGCCTTACAAAGGGATGTACAACACTCCCTTCTGGCAGAAGCCTGGGTTCCGGCATTGGCGCGTGATGCTCGAGCGGGGGCGCCAGTATGCCGCCCCTGGCACCATGACGGCCGCGGCGGGTGAGGTGTGGGCCACCCTCACGCTAGCTCGCATGATGCACCGGGTGCTGGTGGATAATTGGGAGGCTGAGAAGGCCGTCGAAGAGGCGCACAACAAGGTTGTGGAGATCTACGCGCGGTGGCCTGAAGGATGAGAAGACGGTGATGAGGACTGAGGACTGAGCCAGAAAAATTCAGTCCTCAGCATTCAGTCCTTTTTTGGAGATGGTTATGCTGACACGACGCGATGTCTTGAAACAGGCCGGGGTGGTGGCGGCGCTGGCGACGACCGCGCCCTGGTGGTTGGTGCGTAGGGCCCACGCGGCGCGCCGTGAGAAATTGATCGTCTGGCAGCCCGTCGCCCTGGCCCCGCAGGTGGATAAGCTCCTCAAGGACCAGTGCTACGCCTACGCCAAGCAAGCGGGGATCAAGGAGAACGAGCTCGCATACGTAGAACTCGGCGCTGGACAAGTCCTGCCGAAGACGGTCGCGGCGCTCGAGGCGGGAAATCCGCCGGATATCACCCGGGCTGGAAGCGGCCTGGCGTCTCTCTATCGGTCCCAGGGCCACATGCTGGAGGTGACCGACGTCGTCGAGAAGATGCAACAAGTGCCAGGCGGTCTCTTCGATGTCTCCTTCAAGACCAGTATGTATGGGGGGAAGGCCTACAGCGTTCCGCAGTCTGTGAGCCCCTGGCCACTGGTGACGCGGATGGATCTCCTTGAGGCCGCCAAGGTCGATCCCCCCAAGACCTGGGATGAGTTCATCGAGGTGTGTAAGAAGCTGCAGAAGCCTCCCAAGCTGACCGGCTACGGCATCTGCCTTGGCCTGCAAAACGATACCGATAACAATGTGATGAATATGATCTGGGGCTACGGCGGGAAACTCGTGGAAGCCGATGATAAGACCGTCGCCCTCAACTCGCCAGGCACGGTCCAGGCCGTGAAGCTAATCGCCGATATGTACAACAAGCACAGGATCATCCCCAAGGGGGCGATCTCGTGGGATAATACCGGGAACAACAAGGCCTATCAGTCGCGCCAGGTGATTTTCGTGTTGAACCCCACCAGCATCTATGCCTACCTGGCGGAGTCGGACAAAGAGCTGTACGATGTAACCGGTCTGCTCCCCATTCCAGCCGGCCCGGCCGGGGCGATCGAGGAACTCACCACCGCGGAATGGCTCCTCTTCAAGCACAACCCCTACCCCGAGGTGGCCAAAGGGTTGATCCAGTACTATATGGAGCCGGAAAATCTACGGATCGTCATCGAGGAAGGTGGTGGGCGCTGGGGGCCTCCGTACAAGGGCATGTACGACAGCGATTTTTGGAAGCGGCCGGCGTTCCAGCATTGGCGCGTGATGCTCGAGCGCGGTCGGCAGTTCCCCTCGCCAGGCACCATGAATGCCGCATCGGGTGAGGTGTTGGCCACCTACGTGATCGGCCACATGATGCACCGGGTGCTGGTGGAAAACTGGGAGGCCGAGAAGGCCGTCGAGGAGGCGCACAAAAAGGCGGTTGAGATCTACGCACGCTATGCGGAAGGATGAAAGCGAGTACTGAGGGATGAGTGCTGAGTGAAAAACGTGAGGTCCAAGTCGTCCTCAGCACTCATCCCTCAGCACTATGATCAACGGAGGAGACCCCATGGCGAGCACGCCCGATATCGCTCTGGGCGAATTACCTGAGCTATACCAGGACCTGGAACGCCAGCATCTCGTGCCGCTCTGGGAAATCGCTCCACGGCTCCTGCCGCGCGAGCCGCAGCCACAAGCCACCCCTCACCTCTGGCGCTGGGCCGACATCGCACCGCTTGCCCCTCGTCGCCTCTGCTCAACTACAAGTGGGAACGCACCGAGGAAGCGTTGCGGCAGTTGGCCACCTCTGGTGCCAGCCCTTTCGACGATGTGGCATTGGAGTATATCAATCCGCATACTGGCGGGCCGGTGCTGCCGACTATGGCGTGTTGGATCCAGCTCATTCGGTCAGGCGTGCACACCAAGGCGCATCGGCAGACGAATAGCGCCGTCTATCACGTTTTCCAGGGAGAGGGTTATACAATCGTTAACGGCGAGCGCTTTGCCTGGAAAACCGGCGACTTCTTCGTCGTGCCACTGTGGGCTTGGCATGAGCATGCGAATGATACCGATGAGGATGCCATCCTGTTTTCGGTGCAAGATACTCCCATCCTCCACGCCCTCGGCCTGTATCGCGAACAGGCCTCTGAAGCTAACGACGGCCATCAAACCATCATCCGGGTATTTCGTCCGTAGATCCCCTCCGTGCTCCAGCCTGACACCTGCGACACACGTCGCTGACTCTACGCCCTTGCAGTTTCCGAGAGCCCTACATCTCCCCCTCGCGCAGTACTCATCTCGCCCATCCAATCCCCAGGATGGTCGCGCAGATCCCAGTTTATCACCTCGCCATGCCTGCTGCGAGTAACTGGCACTCCTAGCGCAAAAGTAAGATACCTGTTTCACATATGAACACTTTAGTCTTCAATCTATAGCAACTTCTAACACTATCCATCTTGGAAACCGTCTTTAAGATCGATTATGGTATGATATATGGCAGACGATGATATATAAAGAAAATTTTCTTTGACTTCTCGTTCCCGATCGGTGTATAAGGTAACGTTAAAAGAATATATAGTACGTTATGGTCATGATTGTTACCTGTGACTGCTGGGTTCTATATATTTATTATCTTCAGCGTATGATTCTTGTCAATACCATACGCTTGCATATAGTCGTATCCAATTTGACACGTATCTGTAGGGTTGACCTTAGCTGTTCGTGATGGCGAGCGCGCACAGTGGTGGTTTTGCAGGGTGAAGATGGCGCTCGAGACGTCCTCCATCGCATACCTCATTACACACAGCGTTCGAGGGGGCTTCCTCCGAGGACGTCTTCCTGTAGTCTTATTCATTTATCACTCCTCACAGGCCGTGCACGCGATGCACCCATTCAGGGAAAGCTGGATGGTAGCCTGCACACCGGAAGAGACTTACCCACGACCTCAAAGGCCATCCCCTTATACCACGATATACGCGGCATACAGATGGCCATCGGAATTTTGCAGTGTATGACGATGGCATATGATTTCAAGGATAATCGCGGTAGCGATATACCGGTCGGCATGATCGAGGGGGTGTTGTCGGCACGGATAATTGCAGGCCCCTAGGGGTCAATGGGTCATCCTATACCGTTGAGAGTTTTGAAAAAGCGGCTCCCCCCCAGTGTCCGCTGGCCGTCTAGGGTTGGGGAGGGCTGGAGTGCAGGCCGCAGGATTTCCCCTGTGTTGACGGGGACGAGTAGCTGGGGCTTTGCCTACCTTTTTTCGTTATATTCTTTGTTCTTATTGTAGTCTGAATTTCAGGAAAAACGCAACCTACAACAATCTCGATCTATGTGCCTCGATCGTCGCATGTTGCGGCACTCCAAGAAGGAGCGCGGCAGAAGGCGATTACCGCCTTCCCGCAGCACATCTTGGCAGTTGTGCTGTCTGACAGGCGTAGCCGCCGTGGACGACGAGGCGGGTTATGTCCGAGCATGAGCCTGCAATCCCCCCAGCAGAGCCGCATTGAACAGCTCATCGCCATAACACGAGTGGTGATGGCAGTTGCGGCTTTGCTGGCCATTTGGTTGGATCCTTCCCACCCTGCCAGGTACGCGCGGGAGGCCTACGCTTCATTAACCTGCTACCTCGTTTATGCGCTAGCCCTAGCCCTCTTGGCATGGCAGGCGGTTGTGTCACTGCGTCGCTTGCGATTTACCACACACATCCTTGATCTGGCGTTCTTCTCGTTTCTTATCTATCTTACGGAAGGTTCTGCCAGCCCCTTTTTCGTCTATTTTGTGTTCTCCTTGGTGTGTGCCACACTGCGCTGGCGGTGGCACGGGACGTTGTGGACCGCGATCGCAGTCCTGATGATGTTCATCGGTATGGGTGTATACGGGGCGATCGTGTTGGACGACCCGGCTTTTAGGCTGAACCGCGTCATCATTCGTGCCGTATACTTGGCTGTGGCGGCCGCGCTGCTAGGCTATCTGGCAGCTCACAAACGGCGGGTGGACAGCAATATGTCCAAGCTCGCTGCTTGGCCGCGCGGCACCTTTCGAGAGCTCGCTGCCCTTGCCCAAAACGAGCTGGCACACGCCGCCGACCTCCTGCATGCCCCGCGGGTGCTCATGTTCTGGGAAGAGCCAGAAGAGCCCTGGATTCACTTGGCGGTCTGGTCTCACAACACGTTCCACTTGAGCCGCGAGTCCCCCGACACATTCGATCGGCTGGTTGCCAAGCCATTAATCGACGCGAGCTTTTTCAGTCCGGATGCGCGCGTACCGGTCCCCAGAGTCCTCTATACGTCCTCCGCCGGAATGCTCTCTTGGGACGGTGCGCCGCTCCACCCCAATGTGCAGACGCGGTTTGCCATCGGCCCTGTTCTCTCCCCGCGCCTGCGCGGAGCCACCTTTGAAGGGCGCCTCTTATTCCTCGACATGCGACGCTTGACTCCAGATGAGTTAGTGTTAAGCGACATTATCGCCCATCAGGTAGTCGCCGACATGGACCAGCTCTACCTCTCACGGCGGCTGCAACAAGCGGCAGTCACGGAGGAACGCCTCCGTCTAGCCCGCAACCTCCATGACGGCTTGCTCCAATCGTTGACCGGGATGAGCTTGCAAATGGCGGCGGTGCGCCGCCTGCTGGAAGAGAACCTGCACGCGGCCCAAGATCACCTGCTTGAGATCCATCGTCTGATCGGCGAGGAGCAACGTGACCTGCGCTTCCTTGTGCGAGAGTTGAAATCGGCTACGCTTGATGCATCCGGGATCGATTTCAGCCTGGCCACCCGCCTGGAGGCGGTGAGCGAGCAGATCGAGCGCCAGTGGGGCCTACGCGTAGAGTTGGGCATGAAGCTCCCGGAACCACAGCTTCCCACCGAGCTGGCGCACGAAATCTATTACATCGTCCACGAAGCGTTGGTCAATGCCGCGCGCCACGCTTGCGCCTCAACCGTGTGCGCGGAGATTGAGCTGCAGAATGATCACGTGCGGATCACCGTGGCCGATAACGGCCGCGGCTTTCCCTTCCGTGGTCGCTATACCCTGGCAGCGTTGATGTCCGTACAGCTGGGGCCGGTGATGCTCAGGGACCGGATTGCGTCGCTAGGAGGGACCTTGGCCTTGGATTCGACGGCGACTGGATCGTGCCTGGCCATCTGCTTGCCGCTTGCGTCCGCTGAAGAGCACCCTACGAATCTCTGGAGTTCTCACCCATGACCTCCTGTTCTCCGGGGCCTGGCGCTTCTCGAAGCTACAATCAGTGGTGGTGAGCATCCAAGCTAGAAAGCTTTAAATGGAATCCAGTTGTATCCCATATTATATCAAATTATCTTGTTACATCCGTCTATATCGAAAGGTATACAACAATCTATCGCTTGCTAGATTGTTGGCGCCGAGAGCCTATCTTAGAGTAAGCGATATATCTATTTGTGGAGTCATCGAGAAGGTGAAGCTGCGTCGCTGGCAGGGACTTTGGCCCTGGATTCAACATCGGCTGGAGCATGTATGGAGGACACGATGTCGATACGTTTAGTACTCGCTGATGACCACCCCCCTATCCTCCAAGGCCTGACGGTCCTCCTGCGTCAGGAACCCGACCTTGAGGTACTGGCCGGCTGCCGAGACGGCGAGGAAACCCTGCAGGCCGTTCGCCAGTTCCAACCGGATGTCTTGATCCTCGATATCCTGATGCCCGGCAAAGACGGATTGGCGGTGCTCCGTGAGCTGCGCCAGCTAGAGATCTCCACACGCGTGATCCTCCTGACAGCGGCCATTGATGAAGATAATCTCCTGGAAGCCATGCGCCTCGGGGTGAGCGGGGTCGTCCTGAAAGAGATGGCGGTGCCACTCCTGATCCAGTGCGTCCGCAAGGTTTACGCCGGCGACCAATGGTTGGAAAGACACTCCATCGGCCGGGCGATGGAAAAGATGCTACGGCGTGAGGCTGGAACGCGTGAGGTTGCGAAGCTCCTGACGTCACGTGAACTCGAAATCGTCCGCCTTGCGGCCAGTGGTCTGCGCAATAAAGAAATCGCGAGCAAACTGGCGATTAGCGAAGGCACTGTCAAGATTCATCTGCATAGAAGCTACGAAAAACTGCATGTCGACAGTCGCATAGCACTCCTCCGTTACGCCCAGACGAAGGGACTCGTGTGATCCCTACCCATGCTGGCAACCGATGACCTCGTCCGTCGCCTTCTCAACAGCAAGCGCGGGCGTCGCCCCTCTCCCTCCTGCATCCTCTACCGTCGCATATCCGTGAGTCAAGCCGATAGGCCGTGATGTCAACGCCAACCCTTAAGTCGATACTGCAGAACTTAATGCGCACACCCGACCTTGGCATTGCAGGTGCACTTGGTGCCCTGGGGCGATGGGCTCCAATACCAGGGTGAATCGGGTAGTGTCCTAAAAGTGCGTTGCTGGGGAAAATTTTTGTTGACAGGTTCCTTAGACTCATGAATAGATAGCTCGGTTTGGTGAGGCTGGCATAGAAGAGGTTCGAGTTTTCAGACAGAGGGGATATGCCAACCCCGAGACATCTCTCGAACGCGCCGATCACTGAGACACTTATCGATTTCCGGGTGAAGGCCCGAACGGCATTTCGACCCGAGGAGTTTGCAGATTTAAGGACGCGCCTCACTGAGCGATTTCCCCATGTGGATGAACAGCGGGGTTTGCAGGCAACTTTCGGGATCATTCGAGGACAGGGGCAACCCACAGTTGTACAGGATCTTGGTTTGCAAGGTTATTTTTTGAGGACCCTTGACCAGAAAACTATCGCGCAGTTTAGAGTGGACGGGGTTACGTTTAACCGGCTCCAGCCATATACCAGTTGGGATGAGCTGTTCCCCAAAGCGATGGAACTTTGGCGTCTCTCCTGCAGTATTTCCATCCCAGACGCCATTACGCGGCTTGCCGTGAGGTATATCAACCGTATCGTGCTGCCTACAGGGGCTGGCGCCTTTGAAACCTATCTAAGGACGGCGCCCGTAATCCCACCAGAGTTACCGCAATACTTGAGTAGCTTTTTGACCAGAGTTACAATCCACGACCCCAACGCAGATATCGCGGCCCACGTCGCCCAGGCCTTAGAAACGAGTACTCCGGGACACCAATTGTCTGTTCTCTCGACATCAATGCTTATAAGCAGCGAGAGTTTTCCACAGATGACCCGATCATTGAGCAGACATTCGACCAACTGAGACTGCTCAAGAACTTAATCTTTTTCAATAGCTTAACTGATGAGACATTGAGGCAATTTGAATGACTGTTGCAGCGATGCTTCCTATAGTAGGTTTTGCCGGGGCTCTGTAGCCTGATCGAGCGCTCAGTGACGAAGCACAGGTGCTGCGCGAGTTAGTTGAGGCCGCATCAGAGTTCTCGGGCAGTGTAACAATGGGAGAATCGAGACGCACTGAGCAAGAAACTCTTGCCACTGCGTACCAAGCAGCTCAGGTTGATGATTGGGATGGTGCAGGTGCGAGGAGAGTTGAGCCAAGTACCTACATGTACGCGCGTCAGCTCCTACGGCTGCTTCCCAACAGTGTTTCTCTTCCAGATATTGCTATTGATACCGATGGAGAAATCCTCTTCGAGTGGGACTATGGCCGTCGGCAAATCTTTTCTATCAGCATCAGGAGGGATGGCACACTCACGTTTGCCGGGTTATTCGGCCATACCAAAATCCATGGCATCGACCATTTCCGCGAAGATTTACCCTTAACGATCTTGGATTGCCTAGGGCGTCTCGATGCACAGCCTACCTCCTGATCCAGCACCCAGAGAAATCACGAGTCGGTACCTTCGGCAAAAAAACCATTACGCCCCTTCGATCGGTCGGGTAAAGCCCAGAGCGTTCCACCCTGACCCCGACGACGACAAAACATCAATATTTCGGGTGTAAGGGCTTACAGACGGTGAAATCTGGGCTTTGGGAGACGAACACATTAATCTTCCATTGGGCAGCGCACGTCTTGCCCTAGCTGAACTTTCGGTCGAACAGATTACGGCTATTGGTCTTCATGTCGAGTCCGCAGAACCTCCACCTAGGCATGCCAATATTATGGACTGGCCGGTGGGAAAGGATGAGTGGATGTCCAAAGCGCAGGAGCTTGCAGCGGTGGCGACCCTTCGACTGCGGGTCACGGATACGACAGCATAATGGTGATAAGGCAGCGTAGTGGGAAAGCGAAACATAAGTCTTGTAATTGCTCAACTCCCCCGATAAATCCTCTTGACACTGAGGCTTGAGGTGTCTGATAGTACGTCTCTTATGGAAAC
>Ga0137403_10001348_pt1 | contig 30954 bp, 26 predicted proteins | sample CZOMad2_1_16fung_FD_122057 | JGI IMG/M metagenome (GOLD analysis project Ga0137403, IMG submission 122057) | Vadose zone soil fungal communities from Angelo Coast Range Reserve, California, USA - CZOMad2_1_16fungal (Hybrid Assembly) | ecosystem: Environmental > Terrestrial > Soil > Vadose zone... | reverse complement strand
TCAGTCGTGATTTGCCTAGTCGTAGATCCCCGTCAGGTACCAGCAGCGCGCGCCAGGATCGTAAGCGACGCGACAATACAACTTTTCTTGCTCTTGCAAGGTTGTAGCCAAGGTCACGTCCCATTCCTCGCGGCACCACTGCGTATGCGTCCACCAGGCCCCGCTTGCCTTCCACGGCCCAGAAGCCTTGTCCACATGCAGTTTCAGCCCGTCCAGCGAGAGTGCCACCATCCGCTTCTGCTGCATTTCCACGCGCACGGCACGAGGAGGCCGCAATATGCGCAGCGCGGAGATAGGAATTCCATTCCCCGCGACCTGCGTAGCGTTTGGGTTTGGCAGGAATGCGGTCATGCGGAACGCATCGGGACGATGATTATCCAGCAGCTCTGGAGCGCCCACCCGGTCTTCGCCTACCAGTTTGCGCAACCGCGCCAGCAACACTTCCAGCCGCCCAGCTTCGGGAATTTGCGGGACGAAAAATCCCTGCTGCACGGTTTGCGGTCGCGCCGGTTGCCCTTGCATGTGCAAGCCGATAACGGCGGCATGCGGCGGATGCATCTCCAGATCCAGTTGGATCAATTTCAGCAGCGTGGCGTGGTTGCGCTCGGGCAACGCTGGACGGACTACCCGGCGATGCTCTTTGCTCTGCGTACCCTGCAATTTCAGTCTCGTCTCCACGCTAGCGATGGCGAATGCACGCTCCCTTGCCCGCGCCAGAATCTGGTCCAGCATCCGGCTCAACAGAAATAGAAGTGGCTCCAATAAATCAACCGGGTGTTCCAGTTCAATGCTTTCGTTGAACACAGCATCCGCGGCGGCTTCCGTCGGTACAAGCAGGTGCTCATATTCACCCCGCGATAAGGCCTGAAGCCGATACCCTGCCTGCCCAAATCGCGAAATCAGAGCCGTCCCAGGCAGCGCAGCCAGCGCACCCAGCGTTTTAATTCCCCAGGAGGCGAACGTTTCTTCCTGCTCGGGTTCAAGTTCCAATACCGCAAGAGAAAGCGGCGACAACCTCTGCGCTTCCTCCCCTGACGGAACAACCGTAATTCCAGGACAGCCCCGCGCCGCCATTACCGCCGCGTTGGCATTTCGGGAAGTTGCAATGCACAGTTCTAATCCTGCGGCGTTTACTTTGCGTCGCAGCGCATCTGCGATCTGCTGCGGTGTACCCAAGAGGCGTTCGGAGTCAGACACATCCAGAACCAGAGTCGCTCCAGAGGCTCTCTCTCCTGGAGAAGCCAGCACTTCAATTCTTGGCGAGAATCGCTCCGCGCACTGCAAGAGCATGAGGAAGGCAGAATCTTCCTCATGCTTCACCCTCCGGGCAACTGCAACACCACTGAAAGATTCCGCTTGCAATCGCGCCATGCCCAATTCCATCTCAAGACTTCGCGCACGCTCATTCAGCGCAAACACAGTTTCCAATGGCGGATCCCCATCCAGAATGGCTACGGGGCGCTGGCGCAACTCGGGCCGAAGACGCGTAAAAGTCTGCGCTGCGAAATCGCGTATATAAAGACACAAATACAGCGGTGCCAACATGGCTCATCTTGCCCATTGCGTCGTTCGCTTCCAGGACGTCTCGGCGAATACAGGCTTCTTCCCGAATGAAAACGAAGGCATTGTCTCCCGCAGCGCTCCCCGCTTACGATCCGCGCTTACGTTGAATTCAAATCCGCCCAATAGCGGCAAGCCCTTCTCGGCGGCGGATTCCCAACGCTCCCTCGCGTCCCCACAATGCAATACCACCGAAGCACAACTCTTCGCGCACGGAGTTTGCGTCAGCAGCAGGAAAAGCGCCCGCGACTTCTCCGCTTGCAGCCGATAGCGATACCACGATGCCAAAGGCACACGCCGCACCTGTTCGGCACCCACATCCAGCACGCTACCCGTATCCAGCACGACTGCTCGAAACCCTCCCGCGCTGAGCAGCAAATCCGTTGCGCGCAGCGCCTGATCCAGACGCGCCCAGGAGGATTTTTCCGCAGATCTTTCCAAATTTCGCCCCGCGCGCACCCACAACAGGCGTCCCAGATCGATCCCGAGAGCGACAGCGGAGAGCGGATCGAATGCGTCGGCCACATCCACATAGGCGCAGGCCGCCCCTTGCCTTGTCACTCCCGCCAAAAGAGAAGAGACTAGGGTGGTTTTGCCCGAGCAGGCCGGTCCCACAATTTCGCTCAACTCGCCAAGCGGCAGTCCTCCGCTAAGAAGACTGTCCACTTCCGCAATGCCGGTCGCGACCATCTCTAGAGTCTGATGGAAGCGAACCGACAGCGCTCCAGGAATGCGCGCTGCCAGCGAAGATTCGATTTCCTGCCGTATTGCGGTGGCTGAGGACATAGGTAGTTTCGCTTTTTGTTCGCCTTAAAAGGCTATCTGCAGCCAGCTCACTTTGTCAATGTCTCGGGTCAATGTTTCGCCGTTTTCGCCGGGGAATTGGACACTGCTCAGGCCACACAAAAGCCGAGCTAAATCATGGCGGGGGCCCCTCAAATTTGAACAAATTCGCGGGCTCTCAATAGCCTGGTTTTATTCTCATTTTGATCCCAGACAACCTCTAGGTGTAAACCCGTAGACGAGCGTGCCTAAAGGACTGAACAAGGATGAATTTTTTGCTCAACTAAAATTTTGCAGCAATTCACACGTCTAAGTTAAACTACTGATTGCAAGGTCTTTAACCACGCGCAACACCCGGTACCCGATTTGCACCTAAGTGGCTTGTGCGCCTCCTAACGCTTCGTCTCACTATTTCGTTGATCATCGGGATAACCCTGATATCCCTGCTCTCGTCCTCGTATGAGGTACGGGTCCAAAAGCAGGGACTGCGCCGGGATTTGGAGCACCGCGCAGACGTGATGGGGGAGAATCTCGCGGATAAAATCGAGCCTCTTCTCAAGAAAAGCTCGCACAAGGAACTTCAACTCCTCATTGACCGTTTCGGAAGCCGGGAACACCTGACTGGAATCGCCGTCTATAACGCCAAAGGCGAGGCTCTCGTCATGACCCCGGGCCTAGCCCCTCGATTCCCTAAAGAACCTGAACTGGTCGACCAGACAGCTAAGAGCGATCAAAGCGCAGGTCAATTCCAGCACCTGGGAGAAGCGCCGGTCTATATTTCCGCCATCCCTCTGCACCAAAATGACGTGGTAGCGGGCGGACTTGTGATCGTTCATGACGCCAGCTACATCAATGCCCAAAGCAGACGGGTTTGGCGCGACACATTTCTACGAGCGCTTGTGCTGGTTTTCCTGATCACACTGACGACGCTTGTAATCGTGCGCTGGAGTATTGCAGGCCCAATCGCCCAGGCTGCGCAGTGGATGCGGGCGTTACGCACCGGCAAAATTTCATCCCGGCCGGCCGCACCGGATTTGGGCTTATTCCATCCCCTTGCCCGCGAAATGACAACTCTAGCTGCCAGTCTCACAGCGGCTCGTTCGGCAGCGCAGAAAGAAGCTCAGTTGCGTGAGGCGGCCGATACTCTCTGGACAGCAGAGCGGCTCTCGGTAAGCGTGCGCGACAAGCTGGGCGACAGCCGCCTTTTCGTAGTCGCGAACCGGGAACCCTACATTCACCGACATCAGGGCAAGAGCATAGAAGCGATGGTGCCAGCGAGCGGACTCGTGACCGCGCTGGAGCCGATCCTGCGCGCATGTGACGGGACCTGGGTTGCGCACGGCAGCGGAGATGCGGACCGCGAAACCGTGGACAACCACGACCGCTTGCGCGTTCCTCCGGACGATCCGCGCTATACCTTGCGCCGGGTCTGGCTGAGTAACGAAGAGGAAGAAGGATATTACTACGGCTTCTCCAACGAAGGACTTTGGCCCCTTTGTCATATTGCCCACACACGGCCTGTGTTTCGCGTTTCCGATTGGGAACAGTATGAGAGAGCCAACCGCCGCTTCGCCGACGCCGTATTGCAGGAGATGGAGGGAACAGAGCGCCCGGTAGTTCTGGCGCAGGACTACCATTTTGCGTTGTTACCCCGGATGATTAAGAAGGCGCGCCCGGACGCACGAGTTGCGATCTTCTGGCATATCCCCTGGCCGAACCCGGAGGCCTTCGGCATTTGTCCGTGGCAAAAGGAACTGGCCGACGGATTGCTGGGCGCGGATTTAATCGGTTTCCACATTCAAGCGCACTGCACTAATTTTCTGCAAACCGTGGATCGCGCCTTGGAATCGCGGATTGATTGGGAGCACTTCGCAGTCAATCGCGAGGAACACCGCACCGTGGTGAAACCCTTTCCCATCAGCGTGGAGTTTCCAGAGAAACCTGCTTCCGCCGACGCCGCAGAGGCTCGCTACACGGAGCGCGTTGCCGTGCTACGGGAATTGAATGTAGAAACGGTATTCCTGGGCGTTGGCGTGGATCGCGTGGATTACACAAAGGGTATTCAGGAGCGCTTCCTGGCCATCGAGCGGTTCATGGAAAAGCATCCGGACTATCGTGAGAAGTTCACGTTTCTGCAAATCGGCGCTCCAAGCCGCACGCGCATCAAGCGTTACCACGATCTCGGCGCCGAAATTGAGGCGGAGGCCGAGCGTATTAACAAGCGCTTCCAGTCCGGCAAGTGGCAACCCATAGTCTTAATGAAAAGGCAGCATAGCCACCGGGAAGTTCAGCGTTTCTTCCGCATTGCGGATCTTTGCCTGGTCAGTTCTCTGCATGACGGAATGAATCTGGTCGCTAAGGAATTCGTAGCGGCGCGCCCGGATGAGCTGGGAGTGTTAATCTTAAGCCGCTTCACCGGTGCGGCGAGAGAATTGCCCGATGCCCTGCTGGTGAATCCCTACGACATCGAGCAGATGGCGGAGGCCATACGGTTCGCGCTGGAGATGGACATCGAGGAACAGAAGGCCAGGATGCAGCGCATGCGCAGGGTGGTCCGGGAAAGCAACATCTATCGTTGGGCTAGCACCTTGATTTCTGAACTCTGCGAGGTCCGGCTCGACGAGACCGCCAATCGGTCGGACCTGCAGCCAGGGTCTCCCCCCGGCCAGAAATCCGCCGACGTAATCCTAATCGACCAGTCGATCGAGGAGTACCGCCAGCCCAGCCGCGGCTCCGCTACAGGCTCGTCCGCCGCCAGCCAAAGTCGTATCAGAATGCGAGATGATCGCCCGAAGTCGTTCCGCTTCCCACGTTCTCTATGACCGTAGACGTTAGGCCTGCGGGCGAGAATTGGTATAAACGCGCGATCATTTATCAAGTCCACGTCCGGACTTTCTTCGACAGCAGCGGGGATGGCGTCGGGGACTTCCAGGGCCTCGATCAAAAGATGGACTATCTGCAGGAACTGGGCATCGACGCGATCTGGTTGATGCCGTTCTTTCCGTCACCCCTGCGGGATGACGGCTACGATATCGCCGACTACTACTCCGTACATTCCAGTTACGGCACCTTGGAGGACTTCAAGAAGTTTCTCGCGTCGGCGCACAAACGCCGGATCCGGGTAATCATCGAGATGGTCCTGAATCACACATCGGACCAGCACCCCTGGTTTCAGCAGTCTCGCAGCTCCCGCGAAAACGCGCGCCGGGACTGGTACGTATGGAGTGACACCGATACCGGCTATCCAAAAGCCGGGATCAACTTTCGCGATACAGAGTTGTCTAATTGGGCGTGGGACCCTGTCTCGAAGTCCTATTATTGGCATCGTTTTTTCAGCCACCAGCCGGACCTTAACTATGACAATCCCGCGGTGCGGGAAGAGATGTGGAATGTCATGAAGTTTTGGCTCGAGTTGGGAGTGGACGGCTTCCGGCTCGATGCTGTCCCTTATTTGGTGGAGCGTGAAGGCACGAATTGTGAAAATCTGCCGGAGACCCATGCCATCATCAAAGAACTACGGCGAAAACTGGACGAACAATTTCCCGGCAAGATGCTTCTGGCGGAAGCCAATCAATGGCCTGCGGACCTCCGGCCGTATTTCGCGGATGGCGATGAATTCCACATGGCATTTCACTTTCCCCTGATGCCGCGGATGTTCATGGGAGTGAAGCTGGAGGATCGCAAACCGATCACCGAAATTCTGCAGCAAACCCCGGAGATTCCGCCGTCGTGCCAGTGGTGCTTGTTCCTTCGCAACCATGACGAGCTCACGCTCGAAATGCTTACTGATATGGAACGCAGCTACATGAATGACTCCTATGCCCAGGAAAAGACCATGCGCCTCAACCTGGGGATTCGTAGGCGGCTGGCTCCGTTGCTCGAGAACGATCGTAGGCGAATCGAGTTGATGAACGGAATCCTGCTGTCGTTACCGGGCACTCCGAGTATTTATTATGGCGACGAAATCGGAATGGGCGACAATATCAACCTTGGCGACCGCAATGGAGTCAGAACGCCTATGCAGTGGAGCGGAGGCTGGAATGCAGGATTTTCCGTGGCTGACCCGGAGAAGCTCTACGCCCCTATGATTCAGGATCCGGTCTATGGCTATTCAGCTGTCAACGTGGTTTCGCAAAAGCGAACTCAGCACTCTCTGCTGAACTGGATGGCCCGCATCCTCGCGGTTCGCAAATCCACCGACGTCTTTGGTTGCGGGTCGATTGAGTTTCTCTATCCCGCCAATCACAGAATCCTGGCTTATGTGCGCCAACTGGGAACTGAGACCATTTTAGTTGTGAATAACCTTTCGAATGCAGCGCAGGCCGTTGAATTGGACCTGCGCCGTTACAAAGGGAATATTCTGATTGAGATGTTCGGCAGAAATATCTTTCCGCGGGTAGGCGACCTGCCGTATCTGCTAACCTTTGGTCCCTACCAGTTTTACTGGTTCCGGCTGCGGCGAATCTGAAATTCCATCTGGCAGGAAAAGACGGTAAATGAAGAAGGTCAGGACGGCGGACGACAGTATCCTCACCGATGAGTTCCTCCGCCAACTCATCAATGTCGGCGAAGTAGATATTCTCGTGGGTCTACCCACTCACAACAATGCGAAAACGATCGCACCGATCGTCGCGACAATTCAGGCCGGTCTGCTCACCTACTTTCCCCGGGACAGAGCAGCCATCATCAACGCCGACGGCGGTTCGCAGGATGGCACCCCAGAACTGGTCTTGAATGCTGCGATCGACGACCTTCGACGCCGCTCCAATGTCTCCGCCCTCCGGACGATGCACGTAATCAGTACTCAATATGCCAGCAGCCCCACGCGGGGAGATGCGCTCCGGTCAATTTTGGCGGCCGGCGAGTTGCTGCGTGCAAAAGCCTGCGTAATTGTTTCTCCTGAGTCCACGCAAATCAAAACTGATTGGCTTACAAAGCTCTTGCGGCCTGTTTACGCCGAAGAGGTTGACCTTGTATTACCCACTTACAGTCGGCACAAGTTCGATGGCATTCTGCTGACGAATCTGCTCTATCCCATGACTCGAGCGCTCTATGGATTAAGAATCCGCGAGCCCTATGCCTTGGACTTCGCATTCTCCGGCCCTCTCGGAAGCCAATTTCTTGCCCAGAATGCATGGCAGGACGAAACAGCTCGAGCTGGATCGGAGACTTATTTCACTTTGAATTCAATTGCCGGCCATGCGCGGATTTGCCAATCGTTTCTTGGAACCCGGGAGCATGTTGAGCGGCGTTCCTCCGACTTGATTCCCGCTCTGCGCCAAACAGTCGGCGCTTTATTTTCTTCTCTTGGGCCTCACATGACGCTGTGGAGTGCGGCCACTGGGTCCCAGCCAGTACCTACAATTGGCCCCGAACGGGAGTTCACTCTCGAACCCCTGCGGGTCAACCGTAAACGCCTGCGGGAAATGTTCTCCACGGGAGTCGCCGAACTCGAATCCGTCTTTCAGACCATCCTTTCGACCTCGACGCTGGAGGAACTCCGGCGCATAGCCCGCCTCGAAGAGGGTGTGTTTCGATATCCTGCGGAGCTATGGGTGAAGACGATCTACGAATTTGCCGTGGCCTATCACAAAGCGGTCATCAGCCGCGATCATATCCTCCAGGCGCTGGCGCCACTTTTTCGCGGTAGAGCCCTCACCTTTCTGGTGGAAAACCGCAACGGCCCCGCCGAAACAGTCGAGAACAATATCGAAGCCTTATGTCTTGAATTCGAACGAGGAAAGCCGTACTTGTTAGCGTTGTGGAACGGCAGAGAGTGAGGTCTTTATGCGGGAAATGATCGTCGATGAATTGACGCAGGCAATGCACGGAATCAGCCGGGGTTTCGCCCACTTCCTTCCCCGGCTTATCGTATTGGTGATCATTGGCTTTGTGGGCTGGGTCGTAGCTTACGCGCTGAAGTTGGCGTTGCGCAGCATCCTGCGGCTCCTCAAATTTGACAAACTCTCAGAAAACGCGGGCGCATCGCAACTGCTGAGCAAAGCCGGGCTTCCGTCCGCGACCGAGGTCCTAATCCAGTTTGCCTTCGGAGTAGCCTGGCTCGGCTTCATCCTCCTAGGCGTGAGCGTGCTTGGTGTTTTTGGCTTGCAGGAGCAAATTGGCAGGTTCTTTCTTTTCTTGCCGCGCCTCTTTGTCGCATTATTCATCTTGTTCGTCGGCCTGCTCGCAGCCAGCTTTTTTTCTCGCGCCGCGCTGCTCGCCGCAGTGAACTCCAATCTTCCTTCGCCTCGCCTCCTCGGGATTGCCATTCGGTCGATCATCATCGTCTTTGTGTTGTCCATGGTCTTTGAGGAGCTGGGAGTGGCGGACCAGACCATGCTGCTCGCCTTCGGAATCGCTTTCGGGGCTCTGATGCTCGGACTCGCCCTCGCCTTCGGTATCGGCGGTCAGGACTTGGCGAGACAGTTTCTGGAAAAGCGGTTCGTGCGCGAAAAAGAGGACGAAGGAAGGAAAGACGAGCTGTCGCCGCTCTAAAACCAACTAGAAGACGCTAACAAACCGGAGCTGCGTCGCAGGTCTTCATGAAATTGACGATGACCTGAACCACGGCCGCGTCTCCTATCGCGGTGTTGATCATCGTGTGGTAGAGCGGACGGTTCGGCCATTCCACACCAAAGTATTTGGCAATGAAATCCCGGCGCTCCCGATCAACGTTATCCACTAACTCGTGGGCTTCGTTCTCGTTCTTGCCGCGCGCCAACAACCGTCGCACCTTGTCTTCCCTCGGAGCATAAAGAAACACTCGCAGCGTATCCTTGCGGTCTTTGAGAAACTGCTGCGATCCTCTTCCAACCATGACACAATTCCCGGTTTCCGCCGCGCGCAGGACGACGCGCCTTGTCATCTTCATGATGCTCTCGCTATCGACCAGGTTCAGCTTATGCGCGTTGAGGCTACCTTCATAACTGCCTCGCAGAAACGACTTGAAAAGCCGGTAGTAGAGCGGATCCCTTCGCTCCTCGCGGTCCTCGACGGCCGATTTGGAGCAATTCGCCAACCGAGCGATCTCCTCGGTCAGCAACTGATCCCATAGCTTCCAGCCGAGTTGGCTGGCAAGCCGCGCGGCAATTTCGCCGCCGCCACTGCCATACTCGCGTTCAATGGTAACGATTTTAATCATCGGATCCCCGAAGGGGCGAGCCTTTCCGCCGCTTCGCCCCTGAATATTTTATCAATCACTCTATTGGCCTATCCCCTCCACCGCCGGGGTCGTTCTTCTTCAGAACGAAAGCCAAAAAGAACATAACGGCCGCTCCCACACAGAGAACCTTAAACGTATCGATGTATGCCAGACAGCTCGCTTGAGCTTGAATGGACCGATAGATCCTGGCATAGGCACCCATCTGCGCTTCATGCGTACCTAATCCGCCATGAGCCAAGCGCTGACTAAGACCTTTGACTGTGTTCTGGAAAGTTGAACTTCCCGCTCTGGCATGGTCAACCAGGACTTGCTGGTGGAACTGAGCGCGTCTTGCCAGCAGCGTGGTGACCAGCGACGTGCCCACGCCGCTGCCGATGTTGCGCATGAAATTGACGATGCCCGCAACCGCGTTGTTTTTGTCGGGAGGAATGCCAATATATGCCACGAGAGTGATCGGTACGAAGAGGAACCCGAGGCCGATGACCTGGGAAACGCGCAACCACATCGCACTCGTGAAACTGATCTGTAAATCCAGCCGCTGGGTAGAGTAATACATGGCGATGGAAAGACAGAGCCAACCGCATGCGATTAAATATCTGGCCTGGACCTTGGTAGTGAGCTGGCCCATAATCGGCATCTCGAACAACAGCGCCAGTCCTCCGGCTGAGATCGCCAGTCCCGCGAGTTGAGAGGTATATCCGAGCAGGGTCTGGAGAAAGAGCGGCATCATCACCAGGCTGCTGAAGAGCATGATCCCGAGGACGAACAACATCAAGCAGGCACTGGAGAAATTGACACTCCTGAACAGGCGCACATCGACGACGGGCGTCTTTTGAAACCACTCCCAAATAACCAGCGAGACCAAACCTACAACCGACACAATGGCAAGCGTCGTGATGAATCGTGAGCCGAACCAATCCTCCTCCTGGCCTTTGTCGAGAACAATTTGGAGGGCTCCCACGCCGACCGTTAGCAGACCGATGCCGATGTAGTCCAGCCTGACCTTGGCATCTCGGAGGCGTCGCAAATAAGGTGGATCTTCGACAAACGTGTAAATCAGGAACATCGTTGCCAAGCCAACCGGAAGATTGATGAAGAAGATCCAGCGCCAGGAGTAGTTAAAGGTGATCCACCCGCCTAGGGTTGGGCCGATGGTGGGTGCTGTGACGGCTGTAATGCCATAGAGTGCGAAGGCCAAGCCCCGTTGCTGAGGAGGAAAGGTATCGGCCAGGATAGCCTGAGCCATGGGCTGTAATCCGCCGCCACCTGCCCCTTGCAATACGCGAAATAAAAGAAGGAGCCCCAAATTCGGCGCGATCCCGCAAAGCAAAGAGCTGGCCGTGAACAGCACCAGACAGGTCATGAAAAAGCGCTTCCGACCGAGCGCGCCTGCGAGCCATCCGCTGAGAGGAAGAACGATGGCGTTCGAGACCAAATAGGAAGTCAGAACCCACGTGCTTTCGTCGTTGCTCGACCCCAGATCCCCGGCCATGTAGGGTAGCGCCACGTTGGCGATGCTCGTATCGAGCACCTCCATGAATGCCGCCAGGGCAACGACAACGGCAATCAGCCAGGGATTGTACTTGGGACGCCAGACCTCCAGCTCGAGGGGCACCGCGGCGGAACTCATCGCACGAATACATCCGGCACTACGTTCATGCCCGGCCGAAGTTGGTGGTCTCCGTTCTCTCCTGGCTCGAGAACAATCTTTACCGGAATCCTTTGGACGATCTTGACGTAGTTGCCCGTAGCATTTTCCGGTGGCAGCAAGCTGAACAACGGTCCCGTCGCTCCAGCAACGCTATCCACATGACCTCTGAAAGTCCGGCCGTTCGAATCCACGTGGATCTCTGCCTTCTGTCCAGCCTGCATGTGCCTGAGCTGCGTCTCTTTGAAATTGGCGGTAACCCAAACTTCTTCAAGTGGAACGACAGTCAGCAGTTGCTGACCCGATTGCACGTTCAGGCCAGGCACAACGCTCTTGGTCACTTCCCCACTAACCGGAGCGACGATCTTGGTATAGGCGAGGTTGAGCTGAGCCTGCTCCAGCGCTGCCCGTTTTTGCTGTACATCGGCGACAGCGGCGCGGGCGCGCGCCTGGCTTGACGATACCTGCTGAGGCCCAGTTTGCGCGGTCTGCTGATTGGCCCTCGCTTGCACGAGCCGGTTTTGGGCTTGCTGAACCGTCTGTTGCACGGCGCTCACATTGGCGCGACCCGCCGCTACCGATGCCGTGCTGGCCTTGGCCGCAGCCACCGCTTGATCGTAGACCTGCTCGGCCACTTCTCGCTTGTCCACCAACGTCTTGTAACGCCGAAGGTCGTCTTGCGCTTTCACGTCATTTGCTTCCGCCTGCTCCAACTGAGCGCGAGCGGCGTTGAGCTGAGCTTGTGCGGCGAGGATTCCCGCATTCGAGTTCTCGACATCCGACGTGCTGACTTTCAGTTGGTTCGACGTATTCACCGAGGTTATCGGAACGGTAATGTTCAGTGATTGAGCCGTCGCCTCGGCACTCGCCAGGCTCGCGTTTGCCTGCGCGACCGCGACTTCATAGTCCTTCGGATCAATTTCCACCAATACGTCCCCCTGGTGCACATACTGATTGTCCCCTACATTCACTTTGATCACGTAGCCAGAAACACGCGCGCTCACCGGGTACAAGTGAGCGTCGACCTGGGCATCGTCGGTGGATTCATAGCTGCCAAAATAGCGCCACAAAACCACTCCCGCGACGAGCACCACTAGGACCGCCGATCCGATCAGAATCTTCCTGCCTCGCTTCAACCTCGTGTACCCGCGAGGCGGCGGAGTGTACTCGGCGTCGCGTGTGGACGGCGTGCCCGGTTGGTTCTCTTCTGCCATAGTTACTTTCCTTTGAAGAACTCTTTGACGCCAGCCTCCGCTGTTCCAAGCGCGCGGGCCAGCGAAATTTTGGCGTAATTATAGCCGTAGAGGCTGGAAATGTATTGTTCGTGAGCGCTGGCAACCGCTTGCTGCGATTGCACCACTTCCACTGTATCGGCCACTCCAGCACCAAAGCGGTCGCGCGACTGGGCCAGCGCGGCGTCGGCAAGACCGATGTTGCTGCGGGCCACTTCGACCTCTTCAGCCGACGACTGCAGGTTCAACAGCGCTGTACGCACCTCGGAATCGATTTGCCCCCGGAGATTCGCCAAACGGTCCCGGCTCTGCGCCAGTTTCGCATCGGCCTGCAACACCGCGCCGTGAACGCTGCCGCCCTGAAAGATCGGAATGGAAAGCGTTCCACGGACGTCGAACACCTGGGTCGCGGTGGAGGGATGGGCCCCCGCCTTTCCAAAATCAGTATTGAAAGAAAGTGATGGAAAATAGCCCGCTATCGCCGCGTTTCGCGAGAACTCCGCAGCGCGCACTTCTGCCGTCGCCGCCTGATAATCGGAACGCGAGGCATAAGCGCGACGCAGTGACTCTTCGACCGTGACATTCTCGAAAGGTTGGTCCAGAGATTGATCGGCCAACTCGAATTCCTGCCCAGGCGCCAGTCCAATCACACGGGCCACAGTCAACTTCTGGATAGCAAAGTCGTTTTTCGCTTGTATCAACTGCTGCTGCCGCGTCTGCAACTCCACCCTGGCCCGCAACCCATCAATCGCCGGCGACGTGCCCGCATTCACCTGGTCCGACGCCTGGCTGCTGATGGCTTGCGCGGTCTTGACCTGTGCCTCCGCAGTCTCGATCCGCGCCTGGTCGGCAACCGCTTGCAGGTAGGCAAAGCCCACCGCAAGCACAACCAGATCGCGAGCATCCTTATATGTGTATTCCGCCGCCTTCAGGCTCTGTCCCGCCGAGCGCGCATTGCTGATCGACTTAAAGTCGAACAATGACTGCGTCACATTCACACGCGCGTCAAAGTACGAGAAGGGACCAACCGACGTCGGAAACGTCAGCCCCGGAGCTTTGAAGGAAAAACCCACTTCGGAGAGATTGGCTTTCGAGACATCAACATAAGGAGCGGCAACCACATGCGGAAGCAGCGCGCTCAACTGCTCCCAGCGTTGTCCGCGAGCCGATCGAATGTCCTCGCTGGAGAGGAGCGCCCCAAGATTCTGCCTCAGTCCTCGATCGATGGCGTCCTTTAGGGAAAGCCGCAGAACACCGGGGACAGCCTCGGAGGCAACGCTACCCGAGAACGGACTTCCTCCCTGGGTTTGGCTCGCCGTGCTGGGACTTGCCCCAGTCTGCGCGTCCAATATCGGAATCGCCGACAGCATGACAATCGCAAGGAACCCGCAATGGACCCAGCCCGCGTTCGCCCTAGCGAGGAGAATCATGGGACGTGATTATAGCTGGGGACGGAGATCGAAACCAAGTTTGGGTCCGGACCGCCCTTTTGACCGGTAGCTGGGTCGGTCCAGCGGTCCGACTCCCGCAGATACTTTGACACACCTACAATATTTGCCCGGCTCATACGTCTACATGGGTAGATGGACGAGGCTCTGAACAAACAGTGGATGATGACGGAGCAGGATCACCAGATTTCTGAAGCCATCAATCGGGAGCAGACCCGACTCCGTAACTTCATCCGAAAACGCGTGCCCGACCCGAGCGATGCGGAAGACATCCTTCAGGACGTTTTCTACGAACTCGTCCAGGCCTACCGGTTAATGAAGCCGGTGGAGCAGGTCACGGCCTGGTTATTCCGGGTAGCGCGGAACCGGATCACGGATCTCTTCCGCAAGAAGAAGCCGGAGCTGTCAACGGATGCCTCCGTGGCAATCACCGAAGAGGGGGAGGCGCTTCGATTGGAAGACCTGCTCCCGTCGCCCGACGCTGGACCGGAAGCTGCCTATGCACGAAATGTGCTTCTGGACGAACTGGACGCCGCGTTGGACGAATTGCCCGAGGATCAGCGCGAAGCTTTCATCGCCCACGAGTTGCTGGGATATAGCTTCAAAGAGCTTTCGACGGAAACCGGAGTCAGCGTGAATACGCTGCTTTCACGCAAGCACTATGCAGTCCTACAACTGCGCGACCGGCTCCACGCCATCTACGAGGAATTTACGAAACGATAAGAGCAGTTCACGAGGTAAGTGAGGACAAAGATATGAAAAGAAATTGGGCTGCAAAAGGACTAAAGTTCGCGCTGTTTGGGGTGCTGTTCGTCACTGTGTTCAGCTACATAGTCATGTGCCTGTGGAATTGGTTGATGCCGGTGGTCTTTGGCTGGCACCTCATCAGTTTCTGGCAGGCGCTGGGTCTTTTGCTCCTCAGCAAGATCCTTTTCGGCGGATTTCACGGCGGACCAGGCCGCCACATTTGGCGGCATCGCATGACGGAACGCTGGGAGGCGATGACCCCTGAAGAGCGGGAAAAGTTCCGCCAAGGCATGCGGGGTCGCTGCGGATCGTTTGGACCGCCCGCTGCGGAGCCCAAAACCTAAGGGGAGAAGGCGCCACGAAATTCTCCCGTTGACTTTTGCTTTTTATTCGCCTATATTGACTAGCCTCGCCGGCGAGGACCATTGCCGGACCAAAATGAAGTGTAGGAGGATCCAATCATGCTGACTGTGACAGTACAGACCCCGGGTGACGTTCCGGTTTTACGCTGTGTGGGCAGGATCGTGCGTGGTGACGAGACTGCCCTCATCTGCGCAGCCGTTCAGTTGCCAGCCCGCAATATTATCCTGGATTTGACTGAGATTGAAGCAATCGATGCCGCCGGAATTGGTCTTTTGGTTTCGCTGCAAGCCGCCGGTTTTTATCTCACCCTGATGAATCCAACCGCGCACGTCCGCGAAACGCTGAGAATCACCAAATTGGACTCGATCCTGGAGGTGTGTGAATTACAGGCTCCGCAGGAAATGGTTGGCGATGTTAGGGGCGCGGGCCTAGCGGCTTAGGTCCACCCGGGCAGTTAGGTTTACCGGGACTTCGCCACGTCAAGCAGTTGCCGCATCTTGGTCACCAGGGCTTCCGGGTCGAATGGCTTCTGAATAAGAGTCACATTGGCTTCAGCCAGCAAACCACCCTCGACCAGTGCTTCCTCGGAATAGCCTGACATGAAAACCACCGCCATAGCCGGACGAAGCCGGCTTATTCTTTTCGCCAGTTCAAGACCCCGAACTCTGGGCATGATGATGTCGGTGACCAGAACATCGATCGTGCCGGAATAGACCTTGGCGATGTCGAGCGCTTCCTCACCGTTTTCCGCTTCCAAAACCTTATAACCGTTCACCTGAAGACATTCCCGCACAGTTTCTCTAATGGTAGTCTGATCTTCCGCCAGCAGGATCGTTCCCGAGCCGCCTGCCACCGGACCTGAAGTGTGCAACACCTTTCGCAGTCCACGTGTTCGCTCTACCAGTGGGAAATAGACTCGGAACGTGGTGCCATGACCCACACTGCTCCGGACATCGATCGAGCCTCCGGTTTGTTTCACGATCCCATAGGCAGTCGAGAGACCCAGACCCGTGCCCTTGTCCGCCGACTTTGTCGTGAAGAACGGCTCAAAAATGTGTGCCATGGTATCTGCGTCCATCCCGCAGCCCGTGTCAGTGACCTCAAGCAACACATAGGGACCACTCCCATCGCCGCCCTCGGCGCTGCTCATCTGCGCGACTCTCGAGGTTCTGATGTTGAGAGTTCCGCCAGCAGGCATGGCATCGCAGGCGTTCACCGCCAAATTCATGACAACCTGTTCAATCTTTCCGGAATCGACGCGGACCGGCAAAGCCTCTCCCGAACTGCTCAATACCAATCGAATTCGCTCGCCGGGAAGCGTGGATAAGATCGGCTTCATCTCCCTCAACAGGTCGTTCAGGTCCAGAATCTCCAGGAGCAAAACCTGTTTGCGGCCAAACGCCAGCAACTGCTTTGTCAGCGAGACAGCCTTAATAGCAGCGCTCCGCGTCGTCTCCACATGGTCAAGAACCTGGCCGCGGCTTGCAGCTCGAACCTTGGAAAGCTGCGACAGAATTACCATCAGTAGATTGTTGAAGTCATGAGCGATCCCTCCCGCCAGTCGACCCACGACCTCCATCTTTTGTGCTTGCCGCACCTCCTCTTCCAGACGCTTGCGGTCTCGAATGTCGCGAAAAATTCCTTGAATGATCTTCTTGCCCTCGAGTTCTGTCAGGCTGGTGTTCACCTCGACAGCAATCATTCGGCCTTCCGAATTCTTGAGATGCATCTCTTTTCCGGCAACATTGGCGCCTGACATGCTGTGTCGCAGCATCTGCCGATATTCTTCCCCGTCGTCTCCGGGACAAAACTCCCCCCCGGATTTGCCGACAATCTGAGAAACGGGCACTCCGAGCAACCTTGCACTGCCCTCATTTGCCTCCAGGATTATTCCCGTTGCAGCATCCATAACAAGGATTCCGTCATTCGCCGTATCGATCAAGTGCTTGTAACGTTCCTCCGTTTGGCGAGTGTGGCGCAACATCAGGAAGGTTACCGAGGCGCCCATCATCAGCGACAACGCGGTAGCTACGCCCGTCACAAGGCAAAACAGGGCTGCCGTCGAACGCGCCCCCTCGCCTAGTGCATACGAAAACCGGTCCTCAAGAGGCGTAAGCTTGTCGCCCACCAAATCAACTCGACGCGCGAGGTCCTGTACTCGGGCAGGATCGGTCGGGCCGGAGCTGATTTCTCTATGCATCTCCTCGCCGAGCTTCTGAAGTTCCTCGATCAGGCCATCCCCTTCCGTCCAGATCGCGATTGCTTCCGTCATGTACTTTGTGTGCCGGAAACGCCGGAACAACTTCGCCATGCCATCCACGTCTTCCGGACGATTTCGCCCTTGAATCAGACCCTGGTAAACGACGTTGGAATCCGGATTGGCCTTCTCCAGTTCAAGGCGCGCGATTTTATCGCCGAGCGGAGTCTGGAGCGCTTCCTTGCTTCTCTCGTAGTCTGCCTCGGAGTGGGATACCGCATAGCGGATCAAACTGTGGACCGATTCCTTTTGGGCCTTGGACCACAGCCCCTCCCCTCCCGCGTATGCCCTCGCTGCCGATAGCGTTTGAATCGCCTCGTAACTCAGCGCCAGCAAGACAATCACGACCGTCACGAATGCCCAGAGCACCAACACCAGCTTTCTGGACAACGGGAGATGGCGAAATACTTTCCTCATGCTCGACACCGATTACTCCGCGCCCTAGGGATGAGCTGGCAGTCTGGCCTCTAGAATCGCCACCGCGACTTCAATCTTCATGAAAAACACTTCCGCCGAGATAGGGTCGCTGTCAATGGGAATCGTAGCCCGATAGGCTCGCAGCTTCTTCCAGCTCTGGATTACACGCGCCTTGAGAACATGCGTGCTGAGCATATACACGTCCAGCGACTCCGTGAGATCTTCCAGCGAAAGTTGAACTACGCGGTCAAACAGTTGGTTATGGCACGCCAACATCGCGCGATCAACAACGGCCGTGCTGAACTTCCGGGTCAACTCGGGGTAATAATAGTGCCCGCTATTGTTGTCCCGCATCGTCGCTACATAAATCATTCGCGACAAGTCGTTTGGCAGCGCCTTCAAGAGCACTTGCTGAATCTGCTGGCTCAGGGACACTTCGGTGGACGGGCGCTCCAACATCAGAGTGTCATGGCAGATCCCAGGTTCTGGATCGACTGAGACCATCACTCCCGGCTCAGTCAGCGATGGCGATCCTTCAAGAAGCGTTCCCATGCTCAACAAGATTCTCGCGGATATCCAGGCTTGCGCCGGGCTTGGCACCCCCCAATTCATTGAGCGCAAGAGGCCGAGCCCCATCCGTCCGAGCATGCACACGCCCAGAAGAAACAGACTCTTCGCCGCCGACGGGAGACCATGAACAGCGGCGCCGGAAAAATTAGAGCGCCGATGCGTTTTGCGGGCAAGATTCTGAACCAGAGTATCGCTGGCAATTCGCAGTGAATATCGCGCCAGCCTCAGCTGCTCGCGTCCAAATGCTGTCGCGATCTCAGCCGGCGCGTTCTCCCCCAGGAACAGGAGAGTCTTGGGGGCTAGCACGGCCTGGCAAACTTCCCGCAGGGCAGCCGATAAATTGAGATGTTGCCAACCGGATGCGAGGTACTCGGCCGGGGGGTGTGCCTCCCTATCTCTCAAAATCAATGCGGAAAGTAGAATGCCAAGACTCAGAATTGCAAGGATCACGAAAAACATACGCATGCTCGCTCAAGAGAAGTCTTGGTTCTGCGTCAACAGTGTAGATTCGTCGTGCAGACCAGAGCCGATTCTTCGATCGCGAACGGCCTGCAATCCTAAGTCTGCAACCAGCCAGTAGATTATCCGCAAGCATGCCGCGCGAAACACAGAGGCGATTGGCTCGTCGGTTTTCCGACCATCGCCTCAGGGACGCCAACCCTTGATCACACAGGCAGCGCAGCGGCACACCTCACTAGTTTTTCGACGCGATTCCGCCTTCGAACGTCGTCACCAAGGTATACTGAGCCCACGTAGAACGGGGTCGACTGCGGGCACGCGAAACCCCTGGGTGAGAGGGAATAGAGTCCCCCGCATAATGCACGTCGGTTTTTCGACACTGCGTTTTTTGCTCTGGGCAACTCGGCAGTCGTGCTAGGTTCACTCGTATTTAGCTCGTGGTATTTAGCGCCTCGTACCCAGTGCGACGATCCGCCACCTGCAGAATTAGAAGACCGCCACTTCCCAACTGGCTCCACCTACGAAGAAGTCTCAAGTAGGGAGTCGTAGGTACACCGGGATTGGAGGGATCGCCCTTCGGACGACCCTGCGTACAGTGTGCGCGGTGGCAGCACCAAATTGCATGGCCCGCAGCATTCGCTGCGAAGCAATCGGCAGTGAGGAAAAAATGTACGATCAGCCCGCAAGCCGCTCGGGCAAACCAGACCCCGGTGATTCAACCGCCGTAGATCGGGTCTCGAACCTTCCTCGCCTGGACGCGGTTGTTCGAAACGCGAAAGAACAGGTTCTCTCCGATCTTCCCAATGATCTCATCAAGCTGGTCTACTTGGCCTCTCTCCGCGATTGCAACACCGGCAACTATTTTCATTCCCTGATCTCACATGAGAACGACGCAGCCAGCGCCAGTCATGCTTTGCAGTTTTGTCACGAAGAGGTTTTTGATCGTCTGATGGCCACGCCCTTGTCCGAGTATGTCTCGCAACTCGCTGGCTACATCTGCTACACCCATGCTGACAAGATTCGAGTCATTGACATGTGGAGGTCTCTCCCCGCCTATCGCGCGACCGTACCGCTGAAGGTGTCGGCGCTGGACGCCGAATTCTTTTTTACCAGCATAGAAACCGCTCTCGCGATTTTGGACAGCCGCCGCTTGCGTGGTCTGTGAGTTGGAGTCGCTTGGGTTCGAAGCAGCCCGCCTGTCGGCTTTCCGACCGCCATTTCCACAGACACTGCTGTTGGGTTGTTAGAGGGAACCTGACGGCACCGCAGTATCGAGGCTAAAAGCACTTCCTGTGTTCCCGGTTCCGAACCCCTTCTCGTTTTCACACGTCGGCAAACCGACGGTCTTGCATTTTTCGCCGACATTCCATCCCTGATTCTATAGTTCCATCAACACAGTCCTTGGGCCCACAAAGTACTGCCTGTTCTCGCGAGCAGCCTGTCGACCGGTCGAGAAGCCTCCGCTCCGGGCAAGAATCGCGAGGACGTCGGGAGAACCTTCCTTGACTCCCTTCCATAGGAGGTCCGCGTGCCAGAACCCGTGAACGATTCCCCGATCCACGTTGCAAAGGGCGTAAGAGAAACTGTCAACCAAGACGGTGCCGTATTGCTGGATATCGAGCAGGGTCTCTGTTTCAGCCTGAATCCGGTTGGAACCAAGATCTGGGAGATGATCAAGGCAGGCCGCTCCGTGAATGAAATCGCAGACTCTCTCGAAGAGGAATTTCACCTGCCCCGGTCCCAGTTCCTCCAGGACATTGCCGACTTTTTGCGGCAATTGCGAGAGATGAAGTTAGTCGGTGAGAAACCCGAAGTGGCGGAAAAACATGGCACTTTCTCCCGATTCCTTGGTCGACGTCGGTCGGCCCGTTCGTGACCACCAGAGTACCTCGTTCCGACATTTGAAGGGGACAGTGCTGACGGGCAGTCGGCGGTCCCTCCGCGAATCGAATGGTACGCCAGCGCGATTTGTCCCCCGATTTCTCCCCACTTGATCTGCGCCGGCGAGCTGCAGAAATCAAAGGTGCGCTGAGATGTGCAGGTCTGACCCTGAGCGAGGTTTCGACTCTCACTGTCAAGCGCTATGGCAAATCCTCACCTTACTTTCTTCCACCCACGTTCCTTCACAAACTAGTCGCCGGCGTCACTCCCCATATATGTCAGATTGCAGCCATCAGTGCAATTACACGTTGCCGTCTTACGGATTGGATGCGGGCATTCGGCTTTGACCTGCCTCAGATCCCCCGCCTTCAGGTTCGGTTGCATCGCGAACGGACGGTCTTGATTACCCCGGTGGAAAGGGAACGAAACGCGCAAACTGCTGGAGCATACCAAACCGCCGCCATACCTCACGCTAACCACTTCAGTGAGCCCCGGTCCACGACCCCGCTCAGCCCCGTCGACGACCTCTACCTCTACGCAAAGATCGGAACCGCCGACTGTCCAACCTTCCCTGAACTCCTACCAGGCAGCATCGTCCGCGTCGATACACGCAGCAAGGGCCTTGCCGGTTTTAGTGACAACGCAAGAAGCGGACCCATCTATCTCGTCGAACGCGCAGGTGGTCTGACTTGCTGCCGGGTCAAGCAGATCGATAACCGCCACATTCTTCTGCTATCCCGGCTGCCGCCCCAATCCTCGATCCCGCTCAGGCTGGATGACGAAGCAAGGATCCTGGGCACGATCGATACGGAACTTCGCGCCACTCAAGTCGTGCCAGCCCTCAGCTATTCGACCGATTCCGCTCCAACCAGTTCATCGCTCCGCCAGAACCTGCACAGTAAGTCACGACTTTGCGCATTGCTGCAGGCCTCCCGCGAACGCTCGGGGCTGACGTTTCGATCGGCGCACAAGATCAGCATTCTGATCGCCGAGGCCTTCCACGACAAACACTATGCCATCTCGATTGGCCTCTTGTCGGACTACGAGACTATGAACCACCCCCCGCGCCACGTTGCCAAAATCATCACCCTCTGCATTCTCTATGGCATTGATTTCTATCATTACCTGAACTGCGCGGGCATTCCATTCAACGACTCAGAGAAATCACCAATGCCTGGCACCGGCGCCCAGCAACGAAATCCCCCACTCACGTGGCCGACTCGACCAAAAGATCGAACCGACTTTCCGCTCAGCCTGATTGAAGCGCAGAACGAGGTGGTCCGGAGCTTTCCCCGAAAGAGAATCGCAGTTTAGAGAATCGCTGTTCGAAGCTCACGCGCCGGATGGCTGACTGGGTTTTCCGACGCGACGGAATCTCGTCAGGCGATAGCAAGCACAGGCTGGAATGGCGACCAGGCGTTCACGACCCTGCCAATCACGGACGCATCCCTCGGCATTCGGTAGCGTCGGATCGGCTGCCGGGACTCGGGGTGGGGTATGAGCGTAAGCTCCGTGGCTTCCTGCTGACACCAGCAGCAACTGTAGCCCTCCTGGTGCCAAACGAAGTAGATGGGACGCTCACGCAGCGTCTTCCAGACGAACCCCTTGGCAACGGTGTTCTGTTCCTTGTCAATTTCCACGACGGAACCCGGCGGAATCAAGTCTCCCAAACTTCTGTCCTCAAGCCCAATCAGTCCGTAGCGAAAGCGCTGTGGATTATGCCTGTGATGGGACGATGCAGGCATGTATCCCGGCTGAACCAGATCCGGATGCAATAAAGTGGTCTGGTTAAGATCGATTTGCTGATCAAATTGGAGCTGAAAGCGAAAACCGGGCGCTCGCGGAACCGTCAATTCCAGTTCGGCCCGCGGAGAATCCCCTCCCATTCCGTAACTTGCTGCTTCCTTCAGATCGATGCCAAATACCAGCAAAAGCTGCTCGTACGGCAGTTTCAAACACACCGCAAGGCTAAAAATCTTGTAAATGCTGGGAATCGACCCGGCCGCAATGTCGGCGAGCGTCGCATGGGAAACATAGTAGTCCGAGTTGCCCTTGGCATCGGCAATCGAGCGGCTGAGGCGCTCCACATCGCTGGCTTTGATAAAGCGTTCTTCCAGTAGCTGTTTAATCCACGTTCCGGAGTCCATCTGCACCTCGGAGTGCGCTCGGTGGTCTTCGGAGCAGGGCTGGCGAGGCGCCTGAATTAGGCCGTGCGCGGGCTGTTGCAGATAGGATGCACACTCGGAAAAGAAAAGTCCAATGAAAAATTCGGTCGGCCCTTAGCTCAATTTCCAGGGTCAGGTCATGGAACTTGCTCATCCCGAGTCACTTAGAAGGAATTCCGCGAAGGGCTAGACCGCCAGTGCTCGAAAATTCCGGTCCAACTGACTTTTCAGGTGCAGAGAACTCCCGCCGCTACCCGGCCATCCCAGCATGCAAAGGAGCGGTCCGGCCTCCCGTCAAGAGCCGATCGCAACTTCGCAGAAGTCGCTCGTAGCGTTCCAGCGCCAGCGGGACTCTGATCTGCCATTCCGGGAAGATCCACTGCAGGAAGAGGCAGCCCTCGGCGAGCAGCGCGTTCAGCCAGACCTGGCAGCAGAGAAACAAAAGTTGATCCTCGCCGTCTCCAATCTGACCATTATCTGGCCGTCGTGCGTGTGTCGCTACTCTCATCAGAATCGCGGCGTTGCCGGACATCGCGCGCGCACATTGCAGCGCTAGGGCAGTCCGCTTCCGCTGCAGCCGGCGGTACTCAACCCTTGGCACGGATTCCCATAGAAAGACGGCCTCAACTGGATCGACCAACAGTCGGAACACGTCAATGCTGACCTTGTGACCCTGGTTTCCCCATTCTTGGAGTGGATCGACGCCCGACTTCGACGCGCGCAGGAGATACCAAACCAAAATCAGCAGTAGCGCGGCTGTACACCCGATAACGATAGTGGCAATCATTTGTTGAGATACTTACTCAGTTCTTCGTTCCAGCGCGAGATCTGTGTGTTCGGCAAACTCGCAACAACTATCCCCATCTTCAGGCGAGGGCGCACAAAGTACACAGCCCAGATAATAACCGCAAGATTGTATGCCGTCGAGTTTAATAAACGCAACGTCCCTTCGCTAATCAAGTGCAGATGCGTCTGCAGTTCCAACAGGGCCAGATATAACCCTGAGAACACCCCAAAGCCTGTGGCAACCCCCACGGCGTAGTACTGCCACGTCACACCCAGACGGGACATAAGAAGGATCAAAACAATGAGCCAGCATGCCTGTAGAAACCTGACCGAACGCTCAACCAGGAACGTCGTCTCAAGGGGCGGATCCCGTTGACCCGATTGGCCTGAGGATAGGAACAGTATTAGTCCCAAGACTGCCGCCACACCCGCGACAATCCAGAAAAATCTGAAGGCAAACCGGCGGAGAAACGCATACGGCCGTATCAGATGCCAAATGACCTCTGAGATCACACCGAGGCTAAATGCGACCGAAATCGCTTCACCAAGAAAATATATGCGGTAGTACAGGGCGAGATGGTTCCGGACAACCAGGAGAAGCATGTCAAGCGCTGGAACCAGCGCGCTATAAGTGAAGAACACAGGGAAGATTACAACCAGTCTCCGGCGGAGCATGACGATGGCAATGACGCTCTGGACTACGATCGGCGTAATCCAGAGCGCCATCGTAATGACGTTCGAAGCCTTCATGGCTGCCTAGCAGGCTAACTCACCAGCTTAGCAACCGCAAGACCGGGGTTTCCGCCCGGACCTTTAGCGCCCGTCCTTGCAATGCGATGGGGAGCAGGTCGGCAAAGGCGCCCCACCGTCTGCCAACGACGTGGTTGCTACAGTTGCGACGAACAACGTAACAGCGATCAGCAACTTCACAATCTGCTTCATGGTGACTCTCCTTCGGTGCGCGGTCCGCACCGAGGAGCATCTTGAACCGCTTCCTCGTTCAAGAGTGAAGTGTTCGAAAATCGAGCGATTTCCAGAACAGGCGTGGGCGCCGAAGTAGTTTCCGTGCAAGGAAAAATGCACTATGGGTGGAATTTATCGCCGGGCGGCGAATACGTCTCTCCGAACCTGCCCAGCTCTACTCGCGATCGGAAGATCCAACTGCCGCAGGTACTGGCGATTCCTGCGAAGGACTCTCGCAAAGGTGGCGATACAATTCGCAGCGGTACAGGAGCGCTCCATGGCTCCCCTCATCCACAATTCTTCCTCTTTCCACGACTAGGATGCGATCGGCCCAGGAGATCGCCGCAGGCTTGTGGGAAATCAGAAGCACCGTTCTGCCCTGCCTGAAAAGATCCAGGGCATCGAGTAAATTCGCCGCCGTTGGACCGTCCAAAGCGCTGGTCACCTCGTCAAGGATCAGAATTCGCGGCTGCTGAAGGAAAGCGCGAGCCAGAGCGACTCTCTTCTTCTCTCCCCCAGAGAGCTTTCGGCCCATCGGCCCCAAGGGTTCTTCCAAGCCTTTCGGAAGTTTTCGAATCACGTTCTGAAGTTGAGCGAGAGCTACGACTCGCTCCAGGTCAAGCTCGGTGGCCGACGGATTCCCGTACAACAAGTTCTCCCGCATGGTCGCGTCAAATAAAATTGGCTCTTGCGGCACGGCTGTCACAATGGACCGAAGATTGCGTAGCCCCAGATCTCCGAGATCCATTCCGTCGATTAAAACCGCGCCCGCATCCGGATCGTACAGGCGAGTCGCCAGATGTCCAATCGTGCTCTTGCCGCTGCCACTGCTTCCCACCAGCGCAACCTTCTCTCCCCTGCGGGCAGAAAAGCTAATGCGATCCAGCACCATTCGCCCCGGCGCATAGGAGAAGCAGACATTCCGAAACTCCAGCCTGTCGCCGTTCTCCGGAGTTAGTCGTTGTTCCGGCCACCTATTCTTGCCTCGCTCATTTTCGCCCCCAGCAACCTCGGCAATCCGCCGTATACTTGCCCCGACCCGCTGCATCCTAGATTGAAGATCCACGGCCGCACTCATTGGCTCAAACAGCCGAATTACATAGCTGTAGAAGGCGACAAGGCCCCCGACCGTGAGCCTGTGCCCGATGACCTCAAAGCCACCGTACCCCAGAATCAGTGTGCTCCCGAGCACGATCACCGACATCGAAGCGGCACTGAAGCGCACCTCGGCGAGCCTCTGCTCCGCCTGCAGTTTTGCTCCCGTCCCTAACGAACGCGCGAACTTCCTGCCGTGAGTTCCTGTCCTGTTGAGCAGTTGCAGTTGCAGCATGCCAAACAGGTGCTCCTGCAAAAACGAACTGATGACTCCCATCTGCTGCTGCGTGTTTTGGGCTGCTAGGGTGAGAGGAGCCAGGTATCGACGTTGGAGGAAATAGAACAGCGGCAGCAGAGGTGTGACCATCAAAGTCAAACGCACATTGAGCACGACCATCGTTCCCAGCACCAGGATAACTACGATGGCCATGCGAATCACACTGGGCAGCACATCCCCGCCCAGTTCTCCGACGCGATCTACATCCTGTTCCACTCGGTACAGGATCTCGCCCACAGGAGTATTTTCGTAATATCGCGCAGAAACAACATGTAGCCGCCGAATCAGTGCGACCCTGATCCGGAAGATCATTTTCTGGCTTACAACGAACCCGATGACGAATGCCGCATAACTGCAGGCCAGCTGGGCGAAATAGGCCGTCCCGAAGCTGATGGCGCCCACTAGCAACAGGCCGACCCGTCTCTCTGCCAGTGCTTCGTCGATCAGCCACTTGATGATCAACGGATCCAGGAGGGTCAATACGCTTGCCGCGACAATCGAGAGCAGCCCCAGCAAGTTCAGGCGCATCAACGGCGCGACTTGGCGTCCCAGCCAGCGAATTTCCGGAGACACGATGGATCGCATAACCCGCCCTGCCTCACGCGACTCTAACTCGAAGCCTTCGAAGAGCACCGTGAACTCTCCTGCCCGACGCTTTACCGACCGATGCAGGATTGAACTCGAAACTCGAACACAAGATCTTCCGAATCAATCGCGGTTGAAGACAAACGCGGCTGCTGGCGTGGGTCGCCTGTTCTAGGTCAGGTCAGCGAAAACCGAATCTTAGCGCGTCGGTGCGCCGACAAACTGTCAACCGCGAAGCCACGCTTCGTGTTTTCGCAAACTGCACGGCATTTTCGCTCGGGCTGCCTGTCGGTACTCCGACTCACCGCTCTCCCCGCGCTCAGATGGACATCTCGACCCTTCGGCACAATTGCTATTGTCAAAGCCCCAAGCTGCTTGCCCTTCAACTCAGGGCAAGCCTTTTGTTCCGAAGCGCTTCTCTTGAGTTTCATCGCGGCGAAATCCTTACAGCGTTCTGGGTAACGGAAGCGACCTATTTCGTCGGGGCTCCGGCGCTGAAGTTTTTCCGCACCGGGAAAAAGGCTCACCCTCTAAATTGCGCTCACAGGGAAACAGTGCGGGAACTGACAGCATCGATAACACTCAGCTTCCTGGCACATTCGCCACAACCAGCTCAACACGCCACATCACGAAAACCAGCGGAGCACGGCGCCACGTGCTCACACCAGACGAAGGTTCAATATGTCTCGAGTTTTAGATCCACAGCCATTCACTCCAGTGGAACCCGTCACCGAGGTTCTACATGGCATCGAGATCACCGATCCATATCGGTGGCTGGAAGATCAGGACTCCCCGCGTACCCGGCAATGGATTGCCGAACAGACCGCTTACACTCGCCCATATCTTGATGCCATTCCCGGGCGGGACCACATCCGAAAACGCGTGGAAGAGTTGCTTGCAATCGAAGTCACTTCTGAGCCTTGGGCGGTCGGCAACCGCTGCTTTTTTCTAAAACGACTCCGGAATCACGAGCAGTCGTCGATTGTGATAAAGGACGGAAACGCAGAGGAGCGGATCCTGGTTGATCCCTCCCTCCGAGCCACAGGGTGTTCGACAGCCGTGAGCATCGCCGCCATTTCCCGCGATGGTCGTTTCCTCGCCTATTCCGTCCGGCAAGGTGGAACCGATCACGCTGCACTAGAGATTCTGGATGTCGACAAAAATATCGTGCTCCCAGACGCACTGCCCGATGGCTTCTGCTCCGGCCTCGCGTTCGCTCCGGACGCCACAGGCTTTTACTATTCTCATCGTGAAACGTACGATACCCGGCCGAACTACAAGGCAGTACTTTGGCATCGCTTTGGAACCGCGCGTTCTCTCGACACGGAAGTGTTCTTTGCGGGTGAGAGGCCGGATGTATTCCTTGGGATTCTCGACGCCATGGATGCCAAGCTGCTGGCGTATGTTGTATATACCGTCGGAACACGGCCGCGAACATCGCTATATCTCCAGAGCATGCCACCAGCCGCCGCGCCCACACTCGTGCTTCACAATATCGAGGGACAATTTGCGCCCTTCTTCGTGGGAGAACAGCTATTCGCCTACACCGACGTCGGCGCCCTGAATGCCAGAATCGTTCAAATAGCTTTCGCGAACCCGGCTCCCCCGCAGTGGCGTGACGTAGTCCCAGAATCCCAGCAGAGAATTCAGCAGTTCGCCGTGGCTGCCGGACAGCTCTTTGTCACTCGCACCGATCGCTTCTCCAGCCGGGTGGAGCGATTCGACTTGACCGGTGATCAGAAAAGCGAATTCCTCACGCTCGGTCAGGGAACCGTTGACCTGTTGAATCCAACCCATTCTGGTACGGAGCTCTTCTATCGCTGCACCTCCATGACCGAGCCTTCTGTCGTCTACCGCCATGACCCGGAACAGGGCAAAACCTCCACTTGGGATAAAGCCAAAGTTCCATTCGATCCCGCGTTGTTTGCTGTCGAAGAGGTGACGTACCCGTCCAAAGATGGGACATTAGTGCCTCTACTGCTGGCCGTCAAAAGGGATCTCCTTCACTCCGGTCCGCTACCTACCTTTTTGACCGGCTATGGCGGATTCGGCAGTTGTGTCACACCTCGATTTACTGCATTTGGAACGTTTCTAATGGAACAGGGCTTCCTCTTCGCCGTTCCTGCGCTGCGAGGGGGCTCCGAGCTTGGTGAAGAGTGGCACTCCGCCGGCCAGCGTCACAACCGCCAAAGTTCCTTCGACGACTTTGTCGCCGCCGCCGAATGGTTGCTTGCGCAAGGCCGTTCCCTTCCCGGCCGCATAGCCATCGGTGGTGGCTCGAATGCCGGCCTGCTGGTTGGCGCAGCAGTCACCCAGCGGCCTGACCTGTTCTGCGCCGCCATTTGCCTGGGGCCTCTTCTCGACATGACCCGATACCACCTCTTCGATTTCGCCGCAGGTTGGGCGGAGGAATACGGGTCGCCCGACGATGAGCAAGACTTCCGCTCATTACTGGCGTATTCGCCCTACCACCGTGTCCAGGAAGGAACGAGGTATCCCGCCCTCCTCTTTATATCGGGGGACGCGGACACACGTTGCAACCCGATGCACACCCGAAAAATGGTTGCTCGTCTCCAAGCTGCAAACTGCTCGGATCGGCCCATTCTGCTGGACTACAAACCCGCCTGGGGCCACACGCCGGTTCAACCTCTATCGGCAAAAATCGAGGCGGTCATCGACCGGCTGGCATTCCTTTGTCACGAAATCGGAATTCAAGTTCAGCCGAAGGAGTCCTTCTGATGCTGTTCTTCCGCGCTCTGCTCATGTTGATCGCCTACGACGTTGTGTGCACGCTATCGACCTTTGCTCGCATACACAAAATGGTCGAGCGTTGGCCAGTGGCGCCCGGGCCTGCTCCGGATGACGCCATCAGTCGTGTCTGCACTGTGGTCAACTATGCGTGTATCTGGTACCCAAAACAGGTTCTTTGCCTGCAGTGCGCTTTTGTCACAACCTATTTGCTCCGGAGGAAGGGGGTTTCTGCACGAATGGTACTGGGCGCGCAGAAACTCCCCTTCAAAGCACACGCCTGGGTCGAGGTCGATGGCCAAGCCATCAACGAAAGATCGAATGTCCAAGCGACCTACGTCGTATGGGATCGCTGCTAACTTAGGAGATTGGAATGAGCGTACAGGCGGGCATCTGGAATTTCGACGGCAAGCCAGTCGAGCCGAAATTGCTCGAGGACATCAGCAAGTTCCTGAGACAACAGGGCCCCGACGGTGAGTCTCGCTATGCGGATGGATCCGTCGCTCTTCTCTATCGCTCCTTCCACACCACAGCCGAATCGCGCCAGGAGAAACAGCCCCATTTCTCGAACCGCGGTTTTATCCTCACCTGGGATGGCCGCCTCGACAACCGCCAAACGCTCATCGCAGATCTTCGCGGCGACCTCGAATCCAACCCCACCGACGTTGCTATCGTGGCCGCCGCCTTCGATCGCTGGGAGACCGACTGCTTCCGTCGCATCATCGGCGATTGGGCTGTCTCCATATGGAAACCCGCGCAACGGGAACTATTCTTCGCCGCCGACTACATGGCCATCCGGCACATCTTTTACTACCTAAGGAAAGACGGGATCTGGTGGTCAACGGACCTCAGTTCGCTGGTGCTGCTCTCGAACGACAAGTTTCACATCGATGATGACTACATCGCTGGATACTTCGCAAACGACCCCGATGGAGACCTAACACCTTATCGTGAGATTCGCGGGGTCCCGCCGGGATCGTTTGTGCGTGTCCGCCACGGACGTGCTTCAAGCGAGCGTTATTGGCAGCCAAGCCCAAAATCCCGTATACGCTATAGGACAGATACCGAATACGAAGAGCATTTTCTTTCTATCTTTCGAAACTCCGTTCGACGCAGGTTACGTTCAGATACCGCGATTCTCGCCGAGCTGAGCGGGGGGTTAGATTCCTCGTCCATTGTTTGCATGGCGGACGACATCCTCAAAGAAGGGGGAGTTCAGTCTCCTCGGCTCGACACGCTGTCTTATTACGACAAAACTGAGCCCAATGGGGATGACTGGAATTACTTTCCAATAATCGAAGCAAAGCGTGGACGGACCGGTGCGCACATTGACGCCAGCGAGTATTGCGCTTCGGATTCTTTGGAGTATCCGGAGTTTACCACTTCTCCTGGTTATCTCGGAGCCAGCTGCAAGCTTGAAACGGCTCGTACCAGAGTCGTGCAAAATGGCGGTTACAAAGTAGTTCTGTCCGGCCTCGGCGGAGACGAGGCTCTTCATCGCGTTGGCGTCGGCGGGATTCGCGGCGGCGGTCTGCGAGGCGGCGAGGGCGATGTTGCGGGCCTTGATGACGTCGGTGAGCGTGGTCTGCTCGTGCTTCATATACCCCTTGGCCGTCTCGACCAGGTTGGGGATGAGGTCGTAGCGGCGCTTCAGCTGCACATCGATCTGGGAGAAGGCGTTCTTGAACCGGTTGCGCAGGACGACGAGCGTATTATAGATGCCGGCGACCCAGAGGGCGGCAACGACGAGGATCAGGAGCAAAACTGCGAGGATAATAAGGGCGAGATTCATGGCTGGATTGGGTTGG
>Ga0137403_10001347_pt1 | contig 30976 bp, 26 predicted proteins | sample CZOMad2_1_16fung_FD_122057 | JGI IMG/M metagenome (GOLD analysis project Ga0137403, IMG submission 122057) | Vadose zone soil fungal communities from Angelo Coast Range Reserve, California, USA - CZOMad2_1_16fungal (Hybrid Assembly) | ecosystem: Environmental > Terrestrial > Soil > Vadose zone... | reverse complement strand
GATTTTCACCTTGCCCTTGGACTTGGCCATGCCGAGAATATATGTCGTGATGACATGCTCGCCAAAATCGGGAGTGTCTTCGATATCGCCCGCAGCCAGCGTAAGCACCTCGGAAACTTCGTCCACGACGATGCCCATCAGCAGTTGAGCCGACTCGCCTTTCACCTGCGCCACGATGATGCACGTGCGCTGCGTGTAATCCATGCCGGGCAGGCCGAATTTCAACCGGAGGTCGATGACCGGGATCACTTTACCGCGGAGGTTTATCACCCCTTTGAGATAGGGCGCGGTCTGCGGCACCGCCGTGATGTCCTGGATGCCCATGATCTCGCGAACCTTTAGAACGCCTATGCCGAATTCCTCTTTGCCGATCATGAAAGTCAGGTACTTGCCCGCGCGCTCGTCCGATTTGAGCGCCGGGGAGTTCGCCTCGGGTGTGGTGAGAGTCGATTGCATAGTTCTCCTTCAATTGAGGGCGCGTGAGGCCTCGGACGGACCCAAGGCCATCGTCTGAATGCGTGCTTAAATCGTTTGAGAATCGCAGGCCATTTTACGTGCTTTATGACACCCAGAAAATTCGCATTGACTCTCACTTTATAGATGGCCTGGCTGGCGACAACTCAGGAAATCTCTATGACGTTGAATTCAGCAGCATGAGATGGTCAACAGGAGAGCTGTCGGGTGGGACTCAACTGATGGACGCGGGACATATTTTTGTGGAGCCTTGTTCGAAGCCGATCACTTTAAGCAGGTCCATTTACAAGGGCCTGACCTGCATTCCGCGAATCATGGAGCGACCGAGTGACAGCAAATAGTTAGACTTGCCTTCGATATCTCTGGGGCTAGCTGTGGCCCGACAGCCCTGACTCCTGGTAAGTCCCGGTCATCGGACATGTGGAATGGCACCGGCAGTTGTCCGGTTGAACTGGCAGCGTTAATCGGGACTTACAGAACGAAACGGTGCGAGATTTGCCTCCGAATACTCGGTGTTATACGCTCGGTCAAATTAGGAGACATCGCGGACAATGCTTGACAGTTGGATATGCCGAGTTTGTGGTTCTAGAAGCGGAGTCGCGGGTGATCCGGGACAACGCCCAGCCGAATGAACTTGGACTCAGCACGTAGGTCCGTGCGCCAGCGGACTAAGCACGGAAACTGGGCAAAATCGTGAAGATCCGCCACTTTGTTGTTTGTACCGCGCTTTGTGTTGGACACATGACGATTGGACACACTGCGATGGCGCAGACTCTAGCCCCTCGCGCATATGTCATCACGCCGAAGAGCGCCAACGCGATTACGTTTTCCTGGACCTTTTTTGACGGCGGCCTGGACTTTAACGGGACGATTCCCATTACCGGAGCCACGGGAACCTACAGCGTACCGGTCGTTAGCTACTATCATTCGTTTGGTTTTTTCGGACGCTCAGCAAACGCCACCGCTTTCTTGCCCTACGGTGTGGGAACCTTCCAAGGAAACGTGCTTGGCACTCAGCGGCAGGTTTATCGCTCGGGTCTCCTTGATCTTACGTTGCGTTTCTCGGTCAACCTCATGGGCGGGCCAGCGATGGCTACCCCCCAATTCATGAAGTGGAAACAAAAGACTCTTCTCGGAGCCAGCCTGACCGTCGTCGCTCCAACCGGCCAATACGACCCGACGCACCTCATCAACTGGGGTATCAATCGGTGGGCGCTCAAACCGGAGTTGGGTTATTCGCGCCGCTGGGGGAATTGGGTCCTCGATGGCTATGGAGGAGTCTGGTTCTATACAACGAACAACGCTTTCTTTTCCGTGCCCAATCCCCAGCCACAGACCCAAAGTCCCATAGGCTCCTTCGAGGGCCACCTTAGTTATGACTTCAACAAGCTGCACTGTTGGGCTTCGTTGGATGGAAATTTCTGGTTCGGCGGGACCACCAGCTTAGGCGGCATCGTCAACAACGTCACTCGACAGACGAGTTCGCGTATCGGAGGGACATTCTCCTTTCCTTTGAAAAAGCACCAGTCCCTCAAGGTCAGTTACAGCGACGGAGCCTATGTGCGCTTCGGCGGCAACTATCAAAGTGTCTCTGTCGCTTGGCAGTACTCGTGGGTTGGCTGGCCGAAATTTCACGAGTGGTAGTATCGGGGCAGCACCGTAAGCGCGTACTGGATTTTGCCGCTAGGGAAGCGGTGGCCGGGGGACTACCTGATCTTTGAGCATAAGAGTGGCGATGGGATTGGTGGGCAGGCTGACGTTGAATAGCCAAAGACTTGTTTTGTGCCCGTGAGAACGGCTCACACCTTGCCAAATTTCAATGTTGGCGCTGAGGACGAGCACGGCAGTGCCCGTGCCCCTACATAAAGATTAAGAAGGCGAGCTGTAACAGGATTTTGGTCGTTATTCTTGTTTTTCCCTACCTAGCAGTAGAGAACCGCGGTAAGGCTTCTCACGCGGGACAGCTATAGCGGCTGGCGTCGGGGTTCGAGGCTTTGCTACAGGCTCGAAAGCGCGGCCCTTCGAGGCTCAGGGTACACAAAACCGCCGCACTCCATAAAATTCATTCTTCCATTTGAGGTTGATTGTCGGACTGGGTTGAGGTGTCTTCGAGAATGGATTCGATGTTGGCGAGGAGCTTGGTGAGACCATCGGCTTTGGAGACGACGGCCCTAACGCCGAGTGAGGCGGCTAGCGATTTGCCGAGGACGTCTTCGAGCATGGTGTAGATGACTACGGGAGTGCCCGGAACTCTGTTCTTTAGCTGGGAAGCAGCCTCGATGCCGTTCATGAGGGGCATGGAGAGATCCAAAGTAATGAGGTCGGGGCGCAGCGCGGCGGCTTTTTCGAGGGCCTCGACGCCGTTGACTGCTTCGCCACAAATTTCAAAGTGGTGGAGTTCGAGGAACGCGCGAATGGCGCGCCGGACAACGATTTCGTCTTCAACGATGAGAATGCGCTTGGGCATAGGAAATTGGACAGAGGCTAATCATTCTGGCAGAGGAAGGCAAGTACGGCAAAGGCCGTATCGTAGCCTAAGTGGGGCCAAAGCGGGCCTAAGGCGGTGTTCGACGGATACGACTCGGTCTAAAAGGAGCCGTTTCTATTTAGCGACGGGTGGTTGGACTAGCGTGGTGGATGCGAGGAGCGCTTCGATGCGAGCGAGAAGAATGGCGAGGCCGTCGGACTTGGAGACGATCGCCGCGACACCGAGGGCGGACGCGAGCGATTTGCCGAGAACGTCGCCGAACATCGTATATACCACGATGGGGACGAGAGGCAACCTGGAGCGAAGCAAGGAGGCCGCTTCGATGCCGTTCATGTGGGGCATGGAGAGATCGAGGATAACGATGTCGGGCTGAAGAGCGACGGCTTTGTCGACGGCTTCGACACCATTAGCAGCTTCGCCGCAAACTTCAAACGGAGAATGGTGCTCGAGGAAAATGCGCACCGCGTTGCGGACGGAAATTTCGTCTTCGACGATGAGAATGCGCTTGGGCATAGGCGAGAAAAACATAGCACGCGGATTTGGGAAGGGGAGTAGGGTGAATCCTGTATACGGAATTCTGCCTTGCATGTTAACTGTTAATATAATATAGTAGGCTATTATAAATTCAAGGAGGAAAAAAGAGCGACGTAGCGAGAACACAAAACAGCGGTTGGCACGTTTCATGCCAACGATCGGCACAGTAGGGTGTTCTTTCCGGGGCAGTACGGAATTGAGTCTGTGCAAGCCGGTGGAACTGTGGGAATTTGCTTGCCCCCCTTCTTATATCTTCGCGCCAACCCGCAATATCCATTCGGCGCAACCAGGAGCTGGCCGTGACTCAATTCCTAAGAGATCGCAGATTAGTGGGGCGGTACAACATGAAAACGCCGCTGCGCGTGCGGCTGTGGAAATCAACGAATCCAGAGCAGGCCGCGGAGTCGGTAAACGTCTCGCGGCAAGGAATCTATTTTGCGACGAACTCGGTGTTGCACGAGGGCGAAACCGTGGAAGTTTTTTTCAATATGCCGGAAATAGTGCTGGGAGAGCCAGCAAGCGAATGGCGCTGCACGGGGCACGTAGTGCGAGTGGAAGCGATTGCGGCGACGGGCGGAAACCTGGGAGTGGGAGTCCAGTTTGATTGCTACGAGGTGTCCAGAGCGAAACCGGCGGACCGATCCACAGGAATGGCGATGCCGCAAAGAATGATCGCGGACACGAGATCGCGAACAAATCAAGAAGATGGCGTGGCGGTGGGGACCAGTGTTGGCGGCGCGGTTGAGTTGGGTGGCAGGAGGAATTTTCGCTGATCGCTGAGGCAGGCAAATAGCGACCGGGAGGCGAATCGGGAGTAGCGCACTGGGAGACCTGCAGTGAGTGACAAATAGTGTCAGGATTCGTGACAATCCGCGGCAGGCCATGAGAGTTCATCTTTCTCAAGTCACTGATAGCACGGGCTTTGCTTGTGGCGACCGATGGACGAGCGCGTGCAAGTATTCGCTTGGATTATGCCGAGGAGCCTCCGCAAAATGAGACGCAAAGAGGGCGGGTTCTCACTAATTGAATTGCTGATTGTGGTCGCAATCATTCTAATCATTGCGGCGGTGGCAATTCCGAACCTATTGCGCTCGCGTATGAGCGCAAACGAGGCCTCCGCGGTCGCGTCGATGCGCACGGTTTTAACATCAGAAATCATTTATAACTCGATGTACACCGTGGGATATTCTGCGAACTTGCCATCTTTGAGCGATGGCGGGGTGGCGGCGAACTGCACACCTCCGGCAGTCCCTTCTGCAAGCGCGGCATGCCTGCTGGACTCGAACGTGGCGAGCGGTACGAAGAACGGGTACCTTTTCGCGTATGTGGCGACGACCAGTGGGGCCACGAATGGCAGCTTTAAACTCAACGCGGACCCGGCCAGCTCGGGTGCCGGACAACGCCATTTCTACACCGATCAGTCAAACGTGGTGCGCGTGAATATTGCGGCAGCAGCGTCGGCGTCTGATCCTGCACTGTAGTTACGACCTTCATTGCGACAGCACGGGGCTGGCCGACTCGGTCCTAGGGAGCGGCTGGTCGGCGGCCCGATCTTCGTTACGGAAGCCAATCCAAAAGAAAACCAGGACGACCGCGGAAGCGATTGCGGGAACCATCCAAATGGCGCGCCAGTCATGCAGGATTCCGCCTGCGGGCGAGGACTTGGCGTAGAAGTCGACGATGCGGCCGCAGATCAGCGAGCCGACGAACATGCCGATGCCGTAGGTGAGAAAGGTCATCAGACCTTGCGCCGCGGCGCGCAGGCCGGAGGGGGCTTTCTGGTCGATGTAGACCTGGCCCATGACGAAGAAGAAGTCGTAGCAGATGCCGTGGAGGATGATTCCGATATAGAGCATCCAGGCGAGCGGGCCGGCATTGCCATAGCCGAACATGACGTAGCGAACCACCCAAGCCAACATGCCGAGCATTAACGTGCGCTTGATGCCAAGGCGTTTGAAGAAGAAGGGCAGGGTGACCATGAAGAGCAACTCCGACATCTGGCCCATGGTCATCTTGGCTGCGGCGTATTTCACCCCGATCTCGTTCAAAAAAGGATTGGTGAAGGCGTAGTAGAACTGCAGCGGGATGCAAATGAGGAAGGAAGCCAGCGCGAAGATGGCGAAGTTGCGGTTCTTGAAGAGATTGAAAACGTCGGGTGGGAAAATATTGCTGACTTTGAAACCATGAGCCGTGCGGAGTGGCGGAGTGTGCGGCAGGGTCAAAGCATAAAGCCCAAACAGGATCGAACCCATAGCAGCCATGCGGATTGGGGTCGCCGTAGCTTCCGCGTTGGGAACAAGAAAGCGGCTGATGGCGCTGATGGTCAGTCCGGCGACGATCCAGCCGGCCGTGCCCAGGACACGAATCGAGCCGAAATCCTGGCTGGGGTCCTTCATCTGGCGGAAGGCGAGAGCGTTGGTGAGAGCCATGGTCGGCATGTAAAGAAGCGAATAGATGAGAAGGATCGCGTACATCGGTCCGAAATGAGTTTGGGTGGAGGCGAACCAGAGGAGGACGCCGCCGACGCCGTGGAGAACGGCGAGCAGGCGTTGATTGGCAAAGAGTTCATCGGCCATCAGTCCAACGAGAAAAGGCGACACGATGGCACCAATGGTGGTGGTGCCGCTGATGATGCCGATTTGATCGCCGGAGAAATGCAGCGTCTGACCCAGCCAAGTGCCCAGAGTTACATACCAGGCGCCCCAGACGAAGTATTCCAGGAACATCATTACGGACAGCCGGGCTCTCATCTGCAGGATCACGCCATCACCTCTCGGAATGTCGATTCATCGTGCGTTAGCGCCGACCAAAACTGCCGCAGCTTCGACCAATACTATACGTTCATCGCTGCGCAGCCTGTGCGCGAGCGGGGCCGTTGAGCCAAAGATCTATGGGCTTCTTCACACCGGGCGGCGGCTGGTATGGCATGGCGATCTTGCGGCCTTCGCCTGCGGAGGCATAGCCCGCGTAAAGCGCGTGCATTACCACCAAGCCATCTTCACCGGTGGCTTGCGGAGTTTCTTTGCCCCGAGCGCATCGCGCGAAGTGCGCCAATTCTTGCGGCGTGCCGTAATTCCAGAGCTCTTCGAAAACAGGATAAGTCCATCCCTTGGTAGTAGGAGCTTTTTCCACGGCGTAACCGTAGCCGTTTTCACTGAATGTGGGTAGCGCGTTGCCCATGTGTAGATTGGGGTAGGTTACCCCGGCTTCGCCGAAGACTTCGATGCGATCGTCCATACCGCCGCGGCGGGCCCAGCTATTTTCGATCAGGCCGACGGCACCGTTGGCGAATTCGAGAATGCAAAGCGAATCGTCTTCGGCTTTGGTCTTGTCGCGGTGAACGTAGGTGCCCATCTGGCAATAGACGGACTTGATCGGGGAGCGCCCGAGAAAAAAGTAGCAGAAGGCGATGCCGTGGCAGCCGAGATCCATGAACGCGCCACCGCCGGAGCGGTTTACATCCCAGAACCACGGGCTGTGCGGGCCGAAATGTTTTTCGCTTTGTTTGATAAGGTAGATTTTTCCGAACGCACCGGCGTCGGCCATTTCTTTGGCTTTCAAATATTTCGGCGTAAAAAAGAGTTCTTCACCGTACATGAGCAGCACGCCATGTTGCTTTGCGACGGCGATCATTTCTTCGCCTTCGGCGATGGTCATGGCCAGCGGTTTTTCGCAGACGATGTGCTTGCCTGCCGCGGCGATGTCTTTGGTCATCTGCGCGTGAAGGCTATTGGGCGCGGCGATGGTGACCATTTCGATGTCGCGCTCTTTGAGCATTTCGCGGTAATCGGTGAAGACGCGCGGGATGTTGTAGCGCTTGGCCAGCTCGGCGGCGTTGCCTGGGGTGGGCGAGGCGATGGCTACGACTTCCGCTTCGTTCAGGATTTGGAAGGAGGCGGCGTGGATGTCCGCCTGGAACTGGGAGCCGATGATGCCTACTTTTACTTTGCCTTCCGCCATGGGTCTCCGATGAACGACTAGTTGTGAGTTGGTGCTTACACCGTTAAAGCGGCGGCAAGACCGCCGCACTCCAAATTATGAGGACGCAGGCGTCGGATCGTCGCAGCCGACGAATTCCTGCAGGATGCGATTGCCTTTGTATTCCAATTCGTTATGGATGCCGATTTTCGAGGTGTAGTACGCGCGAATAGTGAGGCGCTTCAGTTCGATAAAGAAACGGACCTCCGGTAGATCAGTCATTTGCGTGTGCTCGGAAAGGACGGTGAGAACAGCTATGCGATCCTCGGGACTGGCCTCGACAAAGGACTTACCGTTGTAGTGGAAGCTCATGACGTCAACGAGGCGCAAGCCTTCGCGCCAGAGCGCCTTCTCTGCGTCGTCAAAACTTTCGCGGAGAAATTGGTCGATGTAGTCAGCAACCTTGGCGGCTTTGGCGCCACCGGAGTGGCTGTCAGCAGGAATTATGGTTTCCGTTAATTCGTCGACGAGAGCGTGTTGTGCGGGAGTGAAAAAGCGTGCCGCGGACTTAGGCTCGGCTGGCTTCGTCTCCGGCGCGGCTGGCGCCGTTTGCGGCGTCTCCGCCGCTACGGCGGGCAATGGCAGCAGCGATGCGCCGAGAACGGTAGCCGACGTTTTCAGCCACTGACGGCGATCTTGCCTGAGATCGATTGGGTGGTCTTTTGCCATGGTATTTCCTACAGATTGCCTTTCTTCAACTCGTCGGCCAGATAATCGCAAGAACGCCAGCACAGCGACATGATGGTCCAGGTGGGATTCTGGCAACTGGCGTTGACGAAGGCGCTGCCATCGACGACGAACAAATTCTTTACGTCGTGCGATTGCTGAAACTGGTTCAGCACCGAAGTCTTTGGATCACTGCCCATGCGCGCGGTGCCCATCTCGTGGATAGACCAGCCTTCGGTGAGCACTCGGCCGCTGACATTGACGATCTCGAATCCGGCGGCTTCGAACATTTCCTGTGCGGTTTCCTTCATGTCTTCAGCCATGCGGTGCTCGTTGTCGCCGAATTTGTAATGAAAACGCAACGCCGGGATGCCCCACTTGTCTTTGACGAACGGATCAAGGTCCACATAATTTTCGTAACGCGCGAGAACTTCGCCAAACGCGCCCATACCGACGAAGGCGCCCTGGTTCTTGCGGACTTCTTCCTTGAAGGCGGCGCCAAAACCATGCGCGTCTGTCCCGCGAGGAAACATGGTGCTGCCGCTGCCGCCTTCAAATCCATAACCGCGTATGAATTTGGGATGCTTTTCCGCCAGGTTGCGGAAACGCGTTAGATAGAAGCCGCCCGGGCGGCCATCGTCGAGCGTAGAAGGCTTACCGACCAGATTCTTGGCGCGGCCGGCGACGCCGGGGCCCATAATGTGTTCACAAAAATTGTGGCCGACGTGGCCGCTGGAGTTGGCCAAGCCGTTAGGATGCTGGCGAGACTTGGAAAGCAAGAGGAGGCGCGCGGACTCCAGCGTGGAAGCGGCCACGATTACGACCTTTGCGTGAACGACGTAATCCTTCATGGTTTGATTGTCGATGAAGCGTACGCCGCTGGCTTTGCCGGTTTGTGGATCGACAGTGATTTCACGGACTACAGCGTTGGTGCGCAGGGCCAGATTCCCGGTGTCCATCGCGGGATAGATCAAGCCGGTGGGCGAGTCGAAGGCGGCGTGAATGTCGCAACCGCCCTTGCGTTCGCAGGCGCCGCGGCCGTAACAGCGGCTGCGGTACTTATTGTGCTTGAGTCCATCTGTCGTGACCCCGGCGCGATATTGGGTGAGCACGCGGCCCATTTTGGCGAGGCTGTCTTTCAATGTGACTTCAGCGCAATTCAGCTTGGTGGGACGCTGGAAGATGCTATCGGGAAGGTACGGTAGATTTTCTTTTACGCCGGTTATGCCGAGGTATAGATCGACTTTGTCGTAGTAAGGAGCGATGTCGCTATAGCTGATCGGCCAGTTTTCTCCGAAACCGTCGCGATCTTTCGCTTTGAAGTCGTAGTCCGAGAGGCGAAGAGCAAGCCGGCCCCAAATATTTGTCTTGCCGCCCAAGCAGCGCGCGCGAACCCAGGCGTAGTTTGTGCCGGTGAAGGGATTTTCCCGCTCATTGACCACAATATTTTTCAAATAGTCCGAGCTGCCGATATAGCTCTTGAGATGCTTGGCCTTCTCGAACCCGGGGCCGTAGGGCGGATTGCGAATCGTGTATTCGTTAAAGCTGAGCGAATGCGAGTCTGGCGGAAGTTGTCCGCGGTAGGGATTGTCGTACGGCCACTCCATTGAGCGCAGTTCCCTCTCGATGGGGAGTTTTTTGCCGGCCTCGAGCAGGAGCACCTGCAACCCGTGGCTGGTCAGAACGTGCGCGGCCATTCCTCCCGCAGCCCCCGAGCCGATGACAATCGCATCGTAGGTCTTGGTTAGATTTACTTCAGACTCCACCATGGAGACCTTTCCTCGCACCGAAGAATCGGTAGTCGCTCGTAGCTGGGCTGTTTTGCCGAACGTCGATTATGCCAACGCGAGACCTGTAGGCGTTACCAAAAAAACTCGCGACGGCATTCAACAATGGACAAGGTCCTTTGTCCAGCACAACATCACACTCACCTGTTTTAAGAGTTGGTAACGCGCCCGACCGATTCGATGGGAATTTTTTCGAGCTTCCCCGATGAAGCCTCCCTAAGCGACAATTTTGGCCGTCGAGGATTCTTATCAATATGAGCGAGAGAGTCGTTTTCATCACGGGAGCAAAGGGCGGACTGGGATCCTTCATCACCGAGCGCTTCCTGGCCACCGGCGCAAAAGTGGTTGGGGCCTCGCGCAGCATCTCTCAGCAAGATTTCCCGCTGCCTAATTTCGCGGCGCTGCCGGTCGATTTCACCAAGGCCGCCGCAGTCACTAGTGCGGTCAACTCAGTCGTTGACCGCTACGGCAGGCTCGACGTTCTTGTGCACGTGGTGGGAGCATTCGCGGGAGGCCAATCGGTCGCCGAAACCGATGACGCCACTTGGGAGCAGATGCGCGATCTCAATCTCACATCTGCGTTTTACACGCTTCGCGCGGCGATTCCGCATCTCCGCAAATCCGGCACGGGACGCATCGTCGCCATCGGAAGCCTCACCGCGGTTGAGCCGCACGCCGGACTCGCGGCCTACGTTACCTTCAAGGCCGCGCTGGCCATGCTGGTGCGCACGGTAGCGCTCGAAAACAGAGACGCCGGTGTGACCGCTAACGTGGTGCTGCCCGGCACGATGGACACACCGGCGAATCGGAAGGCAATGCCTAACGCCGACTTTTCCAAATGGCTTCCGCCGAGCGAAGTTGCGGATTTGGTGCTTTGGCTTGCTGACGAGCGCGCCGGGCACATCACGGGAACCACTATTCCGATCGACGGCGCCAGTTCCTGAACGAGATCGCAACTCGACCGGATGCTAGCTGTAATGGTTAAAGCGGCTTCGCGGCCTTTGCGGAACCGAAGCCGCGTGCAGACTTTGGGGCATGAGCATCGCGGTATTCGGTGAGTTCCGCCTCGCTGATCCGGAAATGCGTTTTCGGCAAATCATTCGCGAAAGAAGCCAGCTCACGGTGAAGCTTGAGGGAACAGATGTTCGGACCATCCTGATAGCTTAGGCGGCGGGAAGTAAATGCCTCGTTCACGATTGTTACCGAAAATTCGCGGGTCTCGCTGGAAGCTTGCCGCACGAGAAAGTTGTATTCGCGAACGAGGGGTTTTGCTTCGAAACCGACATATTGAACGTTAATGTTTTCTGTCATAAGAGCTTCTTATTGAACGACTAAACCTTTCGCCTGCGACTGAGTTTTCTCGTGTGCCGCTTGATGCATCGGCGCACGAAAATGAAGCGGTCCCACGAGCTAAGTCAGAAAAAATAAGTGGTGCGCCGTGTAGGAATCGAACCTACAACCTATGGATTAAGAGTCCATTGCTCTACCAATTGAGCTAACGGCGCACGGAAAATCAGAATAACAGCCGCCGCTGTGCTGGCGCAAACCACTTAGGCGCGCAGGACGGCGGTAAGTTCGCGCGCGACTTCGCGGGCACGCGGGAGATCACTCGGCTCGAAGGATATTGCGGCTACTCGCGGGTGGCCGCCGCCGCCAAATTTCTCAGCCAGCGAGGCGAGATTCTTATCGGCGCTCGCCTGGTTCCACGGATTTGTACCCAGGCTCACCTTGGCGCGCATCGCGGACGCGCTGACGCTGACCGAATAGACGCAGGCCGGATGCAACAGATAGGGAATAAACTTGTTGTAGCCTTCCAGGTCCAGATCGCTGACGTCGAAGAAAATCACATTGTCGCGGGCTTCCGCGCGTTGCCGCAGAATCTCAATGGATCGGCGGTGACGTTCAAGCAAAGGCCCCAGGTACTGCGCGACGAGCGGCAATTTGATCATGTCCGCAAGCGGGCGATAGGCCAGTTCCGGAATAATGCGCGCGGGCAAGTTGTCCTCCGGCGCCGCTTCTATCACCAGCGCCAACTGCGTGGCCGGCTCGGCGATATCCACGGCGGACTGCGGCGTGGGGTACTGCGCGCCATCAATAATGTCCCCCCAGTGAATCAAGTCTTCCACCGGCCGCGTATCGAATCCGAATTTCTCCTTGGCCACCGTCGCGATCAACTTCGTGCAGGAGCGGTAGTCCGGCTCATAAAACATGTGCGGACCGCGATGTTCGCGAAAATGCCGCGCGTCCTCTGGAGTCAGGAACGCGCTTTGGTGATGATCGAACCACCAGGTAAGCTTCGGCGAATTGGAATACTTGAAATCCACGATGACGTTCTCATCGCCATCAAATAAGCCGCCCTCCCAGGGCGGAACCGCGCGATGCGTCATGCCGCTGAAATGGAATTCCGCTGAGGAGTCAAAACGTTCGCGATAAAAACGATAGAAGAGCGCGGCCGAGGCGGTGCCATCGAAGCAGCGATCGTGAAAACAGAGCCGTACGCGAGTCATGTCGGGCCGGAGTACGCCTTTCTCGCCCTCGGCGCGGATTTTCCGAGGGGCAAAGCTCTTAACAATGCAAGTAGGTGATTCGGAAGTCAAGCAGAAATCCGCGCACGCAAGAGGCACAGCGACACGATTTTGCAATGTGCCCACGAGCGCCATAGGCGAGTCAATCGCGGAATACTCAGCTAGAATCACGCGCAATGCCTGACACTTTGCCTCCACCCGAAACGCAAGTTGCCGCGAACACTAAATCGCCGCGCCTCTTCGATTGGCCATCGCAAATTACTCCAGCCGAGAGCAAATCACTGGCCGCCGGCGGACTCGGCTGGATGCTAGATGCCATGGACGTGATGCTCTACTCGCTCGTCCTGACCTACCTCATCCGCGAATTCTCCATGGACACGCGCACGGCCGGCTTTCTGAATTCCCTCACGCTGGTGGCCTCCGCGATTGGCGGGCTGCTGTTCGGCATGGTCGCCGACCGCATCGGCCGCACGCGGTCTTTGATGGTCTCGATCCTGGTGTACTCGCTGGCCAGCGCGGCTTGTGCGTTTTCGCATTCGGTGGCCCAACTGGCCGTGTTTCGTTTTGTGCTGGGCTTGGGCATGGGTGGCGAATGGACCGCGGCTGCCGCGCTCATCGCGGAAACCTGGAGGCCGGAGCATCGCGGCAAAGCGCTCGGCCTGATGCAATCCGCGTATGCGATCGGCGAAGCGATTGCCGCTTTGGTGGTGGGCGTGGTGCTGCCCAACTTCGGCTGGCGCGCGGTTTTCTTGGTCGGCGTACTGCCCGCGCTCCTCGTATTCTGGATTCAATCAAGCGTCCCGGAGCCGCCTCTTTGGATCGAACGCCGCACCACTGATGAGCCGCGGCCGCCGCTTCGTACCTTACTCTCCGGCAAAGTTCTGCGCACCGGGCTGCTCGCCACGACGATGAACACCTGCGCTCTATTCGGGTACTGGGGCCTGTTCACCTGGATTCCTGCCTATCTGTCGCTGCCGCCGTCGCAAGGCGGTCGTGGCCTCAGCCTGGTGAAAACGACGACATTTTTCCTAGTGCTGTGCGCGGGGAAATTTCTGGGATATACCTCATTCGGCTTCCTGGCCGACGCCTTCGGCCGCCGAAAGCCCTATTTCGCCTATCTTATAATCGCCGCAGCCCTGGTGCCCATCTACGGAATGACGGCCAGTCCAACGTTGCTGCTGCTCCTCGGACCGCTGGTCGCCTTTTTTGGTACAGGATTTTTTTCGGGGTACGCGGCCATCGCCAGCGAAATCTTTCCGGGCGAAATTCGCGCCGCAGCGATGGGATTCAGCTACAACGTTGGCCGGGGAATCTCCGCGGTGGCGCCGTTCGTGGTCGGCGCACTGGCCGTGAAACACGGCATAGGCCCGGCTTTCCTGGTGCAGGCCGGGGCCTTCTTTGTAGCGGCGCTGCTTTCCTTACTGTTGCCGGAGACGCGAGGGCAGCGGCTCACCTAGCGTAAGCAACCGCCTACGCAACCGCAAAGCGCGCCGCTGACAATGCCCTGCCGGCGTGCAACGTAAAAGTGACCGCCGTATAAGGCGCGCGCGCCAGCGTGGTCTGAAAATCGAGACTGCCGGTGTACAAACGCTTCGGTACACGTCTGGTCAGGATGCTTATCTGCAGCGGTTCCCTGCGGAATGGATAAGGACCCAGGGAAACCGCATTCGGTCCGTCCGGGCGCAATTCCCAATCGGCTTCGCTGCCGCTGTCATCCACGGGAACGCCATCGATGGTCGCATCATGCGGCGTGGCGCTCATGCAAAAATAAAGGGAGAGGCGATCCAATGATTCCAGCCGCCGCGAATTGCTCTCCAGCAATTTCTCCTGCACAAAATCCTTGGTGGCCGCGTCAGCACGCAAATCGACCTTCAACCGCAACTGCTGCAGCTTCAATGCTTGTAGAAAACCGCTAACCAGTTCCGACTCCGTGGATTTCACGTACTTCGCGGAAAACCCCGGAATGGTCGCGCGCGCACGATCATAAAGTCCCGATGCGTGCATACTGGCAAGTAGCCCCGCGTAGCGATCGGCCTTGATCACTCGTTCGATTCCCCGCTGATAAAGTTCGATATGTTCTTCTGTGGGGAGCGACATAAAGCTGTACGGCAAACGCGTTTTGGGGTCGATGTGTGGCTGCAGTTCCCATTCGCGCCAGCCATTGTCGTGTTCGCCGGCCGCCAACCGTACCGATTCGAAAGGCTCGGGCCGCTGGAACAACTCATTGCCCCATTCGCGCGCAAAAAAACCAGACAACACCGCGTGATCCGTTTGCCGGATCAGAATCAGTTGATCGTCTTGCTCTTGAACGATCATTGCGCTGCCCTCATTCGCAGCTTGCTACTCGGCGCTGGTTTTTTCGGATGCGCGACGTCGACCCTACACGCCGCAGGCTTACACCGTTATCGTTATTATGCTCCGCGAGGCACCTGGAATCCAGAGCGGATCGCTAAAAGCACCGCCTAAGAGGTTGCGTGACCTTTGCTGTAAGAGAGAACTCATTTTCAAAGAAACATTACCTTTTACTGATTTGAATATATAATCTGCAGCGACTTTTACCCGCGCCTTGGCGTCCGGGCTTCGGAGGAAGGCCGCGTTCCCACCCCTCCGATGCTTGCCGAGGTCCTAAGGAGTTACAAACGTGCGCTCAAAGCTTGCAGGCTTCTCGCTGATCGAGTTGCTGATCGTTGTCGCCGTCATCCTGGTTATCGCGGCGATTGCCATTCCCAATCTTCTCCGCTCGCGCATGGCGGCGAACGAAGGCTCCGCGGTCGCGTCCGTGCGCTCGATCAATACCTCCCAGGTCGTCTATCAGTCCACATATAATATTGGCTTTGCTGCAAGGCTAATCGACCTCGGCGACGGAGGTGTGGCCGCAAATTGCACACTTCCCACACTGCCCGTATCCACTTCTTCTTGCCTCATCGATTCTTCGCTGGCCACTGGAAGTAAGAGCGGCTACAACTTCACATATACTCCGGTGTCCACAGGCGCAGTCGTCGGCGCTTATACAGTCAAGGCCGATCCTATTTCTTCCGGCGGATCCGGCCAGCGTCATTTCTTCAGCGATGAAACGCTCGTCATCCGCGTGAATAACGTCGCGGTGGCAACCGGCGCTGATCCCCCGATTTAGCGCGCTAGTCGTCGTGCTCAGCTAATACGCGGAAAATTACCTCTAGATTGGTTGTCGGTCGAAACCGCTTTTGATTTGGAGTGGTGCGGGAAGAGGGATTTGAACCCCCACGGGTGTGACCCCGACAGGTCCTAAGCCTGTTGCGTCTGCCGTTCCGCCATTCCCGCAGATCGTGACGAAATTAAGCATATCACGCAACTAGAAGGGTTACTTGCTCTGGCGTTCGTCATCGCGTATAGCCCTATTCGAAGATTACGGTCTTATTCCCGTACAACAGAATGCGGTTCTCGATGTGCCAGCGGACCGCGCGGGAGAGCACCATTTTCTCAAGGTCGCGCCCTTTCTCCACAAGCTCCTCCAGCGCATCGCGGTGCGAGATTCGCGTCACTCCCTGCTCGATGATCGGCCCGTCGTCCAATACTTCCGTCACGTAGTGGGCCGTCGCCCCAATCAACTTCACCCCACGCTCAAATGCCTGATGGTGCGGCTTCGCCCCAATGAACGCTGGCAAGAACGAATGGTGAATATTGATAATTTGCTGCGGATACTGCTTGATGAAATCCAGAGAAAGCACCTGCATATAGCGCGCTAGCACAACCAGATCGATGCCATTCTTCGCGAGCAACTCGATTTCCTGCCGTTCAGCTTCGGCCTTGTTCTCCTTGGTCACTGGAACGACGTGGTAAGGGACGCCGTAAAAATCCGCGTGTCGCTTGGCGTCCGGATGATTGCTGATCATCAGGGGAATCTCGCACGCGAGTTCGCCGATACGTTGCCGGTACAGCAGATCGACCAGGCAGTGGTCGTACTTTGATACGAAAATCGCCACCCGCGGCCGGTATTGGGACGTCGTGATACGCCACTGAATTGCAAATTGCTCCGCGATAGGCTTGAACCACTGCGGGAAATCTTTCAAGTCGAACTCAAAAGCCGTCAGATCCCATTCCACTCGCGCAAGATAGAAGCGCTCTTCTCCCGCCTGGTGTTGCTCGAAATGCAAAATGTCCCCGCCATGCCAGTAAATGAAGTCTGCAATCGCCGCGTCGAGCCCCTTGCGGTCCGGACATTTCAAAAGCAGAATGGCGCTGTTCTTCACCTCATCCTCCCGACGCGGTCGGCATTTTACTCAAATCGGCGCGCCATCGTCACACATTGACGCTGCGAAACCCGTCCCCTATACTTGTTTTTTGGACTTGCAGGGTGAATCTCACCTGTCTCGCCTCTTCTAATTAGGTTTGCTTGGGATTAGTGCCGACTGGCGGACGCTGTTGAGACCCGCTAACGCTTACTTAGCATAGTTTCCGTGAAGAAAGGATTTGTATGGCCGCTGAAGCCACCTGCCGCCGAGAACTTGACCTCGAGATTCCCGCGGACGAAGTCACGAAAGCAATGGAGCGCGTCGCCAAGGAATTTGCCCGCGTCGCCCGCGTTCCTGGGTTTCGCCCCGGCAAAGCGCCGGTTTCCTTGATTCGGCGCCGCTTCGCCGACGACATTAAGGGCGAAGTCGTGCAATCCCTCGTACCAGAACGCGTCGAAAAAGCCGTCACCGAGCAGAAACTCACTCCCGTTTCCCAGCCGCAGGTCGATAAACTCGATTTCGCTGAAGGCCAGCCGCTGAAGTTCCGCGCCGTCTTCGAGGTTCTCCCCGAATTCGACCTCGGTAATTACAAAGATCTCGATCTCGAAATGCCGGTCATGGACATTACCGATGATGACGTAAACAAAGCGCTGAAAGAAATGACCGAGCGCGCCGCGGCATTTGCGCCCGTCGAGGGCCGCGCCGTCGAAAATGGCGACTTCGTGCAGCTAAAGCTGGTCGGTACGCCCGACGGGGGCGGCGAACCGCTTCGCGCCGATAGCGTCCTCTGCCACATCGGCGCCGAAGAGACCATGGAGCCCTTCAACGAAAATTTGCGCGGCGCGAGTATCGGCGAACACAAGAATTTCGACGTCGCGTATCCAGCCGATTATCCGGATGCCAAGCTCGCCGGCAAGACTTACCACTATGCCGTGGAAGTGCTCGGCTTGAAAACGAAGCAACTGCCCGAGCTGAACGATGAATTTGCAAAAGACGTCAGCGATGCCGGCTCTCTCGACGAGCTAAAAGGTAAGCTCCACCAAAGCCTCGAAGCCGCGCGCGACCAGCGCCACAAAGAACTGCTACGAGAGAAAGTTCTCGCCGCCGTGGTGAAACTCCATGACTTTCCAGTGCCCGAATCCCTCGTGGAGCATCAAATGGATGTGCGCCTCGAGCGCGTGGTTCGCTCCCTGGCTGCGCAAGGCGTTGATCCTCGGGCCGTAAATGTCGATTGGGTCACGCTGCGCCGCCGGCAGCAAGAGCGCGCTACGGATGATGTTAAAGCAGAACTGATTGTCGACCGCATCGCTTCCGCCGAAAACATCGACGTCAACGACGAAGAACTCACTCACGAACTCGAACACGCCGCGACGCACAGTGGCGAATCCGCGGAAGCAATTCGCGCTCGTTTGACAAAGCAAGGCACGCTCGATAGGATGAAAGCTAAGCTGCGGAGCGACAAAACTCTCGACTGGCTCGCACAGAATTCCCGAATTCGCACGGTGGCCGCAGCAGAAGAAGCAAAGTAAAGCAGTTCGGGCAGTTCGGGCCTGACCGCTCAAAAGATCTCATGAACAATTTCAACGACGACCCAGCTTATCGCGCCACAACGCTTGTACCCATGGTGGTCGAACAGACCAGCCGTGGGGAACGCGCGTACGACATTTACTCGCGGCTCCTCAAAGAGCACATTATCTTTATTGGCACGCCCATCGACGATCACGTCGCCAACTTGGCCACCGCACAAATGCTCTTCCTCCAGGCCGAAGATCCTGAGCGCGATATCCAGCTCTATATCAATTCTCCGGGCGGTTCCATCACCGCAGGATTCGCCATCTACGACACCATGCAATTCGTGAAACCCGACGTTGTGACCACTTGCGTCGGACAAGCCGCTTCCATCGCTGCTGTCCTGCTCGCCGGTGGCACTCCCAAGAAGCGTTTTGCGTTGCCCAATGCCCGCATCCTTATCCATCAACCCTGGCTCTCCGGTCTCGGCGGCCAAGCCACCGATATCGATCTGCATGCCAAGGAAATCCTGCGCATGCGTACCATGATCAACCGGCTGCTCGCGCAACACAGCGGCCAATCCATCGAACGCATCGAAAAAGACGTCGAGCGGGATTTCATCATGAATCCCGAACAAGCCAAGGAATATGGCATGATTGACGAAATTATTTTCAAGCATCGCTAAAACGCGCCGGATGAAACGCGTTTTGTCGGGGCGGGCGCTTGGTTCCAAAAAGTTAGTAGTCGTTCAGTTTTTCTTTCACTCAGGGGATTTTTCAGCCTAGAATATCGGTAGTGGTTCCGTCCGCAGCCCGGCGGGGCCAGGGGCCTTCACACCTGTGAAAAAATTTAATCCAGACGAGCCATTGCGCTGCTCCTTCTGCCACAAGACTCAGGAGCAAGTCGAGAAGCTGATCAGTTCGCCTTCCGACTATCCGCGCGCCTACATCTGCAATGAATGTGTCAGCGTTTGCCAGACCATTCTCGAGGATGAAAAGCGCGAGCAAGCCGCCGCGCCCGCTCGCCGTCTTCCGCGTCCGCCCGAGATCAAGCAATTTCTCGACGGCTACGTTATCGGCCAGGATCGCACCAAGAAGAAGCTCGCTGTCGCGGTCTATAATCATTACAAACGAATTTTTCTCAACAAGCAGCCCGGTGATGTGGAGCTGAGCAAATCCAACATTCTGCTGATCGGGCCTACCGGGACGGGAAAGACTCTTCTTGCGCAAACCCTGTCACGCATGCTCGATGTGCCCTTCGCCATCGTCGACGCCACTACCCTCACGGAAGCCGGCTACGTCGGTGAAGATGTCGAAAACATTATTTTGAAGTTGCTGCAAGCCGCCGATGGCGACGTCCAGAAGGCCCAGCAGGGCATCATCTATATCGACGAGATCGATAAGATCGCCAAAAAAGACGAGAACCCCTCCATCACTCGCGACGTTTCCGGTGAAGGAGTGCAACAGGCGTTGCTCAAGATTTTAGAAGGCACCGTTGCCAATGTGCCCCCTCAGGGCGGCCGTAAACATCCGCACCAGGAATTCACCCCTGTTGACACCACCAACATTCTGTTTGTTTGCGGCGGCGCTTTTGTCGGCCTCGAAAAAATAATCGAGAAGCGCGCCGGTCGCCGTTCCCTCGGCTTCCACACGGACGCCGCAGCCACCACGCCGCAAAAGCGCAACACCGAATTGCTCGAGCAGGTGCAACCCGGCGATCTGATCCGCTATGGCTTGATTCCCGAATTTGTCGGCCGCTTGCCGGTGGCCGGCGTAATGAACGATCTCGACAAGAATGCTCTCGTACGTATTCTCACCGAGCCCAAGAACGCTCTCCTAAAGCAATACCAGCGCCTCTTCGAATTCGAAAACGTCCGCCTTCGCTTCACTGACGATGCTCTCGAGACCGTTGCCGAGTTGGCTCTTCAGCGCAAGGTCGGCGCGCGCGGCTTGCGCATGATTCTCGAAGACCTCATGCTGGAACTGATGTACCACCTGCCGATGCAACGCAAAGTGCGCGACTTTGTGGTCAGTGCGGACATGGTGCGCACTCGCGAGATTAATTGGAGTTTGCTGGAAAAGGCTGGCTGAGCCCTTCCACTTTAGCGGCCGCGTGGGGTGGCCGCGGAAAAATTTTCAGGGGTCCGAATGTTCAATCGTGAAAAACAGGAAATGAAGCGCGTACCTATGATGCCGGTGCGCGATATGGTTATCTTCCCGCAGCAAATGACGCCTTTCATCGTCGGCCGCGAAGCTAGCGTCCGTGCGCTTGAAGAGGCTCTGGCTGGCGACAAAAAGATTTTCCTGTCCACGCAGCATGATGCGTCTGTCGATGATCCCAAGCCGGAAGAAATCTACGCCGTCGGCACACTCGCGAATATCGTTCAGAGCGTCAAGCTCCCCGACGGCAACATCAAGGTTTTGGTCGAAGGCGTCGAGCGCGCCCGCGCGATCTCCATCGCCAGCGAAGAAGGCTTTTTCCGCGCCACCGTTCGCCTGTTGAGCGCCCGCGTCGAGCCCTCGCCGCAAGTCGAGCAGACCGTTCAGAAGATTACCGGCCTCTACGAACAGTTCATCAAGCTCTCGCAAAGCCTCAATTACGACACTATGATCGCCGCCGCGCGCGTCGACGATCCCGCGCGCCTCTCCGACACCATCGCTGCCAATCTTCAGCTACCCGTCGACGAAAAACAGGATCTTCTCGAAACCGTAGACCCGCTCGAGCGCCTCAATCGCATTGGCGATATTCTCGAAATCGAACTGGAAAAACTCAACGTTGATCGCAATATCAACACGCGCGTCAAGCGCCAGATGGAGCGCGCGCAAAAAGAGTACTACCTCAACGAAAAGCTCAAAGCTATTCAGAAAGAGCTTGGCCGCGGCGAAAAAAGCGAAATTGACGAGCTAAAGAAAAAGATTGATACCGCCGGCATGAGCAAGGAAGTCCACGAGAAGGCCATCCAGGAGCTGAAGCGCCTGGAATTGATGCCGCCGATGTCCGCGGAATCCACCGTCAGCCGCAACTATCTAGATTGGCTGCTCGCGGTGCCCTGGAAAAAGCGCTCCAAAGAAATCCGCGACATCAAAGCCGCCGAAAAAATTCTCAACGACGAGCATTACGGCCTGGATAAAGTCAAAGAGCGCATCCTCGAGTTCCTGGCTGTGCGCCAGCTCGTAAAGAATCCGAAGGGCTCCATCTTGTGCTTTGTCGGACCTCCGGGCGTCGGCAAGACCTCGCTTGCCATGTCCATCGGTCACGCCACCGGCCGCAAATTCGTCCGCGTTTCACTCGGCGGCGTGCGCGATGAAGCGGAAATTCGCGGCCATCGCCGTACTTATATCGGCGCACTCCCCGGCCAGATCATCCAGATGATGAAGAAGGCCGGCACCGTAAATCCAATTTTCGTTCTCGATGAAGTCGACAAAATGTCCACCGACTTCCGCGGCGATCCGTCCGCCGCCCTGATGGAAGTTCTGGACCCCGAACTGAATCACGCTTTCACCGACCACTATCTCGATGTCGAATACGATCTCTCGAAAGTAATGTTCGTCTGCACCGCCAACGTTCTCCACACCATCCCGCAGCCGCTGCAAGATCGCATGGAAATCCTGCGACTGCCCGGCTACACCGAGCAGGAAAAACTCGAAATCGCCAAGCGCTTCCTCGTTCGTCGAGCCCGAGAATCCACCGGCCTAACCGACAAAAATCTCACCTTGACCGACGAAGGCTTGCTCCATATTATCCGCCACTACACACATGAAGCCGGCGTGCGCAGCCTCGAACGCGAAATCCAGAACATCTCTCGCAAAATGGCGCGCAAAGTCGTCACCGAAGGCGTCGAAGCCAAGGTCAATGCCGAAATCACGCCGGTCAACGTCAACGATTTCCTCGGCGTCCTGAAATATCGCGAATTCTGGCTGGAGAAGCACAATGAAATCGGCTTGACCACCGGCCTTGCCTGGACCGAAGTCGGCGGCTCCGTCCTTGCCACTGAAGCCACGCTAATGGAAGGCAAAGGCCGCCTCACGCTCACCGGCAAGCTCGGCGACGTAATGCAGGAATCCGCGCAAGCCGCCATGAGCTACATTCGCTCGCGCTCGCACACTTTCGGCCTGCCCAAGGATTTCTACCGCAACATCGATATTCACGTGCACGTCCCCGAAGGCGCCATCCCCAAGGACGGCCCTTCCGCCGGCATCACCATCTGCAACTCCATCGTCAGCGCGCTCACGAAAATTCCCGTGCGCTGCGATGTGACCATGACCGGCGAAATCACCCTGCGCGGCAAGGTTCTGCCCATCGGCGGCGTCAAAGAAAAGCTCCTCGCCGCCCATCGAATGGGCTTGCGTACCGTGCTCCTTCCGAAGGACAATGAGAAGGACCTGGCGGACATCCCGCAGGAAATCCTCGCGGCCCTTACGGTTCATTTTGTCGAGACCATGGATGAAGTGCTGCAAGTTGCGCTTGAGCGGGCCATCGTGCCCATTGAGCACGCCGCCGTTGCGCCCGTCGCCGCCGATTCTTTCGTGGCCACCGAGAAAGATAAGAGTTTGACCAACTGACTTTGACCAGCTGAGTTAAACCAAAGAAAGTGGCTCAGCCTCGGGTGCCGCCCGCCCCGCGCGCACACGATCCGGTTCGAATCGTAAATTCGAGCCGCTCGAAAAAGTTTCGGATCGCCAGTCTGATTCGAATCGCGTCTCGCGAAAGCGGTCGCCAGTTTGCTCCATTCCGGCGCTGCCGCCGGTTTGTCGGAAATCTGAATTCTGGTCTACCATCCTGGCCGGTTTTCGCCTGTCCATAGCAGGCGGGTTCATCTGCCAGTTCGGTGCGGCGCCTCGTAGAGTACTCCAAGAATTTCAGGTCGATTTCACAATCAGAATGCTTCAATCAGGTCGAATCCAGGTGGAAAGCCTCAGAGTTAAGGACATATGAAAGAAACAAGCGTTGAAGGAAGTAATCAGATGAGTATCAGTCTTGCCGAGCTCAAAGAAAAAAACATCACTGACTTGGCAAAAATCGCAAAGGAATTGAACATTCCTGGCGCCAGCGGCATGCGCAAGCAGGAGTTGATCTTCCAGATCCTCCGCGCGCAAACCGAGAAAAACGGTTTGATCTTTTCCGAAGGCGTCCTCGAGTGTCTCCCGGACGGCTTCGGCTTTCTCCGCGCCCCGGAGTACAACTATCTTCCCGGCCCCGACGACATCTACGTCTCGCCGTCGCAAATCCGCAAGTTCGATCTGCGCACCGGTGACACTGTCTCCGGCCAGGTCCGTCCGCCGAAAGATGGCGAGCGCTACTTCGCCTTGATCAAAGTCGAAGCCGTCAACTTCGAAGATCCCGAAGTCGCCCGCAACAAAATTTTCTTCGACAACTTGACGCCGCTCTATCCGCAGGGCCGCCTCAAGATGGAAACCACCAAGGACTTGATGACCGGCCGCGTGCTCGATCTTCTCTGCCCGGTCGGCAAAGGCCAGCGCGGTCTCATCAATTCCCCGCCGCGCACCGGCAAAACCATGATGCTGCAAGCCATGGCCAACGCCGTCGCCACCAATCATCCGGAAGTCGCGCTCATCGTGCTCCTCATCGACGAGCGCCCCGAAGAAGTCACCGACATGCAGCGCACCGTCAAGGGCGAAGTCATCAGCTCCACCTTCGACGAGCCGCCCCAGCGCCACATCCAAGTCGCCGAAATGGTGCTCGAGAAAGCCAAGCGCCTCGTCGAGCACAAGCGCGACGTAGTCGTTCTGCTCGACTCCATCACCCGTCTCGCGCGCGCCTACAACGCCGTCACGCCGCCGTCCGGCAAAGTTCTCTCCGGCGGTATCGACGCCAACGCGTTGCAGCGTCCGCGCCGCTTTTTCGCCGCCGCACGTAACGTCGAAGAAGGCGGCTCGCTCACCATCGTCGCCACCGCTTTGATCGACACCGGCAGCCGCATGGATGACGTCATCTTCGAAGAGTTCAAAGGCACCGGCAACATGGAAATCTATCTCGACCGCCGCCTCTCCGATAAGCGCGTCTTCCCCGCCATCGACATTCAGCGCTCCGGCACCCGCAAAGACGAACTCCTGCTCCCGCCCGACGAGCTAAGCCGCGTCTGGGTCCTCCGCAAAGTCCTGAGCCCGCTCTCCACAGTAGAAGCCATGGAGCTCCTGCTAAGCCGCCTGACCAAAACCAAGTCGAACAGCGAATTCCTGGGCTCGATGTCTGCCCCAACCTAAGTAACCCTGTGTAGCGCAGGCCGGAGTCCGCGGAGCCCTGCGGCTTTCGCGTCGTACCCTTAGTTATCCTGAGCTTCAACGCAGCTCTTCAAGTAGACTTACAGGTAGGCCTCCCCCCGAACGTTCTCCTCCCGAACGCGTCACACGCAGTTTTTCTTTTCCAGGAGTTTCCTGGGAGTTCTCTCGCCGTTTCTCTCGGCCTCTCTCTTGGCCTTTCTCTTGGGGGTCGGACCTTTAGGTCCGACATTCCGAGCGTTGCTCTCAAGGGCTTCAGCCCCTGAGGAACTGCCTTCGGTTCGTCCGTGCAGAAGGAGCCCCCGTGTACGAAAAATTCATCGCCCGTCAACCCATCTTCGACGACAAGCTAAAACTTTTCGCCTACGAGCTCTTGTTCCGCTCTGGCCCCGAAAATTTCTTCAAGCCCCAAAAAGACGCCTCCAGCAGCGTCATCGTAGATTCCGCCATGCTCTTTGATCTTCAGATGCTGACCGGCAACGCCAAAGCCTTCATCAATCTCGATCTCTCCGCCCTGCAACGCGGTGCCGCCCGTCTCCTGCCGCCAGATCGCGTCATCATCGAAATCCTGGAAAACATCGTTCCCACCCAGGAGGTCGTAGACCTCTGCAAGGATCTCTGCGCCGCAGGCTATGTCCTCGCACTCGACGACTACGTAGGCCACGATAGGTGGGCTCCGTTGCTCCCGCTCGTCAAATTCCTAAAAGTCGATTTTCGCGGCGCCGACTATGACAAGCGCACCGCCATCGTCCGGCGCCACAAAGGCAACGGAATCCAATTTCTCGCCGAGAAGGTCGAAACGCAAGCCGAACTCAACGAAGCGCGCGCCCACGGCTACTCCTTTTTCCAGGGCTATTTTTTCTGCAAGCCCTCCATGCTTAGTGCCCGCGAAATCCCCGCCAACAAACTCATTTATCTGCGTTTGCTCGAAGCCGTTGCGCCAGCCGACTTTTCCCACGAAGGCGTGGAAGATCTGCTCAAGAGCGACCCTTCGCTCGTCTACAAGCTCCTCCGCTACCTGAATTCTCCGCTGCTGGGCTTGCGCACCGAAATCCACAGCGTCAGCCAAGCCATCACGTTGCTTGGCGAAATCGAGTTTCGCCGCTGGATCTCCATCCTGGCCATCGTCGCCATGGCCGGCGACAAACCACCGGAACTGATTCGCACCGCACTGACCCGTGCGTTCTTCTGCGAAGCCCTCTCGCATCCCGCCGGTCTCTCGCGCCAAAGCTCCGACCTTTTCCTCATGGGCCTGCTCTCCGTTACCGACGCCATCCTCGATCGCCCCATCGAGCAAATCCTCTCCAGCCTCCCCATCTCTCCCGATATCCGCACCGCCCTCTGCGGCGGCGCAAATCCGCTGCGCGATGTCTACGAAACGTTACTGGCCCACGAACGCGCCGACTGGCCCGCGCTCAGCGCAGCAGCCAAACGTCTGGGCCCGGTCGAATCCTCCATCCCCGACTGCTACACCGCCGCCACCACCCGCGCCGCATCCCTCGCCCAATAGAACGCCGCAATCGCAGCCGTAACTTCTACACCGTCGTATGGCGTGCACCGTCCTCTCCGCGCGCTCAGAGAAACTTCCACTTCACCAGCACCGCCACGATGGTTGGCAGCAGAAAAATCAACAGAAAAATCGGCAACTCCTCGCGGAACGAATATCCCGCCTTCATCACTCCCATCCACATCTTGACCGCCGCCAGCCCCAGCCAGATCACCACAAAAATCACCGTGGCCGCCGTCATTACCCCCTGGTCGCCGTTGGTCAACGCTCTCCCAAGCCCGATGCACACACCCCAAACCACCAATCCCACAACAATAATAACGGCGGTCCGCATCTCACCCTCCTGTCGTATCGCCCACCGCGAGCCTAACACACCGGCAATTCGCCTTAATTCTCCCCAAGGCTCACGGATCGCGAATCACCCTTCACCGAAAAAAAGCGGCGCAGCAAATTTCTCCGCCGCGCCGGCCAATTGCAACCGTTCGAAGTTCTCGCCCTTGTCCTTCCCTGCGGACAAAGCCACCTCCCGTGTATCGGGAGGCATGAGCGTGTTCTCGACGAGCCTCTCCCAAACGGCCGCTGGCTGGGCATCCCTGGGTTTCGTGTGGCACAGGAGTTGCCACACAAACATCTCCAGCCATGTCGTCGTCCAGCAAACTCAATTCACCAACCGCGCTTCGCGTGGCTGGATGTTGAGCTTCCCATTCGACTTCTGGACGCGCACCAAATCTCCTTCTTCAATTCGGAGCACGCCAGCCAGCCATTCCGGGATAGCGATCTTGAGAAATTCTCCCTGCACTTCCGAAATCCCCCGAGAAGACTCCGCCAATGCGGCACCTCCGTCCTCCAGAGGAATCAAAAGCATCAACTCCCCATTGACCTTCAACACCGGTCCTTCCAGTTCCATCTCTTCGTTCATGCGCGATCCTCCTTTCGGTCGAATGGAAATCCTTGCAACACCCTGCAGCGCAGGCCGCAGTCTTCCGAGCCCTGCGGCTTGTAGCGATCCGCCAAACAAAAATTCAAGCCAGGAGCAAAATCAAGCAGAGTGGCGGGGCAACCGCCCCGCGTCGTGTCAAGACGAAGTAACTCCACTCCCACAATCCGGGCGAAAAACGAAACGTCTTCACCGCAAGTACATAATCGGGATCGAAGCAACTGGATTAAACGACTGGATCGAAATGACTTAGGCTGATTCTGTTAGGCTCGCGCGATAAAGCAATCGACGAGACCCGGCAGCCCTGTCATCCATCCAGCCTGGCTAAGTTGTTCATGTCTCATAGTTTGCTCTTCACGCTCAGTGAGGACTCGCCGCAAAGCGAGAGTGCCGCTGAGGTAACCGCAAAGTAACGCCAATCCGTATTTCTGTCAAGCAATATTTTTCAAAAGGCCCATTTTCAGGCCCTTTTTCGCCGTTATCTATTAATTCGACAGTACTTAGCACTATATACGGTAGTGGCCGATCTTTAGATCGGCCTAGTCGCCCAGTGACCCGCTCCGTTTCGCGTTATCATGCAACCTGCCAAGGAGCTAACCGTGTTCTACATCACAACGAGAGAGCTTCGCATTCAGCGAACTTTGCGTCGCTTTTACGTTCTTGGTGTTTTCGCAATTCTCCTCTCGTCCCCCACAGTCGCCGCCGAAAAATCGACCGCTCCTCAACTCATTACTCTGGCCGCTGCCAACAGCCCCACGTTGCAGGACGGTATCCTCGCGACCTTCGCCGCTGACGACATCACGAAGGGGATCGCCTGGACTGGCTTGGGCCACGACTTCTTCTTCGCCGTGCGTGCGGGGTCGAAGCCTGCGCTGTTTATCGACGATGCGCCCAGCCAGGAAATGCGGCAACTCGGCAAGACCGACATCTGGTTCGGCTCCGCGCGCATCGAGCAACTCGGCAAGCAGCATTCCTTCCACTACGTCATCGACAGCCTGAAATTCGGCGGTCGACTCGATCTTCCGGCCTTCACTCCCGATTCCTACCAGCAAACAGGGGTTCCCGTTGGCAAACTCTCCGATAAAATCATCCACACCAGCAAACTGTACGACGGCATGAAAAGCGAATACTGGATCTACGTTCCCGCCCAGTACGACCCAAAAGATCCAGCCGCCCTCATGGTCTTTCAAGACGGAGGCGGTTACATCGACCGCAACGGCAACAATCCCGCCCTCAACGTCATCGACAACCTGATCGCCCAAAAGAAAATCCCGGTGATGATCGCCGTCTTCATCAATCCAGGCGACATCAGCGACTCGCTAAACACACCCACCTTCAATTTCGTCAAAGCCTATTCCGAAAAATGGCAGCGCACCTTGAAAGACTCCATGCGCAGCACTCTCTACGACACGGTAAGCGATCGCTACCCGCGCTTCCTCCGCGACGAAGTGTTGGCCGAAGTAGCCGCTAAGTACAACCTCCGCAACGACGCCTATAGCCGCGCCATCACCGGACTCTCTTCCGGCGGTATCTGCTCCTTCAACGCCGCCTGGCAGCTGCCCGACGTCTTCGGCCGCGTAATCTCCTGGATCGGCAGTTTCGAAGGCATTCAATGGAAAGAAGACCCGGCCAATCCGGACGGAGGCCAGGACTATCCCGACAAAATTCTACGCGAGCCTAAGCGCAACATTCGGGTATGGCTGCAGGATGGTTCCGAAGACCTGAATTTGCACTTCGGCAACTGGCCATTCGCCAACCTGCGCATGGCCAACGCACTGAAATTCCGCGAATACGACTACCACTTTAGCTTCGGCAAAGGCACCCACAATTCCGCTCACGGGGCCGCCGAATTCCCCGCAGAAATGACCTGGCTATGGCGCGATTACGACCCCGCTAAGACCAATCAAACCTACACCATGGAGCCCGGCGAAAAATCCAAACCTCCCTACCGAGTAGCCATCACCAATCGCCCCGCCGAATGAGCACCTACAAAACCAGTCCAAACAGCCCTGTAGTGGCCGGTCTTCAGACGGGTCGGCCACTCTGTCCTTTCAGCGTCCGGATCGATCTGTGGCGGGCTCGATTCGAACGACCCCCAGGCCAACTCACAGATCTTGCTGGACTTATGAGTTATCAATTGACAACCAACAATATAAGTGTTATATTCTGATTAACAATCTCGCGAAGCCACCGGAGCGGCGATTCACAGCGATGGACCTAGGCCAGGGCAATCCGGTCTCCCGCAATACCACCTCCAAAAATCCCCGCCTCAAAAAATCATTTCCCGTAACTCCTCCAGAATCCGCACTTACGCAAAACGTCCCGCTAACCCTCGTGGAATCTGCACTTACAAATTCATTGGACTTAAAGTCCTTTAGAATCCGCACTTACAAAAAAATGGCGGGGGAGGGTCAGTTATGGTTAACCTCCTTGCTAAACGGCACCCCTGAGCCACTGCTTCAAGTGTCCCTCCAGCACATCCAGGGGTACCGAACCCTGTTCGAGCACCGCATCATGAAACCGCCGCACGCTGAAGTTCGTTCCCAACTTTTTCTCCGCCGCCGTCCGCAGTTCCCGTATTTTCAATTGCCCCAGCTTGTAAGCCAGCGCTTGGCCGGGCCATACGATGTAGCGATCTACCTCTACCGTGATGTCCTGATCGGTCTTCCCGGTGTTGTCCTTGAAAAATTGGATGGCTTGTTCCCGCGTCCAGCCCATCGAGTGCATGCCGGTGTCCACGACCAAGCGCACCGCGCGCCACATTTCGTAGCTGAGTTGCCCGAATTTCGAGTATGGATCTTTGTACAATCCCAACTCTTCCCCGAGGCTTTCGCCGTACAGCGCCCAGCCTTCCACGAACGCCGAATAACCGACGTGTTTGCGGAATTCGGGGACATTTTCCATTTCCTGGGACAGGGACAATTGCAAGTGATGACCGGGAACGGCCTCGTGCAGCGAAAGAGCTTCCATCTCCCACTTGGGCCGGGCGTGCAGATTGTAAGTGTTGACGAAGTAGCAGCCCGGTCTGCCAACCGAAGGGGATCCCGGCTGGTAGTACGCTGTCGTTTGCGAAGGGGCTTTGAAGTCGGGGATGACGCAAACGCCGTAGGGAAGGCGGGGGAGTTTCCCGAATTCGTGGGCGAGTTCCGGATCGATCTTCTTGCCGATGATGCGGTAGCCATTCACCAGGTCTTCGGGTTTGTCGTAATAAAACTGCGGATCGGTGCGCAGAAATTCCGTGAAGTCGTGGAAGGTGCCTTTGAAATTGGCTGAGGCGATGACTTTGTCCATCTCTCCGCGAATGCGTTTTACTTCCGACAAGCCGATTTCGTGGATTTGCTGCGGCGTCAACGCTGTAGTGGTTTGCCAGCGAACGTGGAACGCGTAGGCTGCCGCGCCGTTCTGGAGGAATGTGGCGGCGATATTTTCGCGGCAGGCCGGCAGATAGGTGGTGGCAACGTAGTCGTGCAGCTTCTGGAATGCCGGAGCGACGGCGCTGGTGTAAATGCTTCTGGCCTGCCCGGTCAACCGGGCGCGATCCGCTTCTGGAAATCCGGCGCGGAATTCGGTGAACGGCTGGAGCAGCGCGCTGGCCATGGCATCGGCGGGGATTAAGTCGGCGATTTGCTTGGGGACATCGCGCATGGTGATCTTCGGCGGCGTGTAACCCTTTTTCAGGCCCTCTTGCAACAACGCAATCTGCTGCTCGACCGATGCCGGAAGCGCCTTCAACCGCTCCACGACGATTTCGTACTCCGCGACGCTGTGATGCGGCGTGTTCGCCAAGGTCTCCGCCGCGCCCTGCTGGATCCCTTCCATCTGATTGATTGGCATCCACAGACTGCGCGGAACCACAAACCGGAACGGCATCGGATCGTCGCCATACTGCAGGCCTTGCTCCGAGGTTTCCAGCAGCTGCGAATACAGATCGAAATTCAGTCTTTCACTTTCTGGCAAAGCTTCGCGGTGAATCGCTTTCAGTTGTGCGATGCTTTCCGCGAGATGCTTTCTCTTTTTTTCAATGCCACCCGGGGAATCGTCGTTCCAGTGATTATTCTGATCAGGGTACCCGACGCTCGTGGCTACCTCCGGATACTCTTCCATCCATCGCTTCCAATCAG
>Ga0137403_10001346_pt1 | contig 30979 bp, 25 predicted proteins | sample CZOMad2_1_16fung_FD_122057 | JGI IMG/M metagenome (GOLD analysis project Ga0137403, IMG submission 122057) | Vadose zone soil fungal communities from Angelo Coast Range Reserve, California, USA - CZOMad2_1_16fungal (Hybrid Assembly) | ecosystem: Environmental > Terrestrial > Soil > Vadose zone... | reverse complement strand
GCCACCAGCTCCTTGCCGACGCCGGTCTCGCCGCACACGAGCACGGTGACGTCGGCGCGCGCGGCCTGCTCGATGACGGAGAGGATCTCGCGCATCTGCGGGCTGGTCAGCATCGCCAGCTCGCGCTGCACGCGGTCGCCGTTGTCCTCGACGGCCGGCATCGCCGCCCCGGCCGGCTCGAGGCGCGGGCGGCCGGCGACGCCCCGGATCACGTGCTCGAGGTCCTCGGCGGTGTAGGGGCGGCGCAGGAAATCGTCGGCCCCGGCCTGGATCGCCTCGACGATCTGCGAGCTGTGCCCGTTGTCGGCGACCATGATCACCGGGCCCGAGGCGGCCAGCTCGCCCGCGCGGCGGAGCAGGTCGATGCCCGACATGCCGGGCAGGCGGATGGCGACGACGGAGAACGCCACGCGCCCGGCGCGGCCGAGGAGCTCGAGCGCTTCCTCGGCGGTGCCGGCGGCGAGCGGCGTGTAGCCCCAGGTCGCGAGCTGCGTGGTCACGCGCCGCCGCTGGTCGGGGTCGCTCTCCACGACGAGGACGGTGCGGCCGGCGATCGGTGTGGCGTATGGCGACGCGGCGTCGAAACTGGAGGCCTTCATCGGGAATCTTTCTTCCATCGGACCGACCCGTCCATCGCAAGAGGCGTGCCGGACCCGTGTCTCGCGGCTTTAGCGCGCACGTTGAAAAGGTGCGCAGCGCTCGTCACGTGTCGCGGCGCCACTCTGGGCGTGGAGGTGCCCGATAGGGGAAAAGGTTTGACGCGGCTCATCCCGGACGTTTCCCGGACAGCACGAACTTCACGGTGTCGAACAGGATCCACAGGTCGAAGCGGAGCGAGAGGTGCTTGATGTAGTAGAGGTCGTAGCAGAGCTTGCGCGTGACCTCCTCGGTCGACATCGAGTAGCCGGCCCGTACCTGGGCCCAGCCCGTGAGTCCGGGCCGCACCTCGTGGCGCAGATTGTAAAAAGGAATCACGGCCGAGAAGGTGGCGACGTTGGACGCCATCTCCGGCCGGGGGCCGACCAGGCTCATGTCCCCCCTGAGGATGTTGACGCACTGGGGGAACTCGTCGAGGCGGTAGCGGCGCAGGACGGCGCCGAAGCGGGTCACGCGGCTGGCGTTGTCGCGCTGCCAGATGCCGTCGGCGCCGCGCTCGAGCGGCCGCATCGTACGGAACTTGATCAGCCGGAAGGGACGGCCGCCGAGGCCGATGCGCTCCTGGATGAAGAACACGGGCCCGCGCGACTCGAGCTTGATGCCCAGCGCGATGAGCGCGATGAGCGGCGCGGTGGCCAAGAGGGCGACCGAGGCGATGACGACCGACATCGCGCGCTTGAGCGCGAGCTGCGCGCGCGACACGCGGAAGCCGTCACCGAAGATCAGCGCGCTCGGCGTGAGCGACTCCACGGCCAGCCGACGCGTGAAGCGCTCGTACGCCTCCGTGCCTTCCTCGACGCGCACGCCGCGGAAGCGGCACGACAGCAGCGCGGAGACCGGCAGGTTGCCGCGCCGGTCGGGCATGGCCACGATGATCCGATCGGGGCGCGCGCTCAGCACCACGTCGGCGACGTCGCCGTAGGCGCCGAGCCGCCGCACGCCGGCCACCGCGTCGCCGTCGGGCGCGAGCACGCCGGCCACGCGCATCGCGAGGTCGGGGCGCGTCGCGATCTGCGCGGCCAGCTCGGCCGCGAGCCGCCCGCCGCCCATGATGACCACGCGCTCCGAGAACGGGGCGCGCTTGGCGAGGGTGTACACGGCGAGGCGGAGGACGAGCACCGCGAACAGCGTGACGAACAGCGCGTAAGGGGCGAGGTTGCCGCTGATGATCGCGTTGGGAAAGAGCAGGTACGTTCCGGCCAGCACGAGAGCGGCGAACCCCAGCGCCCGGCACAGCCGCGTGAACAGCTGGCCCGCGTCGTGCGGGGCCTCGAAGTCGTAGAGGTCGTTGTAGTAGAACGCGCCGAGGCAGACGGCGGCGACGATGCCGGCGCGCGCGGCCAGGCGCCAGAGGCTCGTCGCCGGATCGTCGGCGGCGGGTGACCACACCGCGATCGCGGTGGCGAGCACCGCGAGGGTCGAAACTCCGTCGAGCCACGCGAGACGTTGTGCGAGGGACATGGGTCGCCGGGTACGGCCCGGCTGCAACCATGTCAGGGCAAGGTCAGTGCCAAACCATGCAAACGCTCGCAGAAGCCTGCGTTCCGGTGCGTTTTTCCCGCAGCGCCAATGTCAGACCGTGGCGCAAGCGGGGGTGGGAGTCGGACAATTGCTGCATTCGCCTGCACCCGCCATGAGTAAGCGAGTGCAGCAGTCTAGGGACGGTCGAAGGTGATCGGGTAACCGAATTGCAGACCGACGAACAGGCGATTCTGATCGGCGTCGGCGGCGATGAGGTTACCGGCGCTGTCCCGGACCACGGAGGCGGTGCGCTGCTGGTAGAACTGGTAGCGGGCCACCGCGGCCATCCACGCCGTGATCCGATAGGTGAGCTGCAGCGGCAGCGTGATCGAGGAAATGTCGATCCGGTCGTTGTCGGCCGACTTCACCCAGGAATAGCGCGGCAGGAACGAGATCGTCAGCCCGCGCATGAGCGTGACGACGTCGACGCGGCCCGAGATCGAGGTGTTGTCGGTCACGCCGCCGAGCCCGCCCGCGGTGGCGATCTGCCGATCGAAGCCGGCGCCGATGGCGCCGAACCACATCTTCTGGTCGTAGCTCGCGGTGACGGCCGGCGTGATGCGCGAGGCGCCGCCCTCGTGCTCCTCGAAGCTGGGCCCGCCGCTCGCGGCGAGCGTGATCGTCGGCGTCACCTGCCAGTTGACGCCGATGCGCGGCGTGTGCGTCGTGACTTTTTCCTCGTGCTCGATGTCGAAGTACGCGAACTCGTACCCGACCAGCCCGCGCAGGTAGCGCGTGAGCGTGCGGTCGAGACCGACGTTGACCCGGTAGACATCGGAGTCGTCGAGCTCGCTCCGCTCGAAGCGCTGCACCGCCCAGGAGCCGCCACCCCGCACCGTCGTGAGCTCGTCGAGCTTATAGGAGACGCCGGCGCCGAGCGCGTTGGCCCACGACCGGTTGCGTCCGACGGAGATGCCCTCCGGCGAGAGGAGGTTGGTGTTGGTGGTCGCCGTGAAGCCGTCGGTGAGGGTGACGGTGAGCTGCTCGGTCACCCGCCACATCCCGTCGAGGTTGAAGTTCTGCGTGTTGAACGCGTTGTCGCGTGACGAGTCGCGCAGGTACCACTCGGCCGTGAAGTTGTAGCCGGCGATGAGCCGGTGCGTGCGGCTCTCCCAGATGAAGTTGATGGCGGGGGTGACGCCCGTGATCAGGTCCCAGCGACGGTTACGGTTGTCCAGCAGGACGTTGTCGTTGAACTCCTCGCTGATCGTGATGCTCGGCAGCAGCGTGATGGGCGCGCGCAGCGGCAACTGCAGCTTTTGCGGATCCTGCGCCGCCGACTGGCTGGGGGAGAACTGCGGCGCGATCGGGACCCCTTGCGCGACCGCGAGCCCGGGGCTGAGGCAGACGCCGAGCGCGATGCAGGTCGCGAGGGCCCGAACGCTCACGCCGCCACGAATATCACACGTCGCCGAGCCGCCGAAAGGGCTTTCTCGTCGTCGCCGTCGCGTGCAGACGCTCGATCGCCTGATGGTAGTGCGTCAGCGCCGACGGTTTCTGGATCACATCCACTGCGCCCATCTTCTTGACGTCCTCGATCTCGTCCGCCGTCGCGTGGCCCGTGATCACCACGACGGCGAGCGAGGGCCGCAGCCGGCGCACTTCGGCCATGACGTCGAGACCGTTCATGCCGGGCATCGACACGTCGAGGAACATCGCGTCGAACGCCACGCTCTTGAGCCGGTCGAGCGCCTCGCGTCCGGAGTGCACCACCGTCGTCGAGTGTCCCTGCCGCCGGAGCGACGTCGCGAGCACCTCGGCCACCTGCGGCTCATCGTCGACGATCATGATCTCCATTTCTTTTCCTCCTTCTTGTAAGTCCTACAATTTGTCCTGAACTTTCTACAAAACTATGTTCCCCAAACCAGCGACCTGAAGGCTAAGTACTTGTAATCACTGGAATCACAGGGTGGGTAAACCCTTGGCATATGCGCTGCAATTCCCTGCAGACAGTTGTGAGCTGTGCAGCCGATACCACGGAATGGAGAGAGGACGCGATGATTGAGCCCCTGATGGCCCTCTGCACCAGCAGCAAGATGCAGCCGATCCGTGATCTGATCTCGAAGGTCGCGAGCACGAACACCACGGTGCTCCTCCGAGGCGAGAGCGGGACCGGCAAGGAGGTCCTCGCGCGCGCGCTCCACAAGGCGTCGCCGCGCTCCGGCAAGCAGTTCCTGAAGGTGAACTGCGCGGCCCTGCCGGGCGAGCTGCTCGAGTCCGAGCTGTTCGGCCACGAGAAGGGCGCGTTCACCGGCGCCTATCGCCAGAAGCCCGGCAAGTTCGAGGCGGCCCACCAGGGCACGCTCCTCCTCGACGAGATCGGCGAGATGCCGTTGCGGCTGCAGGCCAAGCTCCTGCACGTGCTCCAGGACGGCGAGTTCTCGCGCGTCGGCGGCGAGAAGATCATCGACACCGACGTGCGGCTCATCGCCGCCACCAATCGCGACCTCGAAGCCAGCATGCGCGCTCATCAGTTCAGGGAAGACCTCTATTATCGGCTGAACGTCATCGAGATCCGCATCCCGCCGCTCCGCGAGCGCCGGGAGGAGATCCCCGGACTGGTCGACTTCTTCCTCAAGAAGTTCAACGTGCAATACGGTCGCGCGGTGGACATTCCGCCCGACACCATGCGCGTGTTCGTGGACTACCACTGGCCCGGCAACATCCGCGAGCTGGAAAACGGCGTCAAGCGCGTCGTCGTGCTGGGCACCTCCCGCCCGGTGCACACCGAGATCCTCGGCAACATCAGCCGCGGCCCCCGCGTGAGCGCGCCCGGCGCCTCGGCCATCACCGCCATCGTGAGCCCCGACGCGCCGATCAGCCTCAAGGAGATTGCGCGGCAGGCCGCCCGTGAGGCCGAGCGCGTGGCGATCAAGGAAGTGCTCGACCGCGTCCACTGGAACCGCGCGAAGGCGGCGCGCCTGCTGCAGATCAGCTACAAGGCACTGCTCTACAAGATCGTGCAGTGCGGCCTCGTAGTGCACGAGACGGAGTCGGAGAAGCAGAAGGAAGTCATCGCGTCCTGACCGGGGCGAGCCGCTCGCGAAGCGCGAGCCCCGACATCAGGACGAGGTAGAGCAGGACGCGCAGGATCATCGGTCGGCCTCCTCAGGGCCGTCCGAGGCAGCAACTCTCGTGCCCCGCTTGAGCGCCGCGCTCAAGTGCCCGGTTCCCGACGCGGCGCGTTCCGCCGGGCCGTCGTCGCAGGGAAATTCCTTTCCGTCTTCGGGCACCCCGGGAGGCTCGCGGCGCGCGTGTTACCCTAGCGCCATGTTCGACATCGGCCTGCAGGAAATGCTCGTCATCGGCGTGCTCGCGCTGCTCGTGTTCGGGCCGTCGAAGCTGCCCGAGCTGGGCCGCATGGTCGGCCGCGCGCTGCGGGAATTCCGGCGCGCCAGCGACGAGTTCCGCTCGACCGTCGAGACGAACCTGCACATCAACGAGCCCGATCCGCAGCCGGCGTCGTCGTCCGCGCCGACGCCCACCGAGTCCGCAGCCGCGACGCTGCCTTCCGAGACCGAGCCGGTCACGCCGGAGAGGAGCGACGTGGCGGTGGCCGTCGCGGCCGAGGCCGTGGAGCACGGCGAGCCCTACTGCGCCCAGCGCGGCTCGCGGCTGTTCCACCGCCGTGACTGCGGCTGGGTCGCGCGCATTCCCGAGGCCGAGCGCGTCTACATGAAGACGATGGCCGAGGCGCGCGAGCAGGGGCTGAGCACCTGTCCGGTCTGCGAGCCCTGGGAGCCCGCCTAGGCCGCCCTCTTTTTTTGCTTGCGTTCCTCAACACCCGTTGAGTATCGTTACGAGCCAGGAGGGTGCATGCGCGAACTGACCGGTAAGCAGCGGGAGGTCCTGGGCTTCATGCGCTCGTTCGTCGCGAAGCACGGCGTGCCGCCGACCGTTCGGGAGATCGGGGGCCGGTTCAAGGTGACGCCGCGCGCAGCGTTCGATCATCTGCGCGCGCTCGAGCGCAAGGGCGCTCTGCAGCGGCGGGTGAGCGTGGGACGCACCTCGCGTGCGCTGACGCTGACGGATGCGCCGCCGCGCGCCACGTACGCGGTGCCGATCCTGGGCCGCGTGGCGGCGGGTCAGCCGCTGTTCGCGAGCGAGAACCGCGAGGGCGAGTTGCACATCGCCCCCGCCTCGCTGCCGGGCCGCGGCGAGGACCTGTTCGCGTTGCGCGTGCACGGCGAGAGCATGATCTCTGCGCACATCTGCGATGGTGACCTCGTGCTCGTGCGGCGGCAGGACAGCGCGTCGCCCAACGACATCGTGGTCGCGCTCGTGGAGTCGGAGTCGGGTGAGGGCGAGGCGACCGTCAAGCGCTTTTCGCGCGAGGGCGAGCGCGTCGTGCTCAAGCCGGAGCATCCGACGATGGCGCCGATCGTCGTCGACCCGCGCCGCACCCCCGTGAAGATTCTCGGCAAGGTCGTGGGAGTGCTTCGAGGTTTTTGAACGCGACGGAGGCGGTGATGATGAACGCGCACACTCTGACGTACCCGGCGCTCCAGCGCCGGCTGATTTCGACCAGGCGGTCGCGTGCGCTTTTTTTGCCGCGGACCACTCAACACGTGCGGAGCCGCAGCGTGCTCGTCGAGCTCGCGCGCGCCGCGGTCGCGCTCCTCGCGCTGGCCACGTGGTGCGCGTCGCTCCTGCTGATCGCCGGCTGACGCTCCGCGCTTTCGACTATCACTCGTCCTGCAGTGAGGAGGGCCGCCAGCCAGAGGGGTGGGCGGCGGCTGTGGCCCCGTGAGACCCCGTGATGCGTCGGTTCCGGCTGTCATCGTGGCTCGTTGACAGGCGCGGCGCATCGTCGATTTGCGTGGTCGAACGGGGCCGCAGCCGCCGCCGGCCGCCCCGGTGACGGCGGCCCGCGCTACGTGGGACGCGCGGTGCGCTCGAACACGCGAGCTTCGACGAACAGATCGAGCAGCGCCGAGTCGAGCGCGCCCGCGCGTCGCTCCGCGTCGAGAATGGCCAGCGCTTCTTCGGCGCGCAGCGCCTTCTTGTACGGCCGGTCGCTCGCGGTGAGCGCGTCGTAGATGTCGGCGATGGCCATCATCCGCGACTGCACGGGAATCGCCTCGGCGCGGGCGCCGTAAGGATACCCGCTGCCGTCGAGCTTCTCGTGATGCGAGCGCGCGATCTCCGGCACCCGGCGCAGCTCTTTCGTCCACGGGATCTGCGTCAGGAACTGGAACGTGTGGACGACGTGCTGCTGAATGGCGACGCGCTCCTCGTCGGTGAGGCTGCCGCGCGGGATGGCGAGCACGCGCGCCTCCTCCGGGGTCAATACGGTGCGCGGCATGCCGTCGGCAACCTCCCAGGTCTGCGCGGCCAGTTTCAGAATCTCGGCGGTGAACGTCTGCGCCTGCACGCTCGGCTCGTTGGCGACGCCCACGAGGTCGAGCTGCCGGTCCAGCTCGGCCAGCGCGGCGGCCAGGTCGGCGTCGAGGCGCGCGGCGTGGGCGGCGTAGTCGGCGTCGCGTGCCAGCGCCCGGTCGAGCTTGGTGCGCGCGGCGCGCAGCGCGAGATCGCTCTTGAGCAGCTCCACGCGGTGGCGGATGCGCTCGAGGTCGGCCGGGTAGAGCTTCCTGGCCTTCACCAGCACGTGCTCGCGCACGCCGACCTTGCCGAAGTCGTGCAGCAGGGACGCGTAGCGCAGCTCCATCATCTCGTCGTCCCGGAACTTCAGCTCGCGGTAGGGTCCCTTGTCGCAGCGGTCCACCGTCTCCGCGAGCGCCATCGTGAGGTCCGCCACGCGGAACGAGTGACCCGACGTCGTCGGATCGCGCGCCTCGATTGCCGTCACCGACGCCTTCACGAACCCCTCGAAGAGCTCGCGGATCGACAGGTACAGGCGGCGGTTGTAAATGGCCACCGCCGCCTGGGAGGCGAGCGAGCCCGCCAGCTTCTCGTGGCGCGCCCCGTAGGGCCGTACGTGCCGCTCGACGTCGGCGGGACCGGCGAGCCGCGCGGCCCGATCGTCCTTGCAGTTGATGAGCTGCAGCACGCCGATCGTCTGGCCCTGCGGCGTGCGCATCGGCACCACGAGCATCGACTTGGTCCGGTAGCCCGCCTGCTCGTCGAACCAGCGATTGATGGTGAACGGGGCATCGGCCGGCGGCGCGTAGGCGTCGGCCAGATTGATCAACCGGCCCGTCAGCGCCACGTGGCCGGCGATGCTCTCGTCGGTGAGCGGCAGGGTCGCCGTCCGGAACGGCACCGTCACGCTGTCGTTCTGGGCGAGCGCGAAGCGCAGGTACGGCGACTCGCCGCGCTCCTCGATGATGTAGAGCGAGCCGGCGTCGCTGCTGGTGATCTCGCGTGCCTTGCTGAGGATCGTCTCGATCAGGAAGCGCGGGTTCGACTCCGACGAGAGGCGGATACCGATCGCGTTCAGCTCCGAGAGATCGCGCTCGAGCCGCGCGCGTTCCGCCGCGGCGTCGAGGTCGGCGAAGGCGGCGGCGACCGCGTGCGCGAGCATGGCCAGCGGGGCGCCGAGCGGCAGCACGGCGTCCCAGGCCTCGGGCCACGGCCCGGCGTCAGCGGCCGGCACGAGGCCGAGAAGGCGGACGCCGTCGCCGGCGACATCCGCCGAGCGCGGCGTCACGAGGATCACCGCGCCGCTCGCGGGCCCGGCGCCGAGCGGCCGCACGTCGTAGGTGTCGGCCAGCGAGGCGGCGACGGCGGTCACGGCGGGGTCGGTGTCGTACAGAACGAGCCTGCGCATCCTGCCTAGAATACAGGGTATGACCCGCTTCGCGGATTTCGCGGCCCTCGGCCGGCGGCTCGAGCGCGCGCGGGGCCGGCTGGACAAGCGCGACGAGGTCGCCCGGTTCCTCCGGACGCTCGCCCCCGACGAGATCGCCATCGCCGTCGCTTTCCTCGCCGCCCGCGCTTTTCCAGCGTCCGATCCCCGCGTCCTCGGCGTGCGAGGATTGCCCCGGGAATCGAGGAGCGACCCGGCTTCCCCGGGACGCGCCGAGGGCGAGGGGGAGTCGAGGAGCGGCACGGCTTCGCCGGGACGCGACGAGCGCGAGGAGGTGTCGAGGAGCGGTACGGCTTCCCCGGGACGGGCCGAGGGCGAGGGGGAGTCGAGGAGCGGCACGGCTTCGCCGGGACGCGACGAGCGTGGGGGGGTGTGGGGGGCCATATCGGGGCCCCCCACGCTGAAGGACGTTGCCGACGCGTTTGCGGACGTCGCGGCGGCCGCCGGCTCCGGCGTGCGGCGCGCGCGCGACGAGCGTCTGGCGCGGCTGGCCTCGCGCGCGTCCGACGACGAGCGCGAGTTCCTGGCGCGGATCATCGGCGGCGAGATGCGCACCGGCGTTTCCGAGGGGCTGCTGCTGGAAGCGATCGCGGCCGCCTGGGGCGTGGACGTCGCGGCGGCGCGGCGCGCGGCGCTGTTCCTCGGCGACCTCACCGCGGTGGCCACGCTCGCCGCCACCGGCGGTGCGGCGGCGGTGGCGGGGGCGAGCCCGCGGCCCTTCGTACCGCTGCTGCCGATGCTCGCCGAGATCGCCGACGACTTCCCGGCCGTGCTGGCCGCCCACGCCGGCCGCACCGCGCTCGAGTACAAGTACGACGGCGCGCGCATCCAGCTGCACCGGGCGGGCGACCGCGTGCAGGTCTGGACGCGGCGCCTGTCGGACGTCACGCGCAGCCTCCCCGACGTGGTCGAGATCGCGCGGCGCGATCTCTCCGGCGAGCCGTTCATCCTCGACGGCGAGGTGGTCGCGCTCGACGCCGCCGGGCGGCCGCTGCCCTTCCAGGAACTCATGCGGCGCTTCCGCCGCGTGCACGGCGTCGAGGCGCTGGTGCACGAGATGCCGCTGGCGCTGTACTTCTTCGACTGCCTCATGGCCGGCGGACGCTCGCTGATCGACGAGCCCTACGAGCGGCGCTGGGAGGCGCTCACCGCGGTGACCGGCGGCCGCTACCTCGCCGAGCGGCGCATCGTCAGCGGCGAGGCGGAGGCCGGCGCCTTCCGTGACGCCGCGCTGGCCGCCGGCCACGAGGGCGTGATGGCGAAGGACCTCGCGAGCACGTACGAGTCCGGCGGCCGCGGCAAGCGCTGGTTCAAGCTCAAGGCGGCGCAGACGGTGGACTGCGTGATCGTCGCCGTCGACCGCGGCTCGGGCCGCCGCCGGGGCTGGCTCTCCAACTATCACCTCGCCGTGCGCGACGGCGAGACGTTCGCGGAGGTCGGCAAGACGTTCAAGGGGCTCACCGACGCCCAGTTCGTCGAGATGACCGAGCGGCTCTGGAAGCTCGCGACCGCCGACGACGGCTACACCGTGCGCGTGCGGCCCGAGGTCGTCGTCGAGGTCGAGTACAACGAGATCCAGAAGAGTCCGACGTACCTCTCCCGCCACGCGCTGCGCTTCGCGCGGATCGCCCGCGTGCGCGACGACAAGGCGCCGGGGCAGGCGACGACCCTCGATGAGCTCCGGCATCTCTACGAGCGGCAGTTCCAGACGAAAGGACGCGCCGCCGACGTGGTGTAAGATCCAGCGAATGAGCGCGCGCGTCTCGACCGGCGTCCCCAGACTCGACGCGATGCTCGGCGGCGGCCTGCTGCCCGGCACGCTCGCCGTGGTCTACGGCGCCACCGGCATCGGCAAGACCCACCTCGGCCTCACCTTCGCCGACCACGGGCGCGTCGCCGACGGCGCGCGCGGCGTGGTCCTGGACATGAACGGCCGCGGCGACAGCCAGCAGCACGACGAGTACGCGGCGCGGCTCTTCGACTGGTCACTGAAGGAGTGGACCCACACCGTGCCGCCGATGACCGAGCCGTACCCGTCTCCCGACCAGATGGACGCGTTCTACTGCAACGCGCTCAAGTGGGTCGGGCGCGTGCGCGACTTCCAGGTGCCGACGACCGACGGCTCGTGGGAGTTCGACTGGAACTGGAAGGCGACGTACAACCACGCCCTCCACACCGTGCGGCCCTTCTTCTACTTCCACTTCGGAGCCGGCAGCCGGCGCGTGGTGGTGGACGGCGTGGAGCCGATGGACCGGCCCGCCGACTCCATCCAGTTCTGGATGTTCGACGAGCTGTACCGCAAGACGATCCACCGCGACGCCGAGACGGTCGGCATGGAGATCTGCCTGCCCGTGTGGAAGCATCGCGAGTTCATCGACGCGCACCGCTACGATCAGGCGGCGATCACCACCCTGCTGCTGGTGACGACGGAGGACACGCGCCTCGAGGACCTCCTGGCCCGCAAGGTCGCCGTGGGCGACATCGGGGCCACCGCCAACACGATCCTCGTGATGGGCAGCGAGCGCGTCGGCAACCGGATGGCGCGCCTGCTCTCGGTGGTCAAGCATCGCGGCAGCGCGATGAGCGACGAGATCGTCGAGTACCGCATCGACGGCGGCGGGCTCCAGGTCGGCTAGGTCGTCAGACCTCCTGCGTCGGCACGAACGTCCGCTTCTCGATGAAGGCGCGCGGCCCGTTCAGCGTGTCGGGCAGGCCGAGGTTCGTGTTCCAGAGCGTGTTCTCCAGCCGCAAGCCCTCCTCGAGCGTGAGCCCCAGGCCGCGTATGCACGCCTCCTTGTCGGTGCGCAGCGACGACTGCGGGTACTCGCAGATCTGCTCCGCGAGCTTCGTGCACTCGGCCATGAGCCGGGCGCGCCTGACCACCCGGGTCACGAAGTGGATGCGGTACGCCTCCCGGGCGTCGAACCAGCGCCCCGTGATGAGCAGGTCGAGGGCCACGCCGAGGCCCACGATGTGGGGCAGCCGCTGGGTGAGGCCGGACTCGGCGCCGACGTTCCAGCGCCGGTTGACCACGCCGAAGGTCGCGTGGTCGGCGGCGATCCGGATGTCGCACGCCATGGCGAGCTCCATGCCGCCGGCCAGGCAGTAACCGTTGATGGCCGCGATGATCGGCTTCCAGACGTCGATGCCCTTGGTGATGCCGCCGAGATTCGGGCCCTCGTGAGCGCGCCGGCGGTTGCGCTCGGGTGAGCGTTTGGAGATCGTGTCGACGTAGTAGCGCAGGTCGGAGCCCGCGCAGAACGACTTCGCGCCGGCGCCGGTGAGGATGGCCACGTACAGCTTCGGATCGTCGCGGAAGTCGCGCCACACGCTCCAGAGGTCGTGGTCGACCTGCTCTTCGAGGCAGTTCTCGTGCTTGGCGTTGTCGATGGTGACGTAGGCGATGTGTCCCGTCTTCTCGTATCGCACCTTGCGGAGCCTGAGTGCCACGTCGCTTCTCCTTGTCCGAGGCATGATGGCGGGGAGGGGGGCACTCTAGCATGGCGATCCTCCGCCTGGACCGGCTGGGGCCGGGCGCCGCGGCGCTGCTGCGCGCGCTGGGCGCGCCGCCGGGCGCCGCGCTCGTCGGCGGCGCCATCCGCGACGTGGCGCTCCGGCGCGCGACGGCGGACCCGAGCCGGGACCCGGTCCGAGACATCGACGTCGCGGTGCCGTCGGGCGCGCTGGACCTCGCTCGGCGCTGCGCCGAGCGGCTGCGGGGCACCTGCGTGGTGCTCGACGCCGAGCGCGGCGCCGCGCGGGTGATCGCCGACGGCGGTCTCACGCTCGATCTGACGGACTTCCGCGGACCGTCCCTCGAGGCCGATCTCGCCGCGCGCGACTTCACGGTCGACGCGCTCGCCGTCCCGCTGCAGACGCTGCTCACGCGCGGCCGGGCGCCGATCGTCGATCCCACCGGCGGGCTCGCGGATCTGAAGGCGCGCTGCCTGCGCCCCGCGGGCCCCGGCGTGCTCGACGACGACCCGCTGCGCACGCTGCGCGCCGTACGGCTGGAGGCGACCCTCGGGCTCCGCCTGACGGCGTCGGCGGCGCGGGCCGTGCGCCACGCGGCGCCCGGGCTCGAGCGCGTCTCGCCGGAGCGCGTGCGTGACGAGCTGCTGATCCTCCTGGCGCTGCCGGACACGGCCCGCGCGCTGCGCCGGGCCGACGCCCTCGGCCTGCTCGCCGTCGTCGTGCCCGAGATCGAGGCGATGCGTGCCACCGCGCAGCCGGCGCCGCACCGCTTCGACGTGCTCGAGCACTCGCTGCGCGCAGTAGCCGGGTGCGACCGGCTCCTCGCTCGCCTGGACGCGCTGGCCCCGTATGGCGAGGAGCTGGCTGCGCACGTGGCCGAGCCGCTCGGCGGCGGCGCGCGGCGCGACGCCGCGCTGAAGCTGGCCGCGCTGCTGCACGACGTCAGCAAGCCCGAGACGCGTCGGCGCGTCGGGGGGCGCGTGCGGTTCTTCGAGCACGACGTGCTCGGCGCGCGCCGCGCCCGCGCGCTCGGCGAGCGGCTGCGGCTGCCCGAGCGTGTGACCGCGGTCGTCGAGCGCCTCGTCCGGCATCACCTGCGGCCGATGCACCTGGGCCACGCCGCCGCCATCACGTCGCGGGCGCGCTACCGCTTCTACCGCGACCTGCGCGAGGACACGCGCGATCTGTTGTTGCTGGTGCTCGCCGACGCGGCCGCGGTGACCGGCGCCTCGCCCCTCGCCACCTGGCGTCGCGCGGGCGTCGTGCGCGAGCTCTTCGCCGGCTGGAGCGAGCAGCGCGAGGCGGCGACGCGGCCCGCGCTCCTCCGCGGCGAGGACGTGATGGCGCGCTTCTCCCTGGAACCGGGACCGCGTGTCGGCTGGTTGCTGGCACAGGCGCGCGAGGCGCAGGACCTGGGGCGCGTGCGCAGCCGCGCGGAGGCGCTGGCGTACCTTGACTCGCTCGACCCCGGCCCGTAATGTACCGGCACCACACAGCAAATCACCCCTCGCTTGAGGAGGGTCCCTGAGATGATCCATTGGCGTTACGCCACAGCGGTTGTCGCCGTGCTGCTCCTGCCCCTCGCGGCGGCGGCGGCGCCGGCGGGCAAGGTCGTGATCGCGCAGGGCGTCGATCCGACCACGCTCGACATCATGAACCAGCAGGAGGCGCCGGCGTCGATCATCGCCGCGCACATCTTCGAGACGCTCTGGGAGCGCGACGCGAACCTCAAGATCGTCCCCGCCCTCGCCACCGAGATGCCGAAGCTGGTGGCGCCGACGACGTGGGAGGTCAAGCTCCGCAAGGGCGTCAAGTTCAGCAACGGCGAGGACTTCAACGCGGAGTCGGCGAAGTTCAGCATCGAGCGCGTGAAGGATCCGAAGATGCGCGCGTCGTCGAACTTCCGTCCCATCGAGTCGGTCGAGGTCGTGGACCCGTACACGATCCGCGTGCACACCGCCAAGCCGTGGCCGACCTTCCTCACGGTCATGACCTTCGCGCAGGTGGCGATGTACCCGCCGAAGGCGTACGCCGGCAAGCAGCCCGCCGACATCTCGCGGCAGCCGATCGGCACCGGCCCCTACACGTTCGTGCGCTGGGCCAAGGACGAGGAGGTCGTGCTGGAGGCCAACACCGGGTGGTGGCGCGGGGCGCCCAAGATCAAGACGGTCGTGTTCCGGCCGATTCCCGACGACGCGGTGCGCGTGGCGGCGCTCCAGAACGGCGAGATCGACGTGGCGGTCAACATTCCGCCGCACCTCGCCAACCCGATCGCCAACCACCCGAAGCTGTTCCTGACGACGGCGCCGTCGATCCGCACGATCCAGCTCATGTTCCAGACGCACAACTTCGACGAGAAGACGCACCAGGTGACGGGCGTCTACGAGGGCCCCACCAAGGACAAGCGCGTGCGCCAGGCGATCCAGTACGCCCTCGACGTGGACGAGATCGTCAAGGGCGTGCTCGACGGCAAGGCCATGCGGATGGCGACGATGCTGACGCCGATGCACTTCGGCTTCGACCCCGCGCTCAAGCCGATCAAGCAGGACCTCGCCAAGGTGAAGAAGCTCCTCACCGAGGCCGGCTATCCCAACGGTCTCGAGCTGACGCTCAACGGCCCGCAGGGCCGCTACGTCCGTGACAAGGAGGTGGCCGAGGCCTCGGCCGGCCAGCTCACCAAGGCCGGAATCCGGACGACGGTGAAGACCTACGAGTTCGTGAACTACCTCAACAACATGACCTACAAGCACAAGGGCGGCCCCGTGTGGCTGATCGGCTGGGGCACGCCGACCATCGACGCCGAGACGGTGTACAACCCGCTGTTCCGTACCGGCAGCCAGCTCGGGACGTACTCGAACCCGGACCTCGACGGGCTGGTGGACGCCGCGCAGAAGGAGATGGACGAGAAGAAGCGCCTGGCGCTCTTTCACCAGATCAACAAGCTCTGGATCGAGGACGCCGCCGCCGCGCCGCTCTACCAGCAGCTCGACCTCTACGGCGCGAGCAAGCGGATCACCTGGAAGGCGCGCAGCGACGAGCGCATCAAGGCCACGGAGATGACGATCAAATAGCGCGAGACCGGAGGTGGGGGCGGCGCGGTGGGTCGTTCGACCACGCAAATCGACCGCGGGCTGCGCCTGTCAGGGGGCACCGATTCCTAGCCGGAACCGACGCGGTACCCGAAACACGGGTCTCACGACCCACCGCGCCGCCCCCACCTCCGGTCTCGCGCGGTGTGTCTGAACTCAACCGCGAGCGACTTAGGAGGTAAGATAGGGGGCGTCGGGCGGCCGTAATTCAGTGGCAGAATGCCAGCTTCCCAAGCTGGACGTCGCCGGTTCGAATCCGGTCGGCCGCTCCAAAAATCAGGGGGTTACGGGTGACGAGCCCGTAGCCCCCTTCGATTTTCTGACATTTTGGTCCGTGGATCTCACCGTGCGGTGGGGAGCATTCTTGCCGAGGTCGACCGGCGAGCGTCGGCAGGCGTAGCGTTGAAAGGGGCGACTCGTTTGCGGGGCTCAAGCGCGTCGGACATTCGCTCGACACAGTCATCGAAATCCTGAGAGCGTCGCCAAAGTGGGACGTCGCGTTCCCGGAGCGCACCTGATCGCGACCGCGCGGGGTCAGGAGCCGCCGGGCAACGACGATGAGGTCCTTTGCGTATCAACGCCTGCCGTGCGCAGTCGATAGATCGCTCGGTAATGACAGGGTTTGGCGCGGGACAAGGAGGATACCGGAATCCTGATATACTGATTGTCGGCATGGCTAGGACTGTGACGATCCAAGTGCGCGGGCGCGGCACGGTGACGCTTCCCGCCTCCTTGCGAGTGAAGTACCGCCTCGACGAGGGGGACCCGCTCACCTTGGTGGATCTCGAAGGCGCGGTTCTCCTCAGCCCTCGGTTGCTGGTGGTTCCACGGCTCGCTGCGGAGATGGAGCGCCTCAGGCGAGCAAAGAAGCTCTCGCTGAAAGACCTCGGTGGCCCGGAGCGAGAAGACTGAAGCGGTCTCGGTCTGCCTCGACGCCGACGTCCTCATCGCCGGTCTTCTCTCCCGCACGGGTGCCAGCCACGCGATCCTGGTTCTCGGGGAGATCGGCCTTCTCGCACTGGTGGTTCCGGAGGCTGCTGTTGACGAGGTGCGGCGCAATCTGTCAGCAAGACTGTCGGAGACCCTTCCGCTCTTCGAGGAGTTCTTACGCTCCGTGCCCGTACGAATCTATCGACCCACCGCCCAGGATCGGCAACGGGCCCGCAGTCTGGCCGACCCGAAGGACGTTCCCATCCTCGCCGCCGCTGTCGGTGCCGGCAGTCCGATCCTCGTAACCCATAACGTCAGGCACTTCCGGTCGGGTGAAGGTGTCCGCGTTGTGCGACCTCGCACCCTCATCGAGGAGGCGCGCGCGTGGATGGCCGCGCTTGGCCGGTAAGTCCGCGCGGCGGGGCCATGCATGGAGCGGGCATGGGCCGTGGGGGCCACTCCCTCACCGCGCGGTCGCAGCGCGGCGAGGTTCGGCGCACACACATTGGCCGTCTCCCGGGTTTGACGCGGAGAATGAGCCCGCGAATCACGTACCGTCCGCCCTCCTGATGGGCGACCGTTGTTCAGTCAGCGTCGCAATCGTTTCCAGAGAGCGGTGAAGGGGATCAGGCGGTTTCGCCGTTCGGGCGCGGACGCGGACCGCTGCGCCGGGCCCAGTCGCTTCACGAGGAGGCTGGCGCCGCCGGCGGCCAGGAGCACCCCGGCCACCCACCGGGCGAGACTCGCGAGCCCAGCCGCATCCAGCCGGGGCCAGTCGACGCGCCACAGCACCTCGCCGCGCTGGATCATCCAGTCCCAGCCGACGTTAGCGACGATCGCCGAGAGGATGATCATGCCGGTGCGCCCGACGAGCACGTACCGCAGGAGCAGGGCGAGCGCCGGCAGCATGACCGCCAGGGCGAGGACTTGCCCGATCTCGATGCCGACGTTGAACGAGAACAGCGAGACCAGGAGATGTCGGCCGGCGAACTGGAGGTTCTCCTTCAGGCCGTAGGCGAAGCCGAACCCGTGGACGAGACCGAAGAGTCCCGTGATCAGCCATCGCCGGCGGAGATCGGCGCCGACGATGTTCTCGAGGGCCATGTACACGATCGACGCGGCGATCATCGTCTCGACGAGCGGCGGGAACCACGCGCCCTCGGGGCCCAGGTTGTAGGCCGAGCCGAGCAGGGTGACCGAGTGGGCGACCGTGAACGCGGTGACGATCACGAGGATCTCCCGCAGACGGCGGACGGGGATGATCAGGCACAGCAGGAAGAGCAGATGGTCCACGCCGCTCAGGATGTGCGCGATCCCCAGCGCCACGAACCCCGCAGCTGCCTGGAACCACCTGGGGTTGAGCGCGACCGTTCCCGAGCGGCTCGTGATGACCATCGCCCGACCTTCCTCGCCGGGCGGCAGGTACCGGATCGCGAGCTTCAGGTAGTCCTTCAACTCGGGGGCCACCGCAGTCTGGATCGTGAACTGCGAGTTCGGCGAGGTGATCGCATATGTGAGGTGGGCGTCGAAGTAGGCCTGATCGGCGTAGAGGGTCGTGCCCGGGGCGACCGGCCGCGCCACGTGGCCGATAGCATCGTCGTAGCGCTCGAAGGAGCGGTCGGACGGCAACGTAAGGCGACCGGTGGCGCTGGACGGGACCAGCGGGCGCCCGTTCTCCGCGATCGTGATCTGGCGCCCGAGGTCGGCCAGCGCCCGGTCGATGGCGGGCCCGGCCTGGGGGAGATCGAGCTCACGGCCGCTCAGCGGGAACTTCGCCGGTTCGAGGACGGGGAGCGGCACCCTGACCACGACCTGCGCCTCGCGGGGCTCGATCTTGACAAACGCGTTCATGACGTTCGTGAAAGGAGGGTTGTGACCCAGAGCCATCCCGGCCTGCATGACCAGCGCGAGCGCGAGGATCGGAATCGCGCGGCGTCCGGTCACCGAGCGTCACCTCCCTCCAGGTGGAGCGACGGCCGGGAGCGGTGTCGCTCCCGGCCGTCCGATTGCGTTGCTAGTCGTCGTCGCGGCCGGATCCGCTTGCCCATGGCAGCGGATCGTAGACAGGGCTGCCGCGGAAGATTTCGAGTCCCTCGGCAGAGACATGGCCCCGCGGGACGAACTTCTGCGAGCGGCGACCGCCGACGGTCTCACCCGTGTACATGTTGCCCTTGGAGTCGACGGCCACCGAGTGGAACAGCGTGAACTCGCCCGCCTGGTGGCCGGGACGTCCGAAGCCGCCGAGGATCCTGTTGCCGGCGAATCGGTCGAAGATCCAGAGCGTACCGTTTCCGACGTCGTTCACGTACATGTATTTCTGAACGCGGTCGATCGAGAAGTGGAGGTCGTTCGCCGATCCGACCGCGCCTCGGCCACTCCCGTCAGGCTTTCCGTACGGTCCGGGGACTGAGCCGGTCCCGGGCTTGACGGGAATGATCCCCTGAAGGCTCCCCATCTTGTCGAAGACCTGGATTCTGTCGTTTGCGCGATCGCATACGTACAGAAGCCCGCGCTTGTCGAACACCACGCAGTGAGGATGGCCGCCGCCGCCCGGCGCGAATTGACCCGGCCCGGTGCCCGGTGAACCCCACTGCCGCAGGAAGTGGCCGTTTCGGTTGAAGACGGCGACGCGGTGGTTGCCATAGCCGTCGGCGATGTACACGTCGCCGTTGGAGGGGTCCACCGCGATGTCGGCCGGCTGATTGAGGAGGACAGGACTGCTATTCGAGGACGGCAGGCCGCACGCACCGGTTGGGGAGTCGCAGACTCCCCTGGTTCCGATCTGAAGCAGCAGCGTGCTGCCGTCGTGCGAGTACTTCTGCACGATGCCGTCGCCATTGCCCCCAATCCAGACGTTGTCCTCGTGATCGACGAAGCAGCCGTGGATACCATTCGGGAGGATGGCGGGGTTGCCCCAGGCGTTCACCACGTTGCCGTCGCCGTCGAACTCGATGACCGGCGGGGACGGGGGCCACCCGAACGACGTCTCGAGGGTGTCCAGATTGCGACGAGTGACCGTGAAGATGTGATCCTGCGAGTCGATACAGGTCCCGGCGACCTCGCCGGTGACCCAGCGATTCGGTAACGGCTTGGGCCAGGACGGATCGACCACGAAGCGCGGGATCTTGTCCGTCTGATCCTTCGTCGCGTCGGCTCGGTTCAGCGGATTCCACAGGCCGACGCCGACGACCACGGCCAGCACGAGGGTGCCTGCGTATAGATACCTCCACCCCTTCATGACGCTCTCCTTGTCGAAGCGCGGCGTTTCAAAGCAGCGGCCTCTCGACCCTGACCCTGCGTCGCCTCCTCTTCTGCAAACTGCCCCGTCCCCTCGTGGTTGCGAGAACACCGGACGAGAGATCGAGTGCGCCCTGCGAAACTCTACCCGTGCCGCGACCCAGCGGACACAGGTGGTCCGCCGAGAGCGAGCAGTTCGCTATGGACTGTACGTCTTCGGCGGAAGATGCGCGTTGAGACGTCCTTACTTCAATATGTCGCTGGCTTCCGCCGCGCTGATCAGCAGCGCCGCGTCAGCGGGAAGCAGCAGTCGGTCCCCGACCAGTTTCGTTGTGGCCTTACGTACAGCATCCACGTATCCCTCGTGGGTCCCGTACCGCTCTTCCAGCGAGGGCCGGGGGTCGCCTGCCGCCAGGCGCGCGGCCCGCGTGCGCGCGAACGGGATGTAGCTTCCCGAGAGCGTGCAGAAGTCGTCCTGGAACACTCCGCTATAGAGATTCCATCCGGTGTAGGTCGCGGTCGGGGCCAACACCGCGGTCGACCGAATGCCCCCGATGTCATTTCCGTCCGCGTCCACCTGCGGGACCAGGATCGTGTACTGCCGGGTACCGACCGTCGGAGGCTCGACGGTGAGCAGGCCCGTTTCATCGAGCCCGTTGAACAGCGGCCCATAGTTCAGGACGCTGAGCGGATTCGCGAGCGCGAGGAATTTGACCGCCGGTCGGCTGATCCCGCCGTAGTTGTTGGCGGGAATGTGGGGGAAGTTCACCGTTGTCGGCGGTACGAGCGTTCCGTCACGAAGGCGTGGCGCATGGCTCGGCGGCGGTTCCACCCCGCGCTTGAGCCAATCGGTCAGAGCGACCCACAGCGCGCGCTGGGTTTCGAGATAACTGTTGGGGTTCAACTGCTGCTGGCACGGGCCCAGCGAGGCTGTGAACCCTGGCGGGAATGCGGCCGGGCCGTGTTGCGTGCTCGTCTGGAGGTAGGTCTTCACGAAGTTCGGGTCCTGGACGTCGCGAACGCCCAACGGATCCGTCAAGCCGAGAGATTGTCGACCTTCCCAGATCTCGAGTGAGGTCGCGAAATGGAAGATCTTTGGGCAGGTGTCCGTCTTGAGGCACCGTCTGAGGATGCCTCCCTTCTGTCCACTGATGGGATCCTGTAGCTCGCCATAGGTAAATGGGAATTCATACGCGGGGTAGACGTGATCCGCGACGTGGCCCCACGCCCGGCCGGGCTGGCCGAAGCGGATGTTGAAGGCCGCGCGACCCCCGCCGATCAGCGGGAAGGCGCCGTCGAAGACGATCCGTCCGCGCTCGTCCTGGTTGAATCCCAGGTGGATGAACGTACGCATGTTACGACCGCTTTGCGAGGCGCCAGAAAACACAGCGAGGGTTCCATGATTGTCTCGCCCGCCATTCCGATTGTCGTCCCGATCGTCGCCCCAATCGTCGTCCCGATCGGACTTTCGACCTTGCCCGTCTGCGACCCATAGCGGATTGGCCGTACCGGCATCGTCATGACGCTTGTGCTTGAAGAAGGCGATCAGGTCTCGCATGCCAGCGTAGCCCAGGCCGATGACGATGGGATCTTTGCCGCGGTACAGCAATTCGTAGATCTTGCCCGGCTGAAAGCCAGCGCCGAACATGCAGATCTGAGTCGCGCTCGGGGTCAGAGTCACGCCGTCAGGGCACGACCCGAACGCCCAGGCATTGTTCGACATTGCCACTCGCGGATCCTTCTCGTGCGAGCGCACGGTCATCGTCGGAAGGAAGCCGTCGGCGAGCGCCACCTTATTGTTGGTACTGACCGTCGGATAACTGGCGTGCGTGAGCCCCGTGAAGGTCCCGCTGCTGAGATTGCGCGTCGTGGTGGCGGCGGCCACGATGAACTCCGCGCGCACCGTCCCGGTGATCGATGAGCTGTCGTGGTTTCGCGCGATCGGCACCTGCATGGTCATCCGGCTATTGCCTGGTAGGACGTCCGGTTGCCATCCGCTCTTGATGAGCGTGTAGCCCATGTTCTGGATGAAGCCGTCGCCGGCCGCGGTGGGATCGTTACCCGCGGGAACGCCCATGTTGAACGGAATGCCGCCGTTGCCACGGTTGACGACATGGTAAAAGAGCATCCGATTGCCCTTCGCCATATCGATCGGTTTCAGGATGTAGATGTCCGTCGAATACTCGACCATCCCACGCGCATTCCGGGGAGCAAGATCGATGTCCTGGATGATCGCGTTCAAGCGGTGGTGAGGATCCACCTCACCGTAGGCGATGCCGGTAAGTTTTTCGAATTGCCCGACGCTCCCGAACGACGCCCCGGCGAACGTCGGTGATTCAGTGTTCGTGATCTGGATGCGGGTGATCCGTGCCTCAACGGTGGATGCAATGGCGAGCAGCGAAAGAAGCGCGACCGTCGTCAGAAGCCTTGCGCCTTGACGCCGCTCGCCCAGCGCGATCTGGTGAAGCGATTTCATCTTGATTCTCCCTATTCGTGAAAACCGCACGCTCGTCGACGGCTTGACTTCCGCTGCACCACCTCCTCCCTCGTGTTTCGCGCAGGCCGTCCCGCGCCTTTCGCGCCGAAACTCATAGATCGGTGCCGGGGAGGGCCGATTGTCGGTTGTCGACACTCTGTTGTCAAGACGACATCATTCCCAGTGTCCGTCGCTGCTCACGAACCCCGATCTGCTATCATGTCGACGATGCCGACGCGTACATCCGAGTTCATCTCGCGTCGTGTCGCGTCGTATGTCTTGCCCTCGAACGCGCCGGCGAAGAGGCCCCAAGCGTCAGCGAAGTCGAGACGACGGTGGGTGTCCAAGCGCGTGGTCGCACCGGGCGCTTCGGCGGCTGGTCACCCCAAGTTCGACGCGCGTTCGACGCTCGTCGACAAGGTCGCGGCACACCTCCGCGAGATGATCTTGAAGGGGACTATGGCGCCGGGGACACGGCTGAACGAGCTTCGCCTGGCGGAAGGGCTGTCCCTCAGCCGGTCGCCCCTGCGGGAAGCATTCCGCATGCTGGCCGCCGAAGGGCTCGTCGTAATTACTCCGAGGCGCGGGGCGTGGGTTCGTCCGATCTCGATCAGTGAGCTGAGAGACGTCTTCGAGACGCGAGCGCTATTCGAGCTCTTCGCCGTGACGCGCGCGCAGCAGCGGAACGAAGTCGAGTTGTCTCATATGCGCGGTCTGTTACATGATGCCCAGGCAATGCTCAAGCGGGGGGACATCGCCGCCTGGTACGAATCGTCTCAAGCCTTCCATGACGCCCTCGTCGATGCCGCTGGTAATGGCCAGCTGAAGGCGCTCTACGAATTGCTGAAGCCATCGATGCGGCGCTATCAACTCATGGTCATCGGCCTTCCACGGCACCCCGACGGTTCGCAGGCAGAGCACCAACAGATTTTCGACGCCTTTGTGCGAGGCGATACGCAACGAGCGTGCAACGTGCTCCGCGATCATTTAGGCCGCGTCGCTTCGACGCTCACCGCTGCGCTCAAGAAAGGGCGGACCGAGGCTGAACTCAGAGGGCAGGTGCGCCGTGTCGATCCCGTCGCGACGCGTGCCTCCGGTGGACGGCCGAAGAACGGGTAGCACTGCGGCGAGCCAGGAGCGTCGGCATGAGGTAGGTCGCCCCGGTTCGCCTTATGACGATAAGCGTCCGATTCCATCCGCAGCTGCATCGGTACACCGTAGAGCTCATGCTTCAGACTCGCATTTCATAGGACGGCGCATAGCATGGCACGTCGTCTTCACCGTGAGCCTAGGAAGTCCAACAACGATGCGACGCGCCGGGCCTGGCTCCGGCTGCGGATCAGCAAGCGCGGGCAGGGTAGGTGAGCGGGCAGGGTGAGACGGCGATGAGCTCGGTAGTCGTTTCCGCGACCAGAATTCTGACATCTTTTCTGACACAACGTCGGGACAGAGGGCTCAAAGGCGGTCTACCGCGCCGCGAGACCGGTTCCGGAAAGGGCCAAAAAGTATAGAAAAGTATCGAGCGGGATGTCGGCAGGAGAGCGGCCAGAAAATTCCCAGGCTGGACGTCCGCAAGGCCCGTTGTTCGTCCGGATTCTGTCAGCGATTCAAGGCTGACGCGGCGAGATGATCCAGGTATCGGAGATCGAACGGCTTCGGGAAATAGCTGAAGGCCCCGCGCTTGATGACCTCGGCCGCGAGGGCGTTATCCACGTTCGCGGTGATCATGATGACCGGGATGGTGGGGTCGAGCTCCTTCACCGCCTTCAAGACGTCCAGTCCATTGATGCCCTGCATGGTGATGTCGAGGAAGATGAGATCGGGGCGCGTGGCGCGGACCAGCTCGAGTGCCCGCGTGCCATTGCGGACTGCCGTGACGTCATAGTCCTTCGCCAGATGCTCCTCGAATATGTCGATGATGTCCGGCTCGTCATCGACCACGAGGATCCTTCGCCGGCGAGAGTCACTCTGGGGCATTGGGGTCCGGTGTTTCGTTCTAGCTGGCGAACGCGGTTTCGTCGCGCCGCCAGGACGTGGCTTCGAAGCGGCCGACGAGCACGGTGGCGTTGTCGCGACCGCCCCGGTCGTTGGCCAGCGTCAGCAGCGCCTCGCACGCCGCGCGCAGCTCGCGTCGTGCGCTGACGACGTCGGCGATCTCGTCGTCGGCGACGGCGGACCACACGCCGTCGGAGCACATCACGACGATGTCGCCATGGCGCAGACGCGCGCGCGTGACGTCGACGGGCACGTCGGCCTCGGGGCCGAGCGCGCGCAGCAGCGCATGGCCCCGCCCATCGCTCGCGTCGACCTCGCCGGCTGCGCCTGTGTCGATGAGATATTGCAGGACCGAATGGTCCGTGGTGAGACGCTGTGCCCGGCCGTCGCGGACCAGATACGTGCGGCAGTCGCCGACGTGACCCACGTACAGCTCGCTGTTCAGGACGACCGCCGCCGTCGCCGTCGTCCCCATACCGGTGAGCTCGGGAGACTTGGCGGCGCAGGCACGGATGCGGTCGTTCGCCACACGGAAGGCCTCGAGGAGACTCCGTCTCAGCCACTGTGGCGTCCGCAGGCGTCGCGAGCGTGACGCCTGCGCCAGTTGAGACCAGATGATCGTCGCGGCCATGGCGCTCGCCACTTCACCCCCGGCGGCACCGCCCATGCCGTCGGCGACCAGCAGCACCGGCCGCGCGGCGATCGTGTCGCCGAACGCGTCGTTGCCGTGCGCGGCCAGCGTCGGCCGGGCGAGATCGGCGATCAAGAAGTAGTCCTCGTTGTTTTGGCGCAGGGTGCCCACGTCGCTGGCGGCGACGATGCTGAGCATGGTCCGCCGCCAGAAGCATGGCCGGCCGTTCCAGAGCAGCCCGAACAAGGCGCTGAGCTGTGCCATCGTCGACCGGCGCTTCGTTACAGTGGCCATGTCACAGGTCCTTCAGGCTTCGCTGGACCTCGACGATGAGCGCGCGGACCCCCGGTGGCGCCTCGTGGCGGCAGGCGTTCAGGGATGAGTCCAGAGCCCAGAGCCGGCGGAGCTCGTCCCGCACGCGCTCCCGCTGCTCGGTCGCGAAATACGCGAAGGCCAGATAGCACCGCGCGTTCGCGAGCTGACGGACCCGCGTGTCGACGTCCTCGATGTCTTCGAGGTCGATCAGCGCCTGCCGCAGTCCTCGCAGGGCCTCGCGGAACTGGGCGGAGACATACGCTTCCTTCGCCCTCGTCAAGACCTGGATCACGCCGCTGGCGGGCGGCCGCGCCCCTGCCTCGTTGAGACCGTGCGAGAGCCGCCGGTGCTCTTTTGCGAGATCGTCGGCTCCGATCGCCGCATGCGCCTGGGCGAGCCCATCGTAGGCCATGACGAGCTCGCCGAGACGCAGCCCGCGCCGGTGGATGCGCTCGAGGTCCCACACCGCTCGGTTCAGCAACGGCAGGGCGGCCCGATAGTTGCGAGCCGCCAGCTCGCTCCGAGCGCGATCGAGATTCGTCCGCAGCGCCGGGTCGACGCCCGCAAACCGATAGGTCACCGGCTTGGTGATCCGTGACTCGAGAACGAGCTTCGCGTCGGTGGACGCCTTTTCGACGGTCGCGCAGCCGGCAGCTGCCGCCAGCACACCGGCGACGACGGCGAGCAGGTGGCTAGTCCGTGCCTGACACAAAGCGGCCGGCCCTGAAGTCATAGCTCGCTCGTAACGGGTTCTCGGCCGTATGCTCCTTCGCCACCGTGACGACGTGCTCCGGGCTTCGCGCGCCGGTCCACTCGAACTGGATCCGATGCTGGCCGTGCCGGACGCGGACGCAGGCCTGCGGCGTCTCTCCGACGGACTGCCCGTCCACGTAGACCTTCGCGAACGGCACGGCGTTGACGCTGACGCATCCCCGCTTGGCGGCGGGGACGGGCGGCTCGACGCGGGCCACGGCATTCGTCGAGTCCGACGGAGTCGACGCGTCGCCGGTCGGGGTGATCGGCTTGGCCGGCAATGCCGGCCCGGTGGAGCGCTCGGTGGCCCTGCCTGCGTGCTCCTGCCCGCGCGGCAGCAGCGGCGTCACGAACACTCCGGCGCCGATACCCACGAGGATCGCGGCGCCGATGAGCACGGCGCCCCGACCGCGCGTATGTGACAACAGCCGGCCGACGGCAGTGCCCGTGCCGGGGATCGCCGCGGCCTGCATGAGGGCCTCCGCGAAGGCCGCCGCATCTCGGTACCGGTCGTCGGGCTCCTTGTCGATGGCCCGCCTGACCACGGTGTCCAACGCCGGCGAGACGGCAAAATTGCGCTCGCGCGCCGGCACGGGATCGACGTGGAGGACCTGATCGAGGACCGTGGCGAGGTCCTCGCCCGGGAACGCCTTCGCCCCCGTCAGCGCCTCGTAGAGCACGACGCCGACGGCGAAGAGATCGCTGCGGGCATCGCCCGGAACGCCGCGCGCCTGCTCCGGCGACATGTAGGCCGGCGTGCCGATCATCATTCTCGTCTCGTTGGTCGGCTTGTCGATGATCCGGGCGACGCCGAAATCGGCGAGCTTCGCTTTTCCCCGATCGTCCACCATGATGTTGCTCGTCTTGATGTCGCGATGTACGACGCCCTGGGCGTGGGCGTACTCGAGCGCGCGACAGACCTGCAGGATGACCTCGACCGCCGTCGCGGGCGGCAGCGGGCCTGCGTCGAGAATCTCGGCGAGTGTCCGCCCGGTGATGTACTCCATGACGATGTACGGCGTCTCCGACACCCGGCCGACATCGTAGACGGCGACGATCCCCGGGTGCGCGAGTCGCGCCGCGGCCATCGCCTCCCGGCAGAGGCGCGCGGCGATCGCGTCGAAGAGTTGCCCGCGCGCCGAGCGGTTCGGATGGATGGTCTTGATCGCGACGATCCGGTCCAGGTCGCGGTCCCGCGCCTTGTAGACGACTCCCATCGCGCCCTGCCCGATGATCTCGAGCCCCTCGTACCGCTCCGGCACCCGGGGCGGAACGCTCGGGCCCACGGCGGGCTCGGCGGAGGTGGGTCTCGTCATGGTCCGTCCGAGCCCCGACGGAGTCCGCGCTGCGTACTCAGGCGATCTCGTCGAAGAACGTGAGCCGCAGGCCGCGCGCTTCGATCACGTCGCCGCCCTTGAGTGGCGCCTGCGCGACGACTTCACCGTTCACGCGCATCCGAGACCAGAAGGACAGGTTTCGCACCTCGTAGCCGGTACGATTGCGCAGCACGAGGACGTGCTGCTTGGGACCGGCGGGCACGCGCAGGTCGCACAGCGACGACCGGCCGACGAGCACGGCGCTTCGCTCCAGCCGCTCGAGATAGAACGTGTCGTGCTTCCCGCGCGCCTCCCACTTCAGATGCGCGCGGCGCTTCAAGGCCACGGTCTGTCGCAGCCGTTCCACCTCCTTGAGATCCATGTGGAACGTCTCGCTCGGGCGGGGCAGCTCGGGATTCACCCCGACCTCGCGATGCTGCACGGGCTCCTTGAGCGTCCGGTCGAAGAACAGCGAAAACTTTCCGAACGAGATCTCATCGCCGCGCGACAGGGGCGACGCGGCGCCCAGACGCGCGCCGTTGAGGAAGGTGCCGTTCGCGGATCCGAGGTCCTCGACGATCCACCGGCCGTCCGCGGCCAGGTGGATTCGCGCCTGCCGGCGCGAAACCGACACGTTGTCGATGACGAGATCCATGTCCTCGCCGCGGCCGATGTTGACCGACTGCGACTTGAGCTCATACGCCTTGATGGGCGTCCGTTCCGCGACCAATGTCAGTGTCGGCATGTCGGCTCCGTTCCGCTCCCGCGATGACCGAGCTACCGGGTGGCGGCGCTCTTTCGATCGGCGCGGATCAGCGATTGGTGCATCAACGCCGCGAGCGCACCGCCCACCATCGGACCGATCCAAAAGATCCAGTGATCCTTCCAGACGCCCGACACGAAGGCCGGCCCCAGGCTTCGGGCCGGATTCATCGACGCCCCGGTCAAGGGAACGGCGAAGAGACACCCGAGGATGGTCGTCAGTCCGATGGCGGCCAGTCCCAGCGCGGCCGGACGGGAGGCGCCCATGGTCGTGCTCAAGACCGCCGACACGAGCATGAAGGTCACCACGATCTCGGTGGTGAGGCCGCCCGCGACGCTGACCTTGACGCCGAGTCCATTGGCCCCGAGGGTGCCGTGCGTGCTGTCCGGAATGATGAGCGTCAGCAGGAGAGCGCCGGCCACCGCCCCGGCGCACTGCATCACGATGTACATGATGCCCTTCGCGACGTTGATCTTCCGCGCGAGCATCGCGGCGAAGGTGACGGCCGGATTCAGATGGCCGCCGGAGATCGGCAGCATCGCCGCGACGAGGAGCAGGAACGCCAGCCCGTGGGCGAGCGCGATGACGAGGAGTCGCGCCGACGCGAGCTTCTCGCCGAGCACCCCGCCGGTCACGATCACCGTGCCGGCCCCGAGCAGGACGAAGAGGAGACTGCCGAGAAATTCGCCGAGCAGAGCCCGTCGCGCTTCGGCGGACGCCAGTTCGGCCTTGACCGTTGCGGGTGCGCGAAGTGTGAAGATGACCATCCCGTCGTGGTGTAACGCCGCCGTCTTTGCCATGTCGCCCCCTCCGCTGAGTCGGGCCGTGGGCCCGGATCGTGCCGAATGAGCATGTTCCGCGCCAGAGCGAACGGGACGCGAGAGGCGTGATTCCTTGCTGGTTCGAAGAGGGGCCCGGCCTGGCGCACACCATTCTGTCACCCCCCGACGTGCCATTTTGGTCAGCGGCGGCGGACGACGCGACCCGATGGCGTTGGTGTAGGCTCGGGGCCGAAGGAGCGGCATCGGTCGAGGAGGAACGGATGTACAAGATCCTGGGGGCGATTCTCGTGGCCGCGCTCGTCGCGGACTTCATCTGGGTCATTCGCACCGCGCTCAGCGTCCACTGACCGCACTCTCCGCGGCGGCCTGAGGCTCGGCGATGACCTGCGCCGCCGAATCTCGCGGCGGACTCGGTTCGTCCCAATCGCCGTGGGAGTGTTTCACGAGGGCGCCGGGGCGGATGCGTCGCACCGCGGCGGCCAGCCGGGCTTCGTGCGTGTGGACGGCGACCGACGGCTGCGGTTCCCCGATTACTCCGGCAACAACATGTTCCAGACCCTCGGCAACATCACGGTGGATCCCCGCGTCGGGTTGCTGTTCGTGGACTGGGACACCGGCACGACCCTGCAGCTGACGGGGCGGGCGCGCATCTCTGGGATGGCCCGGCATTCGCCGACCTGCCGGGCGCCGAGCGCGCGGTCGAGGTCGAACTGGACGAGGTCGTGGAGATCGACGGGCAGGGGCCGACGGCGCCCTTCGGGGATTTCAGGCGCGCCCCGACCTGGGCCCGGCGCGCAGCACGCGGCCGGGAAACGCGCCGGTGTGCCGGCCGTGATCCAGGACGACCTGGCCCCCGACGATCACGTGGTGCACGCCGTCCGCGCCCTGCACGCGCCGCGGCGTGCCGGACGGTCCATCGCGCGAGACCTCGTCGTCCTTCACGCCGATCGTGGAGGCGTCGAAGACCATGAGGTCCGCCGCCATGCCCTCGCGGACCAGCCCACGATCGCGGAGGCCCATGATCCGCGCCGGCTGGAACGTGTACCGGCGAATGGCGTCCTCGAGCGTGAGGAGCTGCCGCTCGCGCACCCACTCGGCGAGGACGTAGCTCGACTCGCCGGCCGTGCAGAAGTTGGTGTTGAGGTGCGCGCCGGCGTCCGACTGCGACGGGATGCAGTGGCCGGTCTTCACGAACTCCGCCAGCTCGACGTCCTCCGCGGGCGGTCGCGATTGCAGCTGGAACTCGGTGTCCAGCTTCTCTTCCAGGGCGAGATCGAGCATGACGTCGGCCACGTGCTTGCCCTGCTCCGCCGCCAGGTCCGTCAGCGAGCGGTTTTCGAGCGGACGGTTCTTCGCCAGCGCGGCCTTCTTCACGACGATCGACTGCCACTTGATGAATCGTCCCGGCACGCCGGGACGGCGGCGCTGCCGCTTGTCGGCCCACTCGCGCAGCTCCGCGCGCTTCGCAGGGTCGGCGAACGCGGCCATGCGCTCCTCGAGCGGCTTGGCCATGGTGACGTCCCACACGTCGAGGTTGCTGAAGAAGGTCGTCTTCTTCAGCGTGAACCGCGGATTGAACGGGATCGCGCGCAGCAGCGCGTACATCTGCGCGCCCTCGCGCGTGGACGCCTCCACGCGGGCGCGCGGCGCGGCGTCGAAGGTCAGGAAGAAGACGGGCCGGCCGCTCGCCTGTGCGACGTCGGCCAGGTGGGCGTGATCGGCCTCGGTGGGCGCGCCGGCGCCCTTGGGTAGGATCTCGATCACGCCGCGGTTGAACTCGCCGAGCGTGCGCCCGAGCGCGACGCGCTCCTCGTCCGCCGCCAGCCGTGTCGGCACCGGCTCGCCCTTCGGGCCGGCGTGGGTCGGCGAATCGGTCGTGCTCCAGCCCCACGCGCCGGCGTCCATCGCGGCGCGCAGGAGGTTCTGCATCACGGCGATCTCGTCGGGCGTCGCGGCGCGGTCCCAGGCGGCCTTGTCCATGGCGGACAGGCGCAGGGGATTGTGGCCGACGAGCGGCATCAGGTTCATGCCGAGGCCGATGTCGATGGCCTTCAGGTATTCGTCGAACGTCTGCCACGTCCAGGGCAGGACGGCGCTCAGCGAGCGCACGGGCAGGTCCTCGACGCAGCAGAAGGTGGCCAGCATCGGCTCGCGATGCTCCGGGCGCAGCGGGGCCAGCGTCAGCCCGCAGTTGCCCATGAGCGCCGTCGTCACGCCGTGCCAGACGGAGGACGTGCAGAGCCGGTCCCAGAAGGGCTGGGCGTCGTAGTG
>Ga0137403_10001345_pt1 | contig 31000 bp, 25 predicted proteins | sample CZOMad2_1_16fung_FD_122057 | JGI IMG/M metagenome (GOLD analysis project Ga0137403, IMG submission 122057) | Vadose zone soil fungal communities from Angelo Coast Range Reserve, California, USA - CZOMad2_1_16fungal (Hybrid Assembly) | ecosystem: Environmental > Terrestrial > Soil > Vadose zone... | reverse complement strand
GAAGCGGAAGACGAGCTGGAGCACGCCAAGGACAAGGCGGTGCGCGAGGTCTGGAAGGCGTACGACGACACGAAGGTAGCTCTCGTCAAGCATCAGGCAGCGGCGGCGTTGCTCGCCGCCTCCGAGAAGGCCTGGGCGGCCACGCTCGAGTCCTACCAGCACGGCCTCGCCACGTTCCCCGACGTGCGTGAGTCGGAGCGCAACCTGGCGCGTGCGCGGACGCTGGACCAGGCGGCGCGTGCGGAGGTGCTGACGCGGGCCGCGGCCTTCGCGTTCAGCACCGGCGATCTGGCGCGACCGTGAGCGGCGCGGTGAGATGCCTCGGTCCGTCGAGCTCGTCAGTCGGTCGCCGTCTCAGTGCATGCATCGGAGGATATCGGCGTCCCCCTCGCGGGTTGTGGAAGTTCCCGAAACATTTGCGATCGGTCTGGGTATCGAAGCTCGGCTGGCAACGCCGGCGGGAAACGCAAACGTCGGGATCGACGGGGGAACCAAAGATGAGCGTCAGCCGAGGCTCGCGCCCCGGGACTCGAGAGTCGGTGTCACGACTTTTCGTGGTGATCGCGACGTTGGTTGGCGGCAGCTGCAAGCAGGCGGGACCACCGCCTGCGACCCCGCCCGAGGTCCTCGTGACCGAGGTCGTTCAGAAGGACGTCCCGATCTACACCGAGTGGGTTGGAACAACGGTCGGCTTCGTGAACGCACAAGTCAGGCCGCGCGTGCAGGGGTACCTGCTGAAGCAGGACTACCGGGATGGCGCACACGTGGCGGCCGACCAGCTCCTCTTCGAGATCGACGATCGTCCGTACAAGGCCGCGCTCGACCAGGCGCTCGGCGACCTGGCACAGCAGCGCGCCAACCTCCGGAAGAACCAGCTGGACGTCGCGAGATACACGCCGCTCGCCAAAAAGGGCGCGGTGAGCACGGAGGAGCTCGACAACGCCGTCCAGGCGACCCGAGCGAGCGAGGCTCAGGTGCAGGCCGCCGAGGCCGCCGTCGAGAATGCACGGCTCAACCTCGGGTGGACAAAGGTCTACTCACCCATCGCCGGAATCGCCGGGATCGCACCCGTCCAGGTCGGGGATCTCGTGACCCCATCGACCCTGCTCACGACCGTTTCCCAGCTCGACCCGATGAAGGTGACCTTCCCGATCTCCGAGCGGGAGTATCTCCGCTTCGCCGATCGGATCAAGGAGCATCGGGAGAAGGGCCGGGCGAAGGATGAACCGGACCTCCAGCTGATCCTCGCCGACGGCAGCACCTACCCGTTGCCGGGCAATTTCTACGTCGCCGAGCGGCAGGTCGAGCAGCAGACGGGCACGATCCAGATCCAGGCGCTCTTCCCGAATCCCGACGATCTGCTCCGCCCGGGCCTGTACGCCAAGGTACGGGCTCCCACGGTGACCGTCCACGGCGCCCTCCTCGTGCCGGAGCGCGCGGTGCAGGAGACCCAGGGCGTATACCAGGTCGCGGTCGTCGGATCGGACAACAAGGTCGCGCTCCGCACGGTCAAGGCGGGCGAGCAGGTAGGCGGCCTCTGGATCATCGACGAGGGACTGAAGCCGGGCGACCGCGTCGTGACCCAGGGACTGCAGAAGGTCAAGGACGGGATCGTGGTGAACCCGCAGCCCGATTCGTCCGCTGCCACGCCACTGGCAAAGGAATAGCGACCCGTGTCGAGGTTCTTCATCGCCAGACCGATCGTCGCGGTCGTCATCGCGATTCTCTTCGTTATCGCCGGGGCCGTCATGGTCTTTCGGCTTCCGGTCGCGCAGTTTCCCGAGATCGCCCCGCCCCAGATCCAGACCACCGCCGTGTACACCGGGGCGGACGCGCTCACCATCGAGCAGTCGGTTGCCACGCCGATCGACGAGCAGGTGAACGGCGCGAAGAACATGCTCTACATGCAGGCGATCTCCGGCAACGACGGCACGATGACGCTGCAGGTGGTCTTCGACGTCGGCACCAACATCGACATCGATCAGGTGCAGGTTCAGAACCGACTGGCACAGGCGCAAGCGAATCTGCCTTCGGCCGTGAACGCCTACGGCCTGACGACGATCCAGACCGCGGGTATCCCGCTGCTCGTCTTCACGATCAGCTCCCCGAACCGGACGTGGAATCAGACCTTCCTGTCGAACTACGTTGCGATCAACATCCAGGACGAGCTCGCCCGGGTGCCCGGGATCGGCCAGGTCCGTATCTTCGGCTCGTCGAACTACGCCATGCGGGTATGGGTCGCGCCCGACACGATCGCGAACATGGGGCTCACGGTGACGGACCTCGTGAACGCCATCTCGGCGCAGAACATCGTGAATCCCGCGGGCACGATCGGTGGCGAGCCGGCGCCTCCCGGGCGCCAGTTCACCTATACGGTCCGGGCCCGGGGGCGCCTGCTGAGCGCCGAGGAATTCGGGGACATCATCGTGCGCGCCAACCCCGACGGATCGCTCGTGCGGCTGAAGGACGTCGCCCGCATCGAGCTCGGTGCCGAGAACTACAACCAGCAGGTGTACTCCAACGGCATCCCCGCGTCAGCGCTCCTCCTCTACCAGACGCCAGGCTCGAACGCGCTCGAAGCGGCCAACCGGGCGAAAGCGACCATGGCCCGCCTCGCCGAACGGTTCCCAGGGGACATGCAGGTCGGCCTGACGCTCGACACGACGATCCCCGTGACCGAGGGAGCGAAGGAGATCGTCATCACGCTGCTCGAGGCCGTCGGGCTCGTCATCCTCGTGGTGTTCGTCTTCCTCCAGACCTGGCGGGCCACGCTGATCCCCATCCTCACCATTCCCGTGTCCCTGGTGGGCACCTTCATGTTCTTCCCGATGGTCGGCTTCACGACCAATACGCTGTCGCTCCTGGGTCTCGTCCTGGCCGTCGGCCTCGTCGTCGACGACGCGATCGTGGTCGTCGAGGCGATCGAGGCGAAGATCGAGGAGGGCCGGTCGCCGCGCGACGCGGCGCTCGAGGCGATGGACGAGGTCAGCGGCGCGCTCGTCGGCATCGCGCTCGTGCTCGCCAGCGTGTTCATTCCCGCCGGCTTCATCGCCGGCATCACGGGATCCCTCTACCGTCAGTTCGCGCTCACGATCGCGTTCTCGGTCCTGCTCTCGGCCTTCAATGCGCTCACGCTGAGCCCCGCGCTCGGCGCGCTCATCCTTCGTCCACGACGAAAGGACGCGCGGCGCGGACTCCGCGGACGGTTCTTCGGAGGATTCGACCGGGTCTTCGCGTGGGCGCAGACGGGCTACGTCGGAGTCTCCCACTTCCTCATCCGCAAGGTTGGCGTCGCGTTGCTCGTGCTCGCCGCGTTCACGGTGTGCGCGGGCGGCCTCGGGAAGATCCTGCCGACGTCGTTCATGCCCCAGGAGGACCAAGGCTATTTCCTCATCAACGTCCAGCTTCCGGAAGCCGCGTCGCTCCAGCGGACGAACGCCGTCATGCGGAAGATCGACGAGATGCTGAAGGACCAGCCCGGCATTCACTTTTACAACGCGATCTCCGGGTTCAGCATCCTGTCGCAGACGAGCGCCCCTCGGAGCGGCTTGTACTTCGTCGAGCTGGCCCCCTATGGTGAGCGGGCGACGCGTGGGCTCCAGTCGGATGCGATCGTCGCCGCCGTGAACCGGAAGCTCGCGGGGGTGCCCGATGCGCGGGCACTGGCACTCCTTCCGCCCGCGATCCCGGGCGTCGGCCAGGCCGGCGGCGTCGACTTCTTCATCCAGGACCGCGCCGGAAACACCGTCGACTACCTCTGGCAAAACGTGCAGCGGTTCATGGCCGAGCTGCGCAAGCGACCCGAGATCGCATTCATGAGCACGACCTTCACGCCCGGCGTGCCGCAGCTCTTCGCGCACGTCGACGAGGACAGGGTGTTCAAGCTCGGCGTCCCGATCCAGGACATGTACGGGACGCTCCAGGCGCTGCTCGGCGGGACTTACGTGAACCAGTTCAACCGCTTCGGCCGCGTCTGGCGAGTGTACCTGGAGGCCGAGCCCCAGTACCGGATGGATCCGGCGGACGTGGGCCTCTTCTACGTTCGCAACCGGAGCGGCGACATGGTCCCGCTGTCGACGCTGGTCCGCCTCGAGAAATCGTCCGGCCCCGAGTACGTGACACGCTTCAACGAGTATCGTGGGGTGGAGATCTTCGCGTTCCCGGCGCCGGGCTACAGCACGGGTCAGGCGATGGCCGCCGTCGCTGCGGTTGCGGACCAGGTCCTGCCCCGGGACATGGGGTACGCGTGGAACGGGATGAGCTACCAGGAGTCGATCGCGGGGAGCGGGGCCGCGGTCTTCGCCCTGTCGCTGGTCCTCGTCTTCCTCATCCTGGCAGCGCTCTACGAGAGCTGGTCGCTGCCATGGAGCGTGCTGCTCAGCACGCCGGTCGCGGTCACGGGGGCGTTCTTCGGGCTCTGGGCGCGGGGCCTCGACAACGACGTCTACGCGCAGGTCGGCCTCATCATGCTGATCGGGCTCTCGGCGAAGAATGCGATCCTGATCGTCGAGTTCGCGAAGGCGGAGCTCGAGAAGGGCGGGTCGATCGTCGACGCCGCGCTGAACGGCGCGGGCCGGCGGCTCCGCCCGATCCTCATGACGTCGTTCGCCTTCATCTTCGGCCTGCTGCCTCTGTGGTCGGCACTCGGCGCCGGCGGCGTGGCCCGCCGGCTGATCGGGACGGTCACCATCGTCGGCGTGGGGTTCGCGACCGCGTTCGGCATCTTCCTCGTTCCCGTCCTCTTCGTGGTCGTCGAGCGGGTGTCTCGCCGCCGGCGGGAGCGAGCTCCGGAGGTGAGCCCGAATGCCGAGCCGCCGGCACGCCCAGCGGCCCCGCAGGCGGTGTCCGCATCCGAACGGGCGAGCTGATGATCGGGAGAACGTGGACAGCCGTGGCAGCGGTGGTCCTCTTCGCCGGATGCGCGCCGACCGCCGAGCCGAGGGGTCTCCTCGGCCGGCTCTGGCGTCTCGAGGTGGGGCCGCAGTACCGGCGGCCTCCGGTGGAGACTCCGGAGGATTACCGCGGGCGAATCGGCCCGGCGGACGCCGCCTCGTTCGCGGATCTCCCCTGGTGGGAGGTGTTCGGGGACCCGATGCTGCAGCATCTCGTGAGCCAGACCCTCGCGGGGAATTACGACCTGCAGAGCGCCGTCGCCAACGTCGAGCAGGCGCGCGCGGAGGTGGGCATCGCCGCCTCCGAGTTCTATCCGCAGGTCGGATACCAGGGTGCGGCGCAGCGCCAACGGGAATTCCTCATCCCCGGGCGCCCCAACACCACCTTCAATGTGTTCCTGGGTGCCTTCAACCTGGCGTGGGAGATCGACGTCTGGGGCCGCATTCGCCGCTCCACCGAGGCGGCACGCGCGCGGTTCCTCGCCAGCGAGGAGGCCCGCCGCGGCGTCGTGGTGACGCTGGTGAGCGACGTGGCGACGGACTACTTCCAGCTGCTGGAGCTCGATCGCGAGCTCGCCATCGCGCACGAGAGCGCAGAGACGTACCAGCGCACCCTGGACGTGTTCACGCAGCGGTACCAGGGCGGCACGGACACGAAGATCTCGGTGTCGCGCGCCGAGGCGAACCTGCAGGCGAGCTTCGCGACGATCGCATCCCTCGCGCGGCAGATCGTGCAGCAGGAGGACGCGATCAGCGTACTGCTCGGCACCAACCCGGCGCCGATCGAGCGCGGAATGGCGCTCGTCGCCCAGGCGACGCCGCCGACGCCCCCGGGGCTGACCACCGCCCTCCTCCATCGGCGACCCGACATCCGCCAGGCGGAGCAAGGCATGATCAACGCGAACGCCGCCATCGGGGTCGCGGTCGCCAACTTCTTTCCCACGGTCGGGCTCTCGACCCTCTACGGCGGTGAAAGCTCGAAGATCGGCAACATCGTCAAGGACAGCGGGAGCATCTGGAACATCGCGGCGAACGTCAGCGGGCCCCTATTCCAGGGCGGCAGGTTGATCGAGTCGTACTACGCCCAGAAGGCGTTCTGGGACGAGACCATCGCCCAGTACCGTGCAACGATCGTCGAGGCGTTCAGAGAGGTCGCGGACGCGCTGGTGGCGGAGTTGCGGCTGGCCGAGCAGCGGAAAGCGCAGGAAGCCCAGGTGGCCGCGCTGCAGGAAGCCCTGGACCTGTCGCTCCTCCGCTACAAGACGGGCCTCGCGAACTACATCGAGGTGCTGGATGCGGCGCAGCTCCTCTACCCGGCGGAGGCGGCCCTCGCACAGACCCAGCGCGATCAGCTCCTCGCGGTCGTGAATCTCTACAAGGCGCTCGGCGGCGGCTGGGGGATGCCGGGAGAGAAGGTCGCGGGACAATAGTAGCTTCACGAGCCCGACAGGACGATCTTCCCACGCGGGCGTGGGCGGATGCCCTCGAGCATCTCGTGCGCCGTGCGCGCGGCGGCGAGCGGCATGACGGCACCCACCCGTGTAGCGAGCTCGCCGGCGCTGATCATCTCGGCGATGCGGTCGAGATGTGCCGTCGTGACGTCGACGAGGAGGAAGCTCGCTCGCACTCCTCGCTGCGAGGCGTACTGCGCGTCCGGTGGCGAGACGATCGACACCAGCGTGCCGCCCGGCTCGAGGACCGAGAATGACCGCCGTTGCGTGTCCCCCCCAACGGTATCGAGGACGACGTCCACCGGACCCGTCGCATCCTCGAACCGCACCGAGCGAACGTCGATGACCTCGTCTGCACCGAGGCTGCGGACGTAAGCGAGGTCATCGGTCCCGGCGGTTGCGATCACGCCCGCTCCGCCGTGCCGCGCCAACTGCACGGCATTGGCACCGACGCTGCCGCCGGCCCCGTGCACGAGCACCCGCTGTCCGGGACGCACCTGCGCCTGCTCGAACAGCATCTGCCAGGCGGTGACGGCGACCACCGGCACCGCAGCCGCTTCTGCGAAGGTCGGGCCGCGCGGCTTCCGGGCGATCATGCCGCTCGCGACGACGGCGTATTCGGCGCACGCGCCGGTGAAGCGCCGGTTCGTCGCGCCGAAGACCTCGTCGCCCGGCGCATATCCCTCGACGTGCGCGCCGACGCTCTCGACGATTCCCGACAGGTCCGAGCCCAAGGTCAACGGCAGTGGTTGGGGCAGGACGCTCTTGCCGGCCCGGATCCAGCAGTCCCAGGGCCCGACACCCGCCGCCTTCACCCGGACGAGGACTTCATGCTCACCGGGGATGGGGCGGGGGACGTCCTCGAAGGCGATGACGTCCGGCGCTCCGAAGTCATGGACGCGGTTCGCCTTCATCGGAACCGGCGCATCCCAGGGTGCCTGCTCTCAAGCGCAGAGCCCTGGAGCGCCTGCACTCACGGTGTGTCGGCTGCCGGCAATTCGCAGGCGAACGCTCGGAATTGCAACGGGCCAGCTCGCGGCTGACTTCCGGCCGTTCCGCCAACGGTTCAGCAGACCGCGAATCCAGTCCGGTTCGAGGGCGAGGGCCTCGCAGATGTTCTCGAACGCGAACGGCCAGCTCACGTCGTGTGACTCGAACCACTCGGCCGTTTCTCGGAACAGCTTTTGGCTGCGCACCCCTGGTGATCCCGCGCATTGGCAGAAGCACCGAATCGCATCTTCGAGCACGGCCCCCATGAGCTTCAGCTCCGGCGTCCGCTCGGACGAGCATTGCAATCGCTCGGTGAACTGCGATGGCAAGAGGTGCTCGGACGCCAGCTCCTCTGGATCCACGAGCTTTTCGATTTGCCAACTGAGGCTCGAAGTCCCCATGAGTGTCTCCTCCGCCTTCCCTCAGGCAGCGCGGGCGCGCTGCCTGGCGGGGGCGCCTGTCGCGATGCAAACGAGCTGACGAAGGGACGGCGACGCCTCGGCACGCGCCACGACGAGCGCGGTTTCGACGTGACTCGCCTGACCCGCGAGCGGCCGACACACGCAGCCCGGAACTCCGGCAGCCATCGCCGATGCCGGAAGGAGCGCGACGCCAGCCCCCCTTCCGACGAGCCTCAGCATCGACAGGGGAGTGTCCACCTCGAGCCCCGTCACCGGCTTGAGGCCCTCCCGTGCCCACAGAGCCGCGACGCACCTCGACAACGCAGGCGCCACATGCGGAGCGAGCCTCACCTGGCACTCCGCCGCGAGCTCGCCCGCGGGGATGGGTGCATGGCTGGCCAGGCGATGGCCTTCCGGAAGCACCGCCAGGAGCGGCTCGCGCCCGAGGACATGCACCATCAGGTCGTCCTCGGGCTCCGGCGGGCTCATGAACGCCGCATCGATCCGTCCATGGTGCAGGGCTCTCAAGAGGTCCGTGGTGGGGAGCGTCCTGACTTGTATTCGCAGGTCGGGGTACTGCCGTAGGAGCTCTTGAATCACCCGGGGGACGGAGCCCAGCTCGACCAGCGGTTCCCACCCGATCACCAACTGCCCCGTTTCGTTGCGTGCGATCTGCCTCACTGCCTCGACGCCCGCATCGAGACGCGCGAGCACCTCGCGGACGCACTCGAGGAAGTGCCTCCCGACGGCGGTGAGCTCGACACGGCGACGCGTACGCTCGAGCAACGTGACCTGAAGCTCTCGCTCGAGCTCCATGATCCGTTGGCTCAGCGGGGGCTGCGACATGTTGAGGCGATCCGCCGCTCGCGTGAAATGCAGCTCCTCGGCGACGGCCACGAAGTACCGCAGGTGGCGCATTTCCATGGTGCTGTAACGCAGCAAGGCGAATGCCACCGACCTCCGGCCGCGGCCCGCACGGTCTGGCAAAGGGATTTCGACTGGAGGGGGGCGTTGCGGGTGAGCTGATCCCTTCGCGGCGACCCCCGATCGGCATTTGTGCCGATATTTCGGCCCCGTCGCGCTCGCCGAAGCGGTGCGGTGAGGCACTGAGGGCCTTCAGTGGCTTCTCTGCTCACCGACGTCCGAAGGGCCGGACGCGGGCGCGCTCGAAGGCGGCGGCGCTTTGCGGCTTGATCAGCAGTAGCACGACCTCGGGATGGACGCTCCTGACACGCTCCTCGATCGCAGCCACGATCGCCTCCACGTCGGCGGCAGAGAGCGTGTCCATGAAGTCGATACTGATCGCCGCGACGATCTGGTCGGGGCCGAGCTGCACCGTGAACAGACCGTTCGACCGCTCGACGCCCGGATGGGCGCGCGCGATGGCGCAGATCGACGAGACCACTTCCGACGCGGCCGGCTCACCGATGAGGAGCCCCTTGACCTCGCGGGCGAGGAACATGGCCACGACGCCGAGCAGGATCCCGATGCCGATGGACGCGGCACCGTCCAGCACCGGGCGGTCCAAGGTCTCGCTCGCCGCGATGCCGGCCAGGGCGATCATCACACCGATCAGCGCAGCGGTGTCCTCGAAGAGCACCATGAACATCGTCGGATCCTTGCTCTGACGCACCGCATCGAGGTACCCGCGCTTCCCCTTCGCGGAGCGGAACTCCTTGATCGCCACGCCCCAAGAGATGCCCTCGAACACGAAGGCCAGGCCCAGGACGACGTAGTTCACGATGGCGTTCGAGATCGGCACCGGGGCGATGACGTGGCTGATGCCCTCGTACACCGACACGCCGGCGCCGAGCGCGAAGACCAGGAGCGTCACGATGAAGCTCCAGAAATAGAGCTCCCGCCCGTGCCCCAGCGGGTGAAGCTCGTCGGGGGGTCGCGCCGCGCGCCGCATGCCGTAGAGGAGGAGGATCTCGTTGCCCGTGTCGACCAGCGAGTGGATCGCCTCGCTCACCATCGCCGAGCTGCCGGTGAGACCAGCGGCCGCGAACTTCGTCAGGGCGACGAGGAGGTTGCCGAGCAGGGCCGCATAGACCACCTTCTTCGATGATCGAGGGGCCATGATGTCGGTAGCCGGAGGCCTGGCCTGGTGCTCCTGCGGCCGATCTGGCGCCAGTCCCGCCACTCTGAGGTACCTCTGAATCTTCTCTACGTACTGCCCGATGGCGGACTGCGTATGCTCGGCAGACCAGCCGAGCTGCTGGCCGAGAATCGACCCGACGACCGGCGCCGCTTCCATCGAAGATCTCCAGCTGAAGAACTCCAAGCCGATGCGTCGCGCGAGCACATCTTCGATGGTCACCGCCATGTCACGGGCGCTCTGGATGATTTCGGCGCGAATGGGCGGAAGACCCTCGACGATGGGCTTGGCGAGGTCGCCGTCCTTCTCGGCGAGATCCAGAACCATCGGCGCGGCGGTCCCGAATCGGCCGGCCAGGTGCTGCGCAGTCTGCTCGGAAACGTGATGATCTCGGACCAGGCTCATCCAGTAGACAGGGGTGAAGCCATTCGAACCTGGTAGGGGACGATTTCGCGTCAGGCTTGGCGTCACCGGCAAGCCCAGGGACTTCTGGACCGCGTCAATGGTGTCTTCGGCCATTGCCCGGTGCGTGGTCCACTTCCCACCCATGATGCTGATCAGGCCACTTCGAGGGTCGATCTCCAGTTCATCGTCCCGGGAGAGCTTCTTCGTTTCACTGCTGCCGCCGCGGCTCACGAGCGGCCGCGCGCCTGCGAAACCGCTGACCACTCGACTCCGGGCTACGGGCTCTTCCAGGTATTGGTTGAGCTGCCGAAGAATGAAGTCGACTTCGTCCTTCGTCACGTAGAGCTCATCATCGACGCCGATTTCCTGTTCCGTGGTCCCGACCAGCAACCGTCCCATCCATGGAACGGCGAACAGGACGCGCCCGTCTTCCGTCTTCGGGATCAGCATCGCGTCCTCGCTGGGAAGTACATCCAGAGGTAACAGAATGTGGCTGCCCTTGCTGAGTCGCATGCGGCGTTCGATCCCCGGTGTGGCGAGATTCCGAACGGTATCGGCGAGCGGGCCAGTGGAATTCACAAAGGCACGCGCTCGGATCACGAACTTCCGATGAGACAGTTGATCTTCCACCTCTGCCGCCGCGAGTGTTCCCTTCGCAGCTTTCCGGAAGTCCGTGACCCTGAGGTAGTTGGAGGCCGTCCCCTCAGCGTCAACGAACGCCTTCACCAGCGCGATGTTGTACGCGGCATCGTTGAACTGGCCGTCGGCGTAGGCAATGGAGCCGACGAGCCCGGCATTCTTGAGCGTGGGCATGCGCCGCAGTGTTTCGTGCCGGGACAGAAAGTGGCTGGGAAAAATGCCCGTGTCTCCTGCGATCCAGTCATAGAGCTTCAGCCCGACGTCGTAATAGCCAGCATCCAGCCAGTGGAAGCAGGGTATGAGAAACTCCAGAGTCCGAGAGAGATACGCCCCGTTCTTCAGCATCAGAATTCGTTCGTGCAGCGCGCGGTTGACGACGTGATACTCCGCGGCATCCAGGTCCTTGACGGCCTCCTCGAGATAGCGAACTCCTCCGTGAATGATCTTTGTCGACTTGCTCGAGGTGGCCCCCGCAAAGTCCCCGGCTTCGACCAGCACGGTCTTCAGGCCGCGAAGTTGAGCATCCAGCGCGCAGGCTGCACCCGTCGCCCCGCCGCCGATCACGCACACGTCGAAAGACCCGCCCTCGATGGCACGCAGCGTTTCGTCACGACTTGGCATGGTTTAGAGTCTCCGGCCGTCAATCCTCATCCGGTCGTGTGGTCCAGGCGGAGGCGGATGAGCCTCTCCGTGACGAAGAAGAGCACCGCCGTCGAGATCCCGAACATCAGCATCCCGGCCATGGCCTCGAGCGGCCCGAGGAGCCTCCAGGCCGGCGACATCACGATGTCGCCGTAACCGAGCGTCGTGAAGTTGACGGCCGAGTGGTAGAAGGCGGTCGAGAAGTCGTCGAACTCGCGGCAGGCGACGAAGAGCGCCGCCCACGCTGCGATCTGCACGAGCTGCGCGGCCACGAGGAGCAGCAGCGCTCGCGTGACGACGCCGACGTTGTGCACCCAGTGAGCGACGGCGCCGGGAGGCGGAACCTGTCGTCGAACGAGACGAACGATGGCGGTGATGGCCGTCGCCTGAACCAGGACCATGGAGGCGATCATCGCGCAGCCGACGATCAGCGGAGGGCCCAGCTTCATGCGAGGGATCGCCGGGATTCGACGAGGCACTGGTGCAGCACGAAGACGACGATGGCGACGAGGGGCAGCAGCAAGTGCGGCCAGTAGCCGGTCAATGGCATCGTGGCAGGTGCGATCGACAGCGGGACGTCGACGCGCGCGGTTTCGCCGCCGTGCTCGACGACCACGCGAACATCCCAGGGACCCGCCCCGAGATCGACCCAGGCCGCATACAGGAGCTTGTTCGTCGCGGCGTCGTGCGTGGCGGTCGCCTCGAGCACCTGATCCGTGTCCCCCGACGGGGAGGTCAAACGCAGCGTCACGAGTCCGTCGAGCAGCGGCGCGCCGGTGCGATCCTGCACCAGGACGCTCACGTCGATCGGACCGGCAGGGATGGGATCGGGGGGCGTGAAGAGGGTGAGCGTGAATCCGCCCGCCGCTTCCCGCAAGCGGACGGCTCCGCCGTCAGCCCGCGCATCGGCGCTCGGCATCGAGACGAGGGCAACGAAGGATGCGGTGAGGAGAGCGCGGGAGATCACGTCACGGCTCGCACGTCAGCGCATCATCATGCCGCGCATCTGCATCGGCTGAAGGAACGTCCATATCCCGGCGCAGTAGAGTCCGACCGCCACGCCGGCCCAGGGAAGCATCGCGCCCAGCGCGGTGATCGGGCGTGGAACGGACGCACGTGCCGTCCGCCACATCGCGTACAGGCTGACGAGGAGCCCGGCGTCGAGCAGCAGGATCTCGATGCCGAGGAGCTGCGCGCCGCCCCCGCCCGCGGCCGCCCAGTCGGGGCTGGCGCTCCGAACCCATCCGACGTCGACCAGCGCTCGCTGAACGACCGGCAACACCGAGTCCCACCCGCTGAGGAGATGGAAGAGAAGGTGGGCGACCCACATCGTCACCCCGACCGGCACCAGGGTCAGCGCGAAGCGCCGGCCGAGCTCACGTGCCCCGATGGCGCGCGCCGACACGTCGGCGAGCCAGGCGAAAACGATCGGAGCGACGACGATGACGGCGAGCAGCATGACGCTCATGATCGGCTTCGACGACGCGAGCCCGAGCCGTCCGGCGACCGCCTCCTGCCACGTCCGGACGGGCGCGACCATGGCGGCCGCGCCGGCGAACCCCCCGAATACCACGACGAGGGCGAGCACGGCCACGTCGGTCCGCCGTGACAGGCGGCCGATCGACGCCCGGGGCGCGTCCCACACTAGATCGCGTGCGGGGACGCGCGCCATGATGCCCACGTTGTCGTGTGGGCAGGCGTGGACGCAGTCGAGGCAGAACGTGCAGTCGAGATTGCCGACCTTGCGTGGGAGGAACAGATCGAGCTCGCAGCCACGGGCTCGCTCGTTCCCGCGCAGGCAGTCGTGGGTGCGGCAGTTGGCGCACGCGTCGGGACGTCGAATGCTCACCTCGAGCGGCGAGACGAGAGACTGCACGAAGTGAAACTGCCCGATCGGGCAGACGTACTTGCAGAAGCTGGCGCCCTTGAAGAGCGTATCGACGGTCAGCGCGCCGACGAAGTAGGCCAGGATCAGCCACGCCGTCCACCACGGGCTGTCCCACAGGTCGAACGTCTCGTAGGCCCAGAGGAAGCCCACGAGGAGGACGATCGCGAACCACTTCGACCGCAGCCAGGGCGGTGGCAACATGCCCGCATACGGCCGAGCACGGGTATCTCCCTCTCGGGGAGATCGATGGCGGCGTCGTTCTCGATGGTCGACATGCGTTCCCGCTAGCTGAGCGTCGCCAGGTAGGCGACGAGGTCGTCGAGATCCCGTGCGCCGAGGTTCATCGCGGGCATCAGCGCCCCCGGTTTGATGGCGGCGGGATCACGGATCCACGCCTTCAGGTTCTCGGCGGTGTTCAGCGCTGCGCCTGCCGCGAGCGTCTCCCGGCTCATGAGATGCGTCAGATCGGGCCGAAGCGACCGGTCGCCGCGGTGCCGCGCACGACGTGGCAGCTCACGCACGCCGTCGACTCGAACACGTGCCGGCCGTTCGCCACCGATGGATCCTCGGCCGCCGGCCGTCGCTGGGCGCTCACCCAGCGATCCCATTCGGTGCGCGGGTGCACCACCACACGTAACAGCATGAGCGCGTGCTGCGTGCCGCAGAACTCGGCGCACTGGCCGAGGAAGACGCCCGGCTCCTGGGGATCGATCCACATGACGTTCGTCTTGTTCGGGATGAGATCGGTCTTCCCGGCGAGCCGGGGCACCCAGAAGCTGTGGGCGACGTCGGCGGACTCGAGATCGAGGAAGGTCGGCGTGGGATGCCGCGGGTCGCTCACCGGGACGTGCAGCTCGTTCGCCGTCACGATCCCGAGCTCCGGATACTCGAACTGCCACCACCACTGGTGTCCGACGACCCGCACCGCGACGGCACCAGGCGGACGTCGCGCAGCCTGCACGGTGTACGTGCTACGCGCGGTCGTGAGGATGAGCACGAAGACGATCAGCACCGGCACGGCCGTCCACGCGAACTCGACCGGCCCGCTGCCGTAGACCTGCGGGGGCTCGCTGCCGTCGTCGGTCCGCCGAGAGCGGAAGCGGACGACGCTGTAGGTGAGGAGCCCACTGACGATCACGAAGATCGTCGTCGTGATCGCGAGGGTGAAGATCGCGATCGTGTTGGCCTCACGAGCCGGCGTGGCGAGGGGCCGGAAGATGTTGCCCGGGTCGATCTTGGAGTTGGCTTCGCCCATGCCCCAGTCGTTGGCGACCGCCTGGATCGCATGGGCGAGGAAGATGCCGAGGAAGAACAGCCTTCGCCTCATGGTCGTGGCGGAGTGTCGGACCGGGGATGCTCGCAGTCCAATATCGGCGACCGAGGTGGGTGAGAGCCCGCTCGTCTCCTCGAGCACGAATCAGCGTCGCATAGTGGGCTCGAGCTCGTCAGTCGGCCGCCGTCTGAGTTCCCGCCTCGAGGGATATTGGAATCGCGCTTCCGAGCGGTGCAAGGTTCCGGATGGGATGGATTGGAAAGCGGACGGCCGGCGGTCGGAGATGGGCACGGATACCGAGATCCGCCGCGTCCCCGTCCAACCGCGCGCAGCCGTGGGTTCCGTGCCGACGACGATGTCCGACCCGTTGCCGCGTGTGGTGATCGTCGGCGGCGGGTTCGGAGGCCTGGCGGCCGCGAAGGCGCTCAGAAAGGCACCGGTGCACACGGTCCTGATCGATCGGACCAATCACCACTTGTTTCAACCGCTCCTCTACCAGGTCGCGACGTCCGTGCTGACTCCCGGGCAGATCGGCTCTCCGCTTCGCGGGATCCTGCGGAACCAGCGAAACACGACCGTTCTCCTGGGAGAAGTCACTGGTGTCGACAAGGACCGGAGATGCATCTTCGTCGATCTCGCGGATCGGCACGGGGTGTCCTTCGCGTACGATCATCTCATCCTGGCGACCGGATGCCGGCACAGCTACTTCGGGCACGCCCAGTTCGAGCGCTTCGCGCCGGGGCTGAAGAGCCTCGCGGATGCGGTCGCGATTCGGAACAGGATTCTCCGGGCCTTCGAACAGGCCGAGGCCGAGGAAGACCCGGGCCGCCACCGGGATCTCCTGACGTTCGTGCTCGTGGGGGCTGGCCCGACCGGTGTGGAGATGGCGGCAGCGATCGGTGACCTGGTGCACCGCACGCTGCGGTCGGAGTTTCGCCGCATCGATCCGACGTCCGCGCGAATCGTTCTGGTCGACATGGCAAAGCGGGTCCTGGGCGGCTTCGCGGAGCCCCTATCCTCGAAAGCGAAGACACGCCTCGAGAGCATGGGGGTCGAGGTGCGGCTAGGAGGCGGCGTCGATCAGATCGACGCCGACGGCGTCGTTGTGGCGGGTGAGCGGATCGCGAGCAAGACGGTCATTTGGACCGCCGGGGTAGCTCCGTCGCCCGCCGGCAAGTGGCTCGGCGTAGAGACCGATCGCGCCGGGCGGGTGCGCATCCAGAAGGATCTCTCTATCCCTGGCCATCCCGAGATCTTCGTGGTCGGCGATACCGCGTCACTCGACCAGGACGGAAAGCCCCTGCCCGGTGTGGCCCAGGTGGCGATCCAGCAAGGCCGCTATGCGGGGCGGCTGATCCGACGCCGTCTCACCGGCGCGTCGCCGCCGCGCCCGTTCCGCTACTTCGACAAGGGCAGCATGGCCGTGGTCGGCAAGGCGTTCGCCGTCCTGGAGACGGGCAAGGTTCGCATCAGCGGCTTTCTCGCCTGGGTGGTGTGGGCCGCTGTTCACCTCGAGTTCCTGGCGCAGTCGAACCTTCGGGTGAGTGTCTTCCTGCAATGGGTCTGGACGTACGTCACGGGACAGCGCGGTTCTCGGCTGATCGTGGATCATCACGGAGCGGACCCTGCGAATGCCGCGACGGAACGCGCCGAGGTAGGGTCGCGTCAATCCGTACAGAGCGGAGCGGCCGTCATTGGCCCGGGGCGTACGGTTCCGTCATCGCGACCTTGACCAGCCGCCCGCCGGACAGCACGTCGCCCGGCGCGACCTCGTTCGCGACCGCGGCCTCCTCCGCGTTCCACGCCGCCCCTACACGCCGACGATGCCGCCGATCGTCTCGCCGTGACGCGCACCCACGATGCGGACACGGGTCTCGCGGATGGCGCGCCGTTCGCTCGCGGTGAGCGGACGGAAGCTCGCGGCCGCCTCGCGCCACGCCGCGCGGAACGTCTCCGCACGCTCGGCGGGCGCGATCCCGATGACGGGGAACCGCGCCTTGTGCAGGTCCCCCATGCGGGAGAGGCACTCGACGTACCAGAAGGAGCACATCGAGAAGGTGCCTTCCTCCCCCGTGAGCCCGTCGGAGAATCCGCCCGTGAGGCGATAGCGGTAGACCAGCGAGTCGCTCACCAGCTCGCGCTCGATCGCACGTAGCGTCGAGATCCACCGCGGGTCGGTCGGGGAGACGAAGCGGACGAGCGGCATCAGCAGCGCCGCAGCGTCGAGCGTGGTGGCGCCGACGTGCTGGATGAAGGCGCGCCGGGTCGGGTCCCAGAAGCGGGTGAAGACGTCCTGGTAGATCGTGTCCCGCGTCTCGTGCCAGCGCGCCAACGGGGCGGGGAACGAGCGCTTGTTGGCGAGCCGGATGGCGCGGTCGATGGCCACCCAGCACATCACCCGCGAATAGAGGAACTCCTGCCGCCCGCCACGCACCTCCCAGATGCCCTCGTCCGGCTGCTGCCAGTTCGCGCATACCCACTCGATGAGCCGGACGACGTTGGTCCAGGCGTCGTACCCGATGGGGGAGCCGTATTTGTCATACACAGGTCGCCGATGACGCCGTATTCGCCAATGGGTGCGTACCGACTCGCCATGGTCCCCGAGCCTAGCACGGCGGCGGCCGCTTCAGGCGACCCGGCATCGGCTTACAATACTCCGTGTGCGCGGCCTCGCCTGCCGACGGTTCGGCAGATGTGCCGAAGGTCAGAGGGCTGGCGCGGGTTGGAGGATGCGGCGCGCTACCAAAACATCATGCGGATCGGCGTCTCTCCCGGGCCCTCCGCCGCGGCACGGCAATTGCGAAGACCGGCGACGGAGATATCGAGTACTGTGACCCAATGAACGTCAAGGAACTCATCCAGAAGGCCGGTGCCTTCGCGAAACCGTTCAAGGTCACGAACGGGGACGGATTCCGCCTGAAGGACCTCGACCCCGCCGAGACGCTCGACTTCGGGTCCGAGGACAAGCCGCGCTCGAAGGAGGTGCTCGCACTGGGTGTCGAGGCGCTGGCTCAGCTCCAGGACATGCTGTATGCGCAGGACTGCTGGGCCGTGCTCCTCGTCTTCCAGGCCATGGACGCCGCTGGCAAGGACGGGACGATCAAGCACGTCATGTCCGGCGTCAATCCGCAAGGCTGCGAAGTCGTCTCGTTCAAGTCGCCGTCGCCCGAGGACCTGGACCACGACTACCTCTGGCGCTGCATGAAGCACCTTCCGGAGCGCGGGCGCATCGGCATCTTCAACCGCAGCTACTACGAGGAGACCCTCGCCGTCCGCGTGCATTCGGAGTTTCTGGCGAAGCAGAAGCTGCCGCGGGAGGTCGTCACCAAGCACATCTGGAAGGAGCGCTTCCACGACATCCGCAACTTCGAGCGCTACCTCACGCGGAACGGCGTCGTCGTCCGCAAGTTCTTCCTCAACGTCTCGAGGAAGGAGCAGAGGCGGCGGTTCCTCGAACGGGTCGAGGAGCCGGAGAAGAACTGGAAGTTCTCGGCGAACGACGCGAAGGAGCGCGAGTTCTGGGGCGACTACATGGCGGCCTACGAGGACACGATCCGCCACACCGCCTCGAAGGAGGCGCCCTGGTACGTGGTCCCCGCCGACAACAAGTGGTTCACCCGGGTGGTGGTCGCGGCCGCAGTCATCGACACGCTCGCCTCGCTCGGCCTCCGCTATCCGAAGGTCACCAAGGAGAAGCTGCGGGAGCTCGCCGCCGCGAAGCGCGGATTGCTGGCGGGCAAGTAGCGGCCCGACTTCCGGCGGCCGCCATGGGCTGCGTCGCCTCGGGCGAAGCCTCGTGAATCGTCGCGCGTGTTCCCCGACGTGCGGTGGCCTTTGGACGCGCCGATATCCGCGCGCCGACGCCTCGTCATATTTGCCGTGGCATCGGCATCCAATGCTCCGCGACGCCGCGGACTCCGCGTGCGGACTGCGTTTCCGCTCCGCCGCGTTCCGGTTCAGCGACGGCACGGTAGTTGCGAACGCTCGGCACGGTGCAACTCATGGTCGAACTGTTGTCTACCAGTGCTCTCCCTCACCTCCTGCCGGTCTTGCGAGGGCGCGATCCTTCCCAAGATCAGACGTGACCGTCAGATGATCGCGTCCGGCAGCGCGCTGAGCCTCGGCGTGGAGAGCCTCGGAAGCTGCGCGCCGTGGGCAGTTGCTTGTGCGTTGTGTCGATGCCATCGTCGGAGCTCTTCGACCACCAACCGCAGGAGTATCGTGACAGCGTCCTGCCGCCGGAGGTCACGGCGCGCGTCGCTCAAGGAGCGGCAGAAGAAATTCGGGGTCGAGCCGGATCGGATGGTTGCGGTCGCAAAGAACTTGCTCCGCGGGAGATGAGGCGTGCCTGTCCGCATCCTCTGCGTGAACAGCGGGTCGTCGTCGCTCAAGCTGGCGCTCTACGAAGACGAGAAACCGATCGCGTCGAGCGCGGTCGAAGGGATCGGCCTCGGCGAGGGCCGCCTGACGGTCCGCGACGCGACCGCACGGGTGCTCCGCGACGAGCCGGGCGCGTTCCGCGGTGCCCGCGCGGCGCTGCGTGCGGCGCTCGCCGGAGCGGCGTTCCCTGCGCCCGACGCCGTCGGCCATCGCATCGTCCATGGCGGAGCCGACCATGCGGCGCCGGAGCGAGTCACGCGGCAGCTCCTCGCCGCGCTCCGGACCCTCGTGCCGCTGGCCCCACTCCACCTGCCTGCGGCCCTCGCGGGCATCGATGCCGTGAGCGCCCACTTCCCCGGGCTCCCACAGATCGCGTGCTTCGACACCGCCTTCCACCGGAGGATGCCGGCCGTCGCGCAGCGCCTGCCGCTGCCCCGGGCACTCCGAGCGAAGGGCATCCAGCGCTACGGGTTCCACGGCTTGTCGTACGAGTACGTCGTCGCCACCCTCGGCGCCGCCACGCTCGGCCGCGCGGTCATCGCGCACCTGGGCAACGGCGCCAGCCTCGCTGCCGTGCGCGACGGACTCCCCGTCGACACGACGATGGGCTTCACGCCGACGGGCGGCCTCATGATGGGCACGCGGAGCGGCGACCTCGACCCCGGCGTGCTCGTGCACCTGCTCGCGCACGAGGGGTTCGATGCCCGCGCGATCGAACGCCTCGTCGACCACGAGTCCGGCCTCCTCGGCGTGTCGGGCACGACCTCCGACATGAAGGCGCTCCTCGAGACCCGTGCGACCGAGCCTCACGCCGCCGAGGCGGTCGAGCTCTTCTGCTATCTGCTCCGCAAGCACATCGGCGCGTTCGCAGCGGTGCTGGGTGGGATCGACACGCTCGTCTTCACAGGCGGGATCGGCGAACACGCCGCTCCGGTGCGCGAGGAGACGTGCCGCGGCCTCGAGCATCTCGGGATCCGAATCGATCACGAGCGGAACGCGCGGCACGACCCCGTCATCAGCGCAGCGGGAAGCGCCTGCACGGTCCGGATCGTGGCAACCGACGAGGACCTGATGATCGCGCGCCACGCGCGCGCGCTACTCAGCTCGGCACCGTGACGCTGGGCCCCGCAGACATCCTCCTCGAGGCCGGGCAGGAAACGGCGGCGCGCGAAGCGCACGAGCCCGCTCATGATCCGCCCGGGCTCGAGCTCGGGCGTCCGACGGAGGCGCCGGTCGAGCCGGAGCACATTCCCTGGGGGTATGGACAGGACCGTGTCACGGCCATGGTCGTCGATCCCGAACAGCTCTACGTCTACTGGGAGGTGACCGACGAGGCGATGGAGCGGGCGCGGGCCGGCCTCGGACCCGGCGGGCGGGACGCTTGGCTCAACCTGCGCGTCTACGACGTCACGAACCGCATCTTCGACGGGACCAACGCCCACAGCTATTTCGATCACCCGGTGTCGCGATCCGACCGGCAATGGTTCTTCACGGTGGGTAAGCCGGCGTCCATCGCGATCGTGGAGCTCGGTCTCCGGTCGCACGAGGGCTACTTCGTCCGCATCGCGCGATCAGGCCGGGCGGACTTCCCGCGCCGGGAGCCGGTATCGCCCGGCGGAGTGGAATGGCTCACGGTCCGCGCGGCGACCGGCGAGATCGGCGAGCCGTCCGCAGACGTCCGCCCGCCCGCTGTCATCGCCAGCGGGCCGGGGCTCCCCGCGCCCGGCGAGCCCGTGCGCGTCTGGGACATTCGGCGCACGCACGCGGGCGCGGACGGCGAGTGGATCGTGCGCGATGAGAGCTTCGGGGCGGAGTGGGCGATCGAGTGGACAGGCGAACATCGGATCGAATGGGAAGGCCCGCTCATCCGGACCAGCTGGGAAGCCGGCCCGTTCCCCTACCCGGTCGAGCCACCGCGCTACATCGAGGAGCGCCACGGCGGCACCATGACGGTTCGCTCCGTGGACGGCAGGACCCACATCGTCTACGGCCCGTGGCAGGTCGTCATCCGGGGGCTCGGCGCGAGAGCCGAGCGGAGGATCCTGGCCATCTGGGAGATACATCGCTCCTGGGTCGCGCATGCAGGCGGCGCGGTGGCCACCCCGGGCGGGATGGGCCGCACGGCGGGTGGCTCGGAGCAGGTCGGGCTCGGTGCCAGCGAACGTCGCTGGCGGGCGGCGAGCGAGCTCAGGCTCGGCGGCGCCTCCGAGCTCTACCGCCTCGGCGCGAGCGAGCTGCGCTATCTCGGCGCGAGCGAAACCGCTTACGTCGGGGCCAGCGAGCGGCGGCTCGGCGGCGCGAGCGAGCTTCGCTTCCGAGGAGCCAGCGAGTGGCTCCACGCCGGCTACGCGGGTGCCAGCGAGCGCCAGCAGCGAGGCGCGAGCGAGGGCCGGCTTGGTTATCCCGACGCTCGCGGGAGGGCCACCGACGAGTCCCCGCCGAGACGGTAGGTCCGATGCCGACGGGATACTTCACGCTCGTGCTGCACGCCCACCTGCCGTTCGTCCGGCATCCCGAGGATCCGACGGTGATGGAGGAGCAGTGGCTCTACGAGGGCATCACCGGAACGTACCTGCCGCTCGTGCAGACGTTCGAGGGCCTGGTCGCCGATGGCGTCCCGTACCGCTGCACCGTCTCGCTCTCGGCGCCGCTCATCTCGATGCTCACCGACGACCTCCTGAAGGAGCGCTACGCCCGCTACCTCGACCGGCTGATCGAGCTCGCCGAGAAGGAGCTCGACCGCACGCGTCCCGAGCCGCACTACCATCGGCTGGCGCAGATGTACTGGGAGCGCTTCCAGTCGATTCGCCACACCTGGCGCTGTCACGAGGGGAACCTGGTGCAGGCGTTTCGCCGCCTCCAGGAGGCGGGCCGGCTCGAGGTCATCACCTCCACGGCAACCCACGCGTTCTTCCCGCTCCTCGATCGCAACTGGGCGGCGCTGCGCGCCCAGGTGCACGTCGCGGCCGATCTGTACGAGCAGCACTTCGGATGCCGTCCACGGGGGATGTGGCTCGCGGAATGCGGCTACGTGCCGGGCGTCGACGAGCTACTGCGCGAGGCGGCGATCCGCTACTTCTTCGTGGACACCCACGGCCTCCTGTTGGCGGACCGAGCTCCCGTCTACGGCGTCTACGCGCCCCTCTATTGCCGGAGCGGCGTGGCGGCCTTCGGGCGCGATCCCGATTCGTCCCAACAGGTGTGGAGTGCCCGCGAGGGCTACCCCGGCGACCGCCACTACCGGGACTTCTATCGCGACATCGGGTTCGACCTGCCGCTCGAGTACATCGGCCCATACGTCCACCCCGAGGGGCACCGGACGTACACCGGCATCAAGTACCACGCGATCACGCACGATCAGCTGCACGACAAGTGGGTCTACGATCCGACGATCGCCCGGCAGCGCGCCGGGGAGCACGCCGCGCACTTCCGGACGGCGCGCCAGCGGCAGGTCGAAGGTCTCGCGGGCGGGATGGATCGTCCACCGATCGTCGTCAGCCCCTATGACGCGGAGCTGTTCGGTCACTGGTGGTACGAGGGGCCGATCTTTCTCGGCGACCTCTTCCGCCAGCTGCACTTCGACCAGGCGGCGGTCGAGGCGATCACCCCGGGAGACTATCTCGATCGCCACTCGACCAACCAGGTGGCGACGCCCTCCGCCTCCTCGTGGGGGTGGAGGGGATACAACGCGTACTGGCTCGACGAGAGCAACGCGTGGGTCTATCGCCACCTGCACGTGGCAGCGGAACGCATGGTCGAGCTGGCGCATCGCCATCCGTCGGCCGACGCGCTCACCGCGCGGGCGCTCAATCAGGCGGCGCGCGAGCTGATGCTCATGCAGGCGAGCGACTGGACGTTCATCATGCGTACCGGCACGACGGTCTCCTACGCGAGCCGCCGGGTGAACGAGCACATCCTGCGCTTCAATCGTCTCTACGACGAGCTGAAGGCGGGGCGAGTGACCGAGCGCTGGCTCGCGGACGTCGAGGCGAGCGGCAATGTCTTCCCCCGACTCGACTATCACATCTACGCATCGTGAGCTTCATCCATGGAGGGTCTCGACCCGTGCCCGCCCCGCTGAAGGTTCTCTTCGTCACCTCCGAGTGCGCCCCGTTCGCCAAGACGGGCGGTCTCGGCGAGGTGATCGGTGCCCTCCCGAACGCGCTTCGCCGTCGGGGGGTGGACGTCCGCGTGATCATGCCGCTCTACGCCGGCATGCCGTGGCAGGTGTTCGAGCCCCTGGAAGGGATCCTCTCGGTCCCCATGTGGTTCGGGACCGCGCACGCGCGGGTCCGCCTCGGCCGGCTGCCGCGAAGCGAGGTGCCGGTCTACTTCCTCGAGCATCACCGCTACTTCGACCGTCCGCATCTCTACGGCCCGCCGCCCGAGGCCTACCCGGACAACCTCGAGCGCTTCGCCTTCCTGTCGCGGGGCGCGCTCGAGCTGGTCAAGGCGATCGGGTGGATCCCGGACGTGATCCACGCCCACGACTGGCAGACGGCCCTCGTGCCGGTCTACGTCGACACCGTCGAGTGGGCGCAGCCGCTGCACGGGAGCGCCACGATCTACACGATCCACAACCTCGCCTATCAGGGCGTGTACGACGGCGGGGCGATGTTCGTGACCGGCCTCGGGCCCGAGCATTATCATGCTCGCGAGTTCGAGCACTTCGGCACGCTGAACCTCACCAAGGCCGCGCTGTATCACAGCACCCTGCTCACGACCGTGAGCCCGACCTATGCGCGCGAGATCCAGACCGGCGCGTACGGCTGCGGCCTCGACGGCATCCTCGCCGAGCGCGGGAGCGACCTCTTCGGCATCCTGAACGGCATCGATGCGGAGGAGTGGAACCCGGCGACCGATCCGTACCTCGCCGCGCATTTCGACGTGCACGATCTGGCCGGGAAGGCGCGCTGCAAGGCGGCGCTGCAGCGGGAGGCGGGGCTCCCGGAGCGCCCGGAGGTGCCTCTCCTCGCGCTGATTGCCCGTCTCGTCCCGCAGAAGGGGGTCGACGTCCTGGCCCACGCGCTCGACACGCTCCTCGGGTGGGATGTGCAGCTGATCATGCTCGGGTCAGGAGACCTGGAGGCGGAGCGGTTCTTCGCGTCACGCGCCCGCTCCCGGCGCGACCGGTTCTGCGCCTGGTTCCCGTTCGACGACGGGCGAGCGCATCGCATGCAGGCGGGCGCGGACTTCTTCGTGATGCCATCGCGCTTCGAGCCCTGCGGGCTGAGCCAGCTCTATGCGATGCGGTACGGGACGCTGCCCATCGTGCGAGCCACCGGGGGCCTCGCCGATACCGTGACGACGTACGACGAGGCCACCGGCGCCGGTACCGGCTTCGTGTTCCACGACCTCCGTCCGGACAGCCTCGCCGACACGATCGGATGGGCAGTCTCGACCTGGTACAACCGCCCGACGCAGATCGACGCGATGCGACGCCGAGCGATGGGCGAGGACCACTCCTGGGGTCGGGCAGCTGGCGAGTACACGCGCCTCTACCTCGCGGCCTACGCTCGTCGGCGTGGGCACGGCTTTCCCGAGGCGACCTCCGGGGACGGAGCCGCCGACTGGGATCCGGCAGCAGCGCTACGATCTTCCGTCGTTGGGGCCGGGCCTCAGGACGGTGGCGAGGAGCGTCGCGACGCCATCCGTGCTCTTCGACCGGTTGGCACCGCTGACGCGTTGCAGGCGGCGCGTCGGTTGATGCTCATCGGTGACGCCGCTCGTAAGAGATTGGACATGCGCGGCTCCGAAGCGTGATCATCGGCCCGACGAGAGTCGCAGTCGCCGGGACGCCGTCTGGCTGAAGCCTCGGCGTCCACTGGCGGGCCATCTACCAGTCGATTCACGTCATCCACTCGATTCACGTCGTCATTCGAGCCGCTGCTGTCCTCGCCGACGATTCGGCACAATTGCCGACGCGTCGGCAGAGCGACCTCCGACACGTGCCGGCCTCGAATGACGATCGGTCGCAAAAGCTTCGTATCCGCGTCCTCTTTCCTTTCGGCTCCGGTCCGGCTGTGTCACGGCACGGGGGTTGCGAGCGTGAGCATCGCCCGCGACGGGGAGCGAGACAAGGTCATCACGCGCTTCGCGGTGGTCCGCCGCGAGCGGGTGGTGGCTCGATGGCTGTGACCTCGAAACGAGGAGGCGTGATGAGACCCGAGACTGGTCCGCTGTCCACCGAGGAGCTGCGCAAGATGAACGCCTACTGGCGGGCGGCCAACTACCTGTCGGTCGGCCAGATCTACCTCTACGACAACCCGCTGCTGAAGGAGCCGCTCGAGCGGGCGCACATCAAGCCGCGCCTCCTCGGCCACTGGGGGACCACGCCGGGTCTGAACCTCCTCTACGTCCACCTGAACCGGGTCATCAAGAACCACGACCTGAGCATGATCTACGTCATCGGCCCGGGACACGGTGGCCCGGCGCTGGTTGCCAACGCGTACCTCGAAGGCACGTACAGCGAGGTCTATCCCGGAATTGCCCAGGACGCGGACGGGATGAAGAAGCTGTTCAAGCAGTTCAGCTTCCCCGGCGGCATCCCGAGTCACGTTGCGCCCGAGACCCCGGGCTCCATTCACGAGGGCGGCGAGCTGGGCTACGCCCTATCGCACGCCCACGGCGCTGCCTTCGACAACCCGGACCTGATCGTCGCCTGCGTCGTCGGCGACGGCGAGGCCGAGACCGGCCCACTGGCGACCGGCTGGCATTCGAACAAGTTCCTGAACCCGGCGCGCGACGGCGCGGTGCTGCCGATCCTCCACCTGAACGGCTACAAGATCGCCAATCCATGCTTTCTCGCGCGGATTCCGCGGAACGAGCTGCAGAGCCTGTTCGAGGGCTACGGTTACGCGCCTCACTTCGTGGAAGGCGACGAGCCCGAAAAGGTACATCAGGAGCTTGCCTCGACGCTGGACGCCGTCGTGGCCGACATCAAGCAGATACAGCTCGACGCGCGGACGAAAGGCGTCACGAAGCGGCCGGCCTGGCCGATGATCGTGCTCCGCACGCCGAAGGGATGGACCTGCCCGAAGGAGATCGACGGCAAGAAGTGCGAGGGCTACTGGCGGGCCCATCAGGTGCCGATGGCCGATATGGACACGCCGGAGCACGTGCGCATCCTCGAGGGGTGGATGAAGAGCTACAGGCCGGAGGAGCTGTTCGACGCGGCAGGCCGGCTCGAGCCTGAGCTCGCCGAGCTCGCGCCGAGCGGCCATCGCCGGATGAGCGACAATCCGCACGCCAACGGCGGACTCCTGCTGAAGGATCTGAAGCTTCCCGACTTCCGGAGCTTTGCCGTCGAGACCACGAGCCCCGGGGCTGCCACGGCCGAGGCGACGCGCGCGCAGGGGGCGTACCTGCGCGACGTCATGAAGCTCAACCTCGACAGCAGGAACTTCCGCCTCTTCAGCCCCGACGAGAACAATTCGAACCGCTGGCAGGACGTCCTCGAGGTCACCAATCGCTGCTACATGGCCGAGATATACCCCGACGACGACCACCTGAGTCCCGACGGGCGCGTGATGGAGGTGCTCAGCGAGCACCAGTGTCAGGGCTGGCTCGAGGGATACCTGCTGACCGGCCGCCACGGCTTCTTCAGCTGCTATGAGGCGTTCATTCACATCATCGACTCGATGTTCAATCAGCACGCCAAGTGGCTGAAGGTGTGTCACGAGATTCCCTGGCGCCGGTCGATCGCTTCGCTCAACTACCTCTTGTCGTCCCACGTCTGGCGGCAGGACCACAACGGCTTCAGCCACCAGGATCCCGGCTTCATCGATCACGTCGTCAACAAGAAGGCCGAGGTGATTCGCGTCTACCTTCCGCCGGACGCGAACTGCCTCCTCAGCGTGACCGACCACTGCCTGCGCAGCCGCGACTACGTGAACGTGATCGTGGCGGGCAAGCAGCCCGCGCCGGTGTGGCTGACCATGGAGCAGGCGATCGAGCACTGCACCGCCGGCATCGGCATCTGGGAATGGGCGAGCAACGACAAGGGGAGTGATCCCGATGTCGTGATGGCCTGCTGCGGCGACGTGCCGACGCTCGAGACGCTGGCTGCCGTCGACATCCTCCGCCAGCACGTACAGGGGGTGAAGATCCGCGTTATCAACGTCGTCGACCTGATGAAGCTCCAGCCGTCGAGCGAGCATCCGCACGGCTTGAGCGATGGCGATTTCGACGTCCTCTTCACGAAGGACAAGCCGATCATCTTCGCCTTCCATGGCTACCCCTGGCTGATCCACCGACTGACGTACCGCCGCACGAACCACGCCAACCTGCACGTTCGCGGGTACAAGGAGGAGGGAACGACCACCACGCCCTTCGACATGGCGGTGCGGAACGACCTGGATCGGTTCCACCTGGTCTCCGACGTGATCGATCGGCTGCCGCAGCTCGGGGCCCGAGCGGCCTACGCGAAGCAGGCGATCCGCGACAAGCTGATCGAGCACGAGCAGTACATCTGCAAGCACGGCGATGACATGCCCGAGATCACCGGCTGGCGATGGGGCCGCCAGCAGGCTTCTGCCAGGACCACTTCGACCGAGGGGGACAATGTCTAAGCGAGTCAGGGCTCGGCGAAAGCCTGCAACGAACGAGAGCCAACAATCGATCGGGGCCGGCCATCTCTGGGCCATCGGCTACGCCGACCTGGAGCGGGCGGGTCAGGTCAAAGACGAGATCACCAGGCTCGGGTGGGACGAGCACTACCTCATCCTCTCGGACGTGGCGGTCGTCGCGAGACATCCCGATGGATCCTTCACGTTGGACCGAGAGCCGTTTCCAGCCGTCGCCAACATCCTGGGCTGCACCGCCGTGGGCTTCATCGCGGGTTTGGTGCTCGCTGCGCCGCTCACCGGCGCCGCCGTCGGTGCGTTGCTGGGCGGCGCAGGCACCACCGGTGTGGCGGCGGCAGCCGGGATCGGCGAGGACTTCGTGCGCGAGGTCGAGGGGATGATGAAGCCCGGGACCTCCGCCCTGTTCGTGTTGGACGATGCGGGGGACATGGACGTGATTCTCCACAAGATTCGAGGGCTCGGTGGGACGGTGCTGAAGACGAACGTCGATGTGGAGCGGGCGAAGCTGATTCAGGCGACCCTGAGCGGGGAGCCGGGACGATGATCGTGGGGCCGGCGCTCGCCGCCATCTTCTTTGCCTTCGACGCCGTCGCCTTCGCAGCGCCGGAGGAGCATGGCCTGTCGCAGAAGGCCGTCGAGATCGCCCGCCCGTTCGGGTTCCCGATCACCAACTCCACGGTCCTGATGTGGATCGTCGCCGTGGGCCTCATCCTCTTTGCCCAGATCGCCACCCGGAGCATGAAGAAAGTGCCCGAGGGACCGCAGAACTTTCTGGAATTCCTCATCGAGGGCCTCTACGGCTTCCTGGAAGGCATCATTGGCCGGCACTTGGTCGACCGGACGTTCTGGTTCTTCGCCAGCATCTTCATCTTCATTCTCGCCGCGAACTGGGTCGGTCTGATTCCAGGCATCGGCTCGATCGGCTGGGGACACCCGACCGCCGTCGGCTTCGCGATCGACGAGCCGTTGCTCCGCGGCGCCAATGCCGACGTGAACATGACGCTGGCAATGGCGCTCGTCTTCTTCGGGTGCTGGATCGTCTGGGGCCTTCAGGAAGTCGGACCGATCGGATTTCTCAAAGAGCTCTTCGCGCCGAAAGGCGAGAGCGCAGGCGCGTTGAAGATACTCATGATCGTCGTGTTCTTCGCGGCCGGCTGTCTGGAGATCGTCTCGATCCTGTTCCGGCCCGTGTCACTGAGTTTCCGTCTCTACGGTAACGTTTTCGCTGGTGAGACGATGCTGGAGACCATGGCCAGGTTTCCCCACATCGGCTGGCTCGTACAGATCCCGTTCTACTTCCTGGAGCTGCTGGTCGGCCTGGTGCAGGCGCTGGTGTTCATGTTGTTGACCGCGGTCTTCACGCTGTTGATTTGCCAGCACCCGGAGGAAGGACATGCGACCGCGCAGGATTGATTCTGGAGATACGCGACCGCGCCAACCGTGGACGCGGTGAGCAACAAGAAAGGGGCGAGAAGATACATGGACGGGAATCTGCACGTCGGTCTCGCGGCCGTGGGCGCGTCCCTCGCCGTGGGGGTCATCGGGGCGAAAGCGTCGGAAGCGGTGGGACGTAATCCCGGCGCGGCGACGGCGGTGATGGTCCAGTCGATCCTGGCCATCGCGTTCGCCGAAGCTATCGTGTTCTACACCCTGTTCCTCGTGAGGTAGAGGCGGCCGGGCGCGGAGCCACGGTGGCGACGCGCGCGTACCGGACGAGCGGACGGCCATGAATACTCTCACGCTGATGGTCCAGTCGAGCGGCGGCGGTCAGGTGGAAGCGATCGCCAGAACCTTCGGCGTGGACTGGTCTCATCTGTCAGCCCAGGTGGTCAGCTTCTCGATCGTCTGCGCACTTCTCTACTGGCTCGCGTACAAGCCCGTACTGCGGATGCTCGAAGAGCGGCGCCAGCAAATCGCGCAGGGTCTGGCCAACACCGAGAAGATCAACGCCGCGCTCGCCGCCATCGAGACCCAGCGTAAGGAAGCGATGACCGCGGCCCGGGCGGAGGCGACCCGGGTCATCGAGGAAGCCCGCGGCATCGCCGGGCGCGTGCGGGAGCAGGAGACGCAGCGGGCGCAGGCGGCCGCCGAGCAGATCGTGCTCAAGGCTCGCGACGCCGCGGCGCAGGAACACACGCGGATGATGGCCGAGCTCAGACGCGAAGTGGGGCGCCTGGTCGTGAGGACCACCGCCGCCGTCATCGGCAAGATCCTGACGCCCGAAGATCAACGGCGCCTAGCCGAGGAAACGACCAGAGAGTTGACCGCCTCGGAGTGATCACGACGAGAGCGGAATGAGAAAAGCCCGACAAACGAAACGTGACGCCAAGCAACTGTGGCGCCTGTGTCTGGTGAACGGATCGCTGGATGAAAACCGCGCCCGGCTGGTCGTCGAACGGGTGATCGAGTCGAGGCACACCGGCAAAGCGGCCATCCTGTCGCACTTTCTGCGTCTGCTGAGACTCGATCGTGCTCTCCACGCGGCTCAGATTGCGAGCGCAGCGCCGCTCGATGCCGACACGCGGGCCGCCGTCGAAGAAGGACTGACACACAGATACGGGCCCGCGATAACGACCACGTTCGTGGTCGATCCGACGCTGGTCGCGGGGATGCGCCTCAAGGTCGGCAGCGATGTCTACGATGGCAGCGTCAAGGGCGGACTGGCCGCGCTCGAGGCACGCTTTTGAGCCCGGCGCCGGGTGGGTCGAGGTGAACCGATGAGCACCCTGGTGCAGGAGATCGAAGCGCGCATTGCCGACGCGAAGGCCATCACGGCCAGGCAGAATGTGGGGGTTATTCGCGAGGTCGGCGACGGCGTCGCCCGTGTCGAGGGTCTGAGCGATGTCATGCTCAACGAGATGCTCGACCTCGGCCACGGCATCACCGGGCTGGCGCTGAGTCTCGAGGAGACCGACGTCGGCGTCATCATTCTCGGCGACGATACCCGGCTCGAGGAGGGCGGCGAGGTCCGCGCGACCGGCAAGCTGCTTCAGGTGCCGGTCGGCAAGGGGCTGCTGGGCCGGGTCGTGAACACGCTCGGTCAGCCGCTGGACGGCAAGGGACCGATCGCGAGCGACGTCGCCTATCCGGTCGAGAAGATCGCTCCGGGCATCATGCGGCGCCGTCCGATCAGCCAGCCCGTCCAGACCGGCATCATGGCAATCGACGCGATGATCCCGATAGGTCGGGGTCAGCGCGAGCTGATCATCGGCGACCGCTCGACCGGCAAGACGACGATCTGCATCGATACGATCATCAGCCAGGCCCGCCTGAACAGCGCGGCGGAAGCCGCGGGCGACAAGGACTATCGTCCCCTCTACTGCATCTACGTCGCCATCGGCCAGAAGCAATCGACG
>Ga0137403_10001344_pt1 | contig 31011 bp, 28 predicted proteins | sample CZOMad2_1_16fung_FD_122057 | JGI IMG/M metagenome (GOLD analysis project Ga0137403, IMG submission 122057) | Vadose zone soil fungal communities from Angelo Coast Range Reserve, California, USA - CZOMad2_1_16fungal (Hybrid Assembly) | ecosystem: Environmental > Terrestrial > Soil > Vadose zone... | reverse complement strand
TGGCGGTGGCGGCGGTGGCGCAGGCAATCCCAACCCCAGCACTGGGCCCTATGCCATTCCGGTGCGACTCGTGCAGACGCAGTAGATGGAGCAACACCGAGGAACCATGTCTGAATTGACCGTAGCAGTCATCGCCAGCGATGAAGAACAACGGACCATCCTGAAGATGATGGTGGATGGAACGGCGGTGGCGCGCACCCTGCACACCCTGAGTTCTTATCCAGCGGCCGCGAGCGATCCCAGCGCAAGAAAGCTGAAGGAACTCGATCCTGACGTTGTGATCTGCGATGTTCCCAGCGCGGGCGCCGCCTTGGCGGTGAAGGCCATCGAACTCTTGCACCTGGAGCTTCCGCGCACCGCGATCGTAGCCATTGGCGAGATGACCCAACCGCAGGTGATCGTGCAGGCCATGCGCGCCGGGGGGCGAGAATTTCTGGAGCGCCCCGCCAGCGTCAACTCGCTCCTCGACGCTTTCCTGCGGCTTTCCACCATGCATCGCAAGACACGCAAGCAGGGCGAGCGCGGCAAGATCATCGCTGTGGTCAATGCCAAGGGCGGAAGCGGAGCGACCACCATCGCCGTTAATACTGCCCTTTCGTTGCAGTCGGGACATGGAAGCACTGCGCTGGTAGACCTGGCCTCGCTGGGCCATGCCGCATTGCACTTGAATGCGAAGCCTACCTTCACTCTGGCAGACGCTCTTCAAAATCTGAACCGCCTGGATTCTTCCCTGCTCGATAGTTTCATCACGCGGCATAGCAGCGGACTCGCACTCCTGGCAGGTTTGAAAGAGCCGGGGACCGGCGAGGGATTCGGTCCTGAGTTGGCCCGCTTATTCGATGTGGTGGTGGGCGCTTATCGTTTCGTCGTGGTTGATGTTTCCAGCCGCTTGGATCAGTCGACGCGTTTGGTATGCGAGCTGGCGGACCATGTGCTTCTCGTCGCTTGCATGGACGTTCCGTCGCTATGGAGCGCCAACAAGATCCGCGACTTCATCATGCAGACCGGGAGCTCCGAAAAGATCCGGATCGTGGTGAATCGTTACAAGCGGATCGCCGGGTTGGATGACGCGGACGTCGAGGCGGCCACACACTCCAAGATCCTATGGAAGATTCCCAATCATTTTCCCGCAGTCGCAAATTCCATTGAGCGTGGAGTGCCGGTCACGCATGTGAACCATACCGATATCGCCCGCTCGTTCGGCGGACTGGTGGAGTTGTTGACACCGCGTGAAGCGGTCCGAACTAAGACCGCTTGGTCTCTTTTGAGGAGTTCATAACCTATGTTGACAGCTACCCACGAAGCGACGCCATACCAGCAGGTCAAGAGCGACTTGCATCGCAAGATCATCGACCGTTTGAATCTGGAGCGGTTGGGCCGCACTCCCAGTCAGACTGCGCGCGAAGAGGTACTCAACATCGTGCGCAATTCCATGTCGAGCGAGGCCATCCCGCTCACCTTCACCGAGCGCGAGTGCATGGCACGCGAGATCCTGGATGAGATTTTCGGCCTTGGTCCTCTGGAGACTCTGCTGAAAGATCCCACCATCTCCGACATCCTGGTCAACCGCTTCGATCAGGTCTATATCGAGCGTGCGGGCAAGCTGCTTCCGACCAGCCTTTCGTTCAAAGACGATCAACATTTGCTGCAGATCATCGATCGCATCGTCTCGCGCGTGGGCCGGCGCATTGACGAATCGTCTCCCATGGTGGACGCTCGCCTTCCCGACGGCTCCCGTGTCAATGCCATCATCGCGCCGCTGGCCATCGATGGTCCCTGCCTTTCCATCCGCCGTTTTGGACGCGACCCACTGACGGCTCGCGAGTTGCTCAGCAATCACTCCCTGACGGAACCAATGCTTGAGCTTATGTCGTCGATGGTGCGCGGCAAGCTGAATATCCTGATCTCAGGCGGCACCGGCGCCGGAAAAACCACTTTGTTGAATGTGCTCTCCGGTTACATTCCCGACACCGAGCGGATCGTGACGATTGAAGACGCCGCTGAGTTGCAGCTGAAACAGGTGCACGTCGTCAGGCTAGAGACCCGCCCACCGAACATTGAAGGCAAAGGTGCGGTGCGGCAACGCGAGCTTGTGATCAACAGCTTGCGTATGCGTCCGGACCGAATCGTGGTGGGCGAGGTACGCGGCGAAGAAGCCCTCGACATGTTGCAGGCAATGAACACAGGTCACGAGGGGTCGTTGACCACAGTACACGCCAACACTCCACGCGACGCACTGGGACGCGTAGAGACCATGGTCTCCATGGCTAATCTGAATATCCCGGAGCGGGCAGTCCGCCAGCAGTTGGCATCGGCTATCCAGGCGGTGATCCAGATCGCGCGCCTCAGTGACGGTACGCGCAAGGTGGTCAGCGTCTCTGAGATCTCTGGAATGGAGGGGGAAACGCTTTCCATGCAGGAGATCTTTAAATTCGAACGGCAGGGGATCAGCGATACCGGGCAGGTGCGTGGCACCTTCAAAGCGACCGGCATCCGGCCAAAATTCGCGGAAAGACTTTCATCCGCGGGTTGCCGGCTGCGTCCCGGCCTGTTTGAGACCGAGACCGTGGTGTAGGGGGAACTATGTTGCTGCTGACCGTTGCGATCTTCTTTATCGTTGCATTGGCCACGTTCGGGCTGGCAATGACGTGGGACCAGCGAAATTCGCAATCCCGGGTCATTCGCGAACGCCTGATCGCAGTCAACCATGCCGCGTCACGTGGCGAGACGGAAGAGCTGCACCTCCTGCGTGACGAACTGTTGTCCGAGATCCCGACCCTCAACCGCTTGCTCGCCAGATCGGGCCGGATCTCGAAGCTGCAGCGAAAGCTTTCGCAGGCCGAGGTGTCCATGCGGCCGGGAAAGTTTCTCTTGCTTTCCGCATGCTTCGCCGCCACCGCCGGGCTGCTGGGGATCTTGATCACTCGCGAGTTGCTGTTCGCTCTGATCTCCGCAGTCGCGGGCGGGTTCCTGCTCCATATCTATGTTTCGTTCAAGCGTATGCGCCGGTTCCGCCGCTTCGAAAAGATGTTTCCCGAAGCGATCGATCTGTTGGCACGTGCCGTTCGCGCCGGACATGCGTTCACCACTGCGTTGGAATTGATCGGAAACGAGCTGGCAGAACCTCTATCCGGGGAGTTCCGCAAGACCTTTGAGGAGCAGAAGTTCGGGATGCCGGTGCGGGACGCGCTGATCAATCTGGCCGAGCGTGTCCCCACCGTTGACGTCAAGCTATTCGTGACTGCGATCTGTATGCAGCGCGAGACCGGCGGCAATCTGGCCGAGATCATGGACAAGCTCTCGTACATTATCCGCGAGCGGTTCAAGATCTTGCGTCAGGTCCAGGTATTCACCGCGCAAGGGCGGCTGACCATGATCATTCTGATGTCGCTGCCGCCATTCCTGCTCGTGGTGATGCAGTTTGTTAATCCGGGTTTCATCCAACCGCTGTTCCACGACCCGATCGGGCACATGCTGATCGCGGCCGGGATCGTCATGCAAACGGCGGGATTCTTCATGATCCGCAAGATCATCGATATCAAGGTGTGACTATGGCACTCTGGTTTGCATTTGCGCTCTTTCTTACTGTCGGCATTGGTTTCTTTTGTCTGGGGACGGCGATCTGGGCGCCGCAATCCGCTTTCTCTTACCGGCTGCGGACGCTCTTGCGGGAGCCCGCCCTGCCCGGGGCTGATCAGGAACTACCGAACCGTGTCGAAAATGCTTTGGAATCGCTCAGCAAGGCGTTGCCGAAATCGCCTTCCGAGGTAAGCAAGACACGCGCTTTCCTCATGCAGGCTGGTTATCGGGAAGATCGGCACCTTGCCATCTTCTTTGGCATCCGCGCCTTGTGCGTGCTGCTCGCGCTGGCCTTCGTCTTCACCACTGGCTTGGCGGTCAAGTCCCCTTTCTTGATGATCGCGTTTCCTCTGCTCGGATACATCCTGCCGAGATTCGTGCTGAAGCGAAAGATCAAGGCCCGCCAACAAAGAATCCGCCTCTCGCTTCCGGATGCGCTCGATCTCACCACTATCTGCGTGGAAGCAGGGCTTGGAATCGACCAGGCGTTGCAAAGGGTATCCCAGGAGTTGAGCCACGTTCATCGAGATCTCTGCGAAGAGTTCACCTTGCTAAACCTTGAGATCCGCGCCGGAAAAGCTCGCATGGAAGCGTTACGTAACCTTGCTCAGCGCACCGCTGTGGACGACCTGAGGGCGCTGGTAGCGGTTCTTGTCCAGACCGATCGCTTCGGCACCAGCATCTCGCAAGCCCTGCGAGTGCATTCTGATTCTCTGCGTGTGGAAAGGCGGCAACGCGCGGAAGAGCAAGCCGCAAAGACAACCATCAAGATGGTGCCGGTACTTGTATTTTTTGTGTTCCCGTCGATGTTTTTCATCAGCCTGGGTCCGGCCTTGATCCTTCTCATGCGTAATCTGCTGCCGGTGATCCAGAAATGACGCACTTATTGGTTTCTTTGCTGGTGATCGCGCTGGTGGTAGCCATCGGGCTGTTTGTTTACGGGAGCAAAGCGAGCACAACGTAATTACGAAGAGAAGATCATGAAAAACGGCTTCGCATTTAACACCACGCGCCAGGCATTTCTAGCCAGTCACTTGCGACGCGCCGACACACATCTTTCGCGCTTGATCGGCCTGATGGGAACGCCGCCGGGTTCTCTCTCGTCCGGCAATGGCATTTGGATCGTGCCCTGTCACGGTGTGCACACGTTCGGAATGCGGTACGCCATCGACCTCGTGTACCTGAATCGGCAGCTCGAGGTCATTCACACCGAGGAAAACTTAAGGCCGTGGCGCGTGGCACCGGTTCGAATGGAGTCAGCGACTGTGCTCGAACTTCCGCCCCACACCATATATCAGACCGGGACCTGCATCGGCGATCATATCGAGATCAGCTTTGCGCAGACTGGAAACGAAGGAGGCAAGGCATGATTCGCGCTCCGCGTCTGGTTGTTCCGTGGGAATCGCGCTGGCAAAGCTTTCGAACCGCGCTGAAGCCGGCGCTGGCTCGCTCCAAGCCGCGATGGGACGGAGAATGTAGTCTCGCCCACGCCAATTTCCGTTCGACACTCGCTTCCAGCCTTCTTCATATTGCTCTCATTAGCCTTGTTGCGCGAAGCGCATTCGTGCAAGTGTCGCCGCAACCACAAGTCCCACTCCTCCCGGAGAACGTCAACATCGTCTATTTTTCAGGAAGCTTGCCTCCGATCAACGATGCAGGCGGCGCCAAGCCCGGCAGATCCGGAGCGCAAGGCGGCAGGGCAGCCAAACGACAGGAGCAAGAGATCAAGATTTCCAATGAACCGGAGTCAGCCGACGTGATCGCCCAGGTTCAGCACTTGAACTTGCCGCGAAAACTGGGGCCGACGGCAAATCTGATCGCTCTTGTTGCCGAAGAGGCTCCTGCCCAAGTCAACGTAAATGCAAAGCTTCGCTTGCCTGATGCGAACACGGTCCTTCCCATTGCTCCGTCGCCAGAATCGCCGGTTCAGCAAATCCGTCAGATCAAAGCGCCGGAGTTGCAGGCCCAGGTAGTCCCACCGTCGGTCGAGGCCCTCGCACAACCCATTCAGCAACTAGAACCGCCAGACCTCAGGACTCAAGTCGTGCCGCCTCCAGTCGAGATCCCAGTCATGAAATCGACGGACTTGGCTCGGCTCACGATCCCTAACGACTTGACTCCAGTCGTTCTTCCCCCCTTTGCGGCGCGGAAGCGACCGGCAGCTCCTATGGTCAGCGAGGTTGCGCCGGTGCAACTCGCCAACAATGGTGACTCCCATGTTTTGAACAAGCTGCTGCAAGCATCCGGTGCACCGAACGCCACGCTGGCAAAGCAATCGTCGGGTCCAGCTGCTAATGGGAATTCGCAGAGTGGAACCCGCGCCAGTGAATATGTGATCTCCGCTATCATCGGGCCCGAAGTTGGTCTGCCGGCGCAGGCAAAGCCAGGGAGCGGTCGCTTCTCGCCCTCAGGAGGGCCGACTCCAGGTCTCGGCGAAAAAGGTACTGGAACTGGATCGTCCTCGGGGTCAGGAGAAGGAGCTGCGGTCAACACTCTCAAAGGCCCCGGGGCTGCTATTTCGGGAAATGGGCCGGGAATTCCATCGCAGGCCACGAAGGGAAATTCTCTCGGCGTTGGTAAGGGCGGATCTGGTACCGGTGAGGGTCAGAATGCCGGCATCACCATCCGTGGCAATACTATCCAGCTCGCAAGCTTCGCAGCGGCGGAGCCGCCCTTGCCATCGGTCAAGCTCCCACTCGGACCACGCAAGCCGCCATCGGTCACTATCATCGCGAGTTCGCGTTCCGGAGGAGCAGTCAACCGATACGGCGCCCTTGCCGGAGGCAAGGTTTATACCATCTATCTTGATACGCCCGCCGGTACAGCGACACTCGAGTTCGCTAACGCGCAAGCCAGCACGAGAGGCTTCGAGGAGGAGTTGACCGCGCCGGAACCTATCACAACCGATCTTCCCCTAAGCTTGCGCGGGGCCAGAATTCTTCTACAGTGCAAGATGGATCGCGATGGCGTGATGCACGGCTTCCGTGTACTGGAATCTTTAGGGAACAATCTTGCTCCCGCCGTCATCTCAGCGCTGGAAAACTGGCGGTTCCGGCCTGTGCTCCAACGTGGTGAATCGGTTGAAGTGGACGCAATCATAGGTCTCAACGTCCAGGTTCACTAAAGTAACTGCGACCTGAATTCCCTTAGCCGCTCGCCGACTAACTGCAATCATTACAGCAGCTTCCTGCAACACCTGTCCCTCGATTAAGTAGTAGCCCCTAACTCACGTCTGGGATTTCTTTCTCCTCCCTCTAGGGCCAAGTCCCGATTGGTTTACACCATCCTGGCCATTAGCTTTGAAGAGTGCTGGGCGAATTCAGCCCGGCATGAAGGAACTAGAGCCATTCGTCTGAGCACATTTTGTATGTGGTAGGCCGCACATACGAATTGAGCCGAAATCCATTAGGAGTCAGAATGAATCTCGTTCCCCGCCTGCTTCGCAGGTCTCGACTATCTTCTATTAATCATTCAAATCTCAATCTTCCAACCTTCGCTTTAAAGGTTTTCTTGATCACACTGTTCTTTGGCAACTACGCCCAAGCGGCGCATGCCAATGTCCTCTCGAATGTGACCTCCAGTTCGGTCACAACCACGAGCGCGATGACGAGCTGGAATACATCTCTACCTAGCACTTCTCAGGTTGAGTTTGGGTTCAGCACTGCCTATGGAACTCTCTCTGCAAATAACAGCACTTACAGCACTGGGCATAGCGTAAAGCTCTCAGGTCTGCAGCCCAACACCACCTATCACTTTCGTGTCCTTTCGGTGAGTAACAAGGGATACCTGACCAGATCCAACGATCATGCATTCACGACTGATTCGTCGGGAACACCACCACCTTCCGCCGGCGTTCCTTCCTCTTATTTCGGAATGCATATGTGGTCGCAGGCACTGCCCTCTTGGCCAGGAGTGGGGTTCTCACAATTGCGATTGTGGGATTCGCAAGTCGCATGGAACCAGATCGAAACCTCGCGCGGAACTTACAATTGGTCCAAGTTCGATACCTGGATCAATGTGGCGCAACAACACAATGTTGGACTGATGTATGCCTTTGGCCATACTCCTAGCTGGTCAAACAGCGCCGGATCAGGAACCAAGCCCCCAGACAACTTGCAGGACTGGGACGATTTTGTTCGCTCGGTCGCAACCCGTTCCGCCGGCAGGATCAAGGTATGGGAGATCTGGAATGAGCCCAACGCGTCCAACTTCTGGACCGGCACGACCGCACAACTGGTGACGATGGCGCAGCGCGCCTACAACATTATTAAGGGCGTAGATCCAAATGCTATCGTGGTTTCTGCGGTCCCGCAGGGCAGCAGCGCTTATCAATGGATGGACGGATACCTGGCAGCAGGAGGCGGTGCCTACGCCGACGTGATCGCATTTCATGGTTACGTCAACCCAAACTCGGTCGAGTCAAGCCTGAACACCCTGATCAACAATATGCAATCCGTAATGGCGAAGTACGGGCAGCAGAACAAGCCGCTCTGGAATACTGAAGCCAGTTGGGGACAAAATTCCAATTACTCGGATTACAACGCGGAAGCCTCCATCACTGCCCGCATGTTGTTGTTGCAGTACCCGAAGGTCGCCCGCTTCTATTGGTACGGGTGGGACCAATCGACTTGGGGCACGTTGTGGTGGTGGACCGGCGGAATACGTCCTGCCGGAACCGCTTACAGTGAAGTGCACCGCTGGATGGCGGGAAACACCATGAAGCCATGCACGGCTTCCGGGACGGTTTGGACTTGCGACATCACTCGTCCAGACGGAAGTACCGGGCGGGTCGTATGGAATAGTGCAGGGTCTTCAACCTACAGCACCAACTTCACGAAATACCACACCATCGCTGCGGGCTCCGGCAGCGTCTCGGGATCAGTGTCCATCGGCACTGCGCCCAAGCTGTTGGATAACAACTGATCGCTTTGATCAACAAAAAAGGGACGGCTCATGCCGTCCCTTTTTTTGCTTTCCCAAAGTTTCAAGATCAGGTTCGACTTTGCAGATGCTCCTGTAAAGCGCCGGCAACGTGCGCCGCCGCGCCGGACGAATCAACGACTACGGCATTCTGGAGCACCGCAGCCAGTGCCAGGTAGGCTTCACGTTGGCGCGCGGTCTCGTGAAGGGTGACCTCTTGCTTCCGCTGCCGCAGGATTTCCAGTGGCGCATCAAGGACGATCCAGAGATCAGGCTGAGGTATGCAACCTGCCACCCATCTCGCCAGGAATTCCGGGGCGTTATACCGGTACCGGGTCGGGTCGACCAGCAGATCATGGAAGTAGCGGTCGAAAATGACTGTCTTTCCAGAACGCAGCAGTGGTCGTACCTGGGTGAGGTACCCGGCGCTGAACTTCCACCACAGGTAAGGCAATTTCAACAGCGAAGCGACGACCGAGCGCATCGGTTTGCCATGCGGTTCCGCCACTACGATCGCAGGCCCGCCATTGCGCCGGAATTGAGGGCGCCAGTGAAAGATGGCGGCGCAGCCGCCACTCCGGTTGACGACCTCTGTCAGCTCTGCGATGAGAGTAGTCTTGCCGCTGCCATCCGGACCGAGCACCGCAACAAACTTCCCCGGACCGGCAGGATGTCCGCTGGCGCGGGTCCTGACGCTCAAATCAGGATCGCGGCCTGAAACGTTTTGCAACAGTTCCGTCTGCGGAGTCACGCGCATCGCTTCACCATCTGTCCGCCGTCGACCACCAATACTTGTCCCGTCACGTGCGTGAGCAGCGTCGCAATCGCGAAGAACGCATCCGCAACATCTTTGGGAGTACCCAACCTGGCGAGCGCACTCGTCTTTTCCAGCGACTCAAAGTGTTTTGGCTCATGTTGCCAGATCCGCTCGGTGCGTGGAGTGCGGATCGTTCCAGGCGCCACCACGTTCGTCCGAATATTGGAGGCGCCCAGCGGGGTGACCAGCGCATTCATCATCCCGAGCAGCCCGGCCTTTGCGGCAGAGTAGGCAGGCATACCCCAACCGCTCAAAGCGTTGAACGAAGAAGTGAACGTAATGGAGCGGTCGCGGCCGCTTCCCTCACGGAGCCATGGCAGCAGGGCGTGGAGTAGAAGGAAGTGGGTGGTGAGATTGTTGTGGATCGAGCGCTCAAAGATTTCCGGGTCGAGCAGCGCGGGATCATTTTGTTGCAGCGGTTCTTCCGGCAGCGCGCCCCCGGCGATGCTGATGGCGTGCTGCAACTCGCCTTGGGATCGAAATCGTTCCACTACCTGAGCAAGAGCAGCGGCATTGCCAATATCAACCTCTTCCCCGTAACAATCTCCGTTTGCCAGCGCGCTTATAGCAGGATCACGATCCAACCCGATCACGGTAAAACCTGCATCCACAAACCGCTCCACCGTCGCCTGTCCGATGGCGCCCGCAGCTCCAGTGATCAGCACGAATTGCCTGGACTTCGCCATCAGTTGCTCTCGAGAGGACCCGTTCGATAGATGCGATGGGATCGGGCGACCCCAGCGATCCACTCTTCGCGGTCCTGCGGTACCTTGCGGTCGCTGAATACCAGCTGCAAAACTGGACAATGTTTTCTGATCACCCGGAACCAGGCACGTTTTGCCAGATTCCAGGGCTCAGCGAGGGAACGCGCCACCGAATTGAACTCTACAGATCGCATCGCATCGCGGGACCATTCGTTTTGCAAAACGCGCTCCACTCCTTCGAGGATCGCGCCTTCCCCCCGGCGGAAGAGCTTTGCGGCTTGTCGTACTCCGACTGGGTCGCCCCGCATCAGCTCCGCTATCTTCTTTTGGCGTATGCCATTCCAATCCGGCTTGCCGCCCCGTCGCATTCCATTCTGAACCAGCTTCAACACGCCTTCCGCCCCGGGACGCAACCGTCGAAACCCACGCTCGTCCATTTGCAACATTTCGTGAAGGTCCAGTGGACGGAATAAAGTGGATCCCAGAAATACCTTTCTGCAGTTCACATCCAATTCAAAGAATTTGCGTTCTGTGGGATCGAGGGAGATCAAGTGCAGTAAGTAGGGCACATGGGGACAGACGATCACGGGGCCTAACCCAAATAGCTTCGACCAGCGTACGAATTCCTGTTCGATGAGAGGCCACGTTTCCAATGGCGCGATCGAATCAATGTCGCCACCGAGGGTTAGCGCGGAATCCACGTTTTTCCACACCGCCCACAGGGGCGAGATCTCGGTCAAACGCCGGAGCAGCGGCAGCCAGACCTCAGTCCGGTCCAAAATTTTCGCATCTTCTACAGCAGCGCTTTGACTTGTGAAAGCCATTGGTGTGAAACCCGGTCCCAGGTGATCTCCTTGTGCACAATCTCGGCGCCACGTGCGCCGATGCCTGGCGCTTCCAGTGAGGAAAGCGATTCCAACGCCCGGGCAAGACTCTTCGAAGTCGGTTCAGCCAGGATGGCTCCGCCTCGCGACGCCAAATAGCAGCCCAGCGGATACGGAGTGACCACTGTCGGTACGCCCACCGATACCGCCTCGGCCACCGAATTCCCGAACCCTTCCCATCGCGAGGGGTAGACAAAACCCGAGGAACGCGCCAACAGTTTGAACTTTTCCAGCCCGTAGATGGGCTCTTCCACCTTCACCCACGCTTCCAGACCAAGTCTCGAGATGAGGCGACGAATCTTGTTTTTTCCGTTTCGCCACTCCGGCCCTCGAAGCCGTAACACCGGCCGGCCCTTTGCCTCAATCAATTTCATTGCACGGACCAGGACGTCAATGCCTTTGTGTTGAGCGTCGAATCGTCCCATCCAGAGGAGGTACTTCCCGCTGCCGCCATCCCAGTGCACTGCATCGGGGGTTTCAACGCCATTTGGAGCGACGATGACTTCGCCACCGTACCCGAGCGACCGCAAATGCTGGATCTCGGAAGTGAAAAATACGTGGACCGCGCGTGCGTTCATCAACAACTCGCGTTCGAATGTCCACCACCACGGCTTTTTCCAAAGCCGGTGCCGGCGAACGATTTGTGGGTCATACGCTCCCCTCGGCTCGAGCACGTAAGGGACGCCGAGCCTGCGGGCCACTTTACCCGCCCAGTTGTTATGTGGCGCCCACGCCGAGTGCAGCACGAGAACGTCTGCGTCTTTGATCGCGTCTTCCAGATCAGGAGCTATCTTGCAACGTGATGGACCTATATGCCGTAGCCTGCGGCATTCGACTTTATTGCTCGTCCAGGAATCCGGGACCTTGCCATCCTCGTAAGCAATCACCACTTCAGCACCTGCACGGACAAACCCCTCCGACCAGTGCCGAACGGCATTCGTCATGCCGCCGTCCCCAGAAAATGCGCGCGGATAATAACGGATGATCTTCACCGACGTGTGCCGCTTGGAGAGATCGAGCGAGCGATGTTGAGCGTGTGAGTCAACGTTTGACCTCGGCCAGTGGTTCCCGCTCTTTCTGTAGAAGAAAGACGGGTGACGAAGTAAGTGCGACGGTTCCTTTTAGCGGGCCCTGTTGACCCGCGAGATTTGACACCCGCGTAAAGCCACCAGGAATGGCAATGGTTCGCGGCCGCTGACTCCACGTCGCAAGGATCTTCCCTGCGTTCCTACGAGTGAAGCCGCAGGACCAAACTCCGTCCGCACTCTTGGAGCATGGTTTATCCAATGTCGCACTCTGCATCACTTGGGCAATTTGCCGCAACGCATCGCCGGCTAGTTCGACTTGGTAACCTCGGGCGAGCGTTCCCCATTCGTTGTTGTCCCAGGCATACCAATAGAACCGCTCGATCCCACTCGACAGATGGAGAAGATACGAGATGGCAAGATAGGCGGCGCGGTCGTCCTTGCCAGGGAGCTTTTCCGACTTTCCCCAACTGGCTTCGGTATCCCAGAGTGGCTTCTTCTCTAGTCCGTGGGATGCGACGACCTGCCGATATTTCTCGAGGAGCACTGCAATATTTTCCGGATCGGTGCCGCAATAGCCGTGGAGTGCGATCACATCGGCAGAATCCCCGCCTTTCCCATCCAGATAGGCCGAAAGCCACTCCGGACCTTCTTTGCCGGTGGCGGATGGGGTCAGAATCACAGCCTTGGGATCGATCGCTTGAATAATGGCCTTCGCCCGCTTCGCCATGTCGACTAACTGTGGGATGCTGCCGGTCCAGGATTCCGGACGGTTGGCTTCGTTCCATATCTCCCAGTTCTTGATCCTTCCCGCGGCATGGGTTGCCAGGGCGCGGACGAAGTCGTCCCAGGCACGCATGTCCCTGGGAGGCGCGCACTGCCCTTTGCCGTACGAGCACTCCGCCTGCAGGTTTGAGCTGGCCCAGTCGGGAGTTCGGCCAAAGGTATAAAGGATGTCTACCTTGTGTCGCTTGGCAATGCGGAACCACTGGTCCAACTTGGACCACTCGTAGACGCCGGGTGCGGGGTTCATGGCTCGCCAGGATGTACCTGTGTCCCACAGTCGGATCGCCCCGATCGGAACATCGGGCCACATCTTTTCGTCTACGGGAGCATGATTGATGGTGAGCCCAAAGAAAGTTGCGGGAACCTGGGACCACGCAGCGCTGATCCAACCCAGCGCAATCACGAATATCAGCAGGCGGCGATCCATAGAGAACTAAAAGCGGGCAGCTTGGGCTCGGCTCCATTCGGGACGGGCGGCCTGCAATGCGATCGTCCGGCGCTCTGCGCCGGGCAGCGCTGCCGGAGCAATCGTCACGAGCAAAAGCGGAAGCGAGAACACGAGTCCGATAAGGTCGGCTTCGGTTACGCCGCGCACCAGCGCCATGGCCAACAATGCGAGCGCCAACGCGCCGTGACGTGAGAGTCGCTGCGAACGCAAGGACTTCCACGCACTGCGAAAATAGCTGAGGTAGATCCCGGCTGCGAGAAGGAGCCCCACCAGACCCAGGCTGAACCAAATGTGCAGCCATTCATTGTGGGCGTGTACCACCCTTACGCTGAATAGCTGCGGGCCGTAGTCGCGATAACTGAGGAAACCGTAGCCAGTGATGGGGCGCTCCCGGATCATCTCCCACGTGTCCTGCCATAGGGGCAAGCGGCCCGACAAGGTTTCCAGCGCCGCGCCGCGTTGCTGGCGAGAGTAACTATCGAGTTGCGGCGATAAAAAGTAATAGGTCCCGACGGCGAATACGAATACCAGCAGCGCACTTGTAATTTTTGCCGGCACTGAATGTTTTCCGGCCACAAAATAGACTAGACAGGCAATCACGAAGGCACCCAGCGACGTCTTACTGACGGTGGCCGCAAGCGCGCACACCAGCGCGATGCCAGCAAGGAACCAATAGACTTTGGCCGCGACTGAGCCGGTCAGTCGGATCCTGTGGAACGCTATCAGCGCGGTGATTGCTGTTACCTTTCCGAGAGTATTGGGATGCAGTAAATCGGGATCTCCGAGTCGACCACTGTCGGTGTCGGCTGCAATGGCAATCATGACCAGCGTCAGCGCCCCTGCAACCAAGCCCATCGCCGCATTGCTCGACAACGCCTCAGGCTCACAGCATTTCATCTGGGCGACGACCGTTGCCGTCATTGCCATCAGTAAACACAGGTATCCCATCGCAACCAGCCTGGAGTCGGCATGCGTCCAAGATAGAGAAAGGGCAGACCAAAGCAGGAACAAGGCGATCCATTTCATCGGGGCTACACTTTGAAACAGATCCCGCAGTGACGTAGATCGACGCTCGAAGCGTGCCGCCAATGTGGTTGCAACGAGGAATAGCACCGTCACTCCACCAGTCATCGCGGTGGCCTGACTTGGAGTAAGGCCTAGAGTCCCGCCGATGACTGCGAACCCTTCGCGCACTACGAACACGAACCAGAAAAGAAAGACAAGCGTACGGACTCCGAAAGAAGCCTGGGTCGCGCGCGTTCCAGATGGGTTCAACGTGCGCATCTGCGCGGTCCCGCTCATGGCATGCCTCGCCGGCCGGCGTTGCGAAAGAATTGCCACCCTATCTTAGATAGGAAAAGTGGATTGTTGACCAAGTATCGTTTCCATAGTCGCTTCGGATCTTGCGCCAGCCTGTGTAACCACTGCAGTCCTGATCTCTTGATCCATGCAGGCGCATCCTGCACTCTGCCGGTGTGGTAGTCGAATGCAGCCCCAACGCCGATCATGAGCTTTGTCTGCAACCTCACGATGTGCTTTGCCATGAATCGTTCTTGCTTGGGGGTGCTTAGCCCGATCCACATGATGTCGGGCTTCAATCTCGCGATCGTGGATTCAAGCTCCGTCGCCTGCTCCAGCGATAGAGGCGTGAACGGCGGAGTATAGGTACCGACTACTCGAATTCCCGGAAATGATCCCTGCATCCACGTACTCAATTCCTCCGCGACACCATCAGCTCCGCCATATAAAAAGTGCGTGTACTCCCTGGCGACGGACCTCGAACAAACTACCCGCATAAGTTCAGGACCAAAAACCCGGCGAATCTCCCGATGCCCTTGCAACCGCCCGACCCAGACCATGGGCATGCCGTCAGGGGTTGTGAGAAGAGACGAGTTCAACACCTCCCGGAATTTCTCGTCGCCCTGTGCTTCCATCACGCCATGCACTCCGGTGACGCAGACAAAACCCTTGAGATCACGGTCGATCGCACTCTCGATCATCCGCACCGCTCGCTTGAGCGAGACGGCGTGAACTCCCACACCGAGCACGTCGATGCGGTCCGGGTTGTTCACGCGGCCCGCAACATCGGCGCGACTGATCCACTGGGCGACTGAATCGTTCATGGGCGGAGCTTCAGTGTCCCGGCGCTCTTTCCAAACTGAATAAACATGTGCCATTAGTCGGTTGATCCGGAAGAACCGGGATCGTGAGATTAGGAGGCGCCGAAAAATCGAAAAACTCAGTCATGTTGTCGGCCGCCGCATCTCGCGCTGTCAGTGTAGCGAGGCCGAAGCGCGCCTCGATGAGGCTTAAGATTGACGTTAGATCGCGCACCGTATGCGACACGAAGTGAGGCTTGGTCCACGGGGAGATCACAATCAGCGGGATGCGGAACCCGGTCTGGTTGAAGTCACCCGGCAGGTCCGTAGGATTCAATATCGGTGCGATCGCGTCCGGCTTTGGGACTGTTGCTGGCGGAACGTGGTCGTAGAGGCCACCCCCTTCGTCGAACGACAAGATAAAGACCGACGATCCCCATCCGGGACTCTGCATCACTGCTTCGATCAGCTTCTTGGTGTTGGCCGCTCCGGTCTGGATGTTCGCGCTCGGATGCTCGTCGAGATTGCTGGTGCTGCCGCGTTCGATGAACACTACCTGCGGAAACGTGGCTTCGTTTTGCACGTCGATGTAGTACTGCGAAATAGGAAAGACCTTGGCACGGTCGCGCGGATATGTTGACCACATTGTGATGTCGCGTTGTCCGGTATCTATGTAGTAGTACCTCCAGGTGATCCCAGCAGTCGTGAGGCGGTCAAAGATCGTCGGGTATGTCCATCCACCCGAGGGTGCCTGCTCATAGCGCACGTGACCGAACGATGTAGCGCCAAACATATAGTAGCGATTTGCCGCGGTGTTGCTCATTACGGAAGAGAAGAATCTGTCGCTGGTGGCGTACTGGAATGCAAGTTCGTAGTAGTACGGCAGGTCCGTCCAATCGTAGTACCCCATGGCGCGCGTTCCGTCTGGATCGTAGGTAGACGAGACGGAGCCGGTGGTCAGCATGAACCTGTCCATCAGACCGTTGTGATAGTCGTAATGGCTCTCACTCCACGCGGGGCTCAGGTTCTCGTGGCAGACGGTCTGAAAGTGATAGGGCGAGACTGGATGCCCCGCCCTGTCCAGAGGAGCGACGTTCAACGGAAGTTCATCAAACTGATCGTTGAAGCCGCGGTCGCGGCGATACTGCCCCATGCGCCCAAAATAGTTATCGAAAGAGCGGTTCTCTTGCAACATGAAGACGATGTGATTGAGGTTCGTAAGTCCTGTCGGGGGCCCGCTGTTGGTCACGGTGATGTTTACGGTGCCCTTGAAGACGGTGCCGGCGCTGTCTTTGGCCTGCACGGTCACGCGCCGGGCACCTAGTGGCATAGCGAGTGAAGTATCGAGACTATTCGCCTTCACCTCGTACTTCTTCAAGCCGTCTACATAGATCTGCAGCAACGTGACGGGGCGAGTATCGGTTGTGCCGGCCACGATGTGGACCGGCGTCGGAACGGTTGCGCCATTTACCGGTTCACAAATCGTCACCGATGGGCTGCTTGGATTCAACGTGCACATTGCGTGCAGTTGTGCACACCATGGCCCGCTCACGAACACCAGCAGCAGAGCACACTTTCTTAGAGTGTAGGGGAACGACATTGGGGGAAAAAACATAACTCCTCTCATGTTGGGAATAACTGTCGTGAAGGATAGATCGTCGCGTTATGCGGTGAGTTGGTGCGCCATCGAGCCTGTATGCAAAGTCCGGGCGTAGATCTCCATAAGCGACTCATAGTTCTGTTCTGCCGTATATTTCAACCGATATTCCGCGCGCGCGTTCTTCCCGATGGCTCGCATCTCCGCGGGATGCTCCCAGGCCCAACGCACCTTGTCCGCAAGGTCCTGGGAGTTTCCGGCGTTGAAGACCAGTCCCGTGTCTTCGGGCCGTACCAGGTCCCGCAACGATTCGATGCCTGAGCTGATGACCGGCAGGCCGCAGGCAAAAGCCTCAAGAAGTGTGAGGCCGAAGGGTTCGTACCATTCGCTCGGGAAGATCAAGCAGCGCGCCTTTTTCATAAGATTCAGCACCCGGGAATGCGGTAGCTGCCCGGTAAAGCTGACATTCACCAGCTGGTTTCGCTGCGCAAAATTGACCAGCTCTTCTTTCAAAGGTCCATCACCTACGATACGGAGAGGTATCGAAAGGCGGTTCGTCTGCCAAGCATGAAGAAGCGCCCAAACTCCTTTGGCGTCTGAAAGCGATCCGACGAATAATGCAAAACGCCCCAGCGTGGATCGTTCGCCAGGATCTGAAGGCACAAAGTTTGGCTTCACCGAGATCTTCTCTTCCGGCAGGCCTGCCGCCACAAATTTCTGGCGGGCAAATTCGGTTAACGCGATGTAGTGATCGATCAGCTGTTCCCACGTGCCCAGAAGCCGATGCGTGGTAAGCATTAGGGCTACCGTTGCTGTGGCGGCGCGCGAATCCCGGTAGCAGCCGTGCAAGACGCCCCTCCAGATGCCACCTCCCACACATTCCTCGCAGATCCTTCCATCGCGAAACAGAGTCGCCGCCGGGCAGATCAGCCGGTAATTGTGAAGTGTCTGCACCACCGGCACTCCCTCTTCCTTGCACGCGGAGTAGATCGACGGAGAGATCATCACGAATGTGTTGTGCACGTGCACGATGTCGGGTTTATGCTGCCGTAGTATCGATCGGAACTCTTTGCGCGATGAAACCGCCCAGATGGTGCGGGCACCCAGGAGAACTTTTGAGTGGTTCGCTTCCTGCAGAGCGTCCTGATTGTTCTTCTCGTAGGTGATTACTTCGTGGCCGCCGCCTTGAAGCAACTCCTTCTCCTGTTGAAAAACAACGTCTTCGCCGCCATGTTGCTGATACGAGTTGTGGACCAGCAGGATCTTCATGCTGCTTCGCTCTTTCGCTTTTCTGAAGACTGGATAGTTCTTTCCCTTAGTTTGGAAGCAAGGTCACGACGATAACCCGGGTAATAAGCGCCAAGCGAAAGCCGCCAACCGATCCTCATTGCCTGGGCCAATATTTTTTTTGCCTGATAGAGTCGTGGTCGCTCACAGCCCCAGTACCGCGCGCGGATCTTTAGATCTTCCGCGTCGCTTACATTCCGCAACCGCTGGTTCTTCTGCTCGGCATAGAACCGCATGCGCGACCATCGCCTGGAAGCGTGCCCGATCCGGCCCACATCCGCAAAGCGGATGAAAAGATCGGCATCCATCGCCAGGCGAAAGTTGGGATCGAGTCCTCCGACTTTCTCGTATATACGGCGTCGCCAGAACATTGACATGCCCGGAATGTAGTTGTAGGTGTAGGTCCAAACAAAACGGTTGAAGGGCATCTCGCGCTGCACCCGCAAGGTCTCGCCTGAATCGCTGATCCAGGTGGTGTCACCGAAGACCGCCTCGACTTCAGGGTGCTTCTTGAAGTAATCGGCGACCTCGAACAACACACCTGCCTCGAACAGATCGTCGCTGTTCAGCCAGCACTCAATGTCACCGGTTGCGAGGGCAAAGCCTTTTCTTAAAGCCTCAGTCTGCCCCCCATCAGGTTCACTGACCCAGTAAGCGAATCGATCGGAATATCGCTGGAGGACCTCGATGGTGTTGTCGGTCGAGCCCCCGTCCATCACGATCAATTCGAGATTCGGATAGTTCTGATCGAGAATGCTCTTGAGCGATTCTTCGATGAATCTGCCTTGATTGAACGACGGCATCACGACGCTGATACGGGGCAGGCTCACAACGTTCTCCATTGCGGGTACTGATCGATCAGCTCGCCGTATCGCTCGACCACTTGATCGCCGCTTGCTTTGCCGTCATTCGACACCAGATGGAGCAACGAGCGATCCAGCAAATACGCAAGCAATTGCGCGTCCGGCATCGCGACTTTTTCCTTGCCGTGCGTCAGCAGCGATCCGAGCCCCTTGACGTCGGAAAGGACTCGCTTGATCTGAGCGGAAGTGATCCTGTTCTTCAAGACCATGGGCATCAACAGGTAATGGAACAAGTCATAGAGGGGCAGGTATTGTTCCGAGGCGTATTCCCAATCGAACAAAAAGATCCCTTGATCACGTTCGCGCATGTTCCAGGGAACAAAATCGCGGTGGGCATTCACCATGGGGATGGGAGCCTGTAGCCGTTGGTCCAAAACATGCAGCGTCTCCATCGCGCGTTCCAACCAGCGTTGGCTCAGCTTCGCCGCCACCGACTGCAAGCTGATGCGCAGGTTCTCTCGCATGACACTCTGCTGAAAGTCGGGGCGTACGTTGGTCAGCTCCTGCAGGCTGGAGAGTAGCTGCAAGTGCGCCTGTCGGATCGGTCCGGCGACAAAAGCGCCAGATCCAGGCTGTTGGAAGATGGCGTTCGCGCTTGTCAGTTTGGCGTTATGGAGGAGTTGAGGAACAAAAGATGTCATCTTGGGCTCTGCTGACAGGGTTTGCAGCCAGCGCTCCTCATTCGTCAGCAGCCTACGGGCGGGCGCGCTGCACGCCACCTTTGCGATCGCGAGATACCTGCCATTGGGGCCAATGAAGAGCAGGCAATTCTTCGTGTACGGGCCGGGCGTGCCTATGGAAGCGGCGGCCGCAGCGTCGAACATGCAGACTGCGGCCCTTATTTGCTTCAGTAGTTGCGATTCTGCATACGAGCCTTCGCGGTTGAGAGCAGGAACGCGGTACTTCGTTTCCAGGACGGTTGCTTTGAGCGATGGCAAGAAGAAGCTCAGCGTCTGCGACGCAAGCTGATATGACTTGGGTAGGATGAATCTGACCCTGCGCAAGTCGCCGCAGGCACGGTGGGTAGCTTGCCCCGGCTGTGCCAGGAAGAACAGCGGAGAAACCGCGCTCTCTGCTGCATTCAATTTTTCGTTCGATTTCATTTCTCGACCGCGGACGTCAGGCCTTCAAGGCCCCAAGTTCGATGGAGACGGGTTGCTGGATCTTGGAAGAGTGCCGTACCAACCCGATCACAACGATCCCGTGCAAGAGAAGTTGAGCAACGATCAGACCCGCCATAGCGCCCCGCAACCCGAAGTAGCGAGTGATCGGCACCGACAATGCGAGCGAGAATGCACTGGAGGCCACGTATCCCCAAAATATCGGCTGTGTGTGCTCCAAGGCGCGCAGCCATGAACGCAGCGGCAGGCCCAGGAAGATCACCACGTACGCCGCCGCGTACCATCGCAGCAGGTAGCCATACTCAGCGAATGAGCCGCCGTAGACCAGCTTGAGCCAGAATCCGGGCGCCACTGAAACCATGAGCGCAAACAGTGCAGTCATTCCTCCCCAGAGCAGCGTGGCTTTGCTCAAGTAGGAACGTATCTCTTTGGTCCCGCCATGGCAGAACGCGCGCGCGGCTCTAGCCGGCATCACATTTTCCAATCCGAAGAACCAGATGTGCGTGAGGCCCATGATGTTCTTGACGGCGCGCAACACGCCAGCCGCGACCGGGCCCCAGATACTTGACGCTGCGAGCACGAAAAGGTTTCCAGTCGCATACTGCATCACCGCGGAAGCACCAAGCCATTTCGAAAAGTGCCAGTGCCTGCTGCCGATCTGCTTGAAGTGTTCCGTTCCGCCCCACTGCAGGGGGCCGAGCGCGACGGCGCCGGCCAGCACCGCCGCCGCTGACGTCGCCCCATTGATGAGGAAAGCCCGGCCGGTGTCGAGCTGGTGCCAGAAGATCACGAGCAGAAGCAACAGGAGTTGCGTTCCGTAGCTGATCGCATCATTCAGAAACGCGAGCCCGGGTCTTCCGCGGACGAAGAAATATCGGCGGACGTAGTCTTGGAGTAGGTAAGCGAATGCCGCAAGAGCCAATGGAATCGCCAGAGTCTCTATGCGCCAGCTTGGGAAGATCCATGCGGTTGCGAGCGTGAACACCAGGACTCCTACCGCGCACAGCGCCGCAAAACTGACCTGCTGAATTCCCACCGCAGCGTAATATCGCGGCGCTTCTGTTTCGCTCAGCTTCGGGCCAATGCTGATCATGGGCGAGATCACCAGCGACATTTGCAGGCTGCTCACGAACAGCACCGCCAGCCAGCCCAGGCTGAAGACGCCGAATTGTTCCGCCCCGAGTGTGCGCGCCAGCAGGACGGTGGTACCGAAATTCATCCCGCTGATAAGGGCCTGATCAGCTAAGGCCCACACTTCGCCAGATGAACGGCGAAAAAAAGAATCAATCATCGGAAGTAGCCCGGTCCCTAAGCCGCGACGGCGACCGGTTCGAGCGCTCGCGAAACCTGGCTAGCGATCCATTGATAGGTGACCGGCAGCCCCTGCTCGAGAGACGTCTTGGGTTCCCAGTTCAGTACTTCGCGGAGGCGGGAATTATCACTGTTCCTTCCGCGAACGCCCTGGGGCTTGGTGAGGTCGTGACGCAGGCGCAGTCGCTTGCCCGCGATCCTGCAGACCATCTCCACCAATCCATCCACGGAGACCAGTTCATCGGTGCCCAGATTGAGGGCCTCGCTGTAATCTGAGTTCATCAGCCGGATCAGTCCTTCGACGCAGTCATCCACGTACATGAACGAGCGCGTCTGCTGACCGTCGCCCCAGACTTCTATCTCGTCTCCGTCTCTTGCGTAAGCGACTTTGCGGGAAACCGCGGCGGGTGCCTTCTCCTTGCCGCCGTCGTAGGTTCCGAGCGGACCATAAACATTGTGAAAGCGCACGATGCGCGTTTCCAGCCCATGATCTTTCCGGAAGTAGTGGCACAATTCTTCAGAAAACAGTTTCTCCCATCCGTAGCCGGGCTCTGGATCGGCAGGATAGGCGTCCTCTTCTTTCAGAGGGGTTACTTCCGCGCTCTTCTGTTTTGATTGCGCGTAGACGCACGCAGACGAAGAGTACAAATACCGTTCAACACCGTTGCGACAACTGGCTTCCAGCATATGTGCGTTGATCAAAACGTTGTTGCGCGCAATGTCGGCGAGAAAGGCAGTGATGTAACCGATGCCACCCATGTCGGCGGCAAGGTTGTACACTTCGTCGACGCCCGTGGTCGCCTCGGAGCACCCCTTGTAGTCGCGCAGGTCCAAAAGCTTGAATTCGTCGGCCGCTGAGGCTTCGTATTCCGGATACTTCAGGTCGACACCCCTGACCCAATAGCCATCCTTCTTTAGCCGCTTGACGAGATGATGTCCGATGAATCCCCCGGCGCCAGTCACCAAGATTTGAGAGTTAGTGTTCATGTGAGATCTCCTGAATCGATTGAGTTGAATAATGTTCGAAAGAAGGCGCGCGGGGTCTCGGGTGATAGAGACCCAACCGAGATGAAACGCTACAAGGAATTGTTAGTAAGAGCGTGCAAGCGCGGCGCGGGCAGAGAAGCTGGATCCCGAGCGATGCTGGCGATGACCGGTATCTCCAGATAGGACTCCAGTTCCGCCGGTGAATGGAACGAGGGATCTATCCGATCGCGCACGTATACCGCGACGAGGCCCATGACTCCAAAAAAGAGTCCGGCGATCAGTGCGTACAAGAAGGGAGAATGTGCCGGAAGCACCGGCGCCGTGGGCTGCTCAGCAATGGCGACATTGACAACCTTGTTCTGGTCAAGAGCGTCGGTGATCCGCGCTTCTTCACGCTTGTTCACATACAGAAGGTAGTTCTGCTCCTGCGTCTTGGCCTCGCGAGTAAGGTCCGATTCGCGCAACGACTTCTCGTCCAGAATACGGGCCTCTTCCTCATATGCACGAATGCTTTGCTCCGTGGCCGTCGCCCGCGACCGCAGAGAGCTGAGATCGGCATGGGCTTTTGCTAGTTCACCCCGCAACCACTGGTAGTTCGGGTCCAAGTCGGTGGTCTCATCTTTCAGCGGAGATTTTTGGGTGTTCTCGATCGTTTCCCGCGTCTGCCGGATCTGCGCCTCGATCTCTTGCACAGGGCGGTAAGTAGGTTGAAATTTCTCCAATAGCGTAGTGCGCTGCAGCTCCAGATTAAGAAGGGTGGTCTTGAGTTGCTGCTGCAGTTGCGGATTATCTGACGAACGCACCGCGGTGACCTGCCGGGGGGTCGCCCTTGCGATCTGGCTCTGCAGATTTGCAATACGTGACTCCGTCTCTTTGATCCCAGCGCGCGTCTGTTGCACCACCACCTCGAAGTCTCGCAGCTTCTGGACTACGATCGGCTTGGCGATCCCGGGCGCTACCGTTTCCAGCTTCCCGAACTCTGCCAGCTTTTTCTCGGCGTCGGTCAGCTTCTGTTGATAATCTTTCGCCTGCTTGTCAAAGAAGTCTCCGTCGGCCCCGGTGCGATGCACCGCAACATGTTTGTCGAGATACAGGCTCGTCAGGTTGGAGATGACACGGTTCGCGATCTCCGGACTCCGCGATCGATAGCTGACGATGATCATGTTGCTTCGCCTGATCGGCTGTACCTTCAGTTTGGCGTCGAGCTTCTGCACCGCCTTCGCGATGTCTTCCTTGGCGTCCTTGGCGGAAGCCAGCCCGGAAGCAAGAGCTACCCTCTCCAATAGGTCATAGCTGTTCAACAGCTCGACTTCAGAGTTGATCTCTTCTTCTGTCACTGCGTCACGCAAGATGCGCTGCTTTTCATCAGCCTGGGAGCTGATCGCGGGGTCGATCCTGGTTCGTGTCACCAGGATCTTCGCCTCCGCCTCATAGCTCGGAAACACCAAGCCCGCCAGCACGGCGGCGATCAGAGTTGTGACGGCGCAGGCCAGCACCATGCGTTTACGGCGATAGCCGATACTCAACAGATAAAGGATAGTTTCCCGCAGCGGCCGAGCCGGTCGCGCCGGCGCGAGATTTCCCTCTTGAATAATGATTTGTTCGTTCATGGCATTTCCCTCTTGCTTTTAGTACTGCAGCGGGTTGAACATCGTCCCGACTGAAGTGCGCGGGATGAAAGCCCCGATCTTCGACAGAGTGTTCTTGGGCACATACAACATGTCGCCGGGACGAAGGTGGAGGTCCTCCCTCAAGTCACCCTTCGACAGCATGGCCTTCACATCAACTTTCTTGACTTCCATCCACTCGCTTGAAACCTTGCGGAACAAGTAGACTTGCGAGTGCTTTGCCGCGGGCGTAAACCCTCCCGCCAGCTGCACGGCTTCGCTTACGGTTACGTCACTGCGCAGATCGAATCTGCCCGGCCGCGCCACCTCGCCTCCTATCATGATGTGTGGCTTCTCAAAATCCTTAAGTACAACCGTGATCACGGGACGATTCAGGATGCCGGAATATTTTTGTTCGAGCAGGCTTGAGACCTGCGGCACCGTGAGGCCTCCTACGTGCACATCCCCTATGTCACGCAGGGCGACGAACCCATCCGGCTGCACGCTCACGCTCTGATTGAATTCCGGTTGAAAGCGGAAATCGAGATCGAATATGTCCCCCGGCGCCAGTTGGTACCGAGGATTCCGCTCCTGAATGGTGGGTCGAGAAGGCGCATTCACGGTATCGGGAGTATCGGTCTTATTCGTGGGAACCGCTGCTCCAACCGCTTGCGATTGGTCAGCCGTGGCTTTGGAAGGCGTTGCGGTGTCTTGAGCGAAGCAACTGAGACACGCGGCCGCGAGGAGCACGCCTTCTTTCAGCAAAAAGCTGATCGACCGACTCACGTTTTTTGTTTTGGTATTCAACATGTCATTCTCCCGATCCTTTCAGTACCGCCGGCACGGTCTTAAGCAGGATTGTGAAATCCATCCATAGGTTCCAGTTTTCAATGTATTGAAGATCGAACTCCATGCATTTTTGGAAGGAGGGGTCGGTACGGGCGGTGACTTGCCAAAGCCCGCTGATCCCAGGCGTAATGTCGAGACGCCGCCTGTGTTCCAGGTTGTATCGTTGAAAGTCGTCCACCGGATGAGGACGCGGCCCGACCAGGCTCATGTCTCCCATGATGACGTTCCAGAGCTGCGGTAGTTCGTCCAGACTATATCTGCGTAACCACGCCCCGAGCCGTGTGACCCTGGGGTCGTGGCTCAACTTGAAGACTGGGCCCTCGCGCTCATTTATCCCCATGTACTGGCTCTTTAGAGCATCCGCATTGGTGACCATGGTCCGAAACTTCAGAAATACAAACTTCCGGCCTTTTTTGCCGATGCGATAGGAGCGGTACAGCACCGGGCCTGGCGAGTCCACCTTGATGGCAGCGGAGATCGCGGCGAATACAGGCAACAGCAGAATGCTCGCCAGCAAGGAAGCGAGCAGGTCGATGCCCCGTTTGAGTGCGAGTCCGAGAGCGGGGATCGGCTCACGATGTACGGCGCAGACCGGTAATCCTCCCACGTATTCAAAGGGTGCCCATTGAAGCCCATCGAAGGCTTCCGGAATGACCTTCACATTGCAACGCAGTGCCTGGGCCTTCTCGATGGCGCGCTTGACCAATTCAGTCCGGCCTGGTGCCGCCACGAAGACTTCATCTACATATTCAGAGCGGACGATGTTTTCTAAGCCGTCAATGTGTCCCAAGGTCGCGACATCGGAATACGAGTGGTCGTCCACGAAACCGCAAAACTTGTAACCCAGCCACGGGTAGGACTGAAGATGTTTGGCTACTGCTTGCGCAAGCGATCCAGCGCCTACGATCACAACGTTGCGAACCGCATCTCCACGCTCAAATCGCCTGCTGACGGCTTTTCGTTCGAGCCAAATCCATAACACCAGCGCGCCCGCGCTTAGCAGGCCTGCCAAAGCGATCGCTTCGCCGATCATTGCCGGCTGGCCAAACGCCCAGATCAAGAAAAGGGTCAGACCCGATGCCAGAAACGTACTTTTGACTGCCGACTTGGCCTTCGGGACCATCCGGTCCCACGCCGAGGTGCGATACCAGGAAGAGTTCTGAAATATCAGAGCGGTCACCGCAGCGTACAGCGCCGACCAAACTGCCGCTCCATGACTTATAAGGTGCTGCGGCGCCGGTACGACGCTAAATGCTGCCATCGCACAGACGAAGCAGATCAGAACGTCTTTACTGATATGACCAATGTGGGTTAGCCGATGGGCGCGACGTTGTAAGAGATCGCGCTGTTGCGCGCGTCCGGCTAACTGAGCCGTGTGCGTTGCGACAGCTGCGAGGTTCGGGAGGATGTTTAGCGTAGGAAGTGAAGTGATTGCACTTACTTCCGCCGCACGACGAAGTGGGGTAGGCGAGGTGGCCACGGATTTACCTGAAAGTTAAAAGTTTTTTAGAGAGATCGACAACCAGGTCAAGCTTGGATGGTTTCGAGTTGATACCCAGATACACGCACCGCGATCGAGCGCTGGATGATCTCGATCGAGATCACAAGGCTTTTGTCGTTATTCCGCTCGACAAAGATTCCTTCTACTCCGTCGAGGCATCCACCACGGATGCGCACCTTTTGGCCGGCTCGACAGAACGGATAGGGTGCACAAGCCGAGACCTGTTCCAACAGCAGCCGCACATCTTCCAATTGCTTCTCCGGGATCTGGTCCCAGACGGAACCCGTTCCCACGATGCGCGCCACACCCAGAGTCTGCAGAATGACGAGCCTTTCCTTCCCTATTGGGCTGCAGCGGACAAAAATATAATTAGGGAAGAGAGGAAGTGAAACTCTTTTTACGCGGTCGCTCCATCTGCGGTCCTCTGTCACGAGCGGCAAATAATTCTCGATCCCCTTTTGCTGCAATTGCGCCGACACGGCTTTCTCATGCCTGCTGCGGGTTTGAACCGCGAACCAGGATCCTGCAGCCGCCTCCGCGCCGATCGGTGTCGCGCATGCGATCACCGGCACGGCTTGCATCGAGGGGCTCACAACAACTTCGGCCATGGCTTCGCCCTTCTCACTCCCACGGAGGGTTCCTCAACAAATCTCTGCCGGCAAGTCCGGCTTTACCTCTAAATCAGCGAATAAACAGACTCGGGCACGGGATACGAGCGATCGTTCAACACCGCCCCCAACAAGCGCAGGTTCGAAGATTGCAAATCCCTTGCGACCGAGCGGACCAGATCCCGCCTCGTACTTTCGGCACGCACGACCATCACTACACCGTCTGAGCATCTCGCTACGGAAGCGGCTTGCCCGTCCATGGCCAATGCTGGAGTGTCGATAAGAACGCATTCGAAGCGCGATCGCATCTCCGCTATGCGCGCTCCAAATCGCTCAGATTGAACCAATCGCTCACCGCCTCTCATTCGGGTTCCGGCGGGTAGACACCAGAGATTCCCTTGCACTTGCGCGGCAAAGTTGCTGATCGGTCCGTTCTCCAGGATCGCATCGGAAAGTCCGGCCTTATTGTCGACTCCAAGAAGTTCGTGCAATGCCGGAGAATAAAAATTCGCATCCACTGCGCACACGTCGCCTTCGATCTTGTCGGATATGATTTCCGCCGTATGCGCAGTCAGCCAAGTGGCTCCATCCCCGCTCTGCGCCGCTGCGAACACCAGGACCTTCGGCCTTTCCGTTCCCGGCATCAGGAAGAGCCGGTTCACTAATCGCTGCACGCCGTCGTGGCTCTTCCCCCGCAGCCGGGAGTTAGGTTGGCATTCGCGAATGACCGGGGCCTCGATCTCATCCAGTGAGAGTAAATCGGCCTGTTGCCCGGCTCGCTGTAGCAGTTCAAAGTATCGGCTCATCTGAGGTTCTTCCTTCTCACGTTGATCTTTTTGCCAACAGCTCGAAGCCGACCGCTTTGTAGCTGCAGGATCCGATGGAAGCAGTTGCCGGCGACCTCTCGGCTTCGTGACTTACCTTAGGTTAAGGTGTGTGGAAAAAGCTCACAAGAGCTATTATTTCTTAGGTTTAGGCAGTGTCGTTAAGCTCTGGATTGTGGCCGCTGATGGGTACTTTGTATTGGAGAAGAACTACTCACTGGACGGTTGGCCCGGCACAGCCAACGGCCATGGTTCTAGGGCCTTACGGTCAACCGACCCAAAAACCCTATTAAATACTTAGTAACTAGCAATTTATGACGTACAATATTGCTGCTGTTGGGAAGCAAAAGTCATGTCTACGGGCCCTTCGTCTCCTCACCCTGATCTTGAAACCATTCACATTGTTGTAACTGATCCCACACGGTTGGGCTGCCTTTTATTGAGCAACGTGCTGGAGCGCTGCCGCTTTCGTTTGCATGTCGCGCAACACGCAGTCGCCTTGAAAGAGGTGCTCGAGAAAGTAGCGACGCATAAGCCCGATGTCGTGCTGATGAGTGCCGAGCTCGAGGATGGATCGCAAGCGGGCTTTGAAGCACTGCGGCATCTGCGCATCTCGCACCCTCACGTACGCGCCATCATGTTGTTGAATCATTGCCGGCGTGACCTTGTCGTCGAGGCATTTCGCAATGGAGCGCGCGGTGTATTCTGCCGGACTCAACCGCCTACCATTCTTCCCAAGTGCATCGCAGCGGTGCATGAGGGACAGATCTGGGCCAGCAGTCACGAGTTGCAATTCGTTCTCGAAGCTCTCTCCAGTTCCGCGCCCTTTCGTGTGGTCAATTCAAAGGGAGAAAACTTGCTCAGCACCCGTGAATTGCAGGTGGTCGCGCTCGTGGCGGAAGGGCTATCCAATCGAGAAATCTCGCAACAGCTGCTGTTGAGCGAACACACCGTAAAGAACTACATGTTCAGGATCTTCGATAAGCTGGGACTCTCCAGCCGTGCCGAGGTCATGCTGTACGCTTTTGGACAGCGCGAGCAGTCTGGCCGGTTTGCTGCTTGAAACCGCAACCTTGTAGATCCATTATTGGGTTGATCACTGCGGGGTCACTGCAGCGCCGGTCTCTCCCAGCGTAAACGTCATTTGCACCTGTTTGTTGGACTCTACCCGTTTTCCATCCACAACCGCGGGCGGGTAGCGCCACTGGCTCACGGCCTCAATAGCAGCATCGGCCAGTTGCGGGTCCCCGCTGATCCTAACCAACCGCTTCACCTTGCCGTTCTTATCCACCACGATCTGCAGCAGCACGGTTCCTTCTAGCTTGCTTTGTCTTGCAGATTCAGGATAAACGGGAGGGGTCATTGCAACGGGCGTGTTGATCGCAGCGTTCTCTGTTTGGACGACATCCTGTGCCCCAAGTTGCGGCACGGTGCGCTGCGGGGCCACCAGATTTTGCAACCGTTGCGCCTGCTCACGGTCATCGATCGGCAAAAAGGGCGGGGCGGTTTCCTCAGCAGCAACGAGTCCGGCATCGCGAACCGATGGAGGTGGAGTCGTGATCACCGCAGATGAGGTGACCAGCACCGGAGTCACATCCGCTTTCGATCTCTGAGGCGGCATCGGCTTCGACGCAGCAATGCTTTTTTCTCCGGTTGTGGACGGAATCGCAGCCGGTTGCTCTGGCTGCGATCTGCCCATGGCAAATCCGATGTTCGGTCGCACCCACAATAGTGCCGTAAGAATAGCTGCTCCAAACGTTGCCGCAACCAGGCCGACAACGACGTAATCCCGCCGCATCGCACTCGCCCCAGCCGACTCAGGGTAGACATGGTTTGCCAATCGTTGTTTCAGGACATCCAACTCCGGCTCCGCAGCAGCCGTACGCGGTGTCTCCGCAGCTATCCACGGACGGCTTGGATCGACGCAACCCTCCTCCACCCTGATCGCCTTTTTCTTGGGCGCGGCATTATCGAGCAAGGCATAGGCCGATAGATCGATGTTGAGTAGCGGATCTTGAGCGACTTCCCCTTCCACTTTTGCCTCAGCTCGTGTGATCAAGGAAAGGGGAGCAGCACCGGCCGGTCCCTCTTCCAGTCTCACTTCGGGGGAGTCAGGACTCTCAGCGCTCGGCTGCACCAGCGCGCCTTGTGGCGCTCCGCCTGCTGCACTCAGACTTGCGACGGGCGCCTCCTTTGGGCCAACATCCGGTCCGTCCAGAGACGCAAGCCGTTCACTCGCTTCGGATATCGAGTCCGACCGCCATGTGCACTCCTTAGGCTCTGGTTCTTCAAAAGTGGCTTGAGGGTCGAAGTCGTCTAGGCTCAGGTCCGCGACCCCTTCTTCCAATATCTGAGCGTCGAGCTCGGTTCGGCCTAGAGCAAAACCAAGCGACATAGCGCTAAAACAGAGGGCATTGATGTTTCGGGGAATCCCGTGGCTGAACGCCCGGATCACCGCCATTGCCGCGGGTGTAAACAAAGGAGGACCAGAATATCCCGCGGCCTTCAATCGGTACTGTATGTATTCGTCGATCTCTCTGGCGGGAAGCGGGGCCAGCTTGCAGACCACGCCGATCCGTTGTCTGAGCTGGGCCAGCGAAGGCTGCGACAGTCTGTCTCTAAGTTCCGATTGTCCGGCTATAACAATGTGCAGCAGCTTCCGGTTCGGCGTCTCAAAATCGGAAAGTAACCGTACTGATTCCAGCACGCTGTCGTTCAGGTTGTGTGCTTCGTCGAGAACGATCAAACATTTGCGGCCGGCAATCGCCTCGGCCGCAAGCATGTCATTCAAGGCGTGATGCATCGATACAAAGTCTGCGGTCGGACTGGCGACACCAAATTCCTTCAGCAAGAACCGCAGCAGTTCGCGGGGTTTGCATTGCGACTGAAATACGAATGCTGTTTTGGCTTTACCGCGCAGTGATTCCAACAGGTGGAAAAGCAAAGTGGTCTTGCCCAAGCCTGGCGGGGCGATGAGAGCGGTAAAACCGCGTCCACTTTCAATCGCATAGAGCAGAGAGGCGAGCGCTTCCCTGTGCATTTTGCTGGCAAAAAGAAATCGCGGGTCGGGAGTAGCCCCGAACGGCTGTTCACGGAGCCCGTAGTGCTTCAAGATCATGAGCCATCAAACCCAATAAACCTTGCCAAAGCATAGGCGAGCACCGGAAACCCCACAATGAGAACAAAGTCCCTAG
>Ga0137403_10001342_pt1 | contig 31027 bp, 25 predicted proteins | sample CZOMad2_1_16fung_FD_122057 | JGI IMG/M metagenome (GOLD analysis project Ga0137403, IMG submission 122057) | Vadose zone soil fungal communities from Angelo Coast Range Reserve, California, USA - CZOMad2_1_16fungal (Hybrid Assembly) | ecosystem: Environmental > Terrestrial > Soil > Vadose zone... | reverse complement strand
TGATTGCAAAAGCTATCCATGCCTGGAGCCCTCGGGCAAACCATGCCTTGATCACCATCGATTGCACCACCATACCGTCCTGATGTTGCAGTCTTAAACGGTGTGAACATGAAAGGATGTTACATATTGTAATAATACATGACAAGCTGATTCATTTTTAGCTTCGATCATCACATTCGTTTTTCGCTAAATACTTGTCTATACAGCCTCCGAGTCACTTCCTCGGGGGCTGTGCTGTTTTGGAGGATACCCGGCACCGGAATTGCTCCTAAAGCTCACCAGCAAGTATGAGCATCTGTTTATCTGTGGAGCCAGCGATGATTGAAGGGTTTTACTCAGTCTGTGAGCCACATCTCACCCGCCGGAGGTTTCTAAAATTCGCGATGGTTGCCGGAATGGTGCCGGCACTGACCTCTGAGGTACAAGCTGCCCGTGACACGGACCAGGGGGTCCGGCGCTTCATCGAACGGTATGCCATTAGCCCCAATGATCCGTGGGCCCTCGTGCATGCCATCCGTGGCGTCGGGAGGGGCTGTAGCATCAATGGAGAGAGTGCGGCTGGTTACGTGCTGCGCACGTGTGTGCGGGCCCAGGAGGTCAACAAGCGACGTTATCTCTACATTCCCACCAATATTGAAGTGCACTCCAACATGTTTCTCAAGACCTTCCTAGAGGCGGGCGTCCCCCCTTCTGAGATGTTCTCGTGCGACGGTCGCGTCTTTCAACTGAAGGACCTCGGCGAGGGGGCGAAGGCGCTCTTTCGCTTCGATCCGCATACCTTCGACCGCGATGATCTGGCCTGGAGCCTTATCGCCTTTGCGGAGCTGCAAGCCCACGACTGGGAGAATGCTTACGGGGAGAGGATTCAGCTCAAGGAGGTTGCAGCCTTTGGCGTACAAGTCCTGCAAGAGGCCACGCAAGGGCTCAAGCCCTATGCCACAGCAGGTCTCCCTTTGCCAAGGAAGCTGCCCATTCACAGCTTTACGTGTGGCGGGACCCACCTCTGCTATAGCCTCTTGGTGGCGGCCAGGCACGGTGTTCTGCGGGCGGCCGGCGGGGACATCGTGCAGGACCAACTGCAGATGCTGCTCTATCGCCTCCAGGCGGATCCTGACCTCATCGATCGATACTACCGTGAGATCTCTTCTGCGCCAGGCGTCGACCTGTTTCGCGCCGGCGCCAAGCTGAAGGTCTTGGGGCATGCCTTGGAGTGCCTAGGGTATGCCCAAGCTCAGGGGCTCTTGCAGCCAAGTCCGCTTGAGAGAAAACAGATCGAGCAGGCGGCGCAAGAGGTGCGGGGATTATTGGCATATATTTTGACACTCGACCTCGCGGCGATACAACGACGGCATGCCCAATTAGTGCAGCAGGTCGTCGGCGATACGTGCCACGCCTTCCGGGGCCTGAGCCTGGTGTAGAGGAGGTTGACCATCGATGTTCGATTGGCGACAGCGCAAGCGGGAAGACGACTGGAGGGGCGTTGATCGCGGCTGGCGATGCCCACAAGCGAGGCTAAAACCTCGATTCCTGCTGGGCGCTTTGGTGGGCTTGGCCCTGCTGGCTCTGCCCCTAGCGGCTCAGGAGACGGCCAAGGCGGAGCCCGACGCGGGCTTGAAAGCGCGGGGTCAGGCCTTCTGGGAGGCGAGGATCAAGGAGGACTATGCGGCCCAGTACGGCTTGCTCGAACCGAAGGTGCGGCGGCAGCTCAGCTTGACCAACTACATTCAAGCACAGGGCCCCCTGCAGTATCTGGAGGCCCGTATCGAGGGGATACAGATCGACGAGTCGAAAGGCCTCCTCACCGTGCGCACCCTGATCCGGATCAGACACCCGCTGCTCGAACGACAGAAGCAAGAGGTGGCCGTCCACGAAGAGTGGGTGAAACGACAGGGGGAGTGGTACCGCGTGTATCCCCAGAGCTAGCGACGTCGTCGCCACACGCGGACGCTAGTTTACGCGTCATGCGAGGCGCTCTACCACAGGATGGAGTGTCCAGGGAGGGGATCAGGAGTGGACCTCTTCCTCAGCTGAACCAAGACACTGAAAGGAGGTGAGGGGCGCGCGGCGAGATGCACGGTGATAGGCGTGGTTTTTCAGGTAGTGCAACGCTTGTGTAGACGGTGAAGCGATCACCGCAGAGTAAAGAGAGTTAAGGAGGTTTGCCAGTGAAAATTCAATGGAAGAATGTGGTCATGATAGCTGCTCTCGCCCTATCCATGGGCATTGCAGCCCCAGCGTGGTCAGGGTTTGCGGATCCGATGCTGGAGGAGTACTCCGTGCATGTGATCCGGTTTTACAAAATCGACGCCAATTGGTCTGCTTTCCTGGTGATCGCGGACACGTCTTTCCAAGACCTGAGCTACAAGGGGTCGGACATCCACCTGAAGTTCTTCGACGCCGCTTGCAACTATAAACAGGACGCGATAGTAGAGCTCACCAGGACCGACGCTCAGTTCTATGCGTTGCACGATCCAACCGACGTCAACGGCCAGTTTGGTGGTCTCGGGCAAACCGCCCCTGAGGGCGTGATCGTGCTGGATGGCTACGGCAATCGGTTCCTCACGTACATTCTCCTGGTCAACGGCAACAACAATTCGCTGATCAGGATCGATTCCATCCCCTGCAAAGGGAGAGAGGGCGCTTGCTGGGAGGGCAGCGGGGATGGCACGTGGCTGCGCTACGACAGCTATAACACAGTCGCCGCCACCTTTGGGGACTCGGACACTTTCCGGACCAACCTCTACTTCTTCAGTGCCGTCAAGAGTGATGGTGGTACGGGGGACCTGAGGAGAGATCTCCTGAAGTATGGGAAGCCGGTTGGCGAAGTCGATTGGGCCAATCGGCTCTATTTGGACGCCTATTGTGACGAGATCTACCTGGGCTCCCGCCGACTCGATCTGAAATGCACGCAGCGGCTGAGGCTGACCTCGTTGAATTTCACCAACCTGAAAGTGTTCCCGAACCCGGCTTGCGGAGGCAGGCCCGGCCATATCGAGACCTGGTCCGTGAACTCCTCGGAAGAATTCGATGCGAGAGCCTACTCGGGCTTCCAGGAGACGATCGCTGCATTAGCCCCACCCGCCAACATAATTGGCACTGGCTATCTCCACCACTCCGACCCAGCGGTGGAAAAGTAGTCGATCCAATAGCATAGCCAGAACAAAGCCCTCAAGCCTGTAACTCGGCCTGGGGCAGCAAACGGGAGGCGGGGGCTTACAAGCTCCCGCCTCCTGGTCGCCTCGGCGGCGATTTCAAAGATTTCCCCCCTGAGCTTGAGCCACGAGCGGTTTTCGCCTAGCAGTCCTATCAAAATGCTGATCACTCAACGCTGTGGCCTAGTTTCTGCCCGAGTTCCTCGCCAGCCGATGTGACCGCCCTCCCGCGCTGCACGGCTGTTCCCCGGACGCGGTGCGGTCTCTGAGCGCTGGGCGGCGCGACCATGGCTGTAGGGATAGCCAACACGGTGCGCATATCACGCGCCCTCCATGATTTTAGACAGATGAGAGAGGAGTGAGATGACGATCGGCAAGACGATCATCCTGGGAGCCATCCTCGGGATGTTAGTGAGCCCTTTCTACAGTAACGCATTCCTTGCCAACCCCTCGTCGCAGGCCACAGGAGGCTCAGTCACCCCGCGCCTGCGCGTGGACCCCGGAGGAGCCATCTACCTCATCTGGAAGGGCGCGCGTGACAGCCAGCCGGGTCACATCTTCTTCAACCGTTCAACCGATCGGGGGCAGAGCTGGCCGCAGGACGCTCGCGGGCTCGATGGGGAGAAACCTGGCGGGTCACGGTCCTCCAGCCCCCGGGTGGACAGCGACGGGAAAGGGAATGTCTACGCTGTCTGGTGGACCAAGCATCGCGATGGCACGAAGGATATCCTCTCGAGCGCCTCCAGGAATTTCGGGGCGTCCTTCGGGCCCACCGTCAAGTTGAATGGGGATTATGGCGCGTTTCCTCCAGAGGTCAGTGCGGATGGGAACGGTCATCTCTATGTCGTCTGGTCCGATGAGCGAACTGAAGGCGGAGATGGGAGCCGGAGGGAAAGGTCCCAGGGCCAGCGCATCTACTTTAATCGCTCGGACGATCATGGCGCGACTTGGCTCCCTCAGGATATGAAGCTGAGCGGCGAGGCCGCCGGCCGAGGAAGGACGATGCAAGCCTGGCCCCAGATCCGCAGCGACGACCAGGGCCATGTCTACGCCATCTGGTTCGATAACAGGGACGGCGGAGGCAGCGTCTACTTCCGGGCCTCGGACGATTTTGGCCAGACCTGGCGGGAGGAGCTCCGCATGAAAGGCGCGGAGGGGGATGTCGAGGGCCCCATGGAGCTAGCGGCCGATGCCCAGGGGCACCTCTATATCGCCTGGGCGGATAACCGTGATGGCGAGTACGGCATCTATCTGGTGGCTTCGACCGACCACGGCCGGACGTGGTCGAACGAAGTGCGACTCGATGTCGCCAAGGCGAAGGTCTCCCGCGCCAGTGTGCCCACCCTGGCCGCTGACCCCGCAGGGCATGTATACGTGGTGTGGCAGGATGCCAGACACGGTGGTTGGGACATCTACCTCAATATGTCCTCGGACTTCGGGAAGACCTGGCGCACCGAGGGGGTCCGGCTGAACACGGGTCCTGCAGGAGAGGCTGAGGCGCGGCTGCCTCAGATCGCCCTCGACGGGAAAGGGACCATTACTGTGGCCTGGCAAGAGGATCGTGGAGATGATCAGCAGGAAGGAATCTACCTCACCCGGTCAACCGACTTCGGGAAGACGTGGCTCAACGCGGACATCCGGGTAGACGACCAGAAAGCGACGGGGACTGCTGTCAACCCCCAGATCGCCATGCTTCAAGACGGAGCCGTTGTTATCGCCTGGGAAGTCACTCGGCAAGATCGTCAAGATATTGCCGTGAAGGTGTTGGCCCCTAGCGTTCGCCAGACGTCGGCCCGTTAGGCCGCCTGCTTCCTCCTTCGGTCGGATCGTCGTATGTGTGCAGCATCGCTCATACCACCATATTTTGGCGTTAAATTGCAGGGAGTGCATATGGTGTCGAATCGACATCACCGATACAAAGGCTACTGGATCTTCGGCATCGCAGTAGGTCTTCTCTTGCTCCTCATCCCCGGCACAGAAGCCTGGTCCCAGGGGAAAGGAGTGCAAACAGAGGACACGCGCCAGAAGAGTGCAGCGAAGAGGCTTTATGTTGCTGTCCAAGAAGGTCGGCTCTCCGTGGACTTGCAGGAGGCAGATATGAAGGAGGTCTTGGCGCAAATTGGGCGGCAGGCTGGTATCCGGATATCCTCCGGCCCAAGCTCCGGGAAAAGGGTCAGTGCGCGATTCTCAGGCGTTGAGCTGGAAGAAGGGCTCCGCCGTCTGCTGCGGTCGGTGTCCCTGAGTCATATCTTCATGTATGCCAGTAGACCGGCAGGGTCAGTTACGATTTCAGAAGTGCGGGTCTTAGGGGAGGGGAAGGAAGCGACCCCCCCTCCAGCCACCCTCGCTGAGCCAGGCTTGCACACTAACGAGCAAAATACCGGCGCTCCAGTCGGCAAGGGCCGGAGGCAAGCCCCAGAAGTCGTGCAACCAGTTCAGGAGCCAACGCCTGAACCTGGACAGGAAGAACCAAGCGAGATCACTCGCTGCGTCAGGGAAGTGTTTCAACTGAGCAAGGGGATGGGGAATAGACCCCCGAACGGGCAAGAGTCCTCCCCTAATGAAACCAAGTAACAAGGCCATGAGCAGGGGAGTATAGGGGGGCACCATGAGGACACTATTCGGTCAGAATGATGTAGGGGAGAAATTCGTCCCCACCGGCTACCTGCCCCACAATCCCCAGCCCGGCAAGCCCTTCAACGCCCTCGGGGGCTAACGGTCAGGATGGTCTTTCAGATCACATCTTATGAGAGAGAAAAAATCGTTAGTGCACCCCCCACGATCTTTTTGCCGTATTCTTCATGTGCTACCGTCCCACACCGCACCAGGATGCTGTTGGGCTGTCACCGTGGCCGACCGTCAGGGGGTGACTGTGACGGTCGACCTCGAGGCCGAGGCATTGCAGACTTACGAGCGCTTTCAAGCTGCGTTGCTGCGGAAAACCGGGAGTCCCTTCTGCTATCTGCCCATTGAACCTCGGGCAGTCCCCATGCAGGCTCCACCTGCTCCTGAGCCGAGCGTTGCAGCTGCGACGAGGGAAAAATCCGCGCTTGTGCGGGAATTCAGCGTCGGGGTTGACTCCGACTAGGGAGATGTCACCCGCGAAAATGCCTTTGAAATCAACAGAAGTCTCCCACAAGCCCGCCGCTGACCAGCGTCGGCGGGTAGCCTGAGCGGGCGAAGTCACGTCGATGCATGGTGGCAGCTCCTTTGCGGCAAAGGCTTCATAAGGGCGCAGCGGTTGTGACGTCGGCCAGCAGCGGTCGACATGAAGCCTCGACGAGATGCTCGAACATAGCTTGCCAGACCTCCGATGACTCCTCGTGGTAGCGAACGACAACACGCATGGCACTCAGAACATCGGCGATCTCCCCGTATTCAGGCCCGATTGAGGCCTCAAGCCTTTCCCCCAGGCGTTTCGCGAACAATGGACCCTTTCCTCCGGTTGAGATGGCGACTTGCGCTGTCCCCCGGCATACCAACACCGGCGCATGAAATTGCATGCGGCCTCCCATCGATATCAACTCACCTACGCCCCTGGCACTGCCTTCGGGCTCTTCCACACTGAGCTGTGAAGTGATCGCCTCTAGCGCCCCGTATACGGAGCACACCTATGAGCTTACCAGCCCGAGTAAACTAGTAGCATGTACGGTGCCAACCTCCCTAGGCTGGGCTGTAATTCGGTAGAAGATGCAATTCGACGTTTGGATGGCTTACGGGCTGCAGTGGGGAATTGCTGGAAAAAGGCCACGGTTCTACGCGCAAGCTGTTGCGTGAGAAACAATTTGTGATCAATATGTGTTTGTGACAACATCGCTCCAGAATATATAGCATCACGACGTGCCCCATCAGCAGTATCTGGCAAGGAATAGTTGTAAAGCTATAGTGGCAAGCCTATGGTATGGAGATGGCGCCCGTATTCTATGCGACGCTCGAATGCCCGTTGTGGAGATCAATCCGCTTGTTGCTGCGGGGCCTGCTTTGTGGGGCGGCCGCTTTGGAAGAAAAAGTTGCGTATGGGATCACTCGAGATTAACATCGATCGTCTCTGGAATGACATCGAGACGCTGGCCACCTTCAGCGCCGGCGACGAGGGAGTCAACCGTTTAACATTTTCCGCCGAGGATCGGGCTGCACGCGCGTATCTGCGAGCACAAATGGTATCTGCTAGGTTTGAGGTGGTCGAGATCCCACCAGGCATCATGCTGGGGCGCCTCAATCCGCTCTCCAGATCGGGGCCGGCAGTGATGTCCGGTTCCCATATCGATGCCGTCCCTGCGGCCGGACGGTTCGATGGCATTGTGGGGGTGGTGGGTGCGCTGGGAGTTGGGCGCGTGCTGGCAGAGCAGCGAGTGGCGTTGAAGCACCCATACGCGGTCGTCATCTACCCAGAGGAAGAGGGCACGCGGTTTGGCGCCGTGTTCACCGGCAGCAAAGCCTGGGTGGGTGAGCTGAGTCCGCAGCAGCTTGCCGCCATGCACGATCGTGCTGGCACAAGTTAACTGGCGGCTATGGAGACGTATAGCTGGAGGGCCGCCGATCTCGAGCGGCAGCGCTTCCGGCCAGAACGTGCGAAGGCGATCCCCGACGGGAGAGCATCCCTCTTAGGATGAGCAGTTCAAGATCGTTCCGATGCCGGTCTCAAGGTGCCACTATCTCACGCGTGGAAACACCTTGACCCAGGCTCGGTCCCAGGAGAGCGCGACGCGTTCGCCCGGCCGCAGCAGCCGATCGCCTGGAGCGCCGTGATTTTGTCTCAAAACCATGATTTCCTTGCCACTGTCGAGCTGCACAAAGTACTTGGTCGCCGGCCCCAGAAAGGCGTGGTCGACGACTACCCCAGCAAACGTGTTCTCCCCATGGGGGGGGTTGGTGCTTAGGTAAATCTTCTCTGGACGCACGGCTACCTCGACGTCATTCCCTACAGCTAGAGCCTCGTTGGCATCGACATTCAGGGCATCTCCCTCGACGGTCAGTAGGGTCATACCGCTGCTGGCGCTTGCCACAAGTGTGCCGCTGAACAGATTAATCTCGCCGATGAAGTCTGACACATACTTGCTGTGCGGGCACAGATAGATATTCTCCACGGAATCGAGCTGTTCCAGGCGGCCGTGGTTCATGACGGCGATGCGGTCGGACAGCACCAGCGCCTCCTCCTGGTCGTGGGTGACGTACAGAAAGGTAATGCCAACCTCGCGGTGAATGCGCTTTAGCTCAAGCTGCATGCGCTTGCGCACCTTCAGGTCGAGGGCCCCGAGAGGCTCATCGAGCAGCAGGACAGCAGGCTCGTTCACCAGGGCCCGAGCTAATCCCACCCGCTGCTGTTCACCCCCGCTAAGCTGATGCGGATAGCGTGTCTCGTAGCGGGTGAGCTCGACGACCTTCAGCACCTCGGTAACGCGCGACTGAATATCACTCTTTGGGAGGCGCTTCATGTGTAGGCCAAAAGCGATATTTTCGTAGACGGTCATATGCGGGAACAACACGTAATGCTGGAAGACAGTGTTCACGTGGCGCTTGAATGGCGGGGTGCTCCCGAGCGGCTGGCCTTGCAGGTAGACTTCTCCCGCTGAGGGTTTTTCGAACCCAGCAACCATGCGCAAGGTCGTTGTCTTGCCGCAGCCGCTCGGCCCCAGCAGTGATAAAAACTCCCCTCTGCGCACTTGTAACGACAGGTCATCTACCGCGCGCACGTCGCCGAAGGTTTTGCTCACACCACACAGCTCAAGCACGTAGTCCATGATTTAGGCAAAGGTCTTGTCTTCTTCAGTGAGCGGTGCGATGCGGGCTGACGCGCCATGCACCGCGGTGGAAATGGATCTCACCAGGCCCAGCTTGTGATGACTCCATATTGACTGCAACCGATATTTCTCTTGAACTACGATACAGACCTGGGAGAGAAAATGTCAATGCTTCTCCGGCTGGATGTGTGTAAGAACCATCAACCGCTCCCAGTGGAGCGCTCACACGGCGTCGGCACGACTCATGCTGGCTAGCAAGACAAAGTCTTCTGCCAGTTGGTCCCGAGCACTGCCGCAGGACCGAGGTGTCTGACGCAGGTGCGTTCGACAGCGACAGCGTACGCGGCAGGATTGTAGGCAGTCAGTTGATCGAGCAGGGGGCTGGGCAGAGGCGACTGACGGTACAGGGCTTCGGCTCACATCGGCAGCGGGCGGCTCTGCGAGTCGCCCGCACCAGTTGATTAGCCTGCGAGCACCGGCGTTTTCGCCGTTTGCTTGAAGGCGGGCATGACCTCCGTGGCGAAGCGCTCGAGTTGTTCCAACACCGCCGTTTTCGGCACGCCGACGGACAGACTTACCATCACCCGCTCAAGACCCGGGTAGCGTTCTTCCAGCGCTTTGAGATGCTCGATAAACTGCTCAGGTGATCCGCACAGCACACCACCCTTGTTGATGGCATCCTCAATGATAGGCAGCCCTGCAAATGGGGCTTTGCTCGGGTCACCCATCACCTCGATCTGCTGGTCAGTTAACGCGCGCACCAGCCGCAGCGGCCCGAACATTTTCAGGTTCTCTTCATAATACTTGCCCGCCTCGCGAATTCCCTGCTCGCGGCTATCGGCGAGATAGAAATGATATCCGAAACACAGGCCTTCGCCCAGCCCTAGGTGGCGCCCGACGCGAGCCTGGGCCGCTTGCCAATCCAGAACGACCTTGTGCATCGCGCCGCCTTCGGCTGAGCCACCGCCCACCACGCCCTGAATGCCGGACTTGGCCATGAAGTCGAGAGCGCGCTGGGATCCTCCCTGAATGGGTTGCCAGCACTCCACAGGGCGCCGCAGGGGCCGCGGCACCAGCGTCAAGTCCTGCAGCTCATACCCCCGATACGGCACCTGGGGTGGCAGCGTATAATGCTTCCCCTGATGTGAGAAAAACTCCTCGTTGAAGGCCTTAAAGATGATTTCGACCTGTTCTTCAAACAATTCGCGATTGCCCGGCTGATCGAGTAAGGGCGACCCGAAGGTTTCCACTTCACGGGTGTGGTAGCCACGCCCAACGCCGAAGGTGACCCGCCCGCCAGTCAGGATGTCCGCCACGGCAAAATCTTCGGCCAGTCGCAGCGGATGCCACATGGGGGTGATATTGAACCCGCACCCGAACCGCAGCCGTCGCGTCACATGTGCCAGATGAACCGCCAGCATCAGCACATTGGGGATGCACTCGTAGCCTTCGTATTGAAAGTGGTGTTCAGCCGTCCACAACGTGTCGTAGCCCAAACGATCCATGAGCTGCGCCATGGCCTGCGCCTTGTCGAAGACCGTCACGAGATGCTCGTTGGGAAAGCGGCGGTCGTTGACGGCCGTTCCGGCGTATCCAACGTTGTCCATGTCGATATGGCCTGCATACAAACTATCGAATTTGGTAATCATGCTGCACCTCCTCATATGGGTAACCGAAGGTCGTCGGCAGCATTATACCCTATACCAAACGTTCGTCAAACTCCTGCCTGCAAGCGAAAGCATGAGGCTGCGAACGTTATGGGCGGAGGCCTGCTATGGGGAGCTACGGATGCGGATGGCCACGCAATCGTCCTGTCCCCTCACCGGGAGAGGCCTCGGCTGAGCACCTAGCAGGGCGCGAACTGCGGCGCTCACCTTCAGCCTCTCCCAGTGTGAGGATTGCTTGCGCCTCAATCGGTCAAGACTACCTGGCGCGCCCGTCCACGCTCGGCGGCAGCACCTCGAGGGAGCCACAGGGTCATCACCGGGATAGACGAGCGCTGGATGACCGTTTCCGAGACGCTGTCGAGGTGCATGCGCCGCCAGCCTTTTTTCCCCTGAATGCCCATGATGATGAGGTTGGTACGCTCCTCAATGGCCACTCTGAGGATTTCGTCAGCCACTTTCCCGACCACCACGCGCGTACGTAGACGATCCGAATCCAGAGGAGGGAGCAAGGCAGCAAGCTTCCCTTCGGCCTCTGCCCAGAGGCCCCGGTCGTCCGCCGCATGGGGAACCTCGTAACTGAAGGCGTTGCCGGTTGGATCGATGGTCAGGGTGAAGGCTTCACGGATGCCGGCCAACTGAGGGCTTTCCAACATTGCCACATCGACGACATGAAGAAGCAGGAGCTCAGCTCCCACCGCATCACTCAGTTCGACCGCGTGCCCGACGGCAATCCGTGATGCCTCTGAGAAATCCGTTGGCACGAGAAGGCGTTTCATGCCATTTCCTTTACAGCGGTGATGTCGCATCGTTCATCATCGTACCCCCACATCAAGGGATATTCAGGCTTCTCAACTCAGAAGGCACCGATATGCTCCGGGCCTTGTTGGAGCAAGGCCTGCAGAGCATAATCGATGCCACGACCGCAATAATGGCTTGGTGGGCAGCTAACTCATTGCGGCATCATGCCGTGATCGTTCCGTCTGGCGTGCACAGGGGCGACGTGGCACAGCCCAGACTGTTGTTGCAACAACACCGTGCCAGCACATTGCGTCGCCAGCATCAGGCTACAGCATGCCAAATTGCTTCATGCGGTGGCGCAGGATGTTACGGGTAATGCCCAGGAGGTGAGCGGCTCGAACCTGATTATGTTTGGTGAGCTCCAGGGCTTTGCGGATCAGACGATCTTCGACGCGGTGATAGGCTTGACCAGCATGCGTCAGGAGGATCTGTTCTAGCCCTTCGTCGAGGGGATCGCGTGGGGGAGCCGGTTGGACGCGGGCGATCGAACGCTCCCCAAATCGCACGTCTTCGGCGGTGATCAGATATCCACGGCAGGTCATGAGCGCCTGCTTCATGGTATTCTCCAGTTCTCGGACGTTCCCTGGCCACGTATGAGCGCTCAAGGCTTCGAGCGCCTCAGGAGCAAACCCACCGACCGGCCGCTCCAGCTCCCGGCTGTAGCGCGTCAGAAAATGCTGGGCCAGCAGCGGAATGTCTTCCTGCCGCGCTCGTAGAGGGGGTAGATGCAGATGAATGACATTCAGCCGGTAGTACAGATCTTCGCGAAACTCCGCACGCACCACAGCCCCCTCCAGGTCTCTATTGGTGGCGGCAATGATGCGTACGTCGATGGGCATGGATTCACGCCCCCCGAGGCGGCGAATTTCCTTCTCCTGCAGGGCGCGCAGCAGTTTCGCTTGTACTGTTAACGGCAGCTCCCCGGCTTCATCCAGGAACAGCGTGCCCCCCGAGGCTTCTTCAAACGATCCCGGTTTCCGTTCGATGGCGCCAGTGAAAGCCCCTTTTTCGTGACCGAAGAGCTCGCTTTCCAGCAGTGGTTCGGGGATGGCGGCACAGTTCAGAGCCACCCAGGGGCCATCGGCTCGCAAGCTATGCTGATGGATGGCGCGTGCGACCAACTCTTTGCCGGTCCCACTCTCTCCAGATAACAGCACCGTCGTATCCGTCGGGGCGACGCGTCCGATCATCTTATACAGGTCTTGCATCGCTACGCTGCGGCCGAGGAGGGGGGTCGCCTGCTTGGATTCGGGCAACAAGAGCGTGTCTACTTGGCCTGTCAGTGCCCGCAAATGCAGGGCTTTGGTCATGATCCCCCGGAGACTAGCGATATCGACCGGCTTCAGGAGGTAATCGTAGGCGCCATGCTTCATGGCGGTGATGGCAGTTTCTGTCGTGCCATAGGCGGTCAGGAGGATCACCGGCACATCTCGATCGATCGCCTTGATGCGTTGCAGGGTTTCAAGACCGTCAGACCCCGGCAGCTTGACATCCAGCAGGATCAGGTGCGGTTTTTCGCCGCTCAGTCGTTGGAGAGCTTCCTCCCCAGAAAAGGCGCTGATGAGCCGGAATGCCTCTCCTAGCGCCCGTTGTAATGAGTAATGCACATTTCGCTCATCATCGACCAGCAAGATCTTATTCATACGCGTTCTCACCCACGAGGGGTAATTCGATGCGCACGGTCGTCCCGGCGCCCGGCTGGGATGTGACGCGAATCGCCCCGCGATGCCCTTCGATGATACGTTGCGAGATCGACAACCCCAAGCCAACCCCTTTAGGCTTGGTGGTGAAGAAGGGGGTGAAGAGTTGGGCCTTCACCGCCGCCGGCATGCCTTCCCCGTGGTCATGGATCTCGGTCGTGATGCATTCGCCGTTGGCATGCATACGCACCTCGATGCCTCCTCCAGACGGCATGGCCTGCATGGCATTGAGCAGAATATTGAGAAACACCTGCTTGATTTGGGTCCCATCCACCCAGACGACGGGGAGATCACCAGTCCAGGCTTTGGCAATGCGAATACCGCGGCGGCGTGCCTCAGTCCGCACCAGCAGCAGCGTTTCCTCCATGATTTCCTGGAGCTTCTGAGGGGTGATGGCTGGGCGCTTCGGTCGTGCGAAATCCAGAAATTGCTCCACCAGCAGAGTCAGCCGCCCGATCTCGCTCTGCATGACCTCCAGGTCCGCGGATAACGTACCGGAGCGCAGACAATCCTTCTGCATGGCGTAGGCCAGGAGTTGCATGGTGTGCAAGGGATTGCGAATCTCATGTGCCAGCCCGGCAGACATGCTCCCCAGAGCCGCAAGCCGTTCAGATTGGCGAAGTTGTTCTTGGGTGTCGAGCATTGCCCGGTAGAGACAGGCGTTCTCGATGGCGATGGCCGATTGGGCAGCTAACGCCGACAACAACTCTACCTCCTCTGCGCGGAAGCGCCGTAGCTCGATGGTGTAGACGATGAGCAGGCCGGTGCGCTGCAGGCTAGTTTTCAGAGGAACACACAGAAGCGAACTCAGGCCTTCCTGAGCCGCCATCTGCGCATATGCGTCGCTGGCATGGTCACGCAGGTCCAAGAGCGCCAGCGGGGAGCCGCTGCGGACGACCTCGTCGATGAAACTGCCAGCCATATCCAGCGGCGGACGTCGCATCCACGTCTGACCGCCGCCATACGTCGCTCTGATACGTAGCGCCGGAACCGTATCATCGACCAGCATGAGCGCCGAAGCCTGCACCCGTAGCAGACGAGCGGCGTGGCGCACGACGCGCTTGAGGACTTCGTCGAGGTCGAGGCTGGCGGTAATGTCGCGGCTGACCTCAATGAGCGTGCACAGCTCGTCCTTTTGCCGCAGCAGGTCGCGGTACAACAAGTCGTTGTGCAGGGCATGCGCCGCCAGATGCGCCAGGGCCTCCAAGAAAGGCTCCTGATCATGCTGCGCCCAGGTCTCCGACAGATCATACAAGGTGAGCACGCCCAGGACATCGCCGCGCGCCAGCAAAGGGATTCCCAGAGTCACCTGGCAGTCCTCTGGGGTGTGACCGGGGCCGGCCCGCATCGATTCCAGCCGTACCACCTTCCCTTCACGGATGACGTTCGCCCACGGCGGGGCATCGGCGGGGATTTCTTGATCATCGGCGATGGCCTCCCCCTCACTGAGATGGAGTAGAAGCGTACGACGGTCAGCCTTAAGCAGGAGTACCTGTCCCCCGCGGCCGCCTGTCAGCCTCAGCGCCTCTCGCAGAAGAGTGCGCAGAAGTGAGGAGCTCTGTGTTCCCATGGCCAGCAGGTGAGTCAGGCGATACAACGTGCGTAGTTCACCCTCCCTGTTGTTCATATGTACCCCACACTGCGAAGCAAGCACGCTTGGCCATCGATGCAGCCACCAACCTATACAGTGTCAGATACGTGCGCCTATACATCTGCCCAGTCTAGCAACGATGTCGCGTGCGCTATGCGCACGGAAGGAGCCACTGCTTCCGCAAACGTGCGCACAGCGCATGTTACGATGCGTGTCTCCATGTCGTGCGCTTCGATTTACAGTCGGTCGAGGATACCATGGCGCAAAGCGCGTGCCATCGTTGTGCAGAAAGCAACGATGTTGACGCAGGTCGCTGATTATACATGGCAGACACGGTCACAGAGCGGCGTGAGGACGAGTCCCAGCCGCAGGCATAAGCAACGGAAGTCGAGGCCATGCTGCACTCTGGAAGGCATGAATGCTTAAAACTGCGCAAAAAATAGGCAGGCGCGAGACCGCTTGGCCTGTATTGCTACGGTGGGTACAGAGTGTGCGCTCGGGAGGAGTTGCAGGTGAGGGCTCTCGTGAGGAACGCCAGACGGGACAACGCCGTTGTCTGGCTCTTACCCTCAGGATGTTAATGATAAGTAAAGATTATTTTTAAATATTTAATATCAATAAAAAAATATAATGGTTAAATATATGATAAAATATAATTTATAATATAATTATGATATTAATTGATTATTAAAGTCGATAAAATACTTCTTGACTCTCCGCTGGCGGGAGGTATGATCGGAGGTGTGACGATCGCCGATCCGGTTCTCGCATGAAACTTGGAAACTGCCTCTGCAACCGCCAGATCGAAAGCGCAAGGCAGGTTTGGTTCATCGAGTTTAGGTTGGATGATCTCGACGTAGACCATCGCAAGACCGGCAGAAGTGGCTGGCACCGACTGCGATGCTAATCTGGTCGGTACAGACGGTCAACGTCCCGTCGTGGGCGTGGGATAGCAAGAGGATGGGTAGCGATTTCAGCTGTGTGGTAAGGCACTAAAAGGGGCCACAAAAACGATGACCCTCCCCAACAACGGTTGGCCGACCAGGGCTGGGGAGGGCCAGGGTGAAAGACGCACGACCTTACTTTCCAAGAGGCAGGAAGGTACGCCTTTGCTAACCCATTCTTATTTAAGCACAAGTCTGGAGCTAGCACAAGGTTTTTCATGCCTACCTAGAGCCTACGTGCGTCCATGCGACGGTGAGCGCTCTCAGGAGTAGTGCTCCGTTGGCATCTCCTGGGGCGTGTTCTTCCCCTCAGACTTCTATCCTTGTTGGCTGACGACTAAGCTGCAGCGGCTTTGCTGTCTGTAGCGCGTGTATTCTCCTTTCCTCCAGCGGGACACCAGCTGTCCGCATGCCAATGGGTACCCTTGGCTGAGAGCTGATGCTGCCGCAACCAGGGTGTGTGCCACCGCATGGCATCACCGTCGAAGACGTCATAGCAGGTTGCACTCGAGGAACAGGGATAAACCAAGGGGGCGGAGCCTTGCCTACCCTTGACAATGCCTGGGCCCAGGCTGCGACGGCTGGCGTCGAAGTGTGCGCCGACCGGGATTGACCTGGCATAGGCATTGAGGCTGCCGAGGGCGCGGCCGACGATGCATGGGGGCGAAAGGCTTCCGTCTCCGAGGCAAGGTGCAGCTCGCGTGTGGGAGATCCACGTATGGCTCTTGTAGCACAGCGCGGAGTTTCCATCATTCTTCCAGCCTATAATGAAGAAGATAACATCGCCAAAGCCGTTGAGCAGGCGGTGCATTGTGTGCGAGCGTTGTTTCAGGATTGGGAGATCATTGTCGTCAATGATGGCAGTCAGGACAAAACGGGTGAGATCATCGATGGTCTGAGTGAGCAGAACGAGCGCGTCATCGCGCTGCATCATGCCAGCAATCAGGGCTATGGTGCAGCCCTCAAAACTGGCATCCTGCAGGCTTGCCAGGAGCTTATCTTCTTCTGCGATTCCGATCTGCAATTTCATCTCAGCGAGCTCGTGTTGCCGCTCACCTGGATCGAACAATACGACATCGTCATCGGCTATCGGGCGAAACGCCAGGATCCCTGGCATCGTCGCCTCAATGCGCTGGGCTGGAAGGCGCTTGTACGCCTCTTGTTAGGGTTGCGGGTGCGCGATATCGATTGCGCCTTCAAATTGTTTCGCAGCGCCGTCTTCAGCGCCATCAAAATCGATGCGGTGGGCGCCATGGTGAATACCGATATCTTGGTACAGGCGACGCGCATGGGATTCAAGATCAAAGAGGTGCCGGTGACGCATTTCCCTCGGCTACGGGGGCAGCAGACTGGCGCCAACATCCGAGTAGTGCTGAGGGCATTCAAAGAGCTTTTCTGGCTGTACCGCAAGCTGCACAATATCCATCCTATTGTGTTCACCTACGATCGCCGACGCGCATGGCAGGGGCAGGGCTTTCAAGACAGACGTCGAATCGAGCGGCGCCAGGTCATGCTACCGATCAATTTCCCCGATCGGCGGCGCCGGTTCGTCCGCATTGCCGGCGCCGAAATCCCCCTGACGTTCTCGACCGATGTCACCAATCTTCTAGCTGGCATACCACGCCGCCCCTTACAAATCGCCATGGTGGTCGCTTCGCCCTTTCCGGCCAATCATGGGACGCCGGCAGGGGTTCGGGAGACCGCCGAGGCCATCGCCCAAAAAGGTCATGGTGTGCATCTCGTAACCTATCACTTCGGGCATGGCAAAGCCCCACAGGGGGTGCGAATCGTACGTATCCCAAACCTCAGGTTTGGGCGGAAGATCGTGGTGGGCCCCACGTGGCAGAAGCCAGTTCTCGATCTCCTCATGGTGCTGACGCTGTGTCGAGTGATCCGTCGCGAAGGCATTGATCTGATCCATGCCCACAATTATGAAGGGGCGCTCATCGGCTTTGTGGCCAAGCTCCTGACTCGTCGACAGTTGATCTACAACGCCGTCAATACGATGAGCGATGAGCTGCCGACCTATAATTTCCTCAAGCCACAACGGTTGGCGACCTGGCTGGCGCAGTGTCTAGACCGATACGTTCCACGCATAGCCGATCGGGTGATCGCCATCTCTGATGAGCTAGGCCGATTTTTGCAGGGGCGCGGCGTTCGATCCGACCATCTTCATGTCATTCCGCTGGGAGTTGATAGCAGCGCCTTTCAGGATATTCCCGAGGGCCAGCGCCAGGCTCTTCGCGCGCGGCATGGCATCGACGATCGACCACTGGTGATGTATACCGGCATTCTCGATCGCTTTCAGCGCCTCGATTATTTACTGCAAGGCATGCGGATCGTTGTCGATCGGCTGCCTGAGGCCCGGCTCCTGTTGGTGGCCAATGTGGCGACGGCCGAGGACCTCCAGGAGTGCCGTCGGATGATCGCCACACTTGACCTGGAGCGGCATGTAGCCATTGTCATACGTCGGTCTTTTGCGGAGATCCCGCTCTTTCTGGCGGCTGCGGATGTGACCGTGGTGCCGCGGCCCCAATGCCCCGGATTCCCGGTCAAACTGCTGAATTACATGGCGGCGGGGAAACCCATCGTGGTCTTTGAAGGATCGGCCAAGGGCTTGCAGCATCTGCACAGTGCCTTAGTCGTACCGGACCATGACTGGCAAGCGCTGGGGTACGGCATGCTCACGCTCCTGCAAGACCCTGCCCTGGCCCGCAGCCTGGGCCACACTGCTCGCCAGTGGGCTCACGAACACCTCTCATGGCCAACCCTGGCGGAGAAAATCGAGAATGTCTACTACGAGCTGCTGGAGCCGCACGCCTACGCCGCACAGCGGGACACCACTCCAGTCAGCATCGAGGTCCGTTAAGACCAAAGCCGTTTTCGCGCCATACCCCTCGGTGAACATAAAGGTGCCTGGACTATGACGCAGTCACAGCAAGCACATCGACCTCAGGTGGTGATCATCGGCCTCGATGGGGCGACATTTGACCTGATCAAACCATGGGTGGCCACTGGACAGCTTCCAACCTTCAAACATCTGATGGACACAGGGACTCGGGCAAACCTGGAATCGACCATTCCCCCCATCACGCCGCCGGCCTGGACCTCATTCATGACCGGGATGAATCCGGGCAAACACGGCGTATTTAATTTCACTGAATATCATCCTGCCGATCATTCCATCCGCTACGCCAATGCCTCAAACCGCAAGATCCCCAGCATTTGGCAGTTGCTATGCTCCCAGGGGCGGAGCGTCGGCGTGTTTAATGTCCCGATGACCTATCCACCAGAAGAGGTTAATGGGTTTTGCATCTCAGGGTTAGACACCCCCGATAAGGATTCTAACTTTGTGTATCCGCACTGGCTCAGACAGGAGATCGAGCATAGCGTTGGTGAGCTCTATCTCGATCCCCGACATCTGGGGTTCATGACGACTGATGACAGACGCGACAAGATTCTCGAAGCCCTGGTCAGGATTGAGAATCGTCGGACGCAAATCACGGCGTATCTCCTCAAAAAGTACCCGGTCGATGTCATGATGCTGGTCTACACGGCCACGGATACCGTGCAACACTTCTTTTGGAACTATATGGACCCAACGCATCCCAGTTACGATCCAAGCGGGGCAGAGAAGTATAGCGACGCGATTCTCAAGATCTACCGTGCCCTCGATACCGATATCGCGACCTTGTTGGATGCTATACCTCCAGAGTGCACGGTGATCGTGCTGTCCGATCATGGCGGGGGTCCGGTCTCCGGAAAAATCATCCACCTTAATCAATACCTGCACGAGTTGGGATTGCTCGCCTACAAAAACGGCTCCGCTGGGTCACCAAAGCGGCTGCTGCACCGGTGCATCGGTAGTCTCGATGGCTATCTGCGTGGCATGCTATCGCCGCGTCAGAAAACCGCCATCGTACGCTTCTTCCCAACCCTGCGCGAAAAGTGGGAATCATACGCCACTGCTCTCAGCATGATTGATTGGCAAAAGACGCGGGCATACTGCCTGGAATTCTTGGCTTTTCCTTCGGAAATCTGGATCAACCTCGAAGGCCGCATGCCGCACGGCACCGTTAAGCCAGGAGCGGATTATGAGAAATTGATTGCGATCTTACAAGAGAACCTGTCGAACCTGACCGATGACTCGACCGGAAAGCGCCTGATTCACAAGGTATACCGGAAGGAGGAAGTGTACCACGGTCCCTACATTGATCGAGCTCCAGACTTGGTGTTCTCCTGGTGGGAAGAGGGGGGCCTGGAGTCACGCAAGAGCGGCGCGGGAGCGAGGCATCCGAGCCTGCGCACCTATGCCGAGGCACGCGAGGAACTCGCGGCCTCGTGGAGTGGCACGCATCGCCTGGATGGCATCTTGCTGATGAAAGGTGCCCCATTCCGTGCTGGTGTCACACTCTCACAGGCCCATATCACGGATGTTGCTCCTACGCTCTTGTATCTGCTCGGGCTGCCGGTGCCGGCCGAGATGGATGGGAAGGTCAGACTCGAGGCCTTTCGTGAGGAATTTGTCTCGTTGCACCCGGTGCAATACCAGGAAAACGATCTGCTGACGCATGCCACTCGGCCCTCAGAGGCAGTCTATACCATGCTGGAGACGGCAAAAATCCAGGAGCGGCTCAAAGATCTGGGCTACATCGATTAGCCAATAGTGAGGTGAGGGTCACACGATGGCAAAAATTGTGATTCTTGGACTCGATGGCGCGACATTCGATCTCATTCTGCCGTGGGTGCAGGCAGGGAAGCTACCGCATATGGCAAGGCTCCTGAACACGGGGATTGCGGGCACGCTGCGCTCTACCATTCCACCGATGTCGCCTCCCGCCTGGAACTCCTTCATGACAGGGACGAATCCCGGCAAACATGGGATCTATGATTTTACTGGCCGCAAATCACATAGTTATGAAACCCAATTCATCAACGCCAGCTGGCGCCGGGCACCGACGCTTTGGCAGTACCTGAGTGAAATGGGCAAGCGTGTCGCAGTCCTTTCGGTCCCCTTCACCTATCCCCCCGAGAAAGTAAACGGCATCATGATCAGCGGCTTTGATGCTCCGGGGATTGCCGGATTAGTAGATCGCAGCGCCACATATCCTCCTGGGCTCTATGACGAAATTCGCTCGCAGGTGGGCGAGTATCCGATGGCACCGAATCTCTTCGCCTATACCGACCCCGGTGACATGCTGGAGGCAACCGTCTGTACTATAGAACAGAAGACGGCGGCGGCTCTGTATCTGTATCAACGAGAGGCCTGGGACTGCTTTATGTTTGTGCTGGGCGAAACCGATGGTACGGCCCATCGATTCTGGCGGTTCTGTGACCCGTTGTCGCCGCTGCGGGATGAGAATCCCCCAGAGGCCAGAGTGGCCAATGCCTTGCTAACGGTGTATGAGAAAACCGATGAAGTGCTCGGGCATTTCCTCAAGTTGGCCTCAGCGGACACCACCATCCTGGTGATGTCAGATCATGGCAATGGTGGCAACAGTGACAACGCGGTCTATCTCAATCGTTGGCTTGAGAACCAAGGATTGCTGACCTTCAAGAGACTAGAAGGGCTTGTGAGAAGCGGGGTAGAACTCGGCAAGCGGCTCGGCTTGAGAGTCCTCCCTCCCACCATCAAACGGTTGCTCTACCGGCTCACGAATCTGCCTGATATGGTTGAGTCCTGGGCGCGGTTCTCGGCCATCGATTGGAAGCAGACCCGGGCTTATTCCGAAGAGACACCTTATTTCCCCTCCCGCTGGATTAACCTCAAGGGCAGGGAGCCACTTGGCATTGTGGAGCCCTACGAGTACGAGACGGTGCGCGCCCATCTCATGGCCCAACTTGCCCAGTGGCGAAACCCAATAACCGGCCAACGCATGGTCAAGCACGTGCATCGGAGAGAAGAGCTCTATACCGGTCCTCATGTCGATCAGGCCCCGGACTTGATGATCGAATGGGAGCTCGACAACGGTTATTCCTACCTCTTCCGGCCCAGCACAGGGCCGAGGAGGGCTTCAGTCAGCCCACTAGATGGTCCGGAGAGGAAGCGTGTCAAGAGCGGGGATCATCGGGATGAAGGAATTTTCTTGGCGAGCGGCCCCCAGCTCACGGCCCCGATGGAAATTAAGGAGGCACGCATCATCGATCTGACCCCAACCATCCTGTATCTATTGGGTGTAGCGATCCCATCGAACCTGGATGGTGAGGTACTGACTCAGATATTTGCGGATGCCTACCTAGCGACGCACCCCATACACTATGGGCATGCACTGGGATCAAATGGGGATGGTGCAGCGCCGTCACGCGACTACTCAGCTAGAGAAGAGGAAGCAATCAAAGCCCGCTTACAAGGGCTTGGATATATCGAGTAATCACGGTGAGTGTATAAAGCTGGCGCTTATCGTGGGGTCTCTGGCTTGGGTCTTTATGATCATCATTATCGTTGCGGAAGAGCTGGAGTTGGATCAAGATATCTGTTAAGGGTCAAATCCATTGAAAGACTCGAACTATGTATCAGAAGCTTGATACACCACGCCAGGTCATCATTTCCCACATTGCTTGGGGAAATATAAGGAGGTCATGCTAGTATGGACATCCAATATGACAAAATAATGTTCCCAACCGTGAGTGATTATCCAAAAGAGATGTTCGATATCAGTAGTCCCAAGGGATATAGAGTAGGGTGTGGAAAGGCCTATCTCGATTCGAATGTCATAGCGAAGAGATTTTTTGTAAGAAGAATAAAAGAGGCCGTCCGGCTATTGCCTCAAAGAGACTATGAGTCGGTAGCTGACATTGGAACCGGGTCGGGATTTTATCTACCATTACTCTCAACCATTGGGAAACAAGTCAATGCCGTGGATATAGCTCCGGTTCTAGATTTAACTCAAAAGATGATTCTAAAGAAGGGCCTCAGTAACATTACTTTTCATAAGTCTGATGTCAGGAAGTTACCGTTCAAGGATTGTTATTTCGATTTAATGTTTTGTCTCAGCCTCATAGAGCATATAGAAGATCAAGAAAAGACTCTAATCGAATTCAAACGTGTTATAAAAAATGATGGGATACTGCTTTTGGGATATCCATTGCAAAATACGCCGCAGACCATTTTTGAAGGTGCAAATCGTAATATGCAGTTTGCTAAGCTATTTTTTAGAGTTAATTTTAGAGATGCGATAAGAAGAATAAATGAGGCAAGAAATTATCCACACGATCACGTTGCAGATTTTAAGAATATTAGAAAAAAAGCGGAGAAGCATTTCCTATTAAGCGATTTTACTACCGTAAAGTTGCTCGGGTTTCCAGTATATGAAATCTTGTTGTTAGTGCATAACAATCTCGCCTGAGAAGATCAACCCAATTATCGTCTAACTCTCATGCCGCGACTAACCTTCATCCTGGAAATCCCAAGGCAAGATTCGATCAATATCAATCCAACGGACAATACGGAAAGGACGACCTTGAGACTGCGGACATGGATATTGATCGGTTTGCTGCTGTTAGGCTTAATGGCTCCTGTTACGTTCGTGGTGGGGAGTCACCTGCTCCAGACGAGCCCAACCATGGCAAGGACTATCGGCACACCGCTACCGGTCAGAGTTGCCACCGCAAAGCAGACAACGCTGACGGAGATCATTGGGGCAACTGGTGAGGTCGAGCCGATTGCACTTGTGAATCTTACCGCTATCATGTCGGTGCGCGTCGAGCAGATCGCTGTCGACCTTGGTGATGTCGTTTCACCAGGGCAAGTGCTGTTGCGCTTTGATCGTGAGGTAGTAAACGCCACCGTCATTGCGGCACAAACTGCCATGGAGCAGGCGGCTGCTGATCGGGGGCGTGCGGCGAACTACCTCCAGCGCATTGAGGCCATCTATACCCAGGGGCTTCTAGCAAAGCTTGAGGTAGAGAAGGCGCAGGCCACACTCGACGCAGCTAACACCAAGTATAATGAAGCAAAGGAAAAACTCGTACGGGCCAAAAAGGATCTTCAGAACCTAGCCGTCACGTCGCCAGTGGCCGGCATCGTCATGGAGCGCCCAATCAACGTGGGAGAAACTCCAGCGCTTCGGCAAACGCTGCTAACGCTTGGGCGGATTGATCACGTGCTTGTGGCTACGAATATTGCCGAGGAACGTGTTGGCGAGATCCATGTTCAGCAGCCCGCCACCGTCACCGTGACCGCCTTCCCCAACGACGTATTGGAGGGGGAGGTCGTGAGGATTAAGCCCGTGACCGATCCGAAAACCAGGACGTTTCTCGTCTATACAAAGCTGGCAAATCCAGCGTTGAAACTGAAGCCCGGGCTAACGGCTTTTACGCGAATCAAGCGAGAGCATCAGACCTTAGCAGTGCCAAGCGTCTCTCTGCTCAATCCGACAGGCGTACAGGAAAGCGCCGTCTTTGTCCTGGAAAATGGCGCCACCGCCAGGCTCAGAAAAGTGCAGGTCGGGGTGGTCGCCGCAGGCATGACGCAGATCCTCAATGGCCTGGCGGAAGGGGAACAGGTGGTTGTGGTCGGCCAGTTCTCCCTGAGGGACAATGATCACGTATTGATTGGGGATGAATTCAAGGAACTCAAGGAACAAGTTGTCCGGAAACAGCCGAATTAGCGATGTCCGAATGTCGGTGGTTGCTTGCTCTGCTCCTGTCGCTCTGCGCCTGCCTTGTGCCGCTTCTGCTGGCGGCAGAAGAAGCGCGTGCCATTCATTGCGATCTGCAGGCCTGCATCGAGATGGCCTTTGCCAACCATCCCGTGCTGAAGGCAAGTGAAGCACGGCAAGCCGCTGCTCGATCCCAAGTAGACGTGAGGGTGGCGGAGCGCAAGCCAACCCTGGAGCTGGAAGGCGAGAGCGGCTATCTATCCGGTCAATCTATCTCGCCCTTCGCAGCACTCTCGGGATTTACTCAAGAAGGCGTCCGACAGCAAAATGTCGCTGGGGGATACTATCAAGCAATCGTCGGTCTGGAGGTGCCGCTCCTCAAGGAAGGAACCCTGGTAGGGCAGACTTCGGCATCCGTACGGCAGGCCGAATTCAAGGTATCCGAAGAGGCTTGGGAAAACCGGGCGCTCCGCTTACAAGTCACGTCGACCGTCGCTGCGGCATATGTTGCTGTCCTCAAGCGGCTCAAAGCGGTCCAGATCAATGCAGAGGTTTTGTCAGCTTTCGAGGCAGCCTACCAACTGGCGCTGGCCAAATTTAATCAGCATCTCATCTCGAGAAATGACCTACTGGTGGCGGAGGTACGGGTTGCAACGGCCACGCGAGACCTTTCCGTCGCTCGTCTCACCTTCCGAAAAGATCAACGAGCCCTTGCCTCGGCGATGGGGCTCGATCAAGCCTCGACAATGGAAGTCCAGGACCTTCAAGACTCTCCGTCTTCGCTTCCACCCATGGAAAGGCTGCTGGCCCTTGCCCGACAGACACACCCGGAGCTGAAGGCGCGCCAGTTCAGAGTATCGGAAGGTACAGAAGAGGTCAGTCGTATCCAGAGCGAGCGCTACCCTGCCCTTTCATTGAAAGCCCAATACGGGGCTGTAGATGCTTTTGCAGGACGCCCAAGCGATCAGTGGGTGGCGGCGGTCAAGGTCAAAGTACCCATCTTTGACTTCGGCCTGATCAGAAGCAAGGCAGAGGTCGCGCGCGCCAAGGTGGCCGAGCAGGAAAAGCTCCTGCTGGATTTCCAGCGCAGCCTCGAATATACGATCGCTGAACTCTACGTGCATGTCCAAGAATTGGAAGCGGAGGCTACACTCATCCTCAAGCAGATCGAACAGGCGATGGAAGCCGTGAGATTGAATCAGGCCATGTTCCAGCAGGACCTTTTGCCCCTGTCGGCAGTGCTCGATGCTGAGGCCGTGTTGCAAAAACTGCAACTGGCTCTCAGCGACGCAGAGTATGACCAAAAACTGGCGCGTTATCAGTTACAAGTGGTTAGCGAGGGATGGGAGCCCAAAGCACCATAGCCATCACAAAATCCATCAGGGGTCTAGCCATTCTGCTCGTCTTCTATCCGCTGCGATGGATTGTGAGCTGTCTATCCTGGCGGCAAGCGCTTGGCGTTGGCACCTTTCTGGGCACTTGCCATGCTGTGCTGATGAGAGATCAGTTGTATCGACAGATCCACCAGGGCATCAAGACCGTCTTCCAACATCAGTTGCCCGACGTGGCGATCGAGCGCTTGGTGCGGCGTAACCTGGTAACTCGTTATAAGCATGTCATCGACGGTTTCTTCTACCAATGCCTGGATGAAGCGCTCGTTGAGCGCCTAGTACCCATTGTTGAAGGCAGAGGCCATCTGGATCAAGCGCTTTCCACGGGGAAGGGGGTCATCCTGCTGGCCTCGCACTTCGGTTCGTCTGGAATGTTGATCGCGGGCCTTATCTATCGAGGCTATCGGGTCCATCAGGTGTTCACCCTCACGCCCCAGCCGCAGTACCGTACCTGGCGCCGATTGGAACACGCCATCATGCAGGCCAAGCTCCGGTGCTGGGAAAATGATCGAGTGAGTTTTGAGTTCTGGAGACCAGGGATGTATCTCAGACCGCTATATCGGAAGCTCCTGAAAGGAGCGATCGTGGTCTTGTATGGCGACGGAGCCCGGGGCCGACAGTTTACCCGAGTGGAGTTCATGGGCTACCCTCTGGCGCTTTCAGTAGGACCGTTAATAATAGCTGCGAGAGCGCAGGTCGCGCTGATCCCGGCCTTTGTCATCCGCGCTGGAGATGATAGCCATCGAATTATCCTGGAGGAGCCTATCCTGCTGAAAGATGATGACCCTGCAAGCATTCAAAGCGGGGCCGAGCAATACGCGGCGCTGCTGTCAAAGTATGTCAGCGCCTACCCAGACCATTGGTTTACCTGGGTACGCCTTCGACGAGTCAGAGGAGAAATCGGCTCTGCACTGCAACTTTCCACAGGCGAGGAGGAACCTACGAACTTTTACCTTTCTGAAAAACGGCAAGAGGCATGAGCACCACCAGCAAGCACGTGGTCAACAATTCGATCTTCCGCGCAGCTGGGTATGCCAGCGGAGCGGCAGTATTCTTTGTTACCGTTGTGATGATCGCAAGATACCTCGGTGCGGAGGGCTTTGGACACTACTCCTTAATCATCGCCTTGGTAGGGATATTTCAACTGGTGGCCGACATGGGGGTGCGGAATATCCTGGTCCGGAACATTGCGCTGGAGCATGAGAATTTTCAAACACACTTGGGAATTGCCCAGACGCTGCTATGGATGCTGTCCCTCGTCAGTCTAGGGTGCATCGTGCTGCTCGCCAATTTGCTCGGTCTGACGCCTGAAGTGCGTCAAGCGATGTATATCGCTGGCCTTGCTGCGATCGTGACATTTTATAGTCTTGGCTACAGCGCGGTGCTGCGAGCGTTTGAGGAGATGGGGTGGGATATCCTAGGGTTCGTGCTGCACAAGGTAATCTTTATGATGGGCATCTGGCTGATCATGCAGACGAGTTTCGGGGTAAAAGGAGTCTTCACTGCACTGCTCCTCGCTAACGTCACTCAGTGGTGCTATTTCTGGGTATTGGTGCGCCTCCGGCATGGGCGGGCGAAGCCGAGCTTGGATCTGGCCTCCGGCTGGGCGCTCCTATCGGAAGCTCTGCCGCTGGGAATCGCCGAGATACTCGGGCGATTGACCCAGCATGTGGACAAACTCTTACTCGCCGCCCTAGGCACGCCAACGGCGTTGGGACTCTTCAGCGCCGCCTTCAAATTCTTAGAGGCCATGAACCCCTTCACGGTGAACATGACGTTGCCGCTATTTCCTGTCTTTTCCAGACTTGCTCGGATCTCTTCCCTGCAGCTGTTCAGGGCATATGAGCAAAGCCTCAAATTCCTGTATGCCATGGGCATGCCCCTCGCTGTCATCCTATTCGTCTTCTCGGATTACATTGTGCTGCTGTTCTTCGGAGAAGCGTATCGCCAGTCCGGGGTGGCTTTGAGGCTTCTGGCCCCGGCAGTGGTCCTGCTCCTCCCGACGTCTCTCTATGGCTATATCTTTACCGCCCTGGGCTGCCAGCGCCTGTACATGTGATGCATGGCGGCGGCGCTCATCGTCAATGCGCTGCTGGACCTCTTGCTCATCCATCTCTACAGCTTCATCGGAGCAGCTATCGGGACCTTGGTGGGCGAAGGCGTGCTGTTTTTCGCTGGGTTGCTGATGTTGAATAGGCTTGGATGCGGTCTTGGCAGCCTATGGTTGTTGTGGCGCCCGCTTCTGGCTGGCATCGCTCTAGGTCTTTGCTGCTGGGTGACGAAGGATATGAAGCTGGCGTCAACTTTCTTTGGCATTTTTAGCGGCATGGTCGTCTATACCGGGGTGCTACTCATGTTCCAGACATTCACGCAACAGGAGCGCTCTCTCCTGCTGGATGCCATGCGAGTCCGGTTGAGTGCTGGCAACTAATGCGCGATGAACTAAGCCAGCCTGCATGTGATGCGTCCACATGGCCCTGGATAGAATGCGAAGTCACAAGGGAGTGAGCACCATCAGTGTCCCAGTCTCGTGTGGTCCGAATTGGCCGATAGGCGCTGGACACTCAAGGAGGGTAGCATGATGTCAACTGATGAGCATCATCGGCAAGATTTTCATAGACAGTACAATTATGCAAAGGACTACCTCATTCCCATGTTGGAGCCCTGTCTGGCTGTTCCGCTAAAAGATTCTACTGTGGTAGAGATCGGCTCCAATGTGGGGGGGATCGTCTGTGCTTATTCGGAAGTTGCAAAGGAAGCAATCGGGGTTGAGATACATCAGGAAAGGATCAGACTTGCTAAATCCTATGCCGAGACGGATGGATTCAAAGCAAGGTTCATTCATCAGTCTGCCGAAACCTTATGTTATGACGATATTCACGCTGATCTCATTATTATGAGTGATGTTCTGGAACATCTGGAAAATCCAGATGCAGTTATCAAAAATATCAACTCGATTTTAAAGAAGCATGGCACGTTATACATAATTTTCCCTCCATATTTTTTCCCATTTGCTGGTCATTTTACAGATAAGGCAACATTTCTAAAATATGTACCATTTGCACATGTCATTTTTTCAAAAAGATTTATTATTAATGTTCTGAAGAAAAGCGATTGTCGAGGAGAGTGGACACCAGAAGGAATGGTTGAGGCCTTTCTAAGTTTGAATAGAATGACAATTAAAAGATGTAAAGAACTATTAATTAACAATGGATTCAGGTGTGATATGGAAAATCACTTCATCATCCCTCCATTATACAAGGTTAAATACGGTATTTCACCATGGTCGATTAATTGGGTTGGGTACATTCCATTGTTGGCTGAATTGTCTGATAATCGATTTTCGTTGATTGCGAAAAAAGCTTAGAGTCGCGTCATGCTCAGATGTGACTGCCGAGGGGATAGAAAATTGATATTTAATGCAATGGTGTTATAAGTGGATGGCAGATTGCCCAGATGAGAAAATGTGATTCGGTGAGATTGCTAACACTTGCTGGTGCGCTGGTACTAACGATGAGCTCATTTCTCATCTGGGTCAAGGCACCCATCACTGGAGGAGCGAATCCCAGCATAAGCTTCGGATGGACGGCTGCAATAATTGGCGGTATAGCGGGTATAGCCTGGTTTTATCGGTCAAGCAAAGTATTAGCCGTCTGTGGAGTGATAGGGCTGGGGCTCTGCGGTTTTTCGATCGTACACTTAGCCCTCAGAGATCCTGCCTTCTGGTCCCTGGTCGACGAAAATTCCCAGTACGCGAGTATTATGAGCTTCTCTCGCCTCACCCTTCCAGCTAACTACGGCATCGAGCCAGTCTTTCAGATGAACCTCTCAACCGAAACAGTGCTGGGTCGGTTGGCAACAGCTTTCTATTTCATGGGTTGGGGATGGCTGGTTTGTTTGATGGGAGGACTCTTGCTACTCATCTCATCCCTCAACATCAGCGGGGGGCGAAATATGCGGTTGGTGGCGCTCACTGCAAGTATGATGTTTGCCATTCAAGGGATGGTGCTGTTCAAAGGTCTTGCTGCGCAATATCTCCAAGAACAGGGCGATCGTGACATGGCTCTCGGCCGTTATGTAAAGTCGATCGAAAGATACGAGGCTGCCCAGCGATTGGATCGCCAACTGACCATGAGTGAGCAGAACCATCTCCATCGGGGTGCTGCTTACGATCAGCTAGGAATACCTTCGCATCCGAACGCACGTTTTTATCTTGGTGATCGTTACGCTCAGGGGATGAATTTTGTTGCAGCTCTCCCTGAATATTTGCTGGCGGCCCAGGAGGCCTCAGCACCACTAAGGGAAATCATCCATAAGCGCATCGCGTGGACCTACGTCGCTATAGGCCTAGCGTCGTACCGTAAAGGCGAGGTTGGCCCAGCGATTGGTTGGTGGGAGGCCGCATTGGCTTTTGACCCAGCGCAGCTCCAGGCCACCTATTTTCTGAGCAGAGCCTATATTGATCAGGGTCGCTACGAACAAAGTATTGCGCTAGGGCGCTTCCTAATGGTTCGCTCACAGAATCGGCTGTTGAATGCGAACGTCCAGGCTAATCTTGGCGATGCATTTTGGAAAATCAAGGATTTTACAAGCGCGCGAGTGGCCTATGAGGCGTCGATGAGCCTGGACTCTTTCGCCAATTTCAGGATCTTCAAAAGCCTGGGCGGGACATGAGGGTAGGAGAAAAGCTAGCAAAACGGGCTCCGCTGATTGTCGTTCTGATTACAGGGATGATCATGGGTTTCTTTATTTGGAAGACATATATTGATTATGTCCCACACTGCTATCCGCTTAATTTCAAACATGCACAATGGCTGGTCGCGCCCGATGAAGGCCCGCAGGGCTACTTTCGGAAAGAGTTGTACATCGTGGGGCCTATTCAACAGGCATGGATAATGGTGGCTGCCACCGATTCTTTCTTTTTTTTTATTAATGGTGAGGTTGTCGATGCTGCGTCTTATGGGTCAGTTAATGTTTCAGGGATCTATGATATTAGCCACTCTCTGCATCCTGGAAAAAATGTGTTGGGGATAATCGCCAGGCGGAACAGTTATCCGGGACCCGCTATGGCGGCGGCGGAGGGCGCCTATCTTGACCAGATAGGCCGAGAGTTCCCCGTTTCGACAGATGCTTCCTGGAAGTTCTTCCCTATCGAACAAAGGCAGGCGGACGGAGAAATTTCATGGCATTCTGAGCTCTTCGATGCAACGTCATGGACGAGCGCGCGGACAGCAGGACGACCCCGAGCAGCGGAGATCTACCCCCTGAGCGTGCATCCTTTAGCGGTGACCATGCCGCCCAAGGGAAGCTGGATCGCACACGCAGGGTCTTTGCAGGATCAAGCCACCTTTTCCTATACGATGAAGCTCCCCACTCGGGCAGATGATGCCTGGATTAGGGTTGCCTCGGCTCGTCCTTACTCCCTGGTGGTCAATGGTATGAC